>Ga0268299_1001549_pt1 | contig 38620 bp, 36 predicted proteins | sample NOBtaG_FD_193484 | JGI IMG/M metagenome (GOLD analysis project Ga0268299, IMG submission 193484) | Activated sludge microbial communities from bioreactor in Nijmegen, Gelderland, Netherland - NOB reactor | ecosystem: Engineered > Bioreactor > Aerobic > Activated sludge | place: Netherlands... | reverse complement strand
GTCTCAAACTCAACAAATGAATAGACCGAAAAAGTCTTTCTTTGAACAGTTGAAGGAAATTCTTACTCGCAAGCTTTAAGCGTTGTTCGGAGAAGATTATTTGATGTCTGATTTTTCCTTGCACCAAGCAAGAAGTGAAAATCGTTGCCGGCTGAGAAAACGCACACTGATTTTGTGCGCATCTCTGCTCCTGACACAAGCACCATGCCCGGTGCCGGGCGCCGCGCAAACAAAGGCTGAAAAATCCGCTGCTCAGAGCAAACAGAAGGCTGAGCATGACTCCTCAGGCGGTGCCTTAAATGTTGAGGGCAAATTGCTCAAAGGATCCGTAGTTCGCCAATCCGAGCTGTCGCCGATTCTCGAAGGTGTCGAGCAGACGATTCCGCCGGGCGTGGATATCAATCTTTCATTGAATACATATCTCAATTCAGAGGTCAGCCAAAAAGGCGATGAGATATGGGCCAAAGTCTCTGTAGACGTCAAAGACGGAAGCAAGGTGATGCTGCCCGAGGGGTGGTATATGCGAGGGCTTGTAACCGATTCTGAAGGGCAGAAACGTCATTCGCGCGATGGCTATGTAGAGGTCACATTCGATCGGTTGTGCAGTCCGAACGGCGACTATGAATTGGCTTTTCCGGCTAAGTTTTCCACCAAGGACAATACATTGAAGTCCGTCGCCAAAGTTGCCCTTATCGACACCGCTATGGTCACCAAAGGTGCCATCAAGGGTGGTTTGCTCGGTTTGCAACTTGGTGGCATTCCGGCAGCGATTGCTTCATATGGAATAGTGCCGGGATCGACTGCTGCTGCGGGTGCGGCATGGTACGGATATAAGGCGCTGCGACGTCAGGGCGAAATTCGAAACATCGTCCCTGGCGACGTCATAAAGTTGAAGACCGTGGAGCCGATAAAACTTCCAGGCTTCAATGTCAAAGCACTGCCTTCCTATCAAAAGGCGCCGCCCATGCGGGGTGTGGTTCTTAATGTCAATAAATTCGGCTTTGCTCAGGACGTGAATGATAAGCAGGCCCAACTGCTAAGAGTCGACTTCACTTTCGTCAATGAGACCAGAAGGCAATTTTCGTTCCGTGATTTTCGAGTCACTACAAACCTTGGCCAGATGTACTTTCCGGAGTTTCTCTCGCCGAACAATCATGCCCAATTCAAGAAAGTGATTCTGCCAAACACGCAGGCGGAAGGGATTATTACGTTTAACGTCGATAAAGGCAAGAGTGAATACTATCTAATATTGATAGACCACAATCAGAAAGAGCTTTCCCGGGCTTTGATTAAATAAGCCCCCGGTTTTCCCCCCTGAAAACTGGATCTGAATCCTAAATCGTACTAATATACTTCTGTTGATTAGATCAAAACCTGATGTAGTCGAGTTTATATCCTCTATATAAAAAGAGGATCAGGATCAAGATCTATATAAGGTCTGGTAAGGCAGGTTGCAGTTCTCTGGCAGGGAGCCGCAGGGGGATATCGATGAAAGCCCACTTGACTCAAATGCTGCAGTCTTTTCATGGGACGTCTCGCCACCGCCAGGTGGAAGGACAACTGAGAAAGATGCAGGGCCAGATTGTTCAGCTCGAGCGCAGCATCAAAGAGAAAGAGCGCGAGATCGACCGTTTGCGTCATCAGCTCTCCAACTCCGATGCCCGGCTGCAAGAGCTTATGGGTACGGACGTGCTGACGAATTTGCCGAATCGTCATGTCTTCAAAGAACACCTTACACATTCGATGAAGCGTGCTTTGCGATTGGGCTATTCGCTGTCTCTAATGCTCATTGATATCGATCACTTGCGTGATATCAATCTGCGGTATGGACATGAAGTCGGCGACGAAGTACTTATCGAAGTCGGAAAAATTTTGAAGAGTTCAGTGCGTGAGATCGACATGCCGGCCAGATGGGGCGGCGAAGAGTTGGTCACCGTGCTGCACGAAACCGACGCTGAAGGAGCAATGGTAGTGGCAGAGAGAGTTCGTCGAAGAATCTCTATGCTGGAAGTGAAGGATCCTAAGACGGGCAAACCGATTAAGATCACAGCAACACTTGCAGTGGCCAGCTATCCTCAGCACAGCAATGATCCGCAAGGATTGTTGGAAGCTGCATGCGAAGCGCTGATTATGGCGAAAGATAAGGGCTGCAACAACGTCCTTACAGCGCAAACTTAAAGTTCAAAAACTGTATCAAAGCATTGACAGAAAGATGGCACTATACGCGGTGCTTAGTCTTTTATCGCCCGAGAACAATCGCATCTGCTTCGATCTCGACAAGCATGTCGGCTGATATCAGTCTGGCAACTTGCACCATCGCTGTCGCTGGTCTGATGTCGCCGAAGAACTGACCGTGGGCTCTGCCGACGTCTTCCCAGTCTCGCTCGATATCAGTCACATATATCCGCGTTCGCACCACATCTTCGAGTGTTGCTCCGACGCCTGCGAGGGCTTTTTCAATATTCAAAATAATCTGCACTGTTTGCTCGAATGCACTGTCTTTACCGATCAGTTCGCCATCGACGGTGGTGGCGGTAGTGCCGGAGACTGAAACAAAATCTCCATGGCGCACTGCGCGCGAGTAGCCGACCAGAGGCTCCCACTTTGTTCCGCTTGCATATTTGACTCTTTCCATTTTCGCCTCGCATTTTTGAGTTTCACAAAGCAGGTGTTAAAACATTGGACCGGATCCCTGAAGATCCGATCCAAATGAATTTTCAAAATTTGAAATCAGTTTTTCAGTGAAAACTATTTGACGTCCAAAAGTTCAACATCGAAAACCAAAGTGGCATTCGGAGGAATTACTCCGCCGGCGCCTCTGGCTCCATAGCCTAGTTCAGGCGGAATGGTGAGTTTGCGCTTGCCGCCGATTTTCATCGAGGCTACGCCTTCGTCCCAGCCTTTAATCACTTCGCCGCGCCCAATCGTGAATTGAAATGGTTGTCCGCGATCGCGCGAACTGTCGAATTTTGTGCCGTCAGTGAGCCATCCGGTGTAGTGGACCGACACTCTCTGACCCTGGCTCGGAGAGGCTCCATCGCCGACATGGTCATCGTGGTACTTCAATCCGCTTGGCGTTGTAACTTCTTGTGCTTGAGTCAACTTTTATTCTCCTTAAATCAGATCCAAAATTTTTGAATTCTAAAAACCAGTCTTCGCAGAAAACTATTGGATGCCCAAAAGTTCAACATCGAATACGAGAGTGGCATTGGGAGGAATTACTCCGCCTGCGCCTCTGGCGCCATAACCGAGATCCGGCGGAATGGTCAGTTTGCGTCTGCCGCCGACTTTCATCGATGCAACACCTTCATCCCAGCCCTTAATAACTTCTCCACGTCCCAGAGAGAATTGGAACGGTTGCCCACGGTCACGGGAGCTGTCGAATTTCGTGCCGTTGGTCAGCCAACCCGTGTAATGCACCGATACTCTTTGACCCTGGCGCGGAGCCGGTCCATTGCCCACAATGGTATCGTGATATTTCAAACCGCTCGGTGTGGTTACGTCTTGAGCTTGAGCCAATTTATTTTTGTCTTTTGAAAAGAGACCTTTTGCTTCCGTTCCAGAAACCGGAGCGAAAAGAACTGTAAGAAGTGCTGCCAGAGCCGCTAATTTTTTTGAGTTGATTTCAGTCATCGTGTGCGCCTTTTCTGACTTGGAATAACATTCGCGACATTATAGCCGCGATATAAATTTGATGCCTGTTGGTAACCCGTCCCCGTAAATGCCGAATTTTGGCGCCGCCAATTACGTGTAGTATTAGGTTACGGCGATTTTGAGCGATGATTTTGCTGACTACCGTCGCAACAATCTTTATTCGACCTTTTTTGATGCATATCAAGGGATTGCGATGACCCGGCTTTTGCTTGTTGATGATCACGAACCGACCAGAATCAAGGTCCGTGAACAGTTGGCGCAGGGCGAACTGATAAACATAGTCGGCGAAGCTGCTACATCGGACGAGGCCTGGAGGATGGCGAAAGAACTCCTGCCGGACATGGTTTTGCTCGACCTGCACTTGCCGGGCTTTATCGGCACTCACGATCTCATAAAACGCCTGGTATCGCTGAGGAATGGAAAAGTTCTCGTCTTCGCCAGCCAGGGCAAGGCGGCCGAAGTTCAGGATCTCCTCGATTGCGGAGCCTCTGGCTACGTCATGAAGGAGGACCCGGCTGCTTTGCTACGCATGGCAATTGTCATGGTCCAGAAAGGCTCCAAGAACGTTCTAACGCCCAATCTGCCCAGACATATAACTCACCTTTCAATAGATGAGCGCCATATCCTTACCTACATCACCATGCGCGGCAAATTGAACAAGGCAGCGCAGAGGATGGGGCTGAGCGACGAAGAGTTCAACGAGCACATCGAGGCGCTGGTCGAAAAATTGGAGCTCGAAGATGCCGACAAGCTCGTGAAATGGGCGAAGAAGCACGGATTTCAGCTTTAGAGGCAGATTCCGCAGCGCCAGCAGCCGTTAGCCCACGGCGCTTTTAGCTCACTGCGGAATCACAAATGGGCGAATCACAATAAGCCCGAGCCATATGCTGCCGAAGATTACAGAAAGCAGCTCCACCGTCGAGAACGCCTGGCGCACGAGTGAATCAGCAGGTTCGTTCGCTTTCCAATATCGGTTCAACCAATGCTGAGCCACAGCCAGTGGCGCGCAGGACGATAAATATAGAAGGTAAAACGTTTTCGGAAGCACGAAGAGACACGAAAGAGCAATCATTGAAACTAACAAGAGTGTTGCCGCAATTCTTGGATGTTGAGACGGATAGCTGGTTTTATCCGGGTCCAGCCTGGCGATTAGATTGAACTGGCGGAATGCCAGATAGAGCGTCAAGAAAGGGACGAACATGCAGAGAGTCAGTAGAATTGGGTCTTTGCCTTCGACCTGCGGAACCTCGCCGCCCGTGTAGGGTACGAGTTTTTCATCCTGACTTTCTTCTTTCTTGGCCAGCTTGTGAGCGTGTATCAAAAGCGACCAATTTTTCGCAAACCAGAACGGCCAATAGAATCCCAAAGTGAGTATATGCAGAACAATCACATGCCAGACGGGCTGCCGGCGAGACTCCTGCAACTGCGTAACTTCTTCTTTCTTTTCAACGGCGGACGAAATGGCGATTATTCTCCGTTCAGGCGCACCAAGTTTAAGCACAAATGCAGGCGGCAAACGGTTATTATAAGCGTCAACCAAAGGCGCCTGGGTTATGCCCTTGACGAACGTCTTGGCTGAAGCTTTGAGCCTGTGCTCTTCTTGGCGACGAGCCGTCAGAGCCAATTTTTCAAGTGAGGGGAATGTAAATGGTTAATTCGGTCATACTTGTCGGACGAGCTGGTCGCGACCCTGAAATGCGCTATTTCGAGTCTGGTCGTGTCAAGACCACATTCAGTCTCGCTGTGAATCGTCCTACCAAGGACAAGGAAACCGATTGGTTCGATATTGAAATCTGGGGACGTCAGGCTGAAATTGCAGGCGAGTATGTGCGCAAAGGCAGCTTGATCGGAATCGAAGGCAGACTCGATTTCAGCAAATGGACCGATGACGCCGGCAACAAAAACGTTCGCCCGATCATCAACGCAAATGGTTTGAGATTGCTCGGCAGTAAGCGTGACAACGAAGCCGGCATGGCGATGTCCGACGAATAAGACAGAGCGCTGGCGCTGGAAAACCAAGTTTCTCTTTTCTAAAAACCGAGGATTGTGGGCAATACAGTTGCTCAGATTGGCTGGATAGATTACGTCATCATCGGCGTCTATTTCGTCTTTGTGATCGGCGTCGGCTACGTCCTCAAGGGCAAGATGAAGTCGAGCGAAGACTTCTTTCTTTCCGGCCACAACATTCCAAGTTGGGTGACGGGGCTGGCGTTTCTTTCCGCAAACCTCGGCGCCATTGAAGTTATGGGAATGGCTGCCAATGCGGCTCAATATGGTGTCATGACGGCCCACTTCTACTGGGTCGGCGCGATACCGGCGATGGTGTTTCTCGCTGTGTTCATGATGCCGTTTTATTACGGCTCGAAAGTACGCAGCGTTCCTGAATACCTGAAGATGCGCTTCAATGAACCGACTCGCGCACTCAATGCAATTTCATTTGCCGTGATGACGGTGCTGATGTCGGGCATCAATTTGTATGCGATGGCACTTGTTTTCAAGCTGCTATTGAACTGGTCAATTGACGCGTCCATCTTTGCCGCAGCCGGTGTGGTTCTTGCATATACCATCATGGGCGGACTCACGTCTTCCATCTACAACGAAGTGATGCAATTCTTCCTCATCGTATTTGGACTGCTGCCGATTTCGATCATCGGTCTTTGCAAAGTAGGAGGTTGGTCCGGTCTTTGCACGCAGTTGAAAGACCCTGCCTTTGCGCATCTCTGGATGCATGCCGGCACGTCCGCCAATCCAATGGGTGTGGATTGGATTGCGATTTGCTCCGGTCTCGGCTTTGTTCTTTCTTTCGGATATTGGTGCACAGACTTCCTTGTTATACAACGCGCGTTAGCAGCCGAGAGCCTTCCCGCCGCACAGAGGACTCCACTAATTGCGGCGTTTCCAAAGATCTTATTTCCTGCATTGACTGTTTTGCCCGGTCTAATCGCGCTGGTTCTAATTCCAGGCTTGGGTTCGAACAACGAAGGCATGCGCTACGACATGGCGCTTCCTCTGCTGCTTCCCATGATGTATCCGAGCGGAATGTTGGGCGTCGGATTGACGGCAATGCTCGCCAGCTTCATGTCCGGCATGGCTGGTAATGTCACCGCATTTAATACCGTATGGACTTATGACTTGTATCAAAGTTACATTCGGCCCAACCAGTCAGATAAGCATTATTTGTGGATGGGCAAGGTCGCAACAGCAGTTGGCATACTAATTAGCATTGCCACCGCTTACATTGCCATGGGCTTTCCGAGTATCATGGATTACATGCAGAATATTTTTTCGTTTTTCAACGCACCTCTTTTTGCCACTTTCCTTTTGGGCATGTTTTGGAAACGAGCAACCCCTTGGGGAGCATTCTTCGGGCTGGTAATCGGTACCCTGACTGCTGTTCTGCACTTTTATGTTTTAACCGGACATGAGCCCTTCGTGTATACATCCGTCATGGCTGGAAACTTCTGGCGTTCCACATTTGCATGGTTGGCATGTTTCATCTCAACGATTGTCATTTCCTTCTTTACCAAGCCCAAACCTGAAGAAGAGCTTGAGGGACTGGTTTGGGGCAAACCAAAAGAAGTGGTGACAATTGCTCTTCCCTGGTATAAGCGACCGGGAATTTTGGCGGTGATTATTTTGGTTCTTACTGTTCTTTTGAACTTTCTTTTCTGGTAGTGGCATATATGGTGCAAACAGATGCTTGATATTCGCATTCCCATCGCAGCGCTTTTCACTGTAGTAGGCATTCTTCTTGTCGGTTACGGCTTTGTGGTTCCCACTACTGTCGATGTGCCTTTTTCAGGTATGACCTACACATTCAACTTGAATCGAGATTGGGGCGCCGTGATTTTGCTGTTCGGGATTTTTATGGCCGCTCTGGTCAAACTCGATAAAAAGTCTTCCAGTCCAGAGAGTTAGACCCAAAAACTTTTTCTATGCGTAGACGAGGTTTTTGAATATACTGGAAATTGAGATGTTTTGAGCGCCGACTCGTCTGGTAACACGAGAACAGCCTCGGAGGTAAATGCCATGAGTCAAAGTGATGAAGCCAAGCCGCTTGAAACATTGCACGTCGCAATTAGAGAGATGGTTGACCAGCAGCGTCAAACTAATGAACGTCTTGATGCTGCGTGTTTAGAGTTTCGCAACGGCTTCAGTTATCTGTCGAAAGAACAGATCAGAACGAATGAAAAGCTGGATATAACAAATGCAAAGCTTGACGCCACGATTACGACCTTAGTGGATTTCAAAGTTCACGTCAGTAAGAGATTGGATGGTGTTGGCACCTATCTGATGTCGATTGACGATCAACTTCACAGTCATGAGAAGTGGTTACGCAGACTGGATGACCGTCTGTATGACCAGGAGAAATGGCTGCGTAAGTTGGATGAACGGATGAAGCCAGGTGAAACGGCCTAGCGCCAAAGACACCTACTGATTGTGTTTCACGAGAGAAAGAAAGTAATTTCGCACATCGACTGTTTTGATGTGGATGACTCGTCGTGAACTGATCAAATGTTCCAAACTTAGATCGCATGCAACCAACATTGCGGCGTCAAGATCCGCTGTTTTCTTGGGATTGTTTTTCAAAGCGTTCCAGATTGGGTCGGTGAAATCAGTAGGGCGTGATGCTTCCAAACAGTCGGCGAGAAACACGACTTTGGACAAATTGGTCATACCGACTTTGCCCAGGGTGTGCTCGCTGACTGCATCCAGCAATTCCTGATGTTTAATGCCCAACTCTTCGCGTGCGACAAATGCCGCCACTGGACCATGCAATAAATGTCCGTTTTCCTTTTCGACATCATTGAGTTTCATCCCAAATGATTGAGCAACTTTTACAAGGTCCTTGTCTTTCCATTCCTTGCAGCCGTCGTGCAACCAACCCGCCAGCTCGGCGAGAAATTCGTCTTCGCCCGCCAGCTCTGCAATTTCCTTTGCGACTGCTGCAACTCCTTCTACGTGTCGAAAGCGCTTTTCGCTAACACGTGGTTTGGCCCACTTGCGTGCAGCATCCAGCGTCACTTCTTCCGGAATGCCCTTGTATTTGATCTTGGCGGAGCTGTTTTTATTCATTTCGCGTTTGACTTCACGGCTCCGCGCTCACTGTAGTACCCTTCGCTAATAAGCATTTCGTTGACTTCGCGAGGGACCATATAGCGAACGGACTTGCCTTCGTGCAGGCGTTCTCTAATTCCGGAGCTGGAAATTGCTACGCCTGGAAAATCGATGACGGCCCAATCAGCACCCTCAGGCATGTTGTATTTTTGCGGATCCGGATTTGTTTCTGTCTTCTGCATTTTGCGAACCAGAGGATTCGTCTGCTCCGTTTGATACTCGAGCCGGGGTGCAACAAGAATGCGGCATGACTTGATCAATTCATCGACTTTATGCCAACTGCCGATTTGTACGAAGTTGTCACCGCCGATGATAAAGTTCAATTTCACATCAGGACCGAGTTCCTCATGAAAATGCGCGAGCGTGTCGGCTGTGTACGAAAGTCCTTTGCGTTTCAATTCGACATCGGATGCTTCGAAATATTTATTCGTTGATACCGCTGCCAGTACCAGCTTATGGCGTGATTCTTGATCGAGCAATTCATCATCTCGATGGGGCGGTGTGCCACTGGTTACGAAAATTACTTTTTCAAGATCAAACTGAGCGCGCGCAAATTCTGCAATCAGCAAGTGACCGTTATGGATAGGATTGAACGTCCCGCCGAATATTGCCACCTGTCTCACTGTTGTTCGAACCTCAGTGTTCCGCAAAATGCGACATGCGGGGGCGCGTGTAAATGCGCGGCAGCCTCACTCGCAAATTGCAAGCCAATTCGTAGGTAATGGTATCAAGCATTGCCGCCCATTGTGCAAGTGTGAGACAGGGAGAATCTTGCGCGTGCGCGTCTTCGCCTGCGGAATGCTCGCTGCCTATCAATGTGATGACGTCACCTTCTTGCGCTTCAGGCGCATCAGTTATATCTACGAGCATTTGATCCATGCTGATGATGCCGACTTGAGGAACTACTTTTCCGTTGATCAAACAGGACATGCGGTTGGAGAGGCGGCGATTGACGCCGTCTGCGTAACCGACCGGGAGTGAAGCCAGGCGCGACTTTCGCTTTGCTGTCCAGGTGAAGTTGTAGCCCGCAGATTCGCCTTCTTCAAGTACTTGCGTATGGTTGATACGCGCGCGCACGGACATCGACGGATGAAGAATGTCCGAATCTCTCTTCGCTTCCAGTCCATATAGATAGATGCCGACCCGCACCATGTCATAGTGAGTTTCCGGAAAGTATCTCACTGCCTCACTGGACGCCAAATGAGCAAGGAAGGGCGTTTTGATAATCGTGCGAGCAGTGTCTACGCTTTTTTTGAAGACGGCGTTCTGCTTTGCCGTCACCTCTTGATCACCGGCCATAGCCAAGTGGCTGAAGATGCTTATCAGATTTACATGCTCCGCCTGGCGGACGAAATCCAGCATGGGTTCTAGCTTTTCCGGCAGGACCCCGAGCCGGTGCATGCCCGTATCTACCTTAATATTGACCTTTGCTTTTCGTTTGGCCCTTTGAGCCGTTTGATTTATATCCTTCAGCTCAGAAAGCTCGGTTACCGTCATATCCAGATCCGACTCTATAGCTGTCTTCACTGCCCAGGCAGGCGCCGGACCTAAGATAAGGATCGGCGCTTTGATGTCGGCGGCGCGCAGTTGGCAAGCCTCGTCGACGGATGCCACGCCGAGCCAGTCGGCGCCCATTGCCACAAGCATTTCGGCGACCGGCACGCTGCCGTGACCGTAAGCGTCGCCCTTAACAACCGCCATGAGCTTGGTTTTGCGGCTCTGGGGCGTTTTGCCGCCAGGCAGAAAACCGCATACGGTCGCCAGATTTCTTTCGATGGCGGACAGATCAATCTCGACCCAGGCGTCGCGTCGGACGGATGACAGGGTCTGTTGTCTCTGCTGGACCATTAGTAATATCTCTAAACACGATAAATGTAGGACCCTTGTCGGGTTGAAACTTTATGCTAGCATTGCTCACAGCCGTATTCACGCGTAGGCTCAGGCCAATGCTTGTCTAAGTTTGGTGAAACTAAACTGATGCGAAGCATCCAGATCAGCTTGTTTCGAAGTTCACGGCATTTGGAAATTCTTGGAGTCTTTTGGAGTCCCTTTGGTAGAAGCGTCACCACTAGAAATCGGGAGTTGGGCCTTGAATAAAGCGGAATTAGTGGACATCGTGGCCAAAGAAGCAGCAACCACGAAAAAGGATGCCGAACAAGTTATCAACAAGATGATGGAAACCATCATCAAGCATGTTGCAACCGGCGAAAAGGTTACTTTGGTTGGATTCGGAACGTTCGAAGCGCGTCAGCGCAAAGCACGCACCGGTCGTAACCCTAAGACCAACGAGCCGTTGCACATTCCAGCCAAGCGTGTACCTGGATTCCGAGTCGGCAAGGAATTCAGCGAAGCCGTCAACAAGCGGAAGTAGGCGATTCGTCGCTGAGGAGACCTTTTGGAGTTACCGAAGGTAGCATTGATAGGGTGCGGCAACTGGGGCAAAAACCTGGTCCGTAACTTTGCCAACCTTGGAGCTCTTGCAGTCGTGTGTGACTCTGACCCGGTGAAGCTCGAGCATGTTCAGCGAGAGCATCGTGGGGTCAGAGTTACTGGCAATTTTCAAGATTTGCTCGACGATGCCCAAGTGAAGGCTATCGTTGTTGCCACGCCCTCCGACACTCACTTCGACCTGGCTAAGCAAGCCTTGCTCGCCGGCAAACACGTCTATGTGGAAAAGCCTTTGGCAAGAGATGTGAAGCATGCTGAAGAGCTGGATGAGCTGGCTACTAAGAACAATCTCGTGCTCATGGTCGGGCATCTGCTGCTCTACCATCCTGCCGTCAATCATTTGAAAGACTTGATTGCCTCGGGCGAGCTGGGCGAAATTCTTTTCGTGCGCTCGGACAGAATGAATCTCAACATGGCGCGCCGTGACTGGAACGTCTTGTGGGATTTGGCTCCGCACGATATCTCCATGATGAGTTATTTGCTCGATTGCGAAGATACGCAGGTGAGCCGCGTGGGTGGCTGGGACACGCACGGTGACGGTCTTGTGGACGTTGCGTATCTGGATCTGTCTTTTCCTGTCAATGGCAAAGACATCCCAGGGCAGGTTCGCAATTCCTGGGTCGATCCTCAAAAGCAAGTGCGCCTGACTGTCAACGGCAGCCTTAAAACAGCAGTTTTGAACGATGCTCAAACTGAAAACAAGTTGGCATTGCATAGTTTGACGCGTGATGGACGCACGGTTGTGGAGTACCCCAGCTACGCGAGCACCGAGCCTCTAAATGTTGAATGCGAACATTTTTTGGACTGCATCGCTACGGGGGAAAGACCACGAACGGATGCCAATAACGCCTATCAAGTAGTGCGCATTTTGTCCGATGTAGAAAAACGCTTATCTGGAAGACCCAGCGCCAGAGCTGCTCTCGGCGTTAAATAGATTGTCAATTGCTGGCTTGAGTAAGAGCAATTAAACTGATTCGGCAAAATCTGTTTACCTGTGTTTTGAAATCTTGAGCCGACGCGCTATATAATGAAGAACGCGCTGAAATTGCGGGAGTAATTCAGTGGTAGAATGCCTCCTTGCCAAGGAGGATGTCGCGAGTTCGAGCCTCGTCTCCCGCTCCATTTTTTTTCGGAATATTCCGATCGGCTCCGCGAAGGACCGGTCAGCCAACGGCTAAGCGGGTGCTTCCTGCTATATTAGTCAGGCTGGCGGTGTTTCTGCCCCACAATCACATTCTCAGGATTCGAGAAGACAAGACATGGCAGACAAAAAGGAAGAAAAGCCTGAAGTCAAAGATTCTGAAAAGAAGCCGGATCTTGTCGCCAAAGAAGTGAAGGCTGCCGCTTCGCCTAATCCACCATTGCATTTGAAAAACCTGCCCTTGCCGGACGATCTGAAAGATCCAAAGGCGGAAGCGCCCAAGTCCGGCATCGCCATGCGCCGGTCGCGCTGGGAAAGCAGTTTTGCCGCTGTTCGCTACATCAACAGCCTGGGGCGTGATGAAGAGGTCAAAGTCAGAGACAGCGACCGCGCCACGACCATTTTTCTTCTGCTTGCTTCCATCTTGACTGTGCTTTCGCTTGTAATCAAACCGTTCGCCGGTATGCGATTGCAATTTGTTCTCATCTGCGACGTCCTGGTGGGCGTCATGTTGATTTTCTATCTGGCAAACCGCTTCGGCATCATCAACACTTTGACGCCGCGTCAGGCGCTTCTGACATGGCAATTGATCGTCGGTTCGGCATTCCTGGGGATCTTCATGACAATCAATCTGGCTGTAGTCATTGGCATGTTGATCGCCAACAGTCCGACGATAGACATTAGGTAAAGAGAGCCTGTAGATAAAGTTAAATACGCGCCTGCGCATGATAAAATCAGCGCCTGCACGCGGTTCCAAGGCTCTTTTGCGAGTTCTTGCAATCGAGCGGTTCGGTTTTGAAAACCGGCTGGCCGTGCCTCGTCACCCAATATATACAGATTCTGTATACAACCAGGACAGGTAATTAGCGATGAAAGTCACCCTAGACAGGGAAGGCAAAAACATAGTTCGTATGGGTTTGGAACTCGAATCCGAAAAAGCGTTGAAAGCTTACGAGCTGGCCTGCAGGCAGCTCTCCGGCAAGATCAATATCCCCGGATTCAGACGCGGCAAGGCGCCCCGCAATATCATTGAAAAGACGCTCGGTGTCGACTACATCAAGCGCGAAGCATTGGAAAGACTGGTGCCGGAATTGCTCACCAGAGCTATCCTGGACGAGAACCTTGATGTCATCACAGAGCCCGAAATCGACAATTGCGATTTCGAGCTGGGTTCGCCGCTCAAATTGAACGCGAAATTCGAAGTGCGCCCGGAAGTGACTCTGGGTCAATATCTCGGCGTCTCTGTCGACGTGCCGGAAGCAGTGATGCCCGATGATGCGCTCGACAAAGCATTGCAATCAGTGGCCGAATCGAAGTCTTCAATGGCGCCTGTAGCGCCGCGCGAAGTCAAAATGGGCGACACTGTGCTCATGGACTTCGAATGCAAAGTCAACGGTGAAATTGTGGAAGGCGGAAAAGCTCAGGGCTTGCTTCTCGAGCTGCGTGAAGGCGCATTTCTGGAAGGATTTTGCGAGCAAGTAGCAGGAAAAATGCCGAATACCGATTTCGAGGTAGAAGCAAAATTCCCGCCCGCATACAGAAATAAAGAGTTGGCTGGAAAAGACGCTAAATTCAGCGTTTCGCTCAAAGAAATCAGAGAGCGCACCATTCCCGATGTGAATGAAGAGCTCGCCAAAGAAGTTGGTTATGAAAACCTCGACCAGCTCAAAGACTTCCTCAAAGAGCGCATCGGCGAGGAAATCAAGCAAGAGAACGACATGCGCTCCCAGCGTGCGGTTGTTGATGCGGTCGTTGCTCAATCCAAGGTCGATATTCCTGAAACCATGATCGAGCGCGAGCAAAACCTGCTCATGCACCAGCTCAAGCGCTATTTCGAGCAAACCGGTCAGCCTTTTGAAGAATTCGAGCGCTCCGATGAATTTCAGTCGGTGAAAGATTCGAAATTCGAAGAAGCAAAACAGCGTGTTTTGACCAGCCTGGTTCTCGGCGCAGTGGTCAGACAAGAAAAGATGACCGTGCAAGACGAAGAGATGACGCCGTACATCGCTGAATTGGTGCAGCGCTATCAGGTGCCGGTCGAACAAGTCGCACGCAATGAAGAAGTGCGCCGCCAGATCATGGAAGAAGTTTTGACCAACAAAGTAGTCGAATACCTGGTCGAAAAGGCAACCATCAAGTTCGTTCCGGAACCCGCACACGAGCATGGTCCGAATTGCGATCACGATCACGAACACGGCAAGGAAAAAGCCAAGAAAGCCGACTCGGAGCAAAAATCCGAAGCCAAAGCTGAAGCCAAGTCAGAGTCTAAGAAAGACGCTGAAGCAAAACCAGCCAAGGCTAAGGAAGAAGAAAAACCGAAAGAGAAGGCCGGCAAAAAGGGCAAAAACTAGATAGATTCCCGTTTTTGCTTCAAAACCTGCTAGAAAACTGGAGAAATCTAGTAAGATTGCGATTTAATGCTGTTTTTTAGGTTGGCGTTAGATAATAACGTTGTACTTATTAAGACCGCAGTGCGTTTCGCAATTTGCCAGACCCTTAGCTATATGCGGCTATTTTTGAAAGTCTGAAAATTCGTGCTAACGTGATGTTAAGCAACAACTCAAAGCAAACATATATTTGGAAGGAAGAAAATGTCGATCAAGCGCCCCTCAAGGAATGATGTGTACGACCTCTGGAGCATGACTCCGGCTGCTCAGTCGCCCATGTCCTACTACCCGCCCACCGTTATTGAAACCACAGCCCGAGGCGAGCGCGCTTTTGACATCTTTTCGCGTTTGCTGCGTGAGCGCATCATTTTTCTCGGTATGCCGATTGATGACGGCGTAGCCAATTTGATCGTGGCTCAATTGCTGTTGCTGGAAGGCGAAGATCCGGAAAAGGATATTCGTCTTTATGTAAACTCCCCGGGTGGTTCGGTAACCGCCGGATTGGCTATCTACGACACGATCCAACATATCCGATCGGATGTTTCAACAATTTGTTTAGGACAAGCGGCCTCGATGGGAGCTTTTCTATTGGCTGCAGGGTCTAAAGGAAAACGATTGGCCCTTCCGCATGCGCGTATCCTCATTCACCAACCGTTGGGAGGCGCACAAGGACAAGCTACGGACATTGAAATCCAGGCCAGAGAAATTCTTCGCATCAAGCGCCAGCTCAATGAACTGCTCGCGCATCACACCGGTCAGACGGTTAAACAAATTGAAAAGGATACAGACCGAGATAATATAATGACAGCGGAGGAAGCCAAGGAGTATGGTCTAGTAGATGAAGTGATCGCCAGGGTAGAACCTGCACTTTCAGCCGTTTAGGCACTAGAGTCAGAAAATGGGCACCGCCTCGAATTTATAGAAAAACCTATAAAACGGACCGCCGGAAACACCTAACGGAAACACAACGTAGAAGGACAACAGATGCCTAAGCAATCAGACAACCGTCTAAAGTGCTCGTTCTGTGGAAAGAGTCAGGATCAGGTCAAAAAACTGATTGCCGGGCCAGGTGTGTATATATGCGATGAATGCGTCGACCTCTGCAACGAGATTCTCGATGAAGAGCTGTTCGATGGCGCTCCGCAACCGGCGGCTTCCGAGACGGTTCTGCCTAACCTGGTTGATATACCGAAGCCCCAAGAAATTAAGAGCTTCCTCGACCAACACATCGTCGGTCAGACATCCGCTAAGAAGATTCTTTCAGTGGCTGTCTACAACCATTACAAACGGATCAGCCATAACTCCGAGATGTCCGAGCAAGTGGAAATCCAAAAGTCCAATATCTTGCTCATCGGGCCGACCGGATGCGGTAAGACTCTTTTAGCTCAGACTTTAGCCAAATTGCTCGATGTTCCTTTTGCAGTTGCCGACGCGACAACGCTGACGGAAGCAGGATATGTAGGCGAGGATGTGGAAAACATTCTCCTGCGTCTCTATCAAGCTGCTGACTATGACATCAAGAAAGCCGAGCGCGGCATTATCTATATCGATGAGATAGACAAGATTTCGCGCAAATCCGAAAACACCTCCATCACCAGAGACGTTTCCGGAGAAGGCGTTCAACAGGCGCTTTTGAAGATGATCGAAGGTACGGTCGCCAATGTGCCGCCCCAGGGTGGACGCAAGCATCCGCACCAGGAGTTCATTCAGATCAATACCGCCAACATTCTCTTCATTTGCGGCGGCGCATTCGTCGGTCTGGATAAGATCGTCGAAGCAAGAGTCTCGTCCAATCGCAACATCGGATTCGGCTCCGACAGACCGCTTACTGCCTGGGAGCGCGAGCTGAAGGCAAGCAAAATTCTCAAGGACACGGCACCGGATGATCTGCTCAAATTCGGCTTGATTCCCGAGTTTGTCGGACGTATGCCGGTTATCGCAGTACTTGAATCGCTGGATGAAGAGGCCCTGGTCAAGATCCTTGTCGAGCCCAAGAATGCCATTCTCAAGCAGTATCAGCAATTGCTTCACCTTGACGGCGTAGAACTGAAGTTCGATCAGGAAGCGATCAGCGCTGTGGCGGAAGAAGCAATCAAACGCAAAACCGGTGCCAGAGCACTTCGCGCCATCGTCGAAGAAATCATGCTCGACATCATGTATGAAGTGCCGTCGCGAAGCGATATTAAGACGGTCCACATCACCAAAGAATTGGTCGAAAAGCGCTCCACGGCGGAGCTTCTGCAGTTGCCTAACAAGACCAAGCCTAAAGGCGAGATTGCCTGATACAGCAAATTCTTGCCGGCAAGCCGTACAATTTATAGTTCGTAGAAGCGCTTGAGGCAGAATGGCCGTTTTGAGCACAACTTCTTTTTCGCTGATTCCACTGAGGGATGTGGTTGTTTTTCCTCAGATGGTTCAGGCTCTTTTTGTCAGCCGTCCCAAATCAATCGCCGCGCTCGAACAGGCACTGTTGCGCGATGATCGCCTGGTCGTGCTTGTCGCGCAAAAAGACCCCGAGTGCGAGAATCCCAAAGAAGATGACATCTATCAGCTTGGAACTTTGGCTGAAGTGATGCAGATGCTCAAGCTGCCGGACGGCACGGTGAAGGCGCTTGTCGAGGGCTCTTGCCGGGTGACTCTGGACAAAGTCATCGACGATCCGGAGCACTTCTCTGCTGTCGTTACTTCGCAAGACGAAACCAATCAAGAAGACGAATCGACGAAAACGCTAGTTCGCGTCGCGGTTGAAAAGTTCGAGCAGTACGTCAAGACGACGAAAAAAATCAATCCGGAAAGCTTGCTTGCTGTCTCGGGAATCGGGCAGCCGGGACGCCTTGCCGATATCATCGCCACCTATCTGGGACTGGATCTGGCGGAGCGTCAAAAGTGCCTGGAAATCATCGATGCCACCGAGCGTCTGGAGTATGTGAGCCAGCTTCTTTCACGCGAATTGGAATTTGCAGAATTAGAGCAGCAGATCCACGATCGGGTGCGTTTCAATCTGGAGAAAACGCAGCGCGAGTATTATCTGCGCGAAAAAATCAGAATTATTCAAGACGAACTCAATGCTGAAGGCGAGCAACAGGGCGAGATTGCCGAGTACAAACAAAAAATCGCCAAAGCAAAAATTACTGGTGTAGCGCTCGAAAAAGCTCAAAAAGAGCTTTCGCGGCTCGAGAAAATGATGCCGCAAAGCGCGGAAGCAGCCGTCATTCGGACTTATTTGGATACCATAGTGTCCTTGCCATGGTCGAAACGTTCGCGTGAAGTCATCGACTTGAAGAAAGCGGACGAGATACTCGAAGAAGACCATTACGGGCTGGAGAAGGTCAAAGAAAGAATTATCGAATATCTGGCGGTGCGCAAACTTTCCCGCCAGAATCAAGGCACTATCCTCTGTCTTGTCGGACCACCCGGCGTGGGCAAGACCAGTCTCGTTAAGTCAATTGCGCGCAGCATGAACCGGCAATTCGCCCGTATCAGTTTGGGCGGCGTTAATGACGAGGCGGAGATTCGCGGGCACAGGCGCACATATATCGGAGCGATGCCGGGGCGGATTATTCAGGCGATAAAGACGTCAGGGACGAAAAATCCAGTCATTTTGCTGGACGAAATCGAAAAAATGACGCGCAGTTATATGGGCGATCCGACTGCGGCCATGCTGGAAGTTCTCGATCCGGATCAGAACGAAGAGTTCACCGATCACTATCTTGATGCACCATTTTCATTGGCGGAAGTAATGTTCGTGGCCACGGCCAACACGCTGGAAAACGTCCCCAGACCGCTCCACGACCGTCTTGAAGTCATTCATATCTCCGGCTATACCGAAGAAGAAAAGGTCGCTATCGCCGAGCAGCATGTCATTCCGAAAACGTTGGAAAAACACGGATTGACCAACAAGCAGCTCAAATTCGCCGAAGCGTCGCTGCGAAAAATTATTCAAGAATATACTCGCGAAGCCGGTGTGCGTGCGCTTGAGCGGAACATCGCCACAATCGCCAGAAAAGTGGTCACGCAGATAGTCAAAAACAAAAATGCTACTGTGAAGGTTGCACCGAATATGGTGCCGACCTATCTTGGACCGCCCAAAGTAGTTCGTGAAAATGAAGTTCGCGGTCCGCAAATAGGCATAGTGACAGGCTTGGCCTGGACTGAGATCGGGGGCGAAACGCTTTCGGTGGAAGTAAATATCATGCCGGGCAAGGGCAAATTGCAATTGACCGGACAATTGGGCGATGTCATGAAAGAGTCCGCTCATGCCGCTTTCAGTTATGTTCGCAGCCACGCAGCCAAGCTCAATCTGCCGGCGAATTTCCACGACGAAATTGATATCCACGTACACATCCCGGAAGGAGCCATCCCCAAAGACGGACCTTCTGCCGGTATTGCTCTGGCTACCGCGCTTCTTTCCGCGGTTTCCAAACGCGCAGTGCGCTCCTCTCTGGCAATGACCGGTGAAATCACGCTCAGAGGGCGCGTTTTGCCAATCGGTGGGCTGAAAGAGAAAGTGCTTGCCGCTCTTCGTCAGGGTGTAAAAACGGTTCTTTTCCCGCGCGGAAATGAGAAAGACTTGCAGGACATTCCAGGCTATGTGCAGAAGCGTATAGAACTAGTTCCTGTTGGTCATTTGGATGAAGTCTTCAAAATCGCATTTGCCGACAAGTCCAAGAATCCGCCCGATGGAAAGTCTCGCGGCGTACAGAAGCTGGTTGCTAAGAGAGGCACCAAGCGCAGCGCTCAGTCGAGACGCAAATAAGGGTCTAAATTCGGGATAAGGAAACTGTTGGTTTTGCTTTCAGCAAGCCAAGAGAAAGCTTTTGATCGCCGGGAAAATTAGGCGTTTTCTTCAATCGCCCTTGCACCTTTGTGAACATTGCCTTACGCGGTTAGCCAAAAACGTCGAGAGCCGGGGGGGCTCCGGCCATGCTTGTCAATTACCGCAAGAATACTAAATATGGCGGGTTTCGACGTTTTAATTGATATGATCAAGCTGCTATTTGGGTACCTCAAGCCCCCTGGCTGCGCCTTTTGCCTGCCTCGGGTCGAGAGGATGTTCATCCTGCACGCTCACATAGGAGTTCTTCATGGTAATGACTGACACGACCAACAAAAATCTTTCCTATCTCGCTATGGACGACGAGTATGTCAATCCAGTATTAGCGCGCTCGGCAAGAATCGTAGCCCACAAAGCTAAGGGCTCCTACATCTACGACCGCAACGGTGACGCTTATCTCGACCTTTCCACCGGCATCGCCGTCAACAACGTCGGACACTGCCATCCGAAAGTTGTCGAAGCAGTCAAAAAGCAGTGCGAAGAGTTGATTCACACTTCAGTTGTAGTGCACCACGAGCGCTACATCGAACTGGCCAAGAAGGTCGTCGAGATCACACCCAAATCTCTCAATTCTGCGTTTTTCGCAAACTCCGGTGCTGAAGCCGTTGAAGGCGCAGTGAAATTGGCTCGCTACGTAACGGGTCGCCCGGCAGTCATCAATTTCCGCGGTTCTTTCCACGGACGCACTTTCATGACGATGGCGCTCACTACATCCAAGCTCTACTATCGTGAAAATTACGAGCCGCTTCCGGGTGCCATTCACACCGCTCTTTTCCCTTATGAATATCGCTCGCACTACAAAGGCGACACGAAGAAAGTTATCCAAGAGTCTCTCGAATATATCGATATGCTCTTCCATCAGTTCATAAACCCGACGCAAGTAGCGGCATTCATTATTGAGCCGATTCTGGGTGAAGGTGGCTATGTGCCTGCTCCGGACGGTTTCATCAAAGAACTGCGCAAGCTGGCCGACGAGCACGGCATCATGCTCATCATCGACGAAGTGCAAACCGGCTTTGCCCGCACAGGCAAGATGTTCTGCATCGAGCATGAAGGCATCGAGCCGGACATTCTCGTGATGGCTAAAGGTATCGCCGGCGGCATGCCGCTTTCCGGATTCGTTTCCAGAAGAGACATCACCAACAAGTGGCCCGCCGGCCGCCACGGCACTACCTTTGGTGGCAACCCGGTTTCCTGTGCAGCAGCGCTGGCAACCATCGATGTAATTCAAGAAGAAAAGCTTGCCGAGCGCTCCGCCAAAATGGGCGCCGACATCATGAAGCGTCTGAAGAAATTCCAGGAAAGCAACAAGCACCTCGGTGATGTCCGAGGCAGAGGCTTGATGATCGGTCTGGAATTCAATGATGAGAAAGGTGCTCCCAGCAAGGAAATTGCCGATCAAATCGCAGCAAAATGCCTTGAGCAAAAAATGATTGTGTTGACTTGCGGACAGCAAGGTCAGGTTATTCGCTTGATTCCACCGCTCAATATCTCTGATGCGGATGCGGAGAAAGCTTGCGACATCCTCGAAAAGGCGATGAAGCTCAAGTAAGTACAAAGTATCTGGTATGCACGTTATTCAATAAAAACTGCAGGAGAAAGTCATGACCTCATCTACAAAGAGCCCCGAGAGCGCGTCGGCTAAAGCCGGCTCTCCGCGGACCTACCACAACTACATCAACGGCAAATGGGTGAAAGCTGAAACGGGCGAAACTTTCGCCAGCTACAACCCGGCTAACCTCGAAGAAATCATCGGCTACTTTGCGTCTTCAACTCCGAATGATGTGAAGGCTGCTGTGGATGCCGCTCAAAATGCCCTGAAGATGTGGCGCTCCACTCCGGCTCCTGCGCGCGCCGACATTATTTTGAAAGCAGCTTACTTGCTGGAAAGCCGCAAAGAAGAAATCGCCACCACCATGGTGCGCGAGATGGGCAAAGTTCTCAAAGAAGCCCGTGGCGACGTTCAAGAAGCTATCGATATGGCCAAGTACATGGCAGGCGAAGGCCGCCGCTTGATGGGCCAAACCGTTCCTTCCGAAATGCCCAACAAATTCGCTATGGCAGTAAGACAGCCAATCGGCGTTGTCGGTTTGATCACCCCCTGGAATTTCCCTGTAGCAATTCCTTCCTGGAAGATTTTCCCGGCACTGGTTGCAGGCAACACCGTTGTTTTCAAACCCGCGACCGATACGCCTCTTTGTGCATTGATGCTGGTTGAAGTATTGATCGAAGCTGGTTTGCCTGCAGGCGTAATCAACTTCGTCACCGGCATGGGCGCTAAAGTCGGCATGTCTATCGTTGATGATCCGCGCGTCAAAGCAATCTCGCTTACCGGTTCGACCGAAGTCGGTCGCCGCGTGGCAGGACGTTGCGGCGAGCTGATGAAGAAAGTCAGTTGCGAATTGGGCGGCAAAAACGCTATCTGCGTAATGCCCGATGCCGACATCGAATTGGCTGTAGAAGGCGCCGTATGGGGAGCTTTCGGAACCGCCGGACAACGCTGCACGGCAGCCAGCCGCTTGATTGTCCACAGCGATGTCTACAAGAAATTCACCGATGCATTTGTTGCTCGCACCAAAGAACTCAAGCTCGGTTTCGGTCTGGATCAGGATGTGACCGTCGGACCGGTAGTGAACAAGAGCCAGTTGGAAAGCATCAACGAATACGTCCAAATCGGCAAGAAGGAAGGCGCCAAGCTGCTTTGCGGCGGTAACATCGTTACCGAAGGCGACTTCAAAAAAGGTTGCTTCCATGAGCCCACCGTATTTGGTGATGTAAAACCAACCATGCGTATCGCTCAAGAAGAAATCTTCGGACCAGTAACTGCGATCATCAAAGTCGACAGTTTCGAAGAAGCAATCGAAGTAGCCAACGGCACCGAATTCGGTCTGTCGCTCTCGATGTACACCCGTGACGTGCACCAGGCCTTCAAAGCAATTGAAGAATTGGAATCCGGCATCGTCTATATCAACGCTCCGACAATCGGCGCTGAAATTCAGTTGCCCTTCGGCGGAGTCAAGCAAACCGGCAACGGACACCGCGAAGCGGGCACCACTGCCGTCGAGCAATTCACCGAGTGGAAGGCTGTCTACATTGACTATTCCGGTCAACTGCAAAAAGCACAGATCGACAACCACCCCACAAAGAAGAAATAGTTAAAGGAAAGCTCTCGCCTGGGTCGTCTCAGGCGAGAGCTTTCAAAACCAAGCCGAAAAATCAAACTCAAGTTCAAGTTCAAAAGATTCAATCAAAATAGAAACGCGGAGAAAAGGATATGGATTTCGACTTTACACCAGAGCAAATCGCTTATCGCAAGCACATGCGCGACTTCATGGAGCGCGAAGTTGCACCGGTTGCTCAGATGAATGATCGCGAATGCAAATTCGACATGGAAGTAGCCAAGAAAATCTTCAAGGAAGGATTTCTCGGTTGCCCAGTGCCGGAAAAGTACGGCGGTCTCGGAATGGACTACATTGCATACGGCTTGATGACGGAAGAAGTCAACCGCGTGTGCTCATCGACCAGAACTCTCTTCTCCGTGCAAACATCGCTGGTTGCATTGACGATTCTGAAATGGGGCAACGAAGAGCAGAAGAAAGAATTGCTGCCCAAGCTCTGCAATGGCGAATACATTGGTTGCTACGGTTTGACCGAGCCTGAAGCAGGTTCTGATGCCGGTAACCAACAAACCCGCGCAGTCAAAGACGGCAATGATTACATTTTGACCGGACAAAAAGTCTGGATCTCCTGCGGTACGATCGCCAGCCACGCGCTTATCTTCGCAACCGTCGATCCCAAGCTCGGTCACAAAGGCATCAGTTGCTTTATTGTCGACACCAAATCGAAAGGCTTCTCCGCTGCTGCTATTAAAGGCAAGCTTGGATTGCGCTCTTCGGATACTGCGACTCTTTATCTCGATCAAGTCAGAGTGCCGAAAGAAAATATGCTCGGTGCTGAAGGTGACGGATTCAAAGTTGCGATGTCTGCACTCGATAATGGTCGCTTCTCGGTTGCAGCCGGTGCTGTTGGTCTCGTCCAAGGCTGCATCGACGAATCAACCAAGTACGCAATGCAAAGAAAGACTTTCGGCAAACCGATTGGCGAACACCAACAAGTGCAAGCCATGATCGCCGACATGGTTGCAGATTGCGAAGCTGGTCGCTTGCTCTATTTGAGAGCGGCTCACCTGAAGAACAAGAACGTCCGCAACACGCTTGAAACCTCCCTCGCCAAGCTCTTCTGCGGCGAAGCTGCCAACAAAGCAGCGCACAATGCAGTACAGATCTTCGGTGGCTACGGCTTCTCTGATGAGTACCCGGTTGAGCGCTTCTTCCGCGATGCCAAAGTGCTCAACATCTACGAAGGCACTCGCGAAATCCAGCGCTTGATCATTGCTCAAGACGCCCTCGGCATTCGCAACGCCAACGGAGCTCCAACTGGTCGCATGACCGAATTGGCAGGCGCAAGCGCTTAGTTTGCCCGGCGAAAAAACATGGAAAGCGGTGTCGAATTATCGGCACCGCTTTTGTTTTTAAAGGGCGTGCGTTCCATTTAACGTAGATATCAAGAATGGCGCCGGACCATTGTTGCTACTAAAATCTAAGAATCTGTTAAGCCCCAAGAGGGGCAAGACTTCGTCGAGATCATCACGGGCACTGTTTACAAAGCCCCGTTCTTAACCGGTCCTTAATAGGACAAGGTTTACTCTAAGAGCATGTTGAACCTCACCAAGTCAAAACGTCAGGTTCGAAAAAGTAATAGCAAACCAAGTAAACGGTAGGTTATGGGATATCTTGAAGGACTAGTAGTTTGTGTCGTAGCAGCATTTGCCACAATGTGGGTCAATGACAAACTCCCCATTGGCGGCGACTACATTCAGGACGAACAAGTCTAGGTTCGAACTTAGTCTAATCCAGCCTTCGAATTCTTAACGGAAGCCTAGCCGGGCCTTGTGGCTGGTCATATGGTCTAGAAAAGAGGCGAAAGCCGAGACACCGAGCAGCACAGCAATTGCCGCGCAGGCGAGGTTGGTGTTGTACTGTCGCTCATCCAGTTGCCTGTTGACTGTTGAGTTTTGGGGCGCGACCGGGTCGAAGTACACCAGGACTCTTTGCCCGTTACTCCAGCGAGATGCGCTCCAATTCAGCGGATTAGCTTGCGGCAGTTCGAATATATTGCCGCTGTACGTTCTTCCGGATACCGAATAAACGTAATACATTTGCGTGTTGCGCCGTCCACGTGAGATTGTCACATGCCCTTCTGTCGCCGCCCACCTCAGCGCACTTGTGCTCGCTTGGGCGTATTCAATTGAGCGCCAACCAACATTAAATGCGTAGAGAAAGCAGATGAGAGTGACAATCAGCATTACAAGACTCTGTGCAATTCAACAGTAAAGTTTCGCCGGCACCTCTGTATCATAGCCGAATATCAAGGGGGCGCTCCGCGAAACCCTTCTTCTGAACTCTCTTTGACGTTTCTCAAATAAAACAGATCGTCAAAAGATCACCTCCCCCACGCAGTTAAACAATCTGCTCGCCGCCGGCTTCACTATGTGCGATTCGGCACGAGTAATCGAGCGCGCCGTTTTTCACTCAAATACGAAAGAGGTAGTTCTCATGCCAAAGGAATTTACAGACGAAGCGCGCGAAAGCCAGCCTAAGTTGTTGACCGATTCTACTGGTGCATTTGCCGATGTGCAGGACGATGGAAATCAGTCTGAAGTGGCGCATCGCGTACATATGGCTCGGCTTGCTGAAAGCTTGAAGGAGTATGGAATTTTGCCGCAACTGGCGCTTGAAGATCATCGGCGCGACGAAAAGCATATGTTGCAAGGGCGCGTTGCCGAGCAGGAGGTCGATGCCTGCAGGAAGGATGATGCGCCGCAAGAGTCGAAGCCGACTATTTACGAAGTCAAAAAAGGCGACACAGTATGGGGGATCAGCCGGGATTATCTGCGCCGCTCGAACATCGAAAATCCAAGCGAGCAAGCCGTGAAAGCAATGGCATTGTCGATTGCCAGAGAAAATAGATTGGCTAATCCTGATCGAATTCAGCCCGGGCTCAAACTGAAATTGCCTGAAGTATGTGCACCGACAATTACAAAAGCTGATGCGTCCGCGATGAAACCTCAGACAGCCGAGAAAGAGCCGGGCGTGAAGCCGGAAGATGCGAAGCCGGCACAAGTCGACACCAAACCAGAGCCGCCGGAAGAGGAGAAAACCGCTGATTCAGGTTTGGATTTTGTCCGCTATCAATTCGACAAAATCGATAAGGACAGCGATCACCACGTAACGCGAAGAGAGATCGATCACTATGTAAGAGACAACAAAGATTTGCTCAGTGAGAAACAGGTGAGCGCGCTCGAGAAAGTCGGTGAGCGCGAGAGCACATTGCAAAAACAATCCAACGATGAAAACAGTCGTGAGAATCGGGGAATCACACGCCAGGACATTGATGTTGCCGAAAGACGCATGCATGCAATCGAGTATGCTCAAGCGCATTTCGAGTCGATGGATGGAAACGGTAACGGTCATGTGAGCAAGTTCGAGATTCGCGGCTATGTGCGTGCCAATGACGCCCGCCTCAGCAAAGAGGAACGCGCCGATTGCCAACTGTTAATGGACCAGTGCGGTGACCTGGACGATAAATGCAACGATGAGGTGTTTTTCGAATGCGGCGGGTTTTCCAAAAAAGATCTGGAAGCTGCTCAAAATGAACTAGGCGCGAAGACTCTCAGCGGCGAAGATAAACTGCCTTTACCTGAGGAGCCTGACAATGCGCCTGAGGAGGATTTCGACCCTGTCACCATGCAAGACTTTTCAAAAGAAAGTTTGCGTCTCTTCGACAAAGTCGATTCCGATGCGGATAATTCGTTGAGTGCTCGTGAATTGCGCGCGGCGGTCCAGAGCGACAATTACAAAGGCAAGGACAGACAAGCAGTTGCAGCACTTTATAGATCGCGGTCCGACATTGCCGAGATGAAGGATGACGATTTCCTCGTACCGGATAGCAACGTCAGGCGGGGCGACCTGGAACAGATGGAGGTGAAGCGTATTGAGAGCATTGCGCAGTCGAAAAACATCAAGACGGCCAGAGATTACCTTGCGCGGGACAATAATTTTCTCCGCCTGGACACGGACGCAGACGACTATCTAAGCAAAGAAGAGGTTTCCACCGCGCTGCAGAGCAATTCGTTGAATGCCGAACAAAGAACGAGCCTCACCTTCCTTCGGGATCATTTAGATAAGGTTTCCGATGCCAGCAACGATGAACGGGGACCGGAGTTCCGCGGAATTACCCAGATGGACCTCGATGCATTCGGCAATACGGAATTCGCAACGATAGAACAAAATCTGCTCAATGCCTACCAGATGCAGAAGCAAGCACTTAAATAAGTCCATCAAAATTTAGCCCGAAGCACCGCACCTGCAGGCCAAAACCTGCGGGTGCGGCTTTTAGCGACCAGAAAATGTGTGACAAACGTGCTCGAAAACGGGTGGTGGTTTGCTGTAAAGCCTTGCGGTCCACGGCTTTTGGGATTGTCATTAAATTGTCATCGGGGCTCAAATACATTTAAGCCACATCCCGCGTTCCACTCACCTCGATTCTCCCTCCTAATTCAGAGGCGGTTCTTATCATGGCTTCAGATTCTATTACCGAAGTAGCCGGTGTCCAACAACCAGTCGCCAAAGACGCCAGCGAAAAAGCACTCAAAGATTCCAATCAAAGCGCCAAGCAAGTCACGGCACAAGAGATTCAAGCTCTCAATGAGAAGAACATGCAAGCCATGCGTCAAGCGGGACTCTTGCCGGAACTGGCGATTGAAGGCGCAAAAGAGATCGCTTATGTGCAAAAGAACTTCGACAAAATCGATCGCTCGGCAGACGGCTGGGTAACTGCCGCAGAGATCGATGCTTACGCAAAAGAAAACGCCGCCAAGCTCTCGAATTCCGAGTTGGAAGCGCTGAGAAAAGTAAAAGAAAAAATCAGCACGTTCGAAGATCACAGCAATGATGAACTCGGCTACGAGAATGACGGTATCACCAAAGCCGACCTGTCCGGAATTCAGAAGAAATTCGGCATCTACGATTACGCTCAAAAGAATTTCGACAAACTGGACCATGATGGCGACGGGCACGTAACTGTCGGCGAAATCGATGCATTCATCAAATTCAAGGGCAAAGTCTGCGAGCAAGAGCAAACGATCCTCAACAACTTGAGAAAGAGCGTCGGCGATATCGAAGAAATCAGCAATGATGAATGGGGCGATGAGAACGACGGCTTCAGCAGATATGACCTGCAGAACGGCAAGGAAAAGGAAGGCACTGAGCGTCTGAGCGGCGCTGAGACAGAATGCAAGGACGTCAAAGCTTCAGGCGATTTGCGCCAGGCTCTGGATTATGCTCGAGACAATTTCGAGAAGATTGACGCAGACAAAGACGGCTACCTCGATGCCGATGAGATCTCCGGCTATGCTGATGCCAACAAAGGGACGCTTTCCAACGAAGACAAAGCGAAGCTGGTGGCATTGAAGAACAGCGTCGGCGGGGTTGAAGAGCAAAGTAATGATGAACGCTTCGACGAAGACAATGGCATTACCAAAGCCGACATCAGCGAAGCAAGACCACGTCTGGACGCGCTCGCTTATGCAAAGACGAACTTCGACAAGCTGGACGGCAACGCAGACGGCTTCATTACCGAAGGCGACATTGATGCTTACAGCAACGCACGCCATAACCTGTCTGCAGACGAAAAGCTCAATCTCAAATATTTGCAAGAGAACATTTCAAACCTCGAAGAATACGCAAATGATGAGCTCGCCGATGAGGATGACGGCATTACCAGATCGGACGTTACCGATGCCTTGATCGAACTTGGTTCTCTAGATGCTCGCTCGGACTGCCAAACTGCTGGCGCAGTCAAGCCGGCCGATGCCGCTAAGCCCGCGGACGCCAAGGCGCAAAGCAAGAACGAAGAACGCGTGGCGGATTCAGCGCTGGACTACTTGCGCAAACGTTTCTCATTCGTCGATCGAGACGGCGACAATTATGTCACTAAGTCGGAAATTGATAAGTACATTAAAGACAACGAAAAGTCGCTCACGTCGGGAGAAAACCTTGCGCTCAAGCGCCTCGCTTCCAAAGTCGACGACCTGGAGGAAATGTACAACGACGAGTTAGCCGATGAAAACGATGGCATCACTCGCCAGGATATCAATGTTGCCGAAGAGCAAATGAAGGCGACCGAATATGCAAAGCAAAACTTCAGCAAGTTGGATCTGGACGGCGACGGCTATGTCACATCCGGCGAAGTAAACAGTTACGTCCGTGCCAATAGCGACAGATTAAGCGCTCAAGACCGCTCCAACCTCGACTATTTGAAGCGCAATGCAGACGATCTGGAAGAGTATTCCAATGATGAATTGGGCGACGAAAATGATGGTTTCACCAGTGCCGACCTGAGAGATGCTCTCGATGAAACCGGCTCCAACACGGTTGGAACTGAAGGCAATACGGAAAAACTGCCATTGCCTGCGCCTGTTCAATATAAATACGACTCCACTACCGAAGCAGTGAAGTTGGAAGCAGTTGCCGCAGAAAGCGAGCGCCTGTTCGACCAGCTCGATGAAGACAGCGACGGATACTTGAGCGAGGGCGAGTTGGCGGACGCAGTGCAAAGCCAGAAGTACACAGGCAAGGATGCGCAAATAGTCGCAACTTTGTATAAGAACCAGGACGATCTCGAAGAGTTGAGCAATGATGAACTCGCCGATGAGAACGACGGAATCACCAGAGCCGACCTCAAACAGTTCGACAAAGACAGAGACAAAATTCAATCCGACTGGCAGCAAATCGGCAGAGCAAGAGTGTTTCTAAATAAGGATGACAATTTCAAAAAAGTTGACACCGACAGCGACGATTACCTTACTAAATCAGAAATCAGAAAAGCGCTCGAAAGAACCGACCTCACTCAAGATGAGCGCACGAGCCTGGAATTTCTCAGAGACAATGTCGACGACATCGAAGAAGCCAGCAATGACGAGCTAGGTGACGAGAATGACGGCATCACGAAGGATGATTTGAAATCGTATGGAGACAGCACGGTAGTTTCGGTCTACAACGCTGTGAATCGTACCAATGAAGCGCAGAAAACAGGATCGCGCGACCTGTATGCCAATAAAGAAAATCCGCTCGAAAGCATCAAGCCCGATGCCATCAAGCAAGGCATGATCGGCAATTGCTATTTCGAAGCAGCAGTTGCATCCCTGGCAGCAGTTGATCCGGAAGCCATTCACAGAATGATCAAAGACAATGGCGATGGAACCTACACGGTTGCATTCCCCGGCAACGCCGATGAACCGATTACAGTGAAGGCTCCGACAGAATCGGAAATGGGCATCTTCAATCAAGGCAGCGCCGACGGAACGTGGGCCAGCGTTTTGGAGAAAGCCTACGGAGCATACTGCAACAGGCACTGGTATCGTCGTGGACCGACCAACCTCTTCGGTGGAGACACCGACGCAGAAGGCGGCGACGGCGGCGCCATCCGCTCCGGTAACGCAATGGAACTTTTGACCGGGCGCGATAACGATACTGACTGGTTCACATTCTCATCGGAGTCTGAAATCGCCGACAAGTTGAATGAAGCTCTCAATGGTTCGAAGCGGCGCCCGGTGATCGCAGGAATTAGAAACCACATCTTCAGCAGCAAGACTGATGATGGTTTCCCCGTTGCCCATGCATACAGCGTTATCGGCTTCGACCCCAAAGGTCCGGACGGTGGAACGGTGACGATTCGCAATCCATGGGGCGACGGTCAAGACACCACGCGCGGCACTATAAAGGTTTCGCTCAAAGTTTTCGAAAAGAACTTTTCAAATGCTACTTACACTGAATAGAGCATAGAGGGGAAAACAGACATGCCCCGCCTTTAAAAATTCTCCTCGATTGAGAGCAAAATCCGCCCGGCCTACGGCTGGGCGGTCTTGCTTCGTGGCTGGAAAGCCCGCTCTAGTTGGCGTTCTGGGTTTTCAAGATTTTTTGAAAATTGCAGCGATATTGTGAGTGCGTTCCCTCCCCCCGCGCTCCTAACGCTCCTACAAATTAGAGGTTTCTCCCATGCCACCCACAGCGATTGAAAAAGCCGAAAAAGCTCCTGTTTCCGCCGAAGCTAAATCTGTCGTCAACGTTCAAATTTCTGAAGGTGAAAACAAGCAGCTCCTCGCAGTGAATCAAGCACAAAGAGAGCAGCTCAAAGCTTCCGGCGTGCTTCCGGAGCTGTCGATAAGCGGTGGCAGCGAATTGGATTATGTGAAGAAGAACTTCGACAAACTGGACGCATCGAAAGACGGTCGTATTACCAAGGCCGAAATCGATGAGTATCTCAAAAACAACAAAAGCTTGAGTCAGGCTGAAAAAGAAGCATTGCAAAAAGTGGCCGCCAATGTCGGCAAGTTGGAGAAGAACAGTACGGATGGATTGTACACAGGCAATAGCCGCGGCGGTCAGCATGGTCCGGAAAATGGCATCTCGCAGAAAGACCTTGATGTTGCCGGTCAGCGCATGAAGGCTGAAGACTATGCCGCCAAGAATTTCGACAAGCTGGACCAAGATGGTGATGGACACGTCACCGTCGGTGAAATCGTCGCCTACGGCAAAGCCAATGCGAAGACCATGACCATGGAAGAAGCAAAGAATTTGGAAGCGCTCGCTAAGGACATGGAGCGTTTGCAAAATGCTCACAATGATGAATACGGCTTGGAAAACGATGGCTTCACGCGTCACGATATTCTCGAAGCCAGACAGCAGGAAGGTACAGGTTCCATGCGGGTTTCTGAGGGCAACTGCGAAGTGCCTGGCGTGACGACGCGAGCCAAGGAAGGCGCGAAGGAAGAAGATAAACCCGGTGAAAAGGGCGGAGCGAAGGATGGTGCCAAAGAAGCCCCCGCTGAAAATAAAGAATACACAGTCAAGCCTGGCGATTCGCTCTGGAAAATTTGCAAAGAGGAATTGAAGCATCGCAATGGCGGTCAGGAAGCCTCAAATAAAGACATTCTCGAAATGGTGAACAGAACGGCTGAATTGAACAAGATGCCTGTGGGCGGTTTGATCAAGGAAGGCGATAAACTCAAACTGCCGGGCAAGAACGATCCGAATTGCGAAGTTGCCCCTGTGAAAACACCGGTTCGCGAAAGACCTGCAAAAGCGCCGGTGAAGCAAGAAGATCCCAATTGCGAAGTGCCACCGGTGAAGGCACCAGCGAAGCCACCAGTCAAACAAGAAGATCCGAACTGCGAAGTGCCTCCGGAAGGCAAACAGAAGGGCAATCGCAACGAACACAAGTCGGCAGCCGAAATCATGCGCGATCGTTTTAGCGAGATGGACAAAGACGGCAACAATCACGTGAGCCGCAAAGAAATCGAAAGATATGTTTCGCAAAATCAGGACAATTTGAGTGCCGACGAAATTCGCGCTCTCGATACTTTGTCTAAAAACGTCGGCAAGATTCAAGAACTCGCCAACGATGAAAAAGGCGATGAAAACAGCGGCATCTCGCGCCAGGACTTGACCAAGCTCGATGACCTGGCACGAAACAGCGAGAAGTATCTTCGCGACGGCAGCTTTAGATCATTTGATGCCGATCGCAACAACTACTTGACCAAAGAAGAGATCACGCGCGCCCTCACAACAGCAAGACTGACACGCGAAGAGCGCCAAACTCTCGAGTTTCTCAAAGACAATCTGAAATATTTGCAGAAAGGAAACAACGACGAGCGCGCTTTTGAAAACAACGGAATTTCACAAGCCGACATGAGATTTTACGCCGGTCTCGTTTAATTTCAATTTTCAATCGAATTCATGAGTTCAACTGGTTCACCATAAGCCCAAATCCAAGGAAAAGGAGCAGAAATGCTCCTTCTTCGATTTATATAGTTGGAACTTAATTAAGCGGGAATTCTTGAGCATAATCCGCAATAATCTCAAGAACTAATTTTCGTTCGAAATTTCGTTCGGTTGTCATTGTTCCTCAGGAACCAAGGAGTTTATATGTCTGGCGTTTACAAAATGGTTGAAATTGTCGGCACTTCCCCGGTCAGCTTTGCTGAAGCGACCAAGGAAGCAGTCAAGCGCGCTGGAAAGACCATCCGCAATATGGGTTGGTTCGAAGTTGTCGAAGAGCGCGGCGCTATTAAGGACGGAGCCGTTTCCGAATTTCAAGTCAAGCTGAAAGTCGGCTTCAAGCTCGAAGACTAATTTTCAAAAAGCATCGATAGCTGGAAGGGCGACGCATTGCGCCGCCCTTTCGTTTGTGCATTTTTGATTTGGAGCTAGATTTGCTGGATTAGGTTCCGAAAATCCGGTCGCCTGCATCGCCCAAGCCTGGAACGATGTAGCCGTGCTCGTTCAAATTCTCGTCCAAGGCAGCGGTTGTTATGTGCACATTGGGGAATTGGCTGTGAACGCGCTTTACACCCTCAGGGGCGGCGACTATGGAGACCAGGTGAATGGTTGTGACATTGAGTTTGTCGAAGAGATTGATAGCCGCACAGGCAGAACCGCCGGTTGCCAGCATGGGGTCGAGCACAAAAACGCGACTTTCGTTGGGAAGCGCTTCCGGCAGTTTGGCATAATAGGAAATCGCCTTGAGCGTCTCTTCATCCCGCCTGAGCCCGATGTGATAGATGCGGGCGTTGGCGAAGAGCTCCTGGGCTGCCTCTGCGAGTATTAATCCCGCCCGCAAAACCGGCGCAAACACCACATAATCGCTCAGTGCCACGCCCTTGGCGGGACCGATCGGCGTTTCTACCCCGACTTCCCTCACTCCCAGCTCGCGCATAGCTTCGTAGACGAGGAAATAGCTCAACTGCCGAGCTTTCTCGCGGAATTCGCCCGACGGCGTTTGATAGTCCCTGAGCCTGGTCAAAATATTGCGGGTCAAAGGATGGTTCACTATCGTGACTTTTGACGTATCTGTTCCAGTCGTAGCCATTGGAGCTGTCTCCCTGCAATGCGAATTTCCAATTTCCAAAGATGCGCCTTTGGTGCGCTATGCCGCCCGGGACTTCAGAAGGTTGTCTGCCTCTTGTCGAGCCCAGCGATCCGCCTCAAGTATATCGTCCAAACCGGGCTTTGAAATCGGCTTGTGCTTCTCTAACACCTGTTCTATGAGCCGAGCGATGTCTCGGAAGGCGATGCGGTCGTTAAGAAATGCGGCGACAACGATTTCATTGGCGGCATTCATGACGCAGGCGCTTGTCGAGTCCTCTGCCGCCACTTTCTTGGCGATGGCGAGGCAAGGGAAACGGCTGGTATCGGGCTCTTCGAAAGTCAGTTGGCTGAGTGCGGTCAGATCCAGGCGCGGAACGCGCTCTGAATGAACGCGCTCGGGGTGAAACAGCGCGTAGTGAATCGGCAAGCGCATATCAGGCAGTCCCATTTGACCGACGATGGAACCGTCTACGAATTCGACGGCTGAATGAAGAATTGATTGCGGATGAACGACGACGCGAATTTTGCCGGCGGTTATGTCGAACAGCCAGCGCGCTTCGACTATCTCCAACCCTTTGTTCATCAGAGTTGCCGAGTCGATTGTGATCTTCTGACCCATGTTCCAATTAGGATGTTTGAGCGCATCACCTTTGGTGGCACCCTCAATTTGTTCTTTCGTCCATGTTCTGAACGGCCCGCCTGAGGCCGTCAGCCAGAGCGCCTCGACATCATTCTTAGTATGACCGCTCAGGGACTGGAAAATCGCCGAGTGTTCGCTGTCGACAGGGACGATTTTGGCGCCGTATTTTTCAACCATCGGCATGACTGCACTGCCGGCGGCAACAAGTGTTTCTTTATTGGCAAGTGCGATCGTTTTTCCTTTTTCTATCGCCTTTGCAGTCGGTTTCAAACCAAGAAAACCAACTATGCCGGTTACGACAGTATCGGCGCCGCTTTCGGCGGCAACGTTTTCCAGTCCTTGCGGGCCGATTTCGATGTGAACTTTAGAGCCCGCCCCCAACTTTTCCTTGAGCAGTTTTCTTTCAGCGTCTCCTGGAACGGATACGAGTGCGGGTTCGAACTGTTTTATCTGGTCGGCAAAAAGATCAAGATTGCCGCCTCCGGCTGCCATTGCAACCACTTGAATACAGTCTTTGTGAGCGTATGCGATGTCCAGACTTTGCCGCCCGATTGACCCTGTCGAGCCCAAAAGGCTGATTCTCTTGGTTGCCATGATAAAGCTTGAACCACCTGACTTCCTGTATGTCGGCTAATTTTACTACTTTGCCGGTCTAAACCCTCGTATTGGAGCCCTGTATGTTTTACTTTTTCAATTGAAAGCAAGGAGATTCGAATGTTTTGCAAATCTGCCGCTTCCCGCGCAGTGAAAACGATGTTGGTCGCGTTGACGTTACCCCTGCTTGCCGCGTGCACTGTCGAGCAGCGCTTGTCCTGGTCCCCTGACGGCAACAAGCTGGCGGTCATCGGGGCAGATGGCGTGCGGGTTTCCGTTGACGGCGGATTGCATTTGGGTGAGCCCGTCGAGCCGAATGCAAAACTTCTGAACTGGTCGGCCGATTCGAAAAAACTGATTGTGGTTTCTGAGTCACCCTGCGAAACCTGGGATGAAGCCGAAAAGCAGCTCAGCAAAGACACTGTAGAGGCTATTAAAGAATGTGCTTCCAAATTGATTGCGGAATTGGACAAGAGCAATGGTGATTTTGCCGCCTGCTCTGCAGCGCTCAAGAACAATTTTGATGCCACGCATTTAAATGCGGCCCTCTTTTACCTGTATGCCACACAGCCGGACAAGATGAGGAAGTATGCAGGAAAAGAGGCGCAGCTATTGCATCTGGGCCTTTCACTTTCGACTGTGAATTCATACGAAGTCGAAAAGGATATTAAGCTGAAAGAGGCGCTTTTCACGACAGACAGAACCTTCGAAAGCGCTATGGTCAGCCCGTCAACAGAGTATGCATTTTTCATCGCCGGTGGCAACAAGGAACTTTTGACTGTCGAGCTGAAGGATATAAAAAAGGCTTGGAAGTCTTTTGGGCAAGGGTATGAGAAGTATCCGGATTGGGATTTGAATACTGATGTTATTTATGCTCTGAGGAGCTGTCCCGACAGCGGTAAAGGCAAGCCCACTGGCGAATTGGTCTCCATAGACATCAAGAAAGCACCGAAAGACGCAGTGAAACATTTGTCCGATGTTTATCATTCATACGATAAAGTGCAAGCGACTGTAGATGGAAATATCCTTTTTGTCGCCATCCGCGCCGGCAGTTTGCCTGTTGGAAAATTCTCGAACCTGTTTTCCTATAACCTCTCATCAGGCAAATTGAAGAAAGTGCATGCCACCTCCAGCGGATCCAGACTGGATAGTTTTGAAGTCAGCCCCGATGGGAATTCAGTCTCCATTCCAGGAAAAAACAACTCACTTGAAATTTTGAGTTTGCAGAATGGCAAACGTTCGGTAGTATCGCCAGCGGTGGCAAAGGAAGATGGCGACGGCGATACTTTTGCTCCTGTGTGGAGAAACAACGAAGAGCTTTGTTACAATCGCCGGCAAGCGGGAGCGCAAAAGTCGGCTGTGGCACTGTATTCTCTTCGCACCAAAACCAGCAAAGATATCAGTTCGCAATGGCCGTCAAAAGCAGTTGCAGGCTTACTTGATAAAGCAAACAAAACAATGTCCTTTGAAGATTTCCTGAATAATCTGCGGCAAGGGAACTGAACGGTTAATTTGGGTAGTTCGAGCAACTGAAAAGAACTTCGATCGGCAAGAAAGCCGTGCAGCCAGGCAGGCATTTACCGCAGTGGGAAATGTAGCCTATAATCGATGCAATGACACGCGAGGGCTGAAAATGAAGGCGAAACTGCGGTTTGGGGCGACAATCCTATTTGCGCTGGCGTGCATGCCGGCTGCGATGGCACAAGGAGATCCTCCCCCAGTCATCGAGGTTCCGACACCGCCTCCGACTCCTGTCGTAACTCCTACGCCTGCCCCTATTCCGGTCATCACTCCTGCGCCTGCGACTCCAGTCTACATTCAAGCAAATCCTGCCATTACGCCGCTCGATCAGCGCTCGGGGCTAACTCAGCAAGCGACCGTCAACGTCATCAACAATGCACCCAAGACTCTGACCATTCAGACGGTGACTCCACCGAAAATCGTCAACGTCAATCTTCTGGCTCCCACGGCGATCGTCAATACTCAATCGCAGCCGAACACCACAGTCACTAACGTTACGCCAAAAGCCGCCACGACTACCGTTACCATCCTGGATGTGCCGTCAGGGACAAAAGTAGCCCCTGTGCAGACTCAGACTCCGGTAAACAACGTCCCCACCATGGTGGGTAACGTAACTCCGATTGCCCCGAGAAGGGCGGTGCCGACGATAACGATTGCTCCTTCGGTCAGCTATGCCAGGCAAAGCGAGATTTCATCTGAATTGACCGAACTTACAAAGCAGATGAAGTACTGGACAGACAACTTGATAACGGGCAGAAGTGGTACCAACATCAAAATACAAGAGTACGAAGCGAAGATAAAAAGCAGAGAGACAGAACTTGGAATGTATGCACCAAGCAATACCTCTTTGACGGAGGCAAAAAGACAACTGGCCAGCTTTAAGGTGGCCCTTGCCAACGCAAAAGTAAAGGAGAATCTAGGTTTAGTAGATGCCCAACTGAAGTACGTGGAGGACCTGAACAAGTTAACCAAAGACCAGTTTCGCTTTGATTTTGAAATTACCAGCAACCAACTTAAGAATCGTGAATGGTCGCTGAATTATTTGTGGGACGTGGTTGAAAATCAGACTAGAGAAGCTTCAACGCCGGACAGAAAAATTCTCATCGACAAGGTGATTGTGCTTAACAAGCAGTTTGAAGCCGCAAAAGCAAAGTTCGGAAATCTTACCGCGATGACCAGTTGGGAAGCTAAGCAATACGACGCAAAAGACACGGCCAATAATGCTTACAACACCATCAAAGACTCAGCCACTTGGGCCTTCAACACGTTCATGAACTGGTTTAATTGAAGACTTCATGAGTCGTGCTCTCGACCAATTTCGTTTGCCGGACTCTACCGGGTTGCGGGAAGCGTCTTTGCCAGCGCGATACAAACTACCAGCAATATCGCCATAAATATAATCGGTCCATTCATCTCGCTCCAGAATTGTGCGAGCGATTTTTCCGATATAAACGCTGTTATCGCGGCAAATCCTACAATCGCATGAAGCGGTGAGCCGAGAATCAGGAACAGTGGAAGCGCTGATTCTAACGTCGTGCCTTCAATGCGAACTTTATCTTCGGTGCAGAGAATCTTTTCGTCGCTGTCGATCGGAATCGATGCTGTAATGCTCTCAGCTTGCAGTTGTCTTGTTTCGTTGTTTAGTTTCAGTCTTTGTGTTTTCATGCCGCAATCATAGGTTAACGGCGGTTAAGGACTGGTTATGAAACCGCTCGCCATCAGCATCTTTCATACTGTCTTAATAGTTGCTGCTGTTGAGTTTCTAAAGCCTTGTCGCTTCAATGCGATCCTTTTCGGCCAGATCTTTTCTGCCCATCTTTTCGTATGCGGCAGCTCTTTCTTTTAAAGCAGTTGTGGAAGGCTGCAATTGCAAAACCTTGGAAAAGTCCGCTACAGCTTCTTTGTGTTTACCCAATTTTTCGTACAAGCGCGCTCTAGTCAGGTAGCCGGAATCATCCTGCTTGTTGTGGGAGAGCAAGAGGTTGAGTGCCTTTATCGCCTCTTCGTTTTTATTCATCCCTTGCAGGCAAGCCACTTCGCGATAAACAATCTGATCCTCGTACTTTGTTTTCAGCAAACCTCTGTATTCCGCAAGCGCGCGTTCGTATAGTTTGTTGTTTTCTAAAATGGTGGCACGCAACAAGAGATGGTCCCTGTCCACTTTTTTAGCCTTCCATGAGGGCGGTCAAAAGTCAATGCACTAATTGCAGCCTGTTTTCTGGCGCTTTTTTAGATCTCGGGCAAGCCAAAGAGGAAGACTTGAGTCTTCCTCGAGCGCTTTTGTGATCTTGGATC
>Ga0268299_1001548_pt1 | contig 38680 bp, 35 predicted proteins | sample NOBtaG_FD_193484 | JGI IMG/M metagenome (GOLD analysis project Ga0268299, IMG submission 193484) | Activated sludge microbial communities from bioreactor in Nijmegen, Gelderland, Netherland - NOB reactor | ecosystem: Engineered > Bioreactor > Aerobic > Activated sludge | place: Netherlands... | reverse complement strand
ATGTCTGTCATTAATGCTGTGCGTAACAAGTTGATAGCTCGGGTATTCGCCTGCATCCATAACCAGAGATTATACCAAAAAACTTATCAACATGCTCTTGCTTGAACCATAGAAATCACGAATGAGTTCAGTAGCCCTGAGAATGACTACAGATTACCGATCACTGATTACCGTTTACCGCTTACTGATTACCGTTTACCGATCACCGATTACTACTTCTTCAACCCTCCCCGCTTATTATACCGGTAAAACGCCTTCTTGTTGCGCTTCATTGACTTCTGACCACCATGTCCTTGGAGGAAATTGGTAGGCAGGTAGTATTCCAACTTTACATTAAATAGAATGTATCCATCATTTGTCTTTGGATTTCCACGGATGGCGCCATCTGCGGCCAATTCAGCTGGCGGGTTTAGTTCACCACGCCGGTCAGACAATGCGGCAGCAATGGGGTCCGAAAACTTGGAAGCATCATTATGAACAGTACTCACATCATCCAGATAGTCTGTGAATGTTATGCGGTAGCCACCTTCAAAAGAGAGATTCATGAACGGACCAATTTTCAATCTTACACCCATCCCCATGGGAATTACTGGAGTTATGGTACTGTAGTCAACCAACTCTGTCTTCAATGCTGGAAGAGAGTAGGTAGTACCTTGATATTCAGTAGTGGGATTAAAATAGCATAGTCCTATTCCAGCAAATCCGTATAGATTGAATGCCGGCCGTTGGTAGAAGGTTCTGCCTTGTGGATAAAGATTGTATATGCCCACAAAACTCATCTCGAAATTATTTGAACTAAAGGATAGATTCCTCGGTAGCCTGCTTGGGTCGCCAGACTCGGCATCAGATCCATTTAATTGAAACCAGGTTACATCGGCTCGCACCCCGATGTTGCGTGTGAAGTAGTACTGGAGGCCGATATTGATGGTCGGCTTCGCGTCGAAATAGTCTCCGGGATTGGCGAGTTCACCCAGATAAGTGGCAGTTCCTACACCACCGACAAGCATCAGCGACCTTGCCCTCCGCATCGCGTAAAAACTCTGCCCGGACGCAGTGTCCGGAACCAGCATCAGGGCAAGCAAGCCAACGAGGAGTAGACGTCTCATCAAAATGGGCGTATTTCTGGCAATTTATCAAATAAAACCCAAGAAGGAAACCGCCATTTAGGCCAAAACTTCCTTGATTTTATCCGCGGCGTCTTTGAGGAGAATGGCTGAAAACACCTTTAAACCGGACTGTTGAATGATTTTTGCCCCTTCCTCGGCGTTCGTACCCTGCAGGCGGACGATGATGGGAACAGGGATGTTGCCAACCTTCTTGTAGGCCTCCACAACCCCGCTGGCCACCCGGTCGCAACGGACAATACCCCCGAAAATGTTGATCAGAATGGCCTTTACGTGAGGGTCCTTCAGGATAATCCTGAACCCTGCCTCCACGGTCTCCGCATTGGCACCACCACCCACATCGAGGAAGTTGGCGGGCTCACCACCGGAAAGCTTGATGATATCCATGGTCGCCATGGCCAAACCGGCACCGTTCACCATGCAGCCTACGTTGCCGTCGAGTTTCACATAATTCAGGCCTGACTTCCCGGCCTCAACCTCGAGCGGGTCTTCCTCTGTAATGTCCCGGAGCTCAGCGAGTTCCTTGTGACGATACAGTGCGTTGTCATCCAGGTTGACCTTGCCGTCAACAGCAATGATCTTGTTGTCGGAAGTCTTCAATACAGGGTTGATTTCAAACATGGATGCATCCACACTCATGTACGCCCCATACAGTGCGTTGACGAACTTGACCATCTCTTTGAACGCATTGCCTTCAAGTCCCAGGGCAAAGGCCACCTTGCGGGCCTGGAATGGCTGCAATCCAATACCCGGATCTACCCATTCTTTGATAATTTTTTCCGGTGTAGCCGCCGCCACATCCTCAATGTTCATCCCGCCTTCCGTGGATGCCATGATCACGGGCTTGCTGGTCGAGCGGTCAAGGAGAATGCTCATGTAATACTCCTTCGGCTCAGATTCTCCGGGATAATAAACATCCTCGGCAATCAGGACTTTGTTTACCTTTTTTCCCGCCGGACCAGTCTGGTGCGTCACCAGCGTGCCGCCCAGAATGGCCTTCGACTTCTCAAATACCTCGTCGACACTCTTTGCCAGAACCACTCCTTTGGAGCCGGTCTCACTGACCGTGCCCTTCCCGCGACCGCCGGCATGAATCTGGGACTTCACCACGAACCACTTGGTGCCGGTCTCGGAGGCCAATTCTTTAGCCGCGGCGACCGCACGATCCGGTGTGTCGGCGACAATGCCGCCCTGGACGGCGACACCGTATTTCTTCAAAATGTCCTTGGCCTGGTATTCGTGGATGTTCATGGAGGGTAAGTTTTGCTAGCAATCTACTTTTTTTAAACCTTTATTTCAAGAAATTGCGGGATGCTGGAAGCAAAAGGCATTGAGAAATCGTACGGCCCCCTCAAGGTACTCAAGGGCGTCGATATCACCGTGAAAAGAGGTGAGGTGGTCTCCATCGTCGGTGCTTCCGGCGCCGGCAAAAGCACGCTGCTCCACCTCCTGGGAACCCTCGATACGCCCGACAAAGGCACGGTATTGATCAACGGCGTCAACGTCTTTCACCAGACACCCAACGTGCTCGCTGCCTTCCGCAATCGTCATATCGGCTTCGTCTTCCAGTTCCACAACCTCCTGCCGGAGTTTTCGGCCCTTGAAAATGTCATGATCCCCGGCTTCCTGGCGGGTAAACCGGATAAAGAAGTCCGCGCCCGCGCTGAATCCCTGCTCGCCGAACTCGGCCTCAGCGACCGCATGGACCACAAACCCTCCGAGCTCTCCGGCGGCGAACAACAACGCACTGCCTGCGCCCGCGCCCTCATGAACCAACCCGACATCATCCTCGCCGACGAACCCAGCGGCAACCTCGACTCCAAGAACGCCCACGACCTCCACGAACTCTTCTTCAACCTTCGCGCGAAGTTGGGGCAGACGTTTATCATCGTCACACACAATCAGGAGTTTGCGGATATGGCGGATAGAAAGTTGGAGATGAGGGATGGGGTGGTGGTGGGTAGCTAGCTAGCAGCACAGTGATGGCTTCGTAGAGAGAGCGGGTAACCACCGCAAAGGCGCAACGACGCGATGGACCGCGAAGATTTTTTTGGAATACTCTGCTGCTTGAAGAAAGCGGCTGTGATGGATTGTGCGGTTGGGCCCTTTAGGGCTACGGGTGCGCGCGGGCAAGTGGAGATGCTGAATTGGGTAGCTAGCAGCACAGTGATGGCTTCGTAGAGAGAGCGGGTAACCACCGCAAAGGCGCAACGACGCGATGGACCGCGAAGATTTTTTTGGAATACTCTGCTGCTTGAAGAAAGCGGCTGTGATGGATTGTGCGGTTGGGCCCTTTAGGGCTACGGGTGCGCGCGGGCAAGTGGAGATGCTGAATTGGGTAGCTAGCAGCACAGTGATGGCTTCGTAGAGAGAGCGGGTAACCACCGCAAAGGCGCAACGACGCGAAGGACCGCGAAGATTTTTTTTGGAATACTCTGCTGCTTGAAGAAAGCAGCTGTGATGGATTGTGCGGTGGGGCCCTTTAGGGCTACGGGTGTGCGCGGGCAAGTGGAGATGCTGAATTGGGTAGCTAGCAGCACATTGATGGCTTCGTAGAGAGAGCGGGTAACCACCGCAAAGGCGCAATGACGCGAAGGACCGCGAAGATTTTTTTTTGGAATACTCTGCTGCTTGAAGAAAGCGGCTGTGATGGATTGTCCGGTGGGGCCCTTTAGGGCTACGGGTGCGCGCGGGCAAGTGGAGAAGCTGAATTGGGTAGCTAGCAGCACAGTGATGGCTTCGTAGAGAGAGCGGGTAACCACCGCAAAGGCGCAACGACGCGAAGGACCGCGAAGATTTTTTTGGAATACTCTGCTGCTTGAAGAAAGCGACTGTGATGGATTGTGCGGTTGGGCCCTTTAGGGCTACGGGTGCGCGCGGGCAAGCTGAATTGGGTAGCTAGCAGCACAGTGATGGCTTCGTAGAGAGAGCGGGTAACTACCGCAAAGCCGCAACGACGCGAAGGACCGCGAAGATTTTTTTTGGAATACTCTGCTGCTTGAAGAAAGCAGCTGTGATGGATTGTGCGGTTGGGCCCTTTAGGGCTACGGGTGCGCGCGGGCAAGTGGAGATGCTGAATTGGGTAGCTAGCAGCACAGTGATGGCTTCGTAGAGAGAGAGGGTAACCACCGCCAAGGCGCAACGACGCGAAGGACCGCGAAGGTTTTTTTGGAATACTCTGCTGCTTGAAGAAAGCGGCTGTGATGGATTGTGCGGTGGGGCCCTTTAGGGCTACGGGTGCGCGCGGGCAAGTGGAGATGCTGAATTGGATAGTTAGCAGCACGGCGATGGCTTCGTAGAGAGAGCGGGTATTCACCGCCAAGGCGCAACGGCGCGAAGGACCGCTAAGGATTCTTTGCGGAACTTTGCGGCTTCGCGCCTTTGCGGTGGTTACCCACTCTACCGGGATCAACAACACTAAGCCCTAACGCACTTTCCTCTTATCTTTGCACTCCCAATGAAAAAAGTCGCCTTCCACACCCTTGGCTGCAAGCTGAACTACGCAGAGACCTCCACCATCTCCCGGAAATTTGAGGAGAAGGGGTACCTTAAAGTCGACTTTACCGATACCCCGGACATCTTCATCATCAATACATGTTCCGTTACCGAAAATGCGGACAAGAAATGCCATAAGATCGTGCGCGATGCCCGGGCTATTTCTCCGGATGCTTATGTGGCCATCATTGGGTGTTACGCGCAGTTGAAGCCCGAGGCCATCTCGGCAATTCCCGGTGTGGATGCCGTGTTGGGCGCGAATGAGAAGTTCAGGCTGGTCGAACTGCTCGATGGGTTTGTGCGGCCGAAGAAGCCGGTGGTTTATTCGTGTGATATCGACGAGGTAAATACGTTCCACACATCGTTCTCCATGCAAGACCGCACACGCACCTTCCTCAAGGTGCAGGATGGTTGTGATTATTCGTGCAGTTTCTGCACCATCCCGCTTGCCCGGGGTGGGAGCAGGAGTGATACGGTGGCCAACATCGTCAAGACGGCCCATGAGATTGCGACTACGGGCGTTCGCGAGATCGTCCTCACGGGCGTCAACACCGGCGACTTCGGGCTGCAGGGCGGTGAGCGCAAGGAGCGGTTCATCGACCTCATCCGTGCCCTGGATGAAGTAGAAGGCATCGACCGCTTCAGGATCTCATCGATCGAGCCCAACTTGCTTACCAACGAGATCATTGAATTCGTTGCGAGCTCCACGCGGTTTGTTCCTCACTTCCATATTCCTCTTCAGTCGGGCTCCAACAAGATCCTGAAGATGATGCGCCGCCGCTACCAGCGGGGACTGTACGTAGAGCGGGTGGCCAGGATAAAAGCAGAAATGCCCCATGCATGTATCGGTGTAGATGTGATCGTCGGATTCCCCGGCGAGACGAACGATGACTTCCTCGAGACTTACAACTTTCTCAACGAACTTGACGTCTCTTATCTGCACGTCTTCACCTACTCCGAGCGCGAGAATACCCAGGCTGCGACACTGCCAAACGCGGTGCCAATGAATGTACGTAGTGAACGTTCGCGCATGCTGCATATTCTTTCAGATAAGAAGCGAAGGGCATTCTATGAGACAAACGTGGGAACGACACGGACCGTCTTGTTTGAGAACGATGTAGAAGACGGGATGATACACGGCTTCACGGAGAACTATGTGCGGGTGGCCATTCCCTATGCTTCACACTGGATCAACCAGATTGTGACGTTGCGCATTCAGGAAATAGGCGACAGTTGTGTGGCAAGGGCAGCGGTGGAGGAGAGTGTATCGGTAATCGGTAATCAGTAATCAGTAATCAGTGATCAGTGATCAGTGATCGGGTGGTCTATTGATGATTGTAAGGTAAACCGTACAGCATGCGTTGAATGTTTCTTTGGACCTTTGTCTTATCATTGTGCAAAGGACAGGATATGGCGCATGTAAATTCGTTTAGAGAACTTGAGGTTTATAGGCTGGCGAGAAAGCTATCACATAAAATTTATTTACTGACTAGAGACTTTCCGCGTGATGAACAGTATTCCCTTACTGATCAAATACGTAGATCATCCAGGTCAGTTGGGGCCCAGATTGCTGAGGCATGGGCAAAGCGAAGATACGAGAAGCATTTTATCAGCAAGCTTACAGATGCTGATGGAGAGCAGCAGGAAACTCAACACTGGTTAGAGACGGCAGCGGACTGTAGCCTGTTGTCAAATTCCGAAAAGGATGATCTTATAGCAAACTATGAAATTGTAGGAAAGATGATGTATAGCATGATGAACAAGTCGAACACGTTTTGCCGTGTTCGGTAGCACTCCGATCACCGATCACCGTTTACCGATGACTGATCACTGATCACCGCCCACCAGCCTCCGATGATAATTCACCTGCCCCAGATGATATCCAAGATGTGCCGACAGGTGCATGAGGAAATATAACGTCGTCATCGGCTTCCCAAAGACATCTACCGGATACTGCGCGTGTAGCTGATCATGGGCCAGTTGGGACAATGCCTGGGCCAGTGACGCTTTTGTCTGCTCAATCTCAGCCAGCAGTGTAGCTCTTGGAATATCCTTCGAACTAAACTCCGCCTCCCGATTTCTAACATACCCCGACTGCCCCAGCACCGTGCCAATGAAGTGCTGCAAGTTCCCGCACAGGTGCAGGGCCAGGTTGCCCGCAGAATTCGTAATTCCATCGCTCACCTTCCAGATGGCACCTTCATCGGGATAAAGCTTCAACTCTTCCGCCAGCTTGTTCAGGTCGCGGGTGTACAGGGCAAGTAAAGACTCCGTTGCTAAATTCATATCAGAAGTGAACTGTTAAACTGTTAAACCCAGAACCCAGAACCCAGAACCCGAAACCCGAAACTCGAAACGTGCTCACTCACCGCACCAGATCCTTTTCAATCTCCCTGACCTTCTCATCAAGATGCCCCATGGCCAATTCATAGTTCTTCGGATCTGTTAACCTGAGGTTGACGCTGATGTAAAACTTAATCTTCGGCTCTGTTCCCGACGGCCGGACAGAGATCTTCGCGCCTTCCCAGGTGAGGAACTGCAGCACGTCGGATTTGGGCTGGTTTATCTTGCGCTCATGACCGTTCAGCAGGCTGCGCTCAATGCCTGTCTGATAGTCAAGCACACGGATTACTTTTTGTCCTGCGATAATGTGCGGGGGGTTGGTGCGGAAGCGCTCCATCATGTACTGGATCTGCTGTGCGCCCTCTGCACCTTTTCTCACCAGGTTGACGAGACTTTCTTTGTAGAGGCCGAACTCCCGATACATCTCGACCATCCAGTTGTACAGGGTTTGGCCATCATCTTTAGCCGCCGCCGCCATGGCAGCGTAGAATGCACAGGCAGAAACGGCGTCTTTGTCGCGAACAAAATCACCCACCATGTAGCCGTAACTCTCTTCTCCGGCAGCGACGAACTTCTTCTTCCCTTCATTCTCTTTGATGAGTTCGGCGATGTACTTGAATCCTGTTAATGTGTTCACGCACTCCACGCCAAGCTGCTCGGCCATGGTGTCGATCAGGTCGGTGGTCACGATCGTCTTGGCGATGTAGGCGCCTTTCTTGTCCTTCAGGTTTTTTAGAATAAACCACATCATTAGGCTCAAGCCCTGGTTCCCATTAAGGAGAAAGAACTCACCTTCGCTGTTCTTGATGCCTATACCCACACGGTCAGCATCGGGGTCTGTAGCCATGACGATATCGGCGTTGATGGCGGTGGCCTTCTTGAGCGCCAGCGACATCGCAGACCGCTCTTCCGGATTGGGTGAATCTACGGTAGGAAAGTTACCATCCGGAACATCCTGCTCCTTGATGGTGGTGACGTTTTCAAAGCCGAGGCGCTTCAAACATTCTGGCACCATCGTAGTTCCTGTGCCATGAAGACTGGAAAACACGATGGAAATGTCTTTCTGCCTCCTGATACTATCCTGCCTGGGGATGAGCTTTTGAACATGATTATAATAGGCCTCTTCCACTTCAGGCCCGATCGTCTTGATACGTGCAGGATCTGAAGCAAAGCGAATCTGGTCGAAACTGGTTATCGCATTGACTTCGCGAATCACGTTTTCATCGTGCGGCGGCACCAACTGGGCGCCGTCGGTCCAGTAAGCCTTGTAGCCGTTGTATTCCTTCGGGTTGTGAGAGGCGGTGATCACCACGCCCGATTGACACTTCAGCTGGCGAATGGCAAAGGAGAGAAGCGGTGTGGGGCGCAATTCCGGGAACAGGTAAACGGTAATGCCATTGGCTGAAAAGACATCGGCTGTTACCTGTGCAAAGTACTTGCTGTTGTTGCGGCAGTCGTGGGCGACGGCCACTTGTATGGGTTTGCCCGGGAAGGATTTCTTCAGATAGTTGGCAAGTCCCTGTGTTGCGGAACCGATCGTGTAGCGGTTGATGCAGTTGGAACCGACACCCATCAGTCCGCGCAGACCGCCGGTACCGAATTCCAGCGTCTTGTAGAAACTGTCGATCAGTTGTTTTGGGTCCTCCCGGTCGAGCAGTGCTTCTACCTGCTTCTTGGAATCTGCGTCAATGGAACTGGCCAGCCACTCCCTGGCACGTTGGGTGGAAATATCCAGTAGGGTAGAGGTTGTGGTCATGGGTTATTCAGATTGCTGGACTGGATTTACAAATTGCCGCGCAATTCTTGCTCGCGCTCAATGGATTCAAACAGCGCCTTGAAATTGCCCTTCCCAAACGACTTGGCACCGTTGCGTTCGATGATCTCGAAGAACAACGTCGGGCGATCCTGGACCGGCTTGGTGAAGATCTGTAGCAAGTATCCTTCCTCATCGCGGTCGATAAGGATGTTTTGTTTCTTCAGGTCCTCCAGCGGTTCATTGATCTTGCCAACGCGGCTAAGCACATCTTCGTAATATGTTTCAGGAACGTAAAGGAATTCCACACCACGACGGCGCAATTCTGAAACGGTATAGACTATATCATCGGTGGCGATGGCTATGTGCTGCACACCCGCGCTCTTGTAGAAGTCAAGATACTCTTCAATCTGTGATTTTTTCTTTCCGGAGGCCGGCTCGTTGATCGGGAATTTGATGTATCCATTCCCATTGGCAACGACTTTCGACATGAGTGCACTGTATTCAGTCGAAATATCTTTGTCGTCGAAGGTAACGAGGAGGTTGAACCCCATAACCTTCTCATAAAAGTCCACCCACGTATTCATCTTGCCGAGCTCTACATTTCCCACACAATGATCGACGAATTTCAATCCAATGCCTGCGTTCTGGAAGGTTGATTTTACAGGCTTGTATCCTGGCAGGAAGGCACCCTTGTAGTTCTTGCGCTCGACGAAGGTATGGAGGGTCTCGCCGTAAGTATGGATGGCTGATAACACAACCTCACCGAATTCATCTTTCATTTTGTGCGGTGCAAAGGCTGGTTGTGCTCCCCGGACAACCGTCTCGTTGAAGGATTTTGTCGCATCATCAACCCAGAGGGCCAGCACTTTTACGCCGTCTCCATGCTTCGCAACGTGCTCGGCGATTTCTGATCCGGGCTGCAGTGACGTAGTGAGCACAAAGCGGATTTTGTCTTGCTGCAGGACGTACGAGGAACGGTCACGGACGCCGGTTTCGGGACCCGCATATGCAACCAGAGAAAAGCCGAAGCAATGTTGGTAGTAAAGGGCGGCTTGTTTGGCGTTGCCGACATAAAATTCAATATGGTCGGTGCCGTTGATGGGTAGGAAATCCTTCTGCATGGTGCGATGATTAGGTCTCAAATTTAAGTATTCGGAGGCTTTGTTTTAGTATCTGCCGGCATTTCTGTAATCTTGCCAAAATCACACACCATGGACGCCAAAGCGCTCAATGAAGCCCTCCTGGAAATCATCAAACACCGCCAGGAACTTGCTGCCATTGACTACAGCAATCCACAATATGATGACCTGGAGGAGAAGCTGCACGATCTCGAAGACGATTTTATGGAGACTTTCGGTGATGGCATGGAGCGCGCATTGCAAGACATCCACGATGAGTACTGCCCCGACAGCGATGTGCTGGTGCCCATTGCATACATCGCGAAGAAATACAAGGTGGGTGCCAACAACGAATATTCGGTAGCCCCAACGGAAGGCGTCTTCGTCGAAATGGATGACTACCCGGGCAAAGACACCAAACTCGTCATCCTCCCCAGCCCGCCCCGCATCGTCCTCAACCTCGGCATCGAGAAGCAGGAAGTGGTGTGGACGGCTAAATAAAAGGGGTTGCCACGGATCGCACGAATGAACACGAATTAGAATACAAGGCGTTTGTATTCGAGTCGACTTCTTCCAAAATTTACTAAAAGACCCAATCTGCAATCTGAAACCTTGAGGTAATTCAATGTTTGCGCAACTTGAGCGTCCGCCAGGCCTCCTTCCGCTGCCTTAACTTCCAAGATAATCTTATTCATGACAACGAAGTCAGCATAGAATTTGTGTGGCAGGACTGTGCCCATGAATTCAATCGAATATTGCCTTTCTCGCTCAAAGCTTATTTCCTTGGCAAGAAGTTGGTGCTCGATCGCATCTTTATATACAACCTCAAGGAAACCGTGTCCTAAGATTGAATGAATATCCATGCATATGCCAATGAGAGCATATGACTCATCCTTCAAAACCAGACCACTACTAGTTTCTGTTTTCTTCATCGAATGCAAATTTCGATGAATTTCTTTCAGGCTAGACTGAAACATCAGTACGGTTTTCAGTACATACTGCACTTATTCGTGCCCATTCGTGTCATCCGTGGCAAGCCTGTATCAATCACTGAAACCCAACTTCACCCTCACTCTCCCCAACACCTCTCTCGCAATCACCCTCGCCCTTGCTTCTCCTTCTTCCAGCTTGCGATTGATCTCGGCGGGGTTGGCCATCAGGTGCTGGAAGGTTTCGCGTTCGGCTTTGTATTTGTCTGTGAGAAGGCTGAGCAATTCCTGCTTCGCGTGGCCGTAGCCGAAATTACCGGCAAGATATTTTGCGCGCAAAGACTCCGTCTGCTCTTTGCTGGCCACCAGCTTATAGATCGCAAAGACGGTATCAGTCTCCGGGTTCTTCGGCGCCTCCATGGGTGTGCTGTCCGTCACGATCGACATCACCTGCTTCTTCAATTCTTTTTCCGTTAGCAGAACATCGATGATGTTGTTCGCCGACTTGCTCATCTTCTGCCCGTCAGTTCCGGGGATGGTCATCACACGGTCGTCGATCTGGGCTTCGGGGATCACGAAGGTCTCCCCGTATAGATTGTTAAATGTGCTGGCTATGTCGCGCGTCATCTCCAGGTGTTGCTTCTGGTCTTTCCCTACCGGGACGATATTGGCGTCATAGAGAATAATGTCGCTGGCCATCAACACTGGGTACACAAACAATCCGGCATTCACATCCGCAAGCCGGTCTGACTTGTCTTTGAATGCGTGGGAATTGGCCAACATCGGGTAGGGGGTGAAGCAACTGAGGTACCAGGTCAGTTCGGTCACTTCGGGAATGTGGCTTTGACGGTAGAGGAGATTCTTGCCGGTGTCAAATCCGAAGGAAATCCATGCCGCGGCTACCGCCAGGGTGTTTTGCCTGCGCAATTCCGCGTCGCGAATGGTGGTCAGAGAGTGCAGATCGGCGATGAAGAACAACGAGTCGTTGCCGGTTTTCCGAGAAAGTTCGATTCCGGGAATAATGGCCCCCAGCAGGTTGCCCAGGTGCGGCCTTCCGCTGCTCTGTATGCCGGTGAGAATTCTTGCCATAATGGATGCAAAGAAAACAGGGTTAACGCAAATCCCCCTATTTTTGCAGCAAATAGTTGTATGCGGACACTGATCCTTGTTGTTGTTGTACTGTTGGCCAACCTTTCCGGTGCCCAATCACTGGAGCCCCTCATCTTCCGGGAGAAAATATATGATTTCGGGGAAATCCAGGAAACTGGTGGAAATGCCGATCACGAGTTTGTCTTCACAAACAATGGAGGTCGTACGGCGAAGATTCTCAATGTCACCGCCTCCTGCGGTTGCACCACGCCTGGGTGGACCAAAGATCCCATCGCACCTGGTAAGACTGGCTTCATCAAGGCCAGCTTTGATCCCAGGGGGAGGCCTGGCTATTTTAACAAAACGCTAACTATCCTCACTGACCTCGACCCCAACCCGGTGGTCCTTCAGATCAAAGGCACGGTCATCAACGGAGTTGCAGAAAATGAAAGCGACCTAACTGTCGCGGCTGGAAACCTGAAGATGAAGTCCAGATCATTTAATATGGGTACGGTGTACATCAACAGGGCCCCTGTCCGCAAAGAGTTCACGGTGATGAACGATGGCGATGAGCCGCTCAAATTCTATGGAGTGGCAAAACCAGAATATGTGCACGTAGAGATGCCTTCTGTATTGGAACCAAAGCAGCGGGGGGTTGTCGCGATTACGTTTGATGGGAAGATGAAGAACCAGTTTGGTTTTATCTCCGATAATATCCAGTTCACGACCAATGATGCTGGCAATGAGCGGAAGTCGATTTCCTTATTTGCCACGCTCGAGGAATACTACGCGCCGCCAACAGCCGAGGAAATGGTCACCGCACCACTGGCTTATATTAGAGAACTGAGTATTGACCTCGGACAATATCCTCCCGGTGCTACGTTGGAGCGGAAGGTATCGGTTGTCAACAAGGGCAAGAAGGAACTCCGCATCAAAGCACTTCAGGGTAACTGCAGTTGTATTTCAGCCACCGCCGAGAGCCGCATGATCAAAGCCGGCGACTCCACCCTCATTAAAATTCTCTTCAAGCCCCAAACCCGTGGCGGCACCCAGCAGAAAGCGATCACGATTTATACAAATGATCCCAGAAACCCGATCCAGTGGTTGAATGTGCAGGCGTACATAATAGATTGATTTTTTTGCCACTGATTACACAGATTACCACAGATTAAATGCATCACCAATAATCAGTGGTAATCTGTGTAATCTGTGGCAACCTTTAAATCTTCCTAAGTCGCTTTGCAATCCTCTCGGCCGCATCTCCCTTTCCATACAATGGCTTGATTGCTACCTTCTTCGTGCGATTCTTTTTGTAAGCGGTAACAATCCTTTTCGCATTGGCGCCAGCGAGTACATTCGCTCCGGCCTTCACCAGCTCGGTCCACTCCGTCTGGTCACGCAGGGTTACGCAGAATTTGCCTGACAGATAGGCTTCCTTTTGAAGTCCGCCGCTATCGGTAAATACCATAGAACAATTCCGTAGCAGCATGAGCATATCGAAGTAGCCGACCGGCTCAAGCAGTTTTACATCAAGCCTGATGTTTAACGATGCCAGGTAATTGCGCGTTCGGGGGTGGAGCGGGAGGACGATTGGCAGGGTTTTGTTGATGGTGTTCAGTGCATCCGCAATGGCCCGCAGCCTGTCAGGGTTGTTGGTATTCTCTTCTCTGTGAATTGTTGCGAGGGCAAAATTTGATCCGCCAAGATTTTCTCTCTGAAGCACCCTGGAGATTGACTCCGCCTTCTTGCCATAATATTTGATCGCATCAAACATCACATCACCGGGTTGCTCGATGTGGCAGTCAAATTTTGAAAATCCTTCTTTCTTCAGGTTTTGAACTGCCGTGGCCGTAGGGCAAAAGAGGATGGTGCTGACCCGGTCGGTGAGGATCCTGTTGATTTCTTCAGGCATGTCCATGTTGAAGCTCCGAAGGCCGGCTTCCACATGGGCAACGGGTATCCGGAGTTTCGCCGCCGCCAATGCCCCTGCGAGTGTGGAATTGGTGTCACCGTATACCAAGACGCCATCCGGAGACTCTTTGATAAGGACTTCTTCAACTTTCTCCAGCATCCGCCCCGTCATCGCCCCGTGCCCTAGACTGTTGATCTCCAGATGGTAATGCGCCTTTGGAATTTCCATCTCCTGGAAAAAAATATCGGACATGTTCTTGTCGAAATGCTGCCCTGTGTGAACGATCCGCTCGGTAATCCCAATCTTGCTCAATGCCCGTGAAACAGTAGCAGCCTTAATAAATTGCGGCCTTGCGCCAAGGACGGTGACGATCTTCATACGGTTAGCTCTAGTTGGGGGCGAAGATAATGCTTTGGTTGCCATTGACGGTTTCCAGGTTTCCGAAATGGCCTCTCGCCCCTGACCCCAGACCCCCGACCCCTATATACCTGACCCTGCCGTTCAAATAATAACCAAATCTTCGCTAGACCAGAGCCCTCATTTATTGCTACATTTCTGCTCGTGAAAAACCAGCGCGAGCCGGCCTCACGTATTTTACGTAATCTTTTGTTCCACATAAATCAATAGATCTTGAAACGAAGGGACTTTGTACAATTGACAGGCCTGGGATTGGGCGGATTGGCCCTTCCGGCCAGCGTGATGGGCAACCCGGTCAGTCCTGAGCAACTCCTGGAAAGCCCTTTGGCGGTATCTCAAAAGAAAGCTTTGGCTGACACAGCCCTCAATGTCGCCCGGTCCAGTGGGGCAACCTATGCCGACGTGCGCATTGGCAGGTATCTCAATCAATTTATCAACACCCGCGAGAATAAAATCCAGAACATTACGAGCACGGAATCGTTTGGGGTCGGAATCCGCGTAATCGCCAACGGCACCTGGGGCTTTGCGTCGACCAATTTGGTCACGGAGGATGGTATAAAGAAAGCTACGGAACGGGCGGTTGCCATCGCCAAAGCCAACTCGAAGTTTCAGACAGAACCGGTTCAACTGGCGCCTGTTCAGGGATACGGAGAAGTTTCCTGGAAGACCCCCATTCAAAAGAATGCCTTTGAAGTGCCGGTCAAGGAAAAAATTGAGCTGCTACTTGGTGCCAATGCCGCGGCCCTCAAAGGCGGAGCAAGTTTTGTGACGTCAAACCTGTTTCAGGTCAATGAGCAGAAGTATTTCGCCTCCACAGACGGCTCATACATCGATCAGGATGTACACCGCATTTGGCCGAGCTTCAACGTGCAGGCCATCGATCGCGCGGCAGGTAAATTCAAATCACGCCAGGAGATGGCGGCGCCGGTGGGTATGGGATACGAATACCTGATCCCCAAAGCGGAAGACAAGTTGCAAGGTCCGGGAGGCATGGTCCTATACCGCAACAGCTACGACATGATCGAGGATGCCACCATCGCAGCTCGTCAGGCCAAGGAAATGATTTCGGCCAAGTCGGTTGAGCCGGGCAAGTATGATATGGTTCTCGAACCCAATCATCTCGGCCTCACCATTCACGAATCAGTCGGGCATCCACTGGAACTCGACCGGATCCTCGGTTACGAGGCCAACTACGCGGGTACCAGCTTTGCTACATTGGATAAGCTGAAGTCGGGCACCTTTAACTATGGAAGCAAGGCTGTCAACATCTTCGCCGATAAAACGCAGCCGGGTTCCCTCGGCGCTGTGGGTTATGATGACGAAGGCGTTAAGTGCAAGCGGTGGGACCTTATCAAAGACGGCATATTCGTCAATGTTCAGGCAATCCGCGACCAGGCCCACATCCTTGGTCAGAAGGAAAGCCATGGCTGTTGTTACTCACAAAGCTGGAATGATGTCCAGTTTCAGCGCATGCCGAACGTGTCGCTGGCGCCGGGAAGAGAACCGTATTCCAGCGATCAGATGATCAAGGACGTGGAGAAGGGAATATACATCGCCGGGCGTGGTTCGTACTCGATCGACCAGCAGCGATATAATTTCCAGTTCGGAGGCACGGTCTTTTATGAAATTAAAAACGGTCAGATTGCTGGTATGCTGAATGATGTCGCCTACCAGTCCAATACACAAGAGTTCTGGAATAGCTGTGCGAAAGTGTGTGATGAGAAGGACTACCGCCTGTTCGGATCATTCTTTGATGGAAAAGGCCAGCCTTCACAGGTGAGCGCAGTATCACACGGCAGTTCAACCTCCCGTTTCAATGGCGTGAACGTGATCAATACGGGGAGGACGATATAACAACGACTTAATCAACGAAATGAAAAGAAGGGACTTTATTCAAATGGCAGGCATGGGTGCAGGAGCACTCGCATTGCCATATGCTTCATTCGGAAGCCCGGTAGAAGCTGAGCGGCTGTTGGAGCAAATGCTGGATGCCAAAGACAAGAAAATACTCGCCGATGTAGCACTGAACACCACGAAATCACTCGGTGCTACCTACACAGACGTACGGATTGGTCGCTATCTGAATCAATTCGTCACCACACGTGAGCGGAAAGTGCAAGGCATCACCAACACTGAATCCTTTGGCGTTGGTATTCGTGTGATTGCCAATGGCACGTGGGGTTTTGCGGCCACAAACAGTGTAACTCCGGATGGCATCAAGAAGGCGGCCGAGCGTGCGGTGATCATTGCCAAGGCAAATTCGAAGTTTCAGACAGCGCCAGTGGTTTTGGCGCCAACACCCGCCTACGGTGAGGTAAGCTGGCAGACACCCATCACGAAGAACGGTTTTGAAGTTCCTGTAAAAGACAAGGTCGATCTGCTGCTGGCTGCAAACGCGAAGGCTCTTGAAAAGGGAGCCAATTTTGTCAATAGTCAAATCTTCCTGGTTAACGAACAGAAATATTTTGCTTCTTCTGAGGGATCGTATATCGATCAAGACATTTACCGGATATTCCCCAATATCGGTGTGACGATGGTCGACCGCGCAACAGGCTCCTTCAAGAATCGTTCAGGCTTTGGTACCCCCATGGGTATGGGTTATGAATACCTTGATGGCAGAGCGGAGGATAAGTTAGCGTCACCTGGTGGTGTTACACTCTACGGCAAGTCTTACGATATCATTGAGGATGCGGCCAACGCGGCCGAACAAGCCAAGCAAATGATTGCCGCGAAGTCGGTAGAGCCGGGCAAGTACGACCTTGTCCTCGAGCCGTCGCACTTGTGGCTGACCATCCATGAATCGGTGGGTCACCCGACTGAACTCGACCGTGTATTGGGCTACGAAGCCAATTATGCGGGCACAAGTTTCCTCACCATGGATAAGTGGCAGAGTAAGAAGTTCAATTTCGGGAGCAAAATCGTCAATGTAGTGGCCGACAAGATGCAGCCGGGATCACTGGGCGCTGTTGGATACGACGATGAAGGCGTCAAGTGCAAGTCGTGGGATCTGATTAAGGATGGAATACTGGTGAACTACCAGGCGATCCGCGACCAGGTTGGAATGCTGGGACAAAAAGAATCTCACGGTTGCTGTTACTCGCAGAGTTGGGCGGACGTGCAGTTTCAGCGCATGCCAAACGTTTCATTGCAACCCGGCAAGGAGCGTCTTACACCCCAGCAAATGATCGCCGGTGTCGAGAAGGGCATCTATATCGTTAAGGAAGGATCGTTCTCCATCGACCAGCAGCGCTACAACTTCCAGTTCGGTGGCGTGCTGTTCTTTGAAATCAAAAACGGCCAGATCGCCGGCATGCTGAAGGATGTTGCGTACCAGGCAAATACGCAGGAGTTCTGGAACTCTTGCGCGCAAATTTGCGATGAACGTGACTACCGGCTCGGCGGCGCGTTCAATGATGGCAAAGGACAACCCGGCCAGTCAAACGCGGTCTCACACGGATCTGCTACGGCCAGATTCAACGGGGTCAATGTGATCAATACAGCTCGAACTATTTAAATCAATCAAACCGAATCTAACTGCAACTATCATGGCAATACTATCGAAAGAGGAAGCTAAGCGGATTTTGGAAAAGGCGATCAGCTTCTCCAAGGCCGATGGAATTTCAGTCGGTCTCAACGGCGGCGAGCGGGGCAACATCCGTTATGCCCGCAACAGTGTTTCGACGGCGGGCGAGAACACCAACCTGAGCCTTAGTGTGACTTCTAACTTCGGCAAACGCTCTGGGACCGCAACCATCAATGAGTTTGACGACGCATCGCTCGAAAAGGTAGTAAGGCGGTCGGAAGAGCTTGCCAACCTGGCTCCGGAGAATCCGGAATTCATGGACGGCATTGGGCCGCAGACCTACGGCGGCGAGTCGAAGACCTTCTCTGAAGCGACCGCAAAAATAACACCGGAGTATCGCGCCCAGGCCGCAGCCGACAGCATCAACCCAGCGGCGGCCAAGGATGTTACCGCCGCCGGTTATCTCCAGGATGGCAGTGGCTTCAGCGCCATCATGAACAAGAATGGTTTGTTCGCTTACAACAAGTCGACCAGTGTGGACTTCACCGTGACAATGCGTACCAACGATGGAACGGGATCGGGTTGGGCTGCCAGAGACTTGAATGATGTTAGCAAGTTGAATGCGGCTGAGACGTCCCGCATTGCCATCGACAAGGCGTTGATGTCGCGGAATGCAAAAGGAATTGAGCCGGGTAAGTATACCGTGATCCTGGAAGCAGCGGCTGCAGCGGACCTGATCCGTCTCATGTTGAATATGAACGCCCGGCAGGCCGATGAAGGGAGAAGTTTTCTTTCCAAAAAAGGGGGAGGTACTAAACTCGGTGAGAAACTAGTGGACGAACGCGTCAACATTTACACCGACCCCTGGTTCGACGAGGCACCCGCGGCACCATGGCAAGGAGATGGTCAGCCACGGAAGAAAATGGATCTGATCAAGAACGGTGTGGTTTCGACACTCTTCTACGATCGGTATTGGGCAGCGCAGAAAAATGTTGCTCCGGTACCCTTTCCGGGAAATGCAATCATGCAAGGAGGAACGGCATCGATCGAAGATATGATCAAAGACACCACCAAGGGTGTTTTGGTCACCCGCTTCTGGTATATCCGTGCTGTCGATCAGCAAACTTTGCTCTTTACGGGCCTTACCCGTGATGGTACCTTCTATATTGAGAATGGAAAAATCAAGCATCCGATCAAGAACTTCCGCTTTAACGAAAGCCCGATCATCATGCTGAATAATCTTGAAACACTGGGCAGATCAGAACGGGCTGTGACTGGTGAAGGCGGCCCCGGTGGCGGCACCAACCTGATGATCCCCAGTATGAAGATCCGCGACTTCACGTTCAGTAGCCTTTCGGACGCTGTGTAGAAGTTTAAAAAGATCAAATTGTAGAAGAGCCCAAATGTTGGGCTCTCTTTTTGTGTACCAATTTCGGACACTTGTTGTTTGGATGTCTGGAGTTATGGTTATTTGGACGGCGAAACCTTTCGCTGGTTTCTGCGTGTGTTGGTTAGATATTCAGGACTCAAACCCAATCGTTTGTGAAAAGAAGAGATTTCATTTACCTGTCAGGAATGGGTGCCGCGGCCACGATGCTGCCGGCAATACCCATCGTCGGCTCTCCAATCTCCCCTGAACGGGCATTGGAGGCTGTAGACCCCGCCATGAAGAAACGCCTGGCCGATGTAGCCTTGAACGCAGGCCGTTCCCGTGGCGCCACGTATGTGGATGTACGTATTGGGCGTTACCTCAACCAGTTTGTGGTAACCCGTGAAGAAAAGGTCCAGAACATCGTCAACACCGAATCCTTCGGGCTGGGTGTGCGGGTGATCGCCAACGGAAGTTGGGGCTTCGCCGCTACCGACAAGCTCGATAACGACAGTGTGGCAAAAGCGGCGGAGGCGGCCGTGGCTATCGCCAAGGAGAACTCCCGTCTGCAGACCAAGCCGGTACAACTGGCCCCTCAGAAGGGTCATGGTGAAGTGAGCTGGAAGGCCCCGATCGCCAAAAATGCCTTCGAGGTGCCGATCAAAGAGAAAGTGGATCTGTTGCTCAATGTGAACAGCGAAGCGATGAAGGCCGGTGCCAACTATATCACGTCATTATTGTTTCTGGTAAATGAACAGAAGTACTTCGCTTCAACCGATGGGTCTTACATCGATCAGGACATCCACCGCATCTGGCCAGCGTTCTTTATTACAAAGATTGACGCTGCCAGCGGAAAATTCGAAACGCGCAACTCACTCAGCGCCCCCATGGGCATGGGCTATGAATATCTCGATTGGCGTCCCCAGGATAAAATCAACAGCGTCACAACACTGTACAAAGGTCGCTACGATATGCTCGAAGATGCGAAGGCTGGCGGTCGGCAGGCAGGCGAGAAGATTACCGCCAAGTCTGTCGATGCAGGCAAGTACGACCTCGTGCTCGATCCATCGCACTTATGGTTGACCATTCACGAATCGGTGGGTCATCCGACCGAACTCGATCGCGTGCTGGGCTATGAAGCGAACTTTGCAGGGACCAGCTTCCTTACGCTGGACAAATGGCAGTCTAAGAAATTCAATTTTGGAAACAACCTCGTCAATATTGTGGCCGACAAGACCCAGGTGGGTTCACTTGGGGCTGTGGGTTATGACGATGAGGGTGTGCAGTGTGGCAAGTGGGACCTGATCAAGGATGGTGTCCTGGTAAATTATCAAACCATCAGAGACCAAGCGCATATTCTCGGACTCAATGCTTCACAAGGTTGTTGCTATGCCGACAACTGGAGCAGTGTGCAATTCCAGCGAATGCCAAACGTATCACTGCAGCCCGGTAAAGAAAAGAAGAGCGTCGATGACCTGATCAAAGGCGTTGAGAAGGGTATCTACATTGTTGGCGATGGATCATTTTCTATCGACCAGCAGCGCTACAACTTCCAGTTCGGGGGGCAATTGTTCTACGAAATCAAGAACGGCAAGATCGACGGCATGCTGAAGGATGTGGCATACCAGTCAAACACCCAGGAATTCTGGAATGCCTGCGGTGGCATGGCCGATGAGAGCGACTATCGCCTCGGCGGTGCGTTTGGCGACGGCAAAGGACAACCTCCGCAAAGCAACGCCGTGTCACACGGATCATCCACCACACGGTTTAATGGTGTCAACGTTATTAACACAGCAAGAAAAATCTAAGCCATGGCTTTACTGACAAAAGACGAAGCGTACGCGCTGATGAAGAAGGTGCTGAGCTATTCCAAAGCTGAAGAGTGTGAGGTAAACCTCAACAGCAGTGAGAACGGAAACATTCGTTACGCGATCAATTCGGTGAGCACGAGCGGCAAGACGTTCTCCAGCACGCTGGTGGTGCAGTCATCCTACGGGAAGAAGATGGGCGTGGCCACGATCAACGAATTTGATGATGCATCCCTGGAGAAAGTTGTGCGCCGCTCCGAAGAGCTCGCACAACTGGCGCCGGAGAATCCTGAGTATGTCGGCGTGCTGGGTCCGCAGACCTACAAGGAAGCCAAGACATTCATTCCGGCGACAGCAGCTGTTACGCCGAAGCAACGGGCCGATATGGTAGAGCAGAGCCTGGCTGTTGCCAAGAAGAGCAATGCCATCGCCGCTGGTTTTCTGGAGGACAGTGCCTACATGGCTGCGATGATGAACTCGAAAGGACTCATGGCCTACAACACCGGGACAAACGTAAATTTTTCTGTTACCATGCGCACCCAGGATGCCAAAGGCTCTGGTTATGCCATCCGTGGCTTCAACGACGTCACGAAGATGGATACAAAACTGGCATCGGAGATTGCCGCTGAGAAGGCGGTCAAGTCGGCTACAGCCAAAGCGATTGAACCTGGAAAGTATACGGTCATTCTGGAACCGGCTGCCGCTGCAGTACTACTTGAAAACATATTCTTCAACCTTGATGCCCGAAGCGCTGATGAAGGAAGAAGCTTTCTCAGCAAACCCGGTGGCACGACCAAACTGGGTGAGAAGCTGGTCGACGAACGGGTGAATATTTACTCAGATCCCATGCACCCTGACATGCCCACCAGTACATGGAACGGCGACGGACGACCACAGGAGAAAATCTCGTGGATTGAAAAAGGTGTGATCAAGAATCTTACCTATTCCCGCTACTGGGCTGAGAAAAAAGGAGTGAAGGCAATCCCGGGCCCGGACTCCGCCATCATGGAAGGAGGGACGAAGACGCTGGAAGAGCTCATCGCAGGAACAAAGAAGGGAATATTGGTTACCAAACTCTGGTACATCCGAAGCGTGGACCCGCAGTCCCTGCTGCTGACAGGCCTCACGCGCGATGGTACCTTCTACATTGAGAACGGCAAGATTCAATACCCGATCAAGAACTTCCGCTTCAACGAAAGCCCAATCATCATGCTGAACAACCTCGAGGAGATCGGCAAGGTGGAGCGCACAGTGAGCACGGAATCGAACAACAACTACCTGATCCCGCCGCTGAAGGTGAGGGACTTTACCTTCTCGAGTTTGTCGGATGCGGTGTAATTAACGTTCAATGATCCGCCAAGACGCTAAGGAACTGCGAAACCTTCGCGTCTTGGCGTCTTAGCGGTTAATAGCCTCTTTCAATTAACACGACTCGGACTTCAGAAAGGCAGAATCAACTAATAACCAGCTACCATTTTCCCACTAGTATAATTTTAGCTTCGCAGTTCCTTAAGGAGAGCGAAATTGCCACCGAATGCCCGACAGTCAAAGCAAATTCTTCTTTACACGGATCCAATATGAATCCGGCGATTGGGATGTGGACCAGCGGATGCCTTCCAATATCCTCAACTCGCTGGTGGAATACACAACACTGCCTGTCGACGACCGCGAGAACATCGTGTCACTTGGAAGAGAGGACATTTTTCGGTGCCCGTTCACCTACCTCAGTGGCCACAAGCTGGTAGAGTTTACCGGTCAGGAACGGAAGAACTTTGAGACCTATGTGAACAGTGGTGGATTTGTCTTTGTGGATGACTGCAACCACGATATCGATGGTCTTTTCGCCAAATCGTTTGAGTCACAGATGGAACGTATCTTCGGGAAGAAGGCCCTCGTGAAGATACCCAAGACGCACACACTGTATCGGAACTTTTTCCAGTTCGATGGGCCTCCGACTACCTCCCAGGAGCTCAATGGCTGGGGTGATGATATTGTACATGATTACCTGAAGGGTATAGAAATCAATGGAAAAATTGCCGTACTCTACAGTAATAAGGATTATGGCTGTGAATGGGATTACGATTTCCGGAACAAGCGCTTCTACCGGATTGACAATACCCGCTTCGGAGTAAATATTGTGATGTATGCGCTGACCAGTTAATGAAATTGATATGATGGAAACTGTGAACAAGGAGGTTCTGGCCACAGACCAGGACGCGAAGGAAGTAGTAGCCAACCTGGTTGCGCTTAAGAATGAAATTCGAAAAGTCATTGTAGGACAGGAGGAAGCTATCGATCAGTTGCTGATTACGTTCCTCGCCGGAGGTCATGCACTCCTTGAAGGTGTGCCGGGTCTGGCAAAGACACTGATGATTCGGTCGCTGGCGGAAGCGATCGATTTGAAATTCCGCCGAATCCAGTTTACACCCGACCTGATGCCCTCCGATATTATCGGAACAGAAATTCTGGAGGAGGATCACACTACGGGAAAAAGAATATTCAAATTCAACAAAGGTTCACTGTTCGCCAACATCATTCTCGCCGATGAAATCAACCGTACGTCGCCGAAGACCCAGTCGGCACTTCTCGAGGCGATGCAGGAATTTTCTGTGACGTATGCGGGAACAACCTATCACCTGGAGCGACCTTTTTTTATTCTGGCGACACAAAACCCCATCGAACAGGCCGGAACCTTCCCGCTGCCGGAGGCGCAGCTAGACCGGTTTTTGCTGTACATACGTATTGACTACCCGTCAGTGGAAGAAGAGCGCTCAATTCTTGAGAGCACCACGGGTACGCGAGCTGCAGAAATTCAGAAAGTGATCAGTGGAGCCAGAATACTACGCGCACAGAAGTTGGTCAGGGAGGTTCATATCAGCCCCGAGTTGATTGATCAGGTGAATCAGTTGATTCGCATGACACGACCGGGTGAGGCAGCCGTCAAAGTTGTCAAGGACTTCGTGCGTTGGGGCGCCGGGCCACGGGCAGGACAGGCCATGATTCTAACCGCGAAGGCACGGGCGTTGCTGCATGGCAATTATTCCGTGACGCGCGATGACCTGCGGCATGTCGCGCTTCCGGTGCTTCGTCACCGGGTTCTTATGAATTTCAAGGCTGAGGCCGATGGTATCACGCCCGATGATGTGACCAAACAACTGGTAGCAAAGATTTTTGGATAACATCCGGTGAACGATCAGATAAAAGCGCTGCTCCGGCCGGAGATCCTGAATACGGTCAACGGACTGGAATTGATCGCGCGCATTGTGGTTGAGGGGTTTATGTCAGGAAGCAACCGCAGCCAGTCAGTGGGCGCAGGTCAGGAATTTTCCCAGTACAGAGGCTATGAACCCGGTGACGATCTGCGTCAGCTTGACTGGAAGATGTACGCCCGGTCGGAACGGTATTTTATCAAGCAGGCGGATATTGAAACCAACATCACGGTAAAGTTCATTCTTGACGCCAGCAACAGTATGGGCTATGCGGAAGGCGGGATCAACAAACTTCAGTATGCCAAGATTGTTGCCGCTGCACTGGCCTACCTTGCCCGCAAGCAAAGTGATGCATTTGGACTGTACACGATCAGTGAAAACAAAGTCGTTGCTGTTCAACCCCGGTTTGAGCATGCGCAGTTTATGCGATTCCTGAATGAACTCATCAAGGTGAAGGCTGATGGCTCCTGGAACCGATCCAGCGAGGTGGAACATTTGCATGGCAGCCCGGGTAAGGATTTGATTATTTTTTTGACAGATCTCTATGACAATGCTGGTGACCTGTTCGACTTTGTATCGGCGCTGAAGACGGCCCGAAATGAGGTAATTGTCATTCACATCATGGGAAAGCACGAGCTTGACTTTGATTTTGATGGCTCATACACCTTTGAGGATCTGGAATCCGGTGAACGACTGAAAATCGATACACGACTTCAGCAAAAGGAGTATGCGGGTCGCGTGGCTGATTGGATCAAAGATTCGCGCGACCGCCTGTTGGAGAAGCACATTGACTATCAGCAGATCAGGATGGATGAGGGTGCAGAAAAGGCTCTGCGGACATTCTTGACGGTTCGTAAACGTTTGTTGCGATGAGTCTACTGCAACCGTGGTACTTGTGGGCACTGCCTGGGTTGGTAATTCCGCTGGCCATCCATCTACTGAGCCGGAAGGAAGGACGCCTTATCCGCATGGGCAGCCTTCGGCACATTCGGGAGACAAGTTCAAGGCAATTCAAAAGCATCAGACTTAATGAGTATGTGTTGCTGGCCTTGCGCAGTATCGTGGTCATTCTGATGGTATTGCTGATGTCGGGATGGTATTTAAATGACTTGAAGGATAGCCGAAAGTGGCTCATCCTTGAACATGGGCTGGAAAGTGATTCCAGAGTATCCGCGCTTTGCGACAGCCTCCGGAGAAGTGGCTATGAAGAGCGGTACCTGTTGCCAGGATTTCCAGCGCTCGATGAAAAACAGGAGAAGCCGACCCAACCGGATTATTCTGCGCGACTGGAGGAACTTCAACGCGAGGTTGTCGATATGGTGGTGGTCATCGCCACGAACCGTGTTCGCGGATTTACCGGGGAGAGGATTGCATTGTCACCTGAGGTGCGCTGGATTTCTTTAACACCTGCTCCGCAGGAATTTGTAGTAGCGCAAGTGCTTACCGGAGGTGACAGCCTTTTTGTCCGTACCGGCCATTCATCTGACAAGGAAACCAGTTATACAACGAAGATCACGCCAAATGGAAGCAGTGTTGGCAAGGCATTAGGTGTTATTCGCGTGGTGATTGCATCAGACGAGAATTTTATTTCTGATAGAAAGATTGTGCTCGCCGCGCTACAGGCTATGCGCAAGGCAGTGCCTGAAGAAATCACCATTGAAGCCATTGCCTCATCATCACCCGTTCCGGAGGCGGATTGGTTGATTTGGTTGTCATCCCTGCCGCCACCCAAAACGTCGGGCGGCCTTGTTTACTTTGATGAACAGTCGGGGGGACCCCTGCTGATAGATAAGCGCTCCGGGAAGATAGCGTTGACTGCCCGATTGAATAGTGAAGTAGCTATTACCAATAACTTGACGCTGCAGTTGATGCGAAGAATTGTTTCTTCGGAGGATTTTCTGGAAGCGGCACAATTGAACGATGTGCGCAGCGTAGCCGATAATATGGCATGGCGAAAGACAATCGCCGGCATCGGACCAGTCATCACCGAGCGCGGTAATGAAGTATCGACGCAATACTTGTTGATTGCTCTATTGGGTTTCATAGTCCTTGAACGATTGCTTTCTTACCATAGGAATCAATGACACTCGCTGAAGCATATTCTCTCATAAAGCGCTTGGCGCTGAAATTCAAGGTGATACGTCTCACCGAGATCAAATTCACAGCTATCGGATTAGCGCTGCTTGCTTTTGCAATTGTCCGCTTGATAGTTCCGTCAGCCGAAGCGTCCATTGCCGTGGGCTTGCTGACATTCATCAGTATTCTCATCGCTCGGATACTACGTACCGGGGTATTGCGATGGAACCCTATGCACGTTGCCCTGTTCCTCAACCGTTCTTTTCCTTCGTTAAAAGACAGCGCAGACCTGCTGGTGAGCGACAAGCCCTTGACCAGCCTGGAGGAAGTGCAACGGCAATATGCGCTGAGTGAACTGGGTCTTTTGAGGGGAAGGATCACCGTTCCGCACCGGTTAGCCCAGGGTTTGGGAATACTTGCTGTTGGTGCGACCTCTGTTCTACTGCTTCCAGCAGCTGTGTTGGTGCCGCATCAACATCATGAAGCCATGAATGAACCCGCTCCTGAAACGGCTAAACCCGCTTCACCGGAGCTCTTGAGCGTTGTGATCGGGATCACCCCACCGTCTTACACGCGCGTGAAGCCTCACACAACTGACAATCCCAACATCAGTGCGCCGGCGAATAGTCAGGTGAAATGGAGCATCACATTCCGTGGTGAGGCGGTCAATCCAGCCATCATTTTTTCGGGTCAGGACTTGGTTCCTTTGGAGAAGGACGATAAGGGGTATAAAGCTTTTCGACGCATGCAGCAGCGTGCTTTTTACCAGATCTCATGGGATGACTTGCAGGGTAAGCATTATACAACCGATTTTTTTCAGGCTGACCTTCGTGAGGACTTGCCTCCCGTGGTTGAAATTATCGGGCGTGATCAATTCCAGGAAGTAAAGCCTGGTGATCCGTGGCAGATGGAAGTGCGTGCGAGGATTTCTGACGATTACAGTGTTGCCGATGCACACCTGATTGCCACCGTGAGCAAGGGTTCCGGTGAGTCGGTCAAGTTCCGTGAAGAAAAGCTTCTTTTTGAGAATGCGTCACGAATGCCTGGAAGACAGGTTGAGCTCTCGCGTCAGATTGACTTGCAAAAGCTTGGCCTTGAGCCTGGCGATGAACTGTATTTTTATGCCGAAGCCATAGACAACCGAGCTCCGTTACCCAACCATTCACGTACCGAGACATTTTTTATTGCTTTGCAAGACACGGCAAGGGCGGCCACTGTCGCCGACACAGGACTTGGGGTGGATCTAATGCCGGAATATTTCCGCAGTCAGCGCCAGATCATTATTGACACTGAGAAACTTCTTGCCGAGGAGCGGAAAATAAAAAAACAGGAATTTAACTCGCGCAGTAATGAACTGGGATTCGATCAGAAAACCCTGCGCTTGCGTTACGGGCAGTTCCTGGGCGAAGAGGATGAAGCAGGTATCGGAGTGGAGGCCGTACTCCCGGTTCGCGAAGCCCTCGGCCAGGCACAGGCTGAAGCTGAAGACGAAGAAAACGATCCGCTGAAAAAATTCGGCCACCAGCACGACACAAAAAATGAGCACAATCTGGTTGATGAAAAGAAGGGCGTAAAAATTGAGCTTGATCATGATCATGAAGCTGAGCAAGAGGAAGGCAAGGAAGTTGATCTCATGAAACCATTTCTCCATCAACACGACAGTGAAGAGGAGGCCACTTTTTTTGTGCAATCTGTGAAAACGAAGCTGAAAGCTGCGCTTACAATGATGTGGGAATCCGAATTGCAATTGCGTATATACGAGCCCAGGAAATCGCTTCCGGTTCAATACAAGATTCTTAACCTACTTAAAGAAATTGCCCAAGACTCCAGGGTATATGTCCATCGTACCGGGTTCGACCCGCCGCCGATCAAGGAAGAGCGACGACTCACTGGGGAACTCAACGAGGTGGCGAGCACGACCGAGCGGACACAATCGCTTGCAGAAGAACAGTACCCGGCCATCCAGGCGGCCCTCGAACACACAGAGACTTTGCTGCAGCATCCTGATCTGGAGTTTACCACATCGACAAGCTTACTGGCGACCAACGCTGGATATGAGGTTGCCTCCGAAGAGATCGAGCACCCGGGGCAATACCTCCAGACATTGTCAGACCTTCGCGCTGTAGCCGAGAGGAAAGTACCAACCTCGAAACGGAAGGCCACACTGCTGCGGATCAGGAAGTCCTTCTGGAGTATCCTGCCCGTAGAGACATATTCCCCGACCCGCGGCCAGCGGACGCTACATCCGCTGGATAAGGCGATGCTGGATCAATTGGAAAGAGCGCATGAGTAAGCTTTTTGATGTGAATCCGATGATTCCATTGGCCTGGCTGGTCACGATGGTGATTGGGCTTATGGTTTTCTTCGCGTGGAATGAATCGCGGAAGCCTTACCGATTTCGTGCGCTTCGCGTAGCGGCGCAGATGGTCTCCATGCTTGCACTGTTGGGCCTTATGCTCAGACCGTCATACACTGTAAATATACCCAAGCCAGCACTGGTACTATTGACAGAAAACTATTCAGGCTCTGCGCTGGACAGCCTGATGAGGAACAATCAATCGCTACGCATTGTATCGGCACCTGGAGTTGCAGGCCGTGACGGAGTCTTGTCTATTCGCTCCTTCCGTGAGCTGGCCGCGATGGGTGATGTGACGCTGGTTCTGGGCGATGGCATTCCAGTGCATTCATTGGAAGTCTTGCGCGATGATCCATTCGTTTACTTGCCAGGCAACACGCCCAATGGGATTGTGTCGCTGCGTCTCGGACCATTCGAAACAAACCGGAGGAATATTTTACGTGGCGAAGTTCGCGCCGGAGACAGAACAAAACTCACCCTAATGGGTCCCGGAGGTGTGGAAGACTCGGTGCGCTTCAGAAAAGCGGGCTTACACGAATTTCAGCTTGCCTTCACGACAAAGCGACCAGGACAATACGTGTATACTTTGGTCATTACCGACAGTACCGGACGTAAGTCGGAGGAAGTTGTTCCAATCGAAGTGAAGGGCGCACGTATGTTGCGTATACTCCTGTTGCAGACCTACCCGCAGGCAGAAGTAAAATTTTTAAAGAACTATCTCGCTGAAAAGGGCCACAAAGTGACCACTCGCTACCAGCTCTCCAAGGGTGTGTATCGCTTCGAGTTCTCGAATACGCCAACCTCTAGGCCCGGCACATTAAACAGCGCGCTCCTGGAAGAATTTGATTTGGTAATTACTGATGATGAATCATTTGAACGTTTGCCGGCCAATGAATTACTGGCTCTCGAGGAAGGTACAGACCGGGGGCTTGGACTGTTGATCCTCCTCCAGCGCGTACCCGATAGCAAGCGATTTCCTGGTAGTGTTCTGGCTGTTGAAAGAGAAGAGGATCAACCCGACACCATTCGCTACACGCTGCCGGGATATGGCAGCTTTGTGAATCCATTTACCGCTCTGCAGCCTTTGCCCAGCAGCAGTATTCAACCCATTCTACAGTCCGGCAGGCAAGTGCTTTCCGGATTCATGTTACAAGGAGAGGGTAAGGTCGCTTTTCAGTCACTCCGGGAAACCTACCGCCTTGCGCTGGGTGGTGAGGCAGGACCCTATGCGGCATTATGGACGCCATTGCTGGAGCAGACAGCGAGGAGGGAAGACACCGGGATTACCGCGCGCTTAGCCGCCGACTTCCCTGTTTACCCCGACGAACCGATTTCCATCGAAATTATCGGTTCAGGACCATTGGAGGTTCTGTCTTCAGGTGGCGACCGCATTCCGCTCGCGGAAGATGTGCGCATCGACGACTTTTGGCATGGTACGCTCTGGGCTGATCAGGCGGGATGGACTTCAATCAGTATCGGCGACGGGTCAAGACTGAACCTGTTCATTGCAGAGGATGGATCGTGGAAGTCGCTGCGAAGGGCCAACCAACAAGCAAGGAATGCTCGGGTTTCTTCACGCGTTGAAACCACTGCTAATGATTGGTCGGTGTCAATTCCAGTTTCACCCTGGATTTTCTTTGTTGGCTTTCTGCTTGCTTTTGGTTTTGTTTGGCTGGGGCCAAAGTTGTAAGGAGTTGTTAAAAGGTGTTAAACCGTCAACTTTAAGCATCGTGGACGCTTCTGCCAGCGTCTCTATGTACCTTTCAGCCCAATGGGGGGATTCCATGAATTGAACCTGATTTGTACATTGAATCCAAAACGAACTCCTATGCCAATGCTTACCAGGATATTGCCAACGTGCCCATGGAACGTAATGAGGTTGGGGATTTTGCTATGGTTAATCAGCCCGATTCTCATTTCATGTGAACAGGGTTCTGAAGACGTACTCCACCTAAAGGGTAAACTGGATGGCCATTGGAAAGCAAAGGCGTTCAATGGCGAATTGCTCGAAACGTGGGAGTTGGGCAAAAATGGCTTTATGCAACAGGTTGGCTACTATGTTGAGAACGGTGACACGTCGTACAGTGCCATTACACGAATTGAAAAGGTGGAGGGGGAGGTGATCCTGTTCAGCGTGATCAAAGGAGCCAATCCGAAAATATTCAAGGCCATCGGTATGAGCGACCGGGAAATGGTTTTTGAGAACAAGGACTACCGGAATCCCTACTCCGTGCGATATGAATTCCTCGACGATGGCAATTACCGAAGAACGATCACGGGATTGGAGAATGACTCATTGGTGTCATTTGTCTTCGATTTCAAACGGAATTAGGGCTTGGCATAGACCGGACCAAACTCCGGACCACGAACAACTAACAACGAATTTTCCCTTAAGTCGTTATATTCATAGTTCGTTCTTGGTACACATGACCCTTGAAACCCACACCCCCGGTTATCCCCTCAACCAGTTCGTTGAGAACTTTGTGTATTACAAGGACTACAACCCAGCCCATACCGTTGATCGATTTCTTCCTGATGGGAACATCAATCTTGTCATTGACCTCACAGACTACCCTAAGTTCATTTACGACAATGACACGCTGAAAGAGATTCAATCGTGCAGGAATGTGTGGTTCTCTGGAATCAGAAACCGGTTTATCACAATCCCGTCGGGGAGAGACAGCGAGATGTTCATCGTCAATTTTCATAAAGGCATGGCGTATCCCTTTGTTGAAATGCCGCTGCATGAACTCACGGACTTTGTTGTCGATGGTGAGTTGGTCATGTCGGGGGAGATACTCAATATTCGCCACCAGTTGCTGGAGGCAACAACGCCCAAGGACATGTTCGCTTGTGTGGAGAAGCGACTTTCAACACTGTACAGGAGGAGACTTAGTATTAATCCGTTCGTCGGGTATGCGGTCGCTGAAATTCTAAAGACTCCACAATTTGTTACGATCGGTGAAATTTCCCGGAAAGTTGGGTATTCACAAAAGCACCTGATTCAGATGTTCAAGAGTCATGTTGGTCTCACACCGAAAGCATTTCTGAAGGTAATTCGGTTCCAGAAAGCAGTCATCGAAATTGAGCGCCACGAGGCGCCCGACTGGTCGACAGTGGCCAATGACAGCGGATACTACGATCAGGCACATTTTATCAATGATTTCAAGCATTTCTCGGGGTTTACACCCCATCAATATCTTTCGATGCGCAGCGAGTATCTCAACTACGTCGCCGTAGGTTAGGTAAAATATTTCCAATTGGGGACGGCAAACGTTTCTGTTCTTGTTGCAAAAAACAAGAACAATGACCCAATTCTACATCAATCACTGGGCCGTGCTCGTGTGCGCGGCGGCCAACTTAATGCTGGGAGCTCTTTGGTATTCGCCCCTGATGTTCTACAAAGCCTGGATGGCTGAGAACCACTTCACGGAAGAAGACCTCAAAAAAGTCAATCCGATCAAGACGTACGGTTTGACACTGCTGTTTTCCTTTGTGATCTCATACAACATGGCCTTCTTTCTTGGTGATAGTGTAACCGACCTTACCTGGGGTATGACGGCAGGATTCCTAGCCGGGTTTGGATTTTCGGCCTTGATTTTTGCTATTATCGGACTTTTCGAAATGCGCTCGTGGCGATATATCCTGATCAACGGAGGCTATATAACGGTTTACTTTACTATCGTCGGACTGATCCTGGGCGCGTGGCGCTGACCGTGTAGATATGGTCAAGACATCGGGAGAATTGGAACGCGAGTTTATTGAAACATCGCAACTGAAAACGGGCAAGAGTCTGCAGCAGTGGCTCACCCTGGTGACGGCATCAGGTATCGCGAAGCGAAATGATATTATGGTTTGGCTGAAGCAAGGCCACGGACTGAATCACATGCAGGCACAATTCATCACCGGGATCCATGAAAACAGCGGCAGACCAGTTTATAATGACAATGGGCTGATGGAAATGCATTTCAGCAAGAGCATGCATCTGCGACCTGTTTTCGATAATATCGCGGCGTTGATCATTGATCAGTTTCCGGGGACTCAGCTAATTCCAAAGAAGACTTACCTTTCCTTCACGGCTATCCGCGAGTTTGTGGCCGTTAACATCAAGCCAAACGAGATCCGCTATGCTCTCGACCTAGGAGACTTGCCGTTTGATGATATCCTCCAGAAATCCAGCGTCAAGGGCCCCATGCCGCGGTTCTCCCATATGATTATCTTTACTGAAGTCCAGGCGCTGGAAATGAAATTTATTCAGGCGTCCTATCACCGTACCCACTCGCAATGAAAAACCTGCCATTACTGTTTGCTTTCCCTCTCTTGCTGGAATCGTGCAACCCATCTGTCAGGGAAGCGGTTCAGAACGAGGGCTATGTTATTGCTTATAATGTCCACGTTCCGGACACGACACGTGACGACTATGATGTCTTTACAATCAACCTGGATGGTTCAGGGAGAAGGAACATCACCGACAACCCCGATGTTGCCTGGACCTACGAGGCTTATAAGGATAAACTGTACTTCATCAGCGATCGAGATACATGTTATCGGTGCTTCTTCCTCTATCAGACCGATGCGTCAGGAACAAGTCCGAGGAAGGTAAGTAGTTTGCAGTTGGAAGATAGTTGGATGAGCCCGAGGAAGAATGGCAGCGAGATGGTAGTCACAGGCCGGATGGGTAAATCGGTCCGGCATCAGCTTTTCATTATGAACACAGAGACTGGGACTTATGCACAATTGACCAACGACACCACGGCCCGATATGGCGACCCTTGCTTCTCACCCGACGAAAAGCAGATTGTGTTCAGCTACAAGAAGAATAAGCGTGACAAGACAGCTCACGAAGAGTTATTCCTGATGAATGATGATGGAACAGACCTGATGCAATTAACACGCTACCCTGAAGACAATCCATCGGCTAAGAATTATGGCTACCGTGCAGGAGCGGCCCGTTGGCATCCCACGGAAAACTTCATCAGCTATGTATCCTTACAAGATGGCAGGCATAGTATTTATGCCGTAACCCCTGACGGTCAGAAGCAATGGAAGTTGACGACGAATGAATTTGCCGAAGGCTGGCATGACTGGAGCCCAGATGGCAAATGGCTGGTGTTCAACAGCTCCGACTGGGAAGAAAACCAGTATCATATCACGCTGATGAACTGGGAGACGAAGGAAATCAAGCAGCTAACGGATACAACCTACAAAGCGCAACAGTCGCCGGTGTTTCTTGGGAGATAGAGGACATGTGTCTGGGTGTCAGAGTGTCTAAGTGTTTGCGTTTGCGTACTGTCGTTTCGAACGTGGGGTTGTGCGGCAGGGCCCTTTAGGGCTACGGGTGCGCGGGGGCAGTGCTGAGTGTCTGCGTGTCAGAGTGTCTGCGTGCCTGCGTTCGAGGCGCTGAAGGATTGACGTTGGATTAGCGGCAGAACCTTCAAAGTTCCTATTTCAGAGATTTGTTTTCGACAGAGGATTGTGTGCTGGGGCCCTTTAGGGCTACGGGTGCGCGGGGGCTGTGCTGAGTGCCTGGGTGTCTGGGTGTCAGAGTGTCTGAGTGTTTGAGTGTTTGAGTGCCTGCGTGCTTGTGTTCGAGGTGCTGACGTTCGATTGTGCGACAGCGCCCTTTAGGAAACCTGCGTACCCCGTATCCGGATACGCAGACACCCTGACACGCAGACACCCAGGCACCCTGACACGCAGGCACCCAAACACCCAGACACCCTCACTCAGGTAAACGCGGGTATCCCAGTGATTTCATTCCCCAGAATGAGCAGATGGATATCGTGTGTTCCTTCATACGTAACAACCGACTCGAGGTTCATGCTGTGCCGCATGATGGAGTATTCTCCTGTGATGCCCATGCCACCGTGAATCTGACGGGCTTCTCGGGCAATCTCCAGGGCGATGGCAACGTTGTTGCGCTTGGCCAGAGAGATCATAGGTGTTGTGGCTTTGCCTTCATTGAGTAGCGTTCCCAATCGCCAGTTGACAAGCTGTGCCTTGGTGATCTCGGTGAGCATCTCAGAGAGCTTCTTTTGAACCAATTGGAAAGAACCGATGGGTTTACCAAACTGGATGCGCTCTACTGCATAACGGCGGGCTGATTCATAGCAGTCCATAGCCGCACCGAGTGCGCCCCAGGCAATTCCATACCGCGCGGAGTCGAGGCACATGAGTGGTGCACCGAGGCCGCTCTTATTGGGGAGTAGGTTCTCTTTGGGGACTTTCACGTTATCAAACACCAGTTCACCCGTGGCACTTGCCCGCAACGACCATTTGCCATGGGTTTCGGGTGTTGTGAATCCTTGCATGCCTCGCTCAACGATTAGTCCATGAATTCTTCCTGCTTCATTCTTCGCCCAAACAACGGCTACATCTGCCTTTGGTGAATTGGAAATCCACATTTTTGCACCATTCAGCAAATAATGATCACCCATGTCTTTGAAGTTGGTCACCATTCCGCCTGGATTGGAGCCGTGGTCGGGTTCCGTAAGGCCGAAACACCCCAGCCATTCACCGGAGGCGAGTTTAGGAAGGTACTTCTTGCGTTGAGCTTCTGATCCGAATTTGTAAATGGGATACATCACGAGTGAGCCCTGAACGGAAGCGGTTGATCGCATACCGGAATCACCGCGTTCAATCTCCTGCATGATAATTCCGTATGATATGTAGTCCAGACCACCGCCACCGTATTCCTGAGGAATGGTTGGTCCAAATGCTCCGATATCGCCGAACTTCTTTACGATATCGTATGGGAAGTAGGCACGCTGCGCCCAATCCTCGATATAGGGACTGATTTCACGCTTGACAAAATCACGAATGGATGAACGGATAAGCTTATGCTCTTCCGTGAGAAGGCTGTCGACCATGTAAAAATCTGGATGGTCGTAAACGTCTTGTTTCAATGATTTCTTTGCCGGGTTGTTGGAGGCCGCTACAGATGCCATACTATTTGTTAATTTGCTTCAAATTTAACGATAAGAATGGATACTTCCGTCGATCCTGCCCTTCGCGATTTACTCGCCAGGCTGCAGCAGAAATACGATGTCATGGGCCAGGACCTCACATCTTACCTTGACGGATTGCTGCATGCCGATTACCTCACCTATTGGGACTATATCCACCTCGATACTTTGCTCAGTCTGCAAAATCCCAAAACACAGTTTCCTGACGAGAAGGTTTTTATCACATACCATCAGATTACCGAGCTTTATTTCAACCTTATTCTCTGGGAGATCGACCAAATCGTGGCTAAAACTGATCTTGATGAAAATTTCTTTGTAGTTCGGCTCGACCGGATAATACGCTACTTCCAAAACCTTTGCGCCAGCTTCGACATCATGTCGGAGGGCATGGAGCGGGAGCAGTTCCTGAAATTTCGCATGTCGCTGCTGCCGGCAAGCGGGTTCCAGTCGGCGCAGTACCGGCTTATCGAGATACGCTCAACGGAAATGATTAACCTGGTTGATCCGGTCAGCAGACCTGCCATGCTGGGTAAGGCGATCAACGAACAGCTCGAGAAATTGTACTGGCGCAGCGGTGCCACCGAGCTTTCATCCGGGAAAAAAACCTTGACCTTGCAGCAATTTGAAGAGAAATACATGAAGGACTTTCTGGAGACTGGTCTAAATCACGCTGACAGAAATCTCCTGAAAATCTACCATGCAAAATTTAACGGCCGCAAAGAGGTTATCCAGCGCCTCCGTGAGTATGATCTACTTGCAAACGTATTCTGGCCATTGTCGCACATGAAATCTGCAGCCAGATATTTACACAAAGACCCGGAAGACATTAAGGCAACGGGTGGAACGAACTGGCAGAAATACCTCCCGCCACGGTTTCAGAAGATCTATTTCTTCCCGGAGCTCTGGAGTGATCTGGAAAAGGCAGAGTGGGGCAGACCGGCGATCGAGAAGGTGCTGCAACGACCCTAGGGTTGGCTATTAATCGCTAAATTTGATGTTCAGGATTGACCCGTGAGCCGGATCTTCATTTTACTTATTTTGGTGGGTGTTCGCCAGGTGTGCCTTGGCCAGGGGATCACCCGTTTCACCTACCATGATGCAGCAAAGACCAAAGTGAAGGAGGTTTACCAGGTAAGAGACACCTTCCAGAATGTGCTCGATGGGCGCTACCTCTCATATTTTCTCAACGGAGTGATTGAATCCAAGGGCCAGTTCGTCAACAATGAAACAGCGGGCGTTTGGGAGTTTTACTATGAGACCGGCAACCTGCGTATGCGGGGCATGCTTCGGCAGAACTCCAACCATGGAAATTGGGAATATTACTTTGAAAACGGAACGAAGAGCATGGAGGGAACCGTGTATGGTAAGAACAAGGAAGGCGAATGGAAGATTTACTATGAAAGTGGAAAGCTGAAAGAGCAGGGAATGTATGTCGAGAATAAGCGCAGCGGCCGTTGGCATACTTTTTTTGAAGATGGGTCAAAGCGGGGTGATACCGACTACACCGATGATCATGGCCGGCATATCGAGTATTACCATTCTGGAAAGATTCAGGCCGAGGGACCTAAATCCGGAAGCCGCAATGTTGGTCGGTGGAAATTCTTTGCAGAGGACGGCACGCGACAAAGTGAAGGGGAGTATGAAAACGGAAAACGAACGGGGGAATGGAAATATTTTTACCCATCGGGCAAAGTCTATGCTGTAGGCTCATTCGAAGCCGACGCCGAGACAGGCCAATGGACTTACTACTTTGAAGATGGCAAAGTAAGTTCAAGCGGTGAGTTTGTCGGCGGCCAGAAACAGGGCTATTGGAGTGCCTCCAGCCGCGACGGCACACTGCGAAGCGAGATTACCTATGTTGACGGTGCCGGAGAATACCGGGAGTACTATCCTTCGAAGAAATTGAAAGCAAAAGGCCGTATTGAAAATGGAAAAAATGAAGGACGATGGGAGTACTTCACCGAAGATGGAAAACTGGAAGGTGAGTGTGAATACAAAGTCGGCAATGGCGTTTATAAAGGATACTATCCAACAGGCACATTGCAGACGAAGGGCCCGATGGAAGATGGTCTTAGGGTTGGGCGTTGGGAACTTTACGATCCGGATGGCACACTGTCGGGATACTACAAACCATTCTATGAGAACAATGAGCTCGCCAACGAAATCAGCTCATTGGTGAGCAAGAGTCGCGCTGCCCCGAGACCGACCGCGGCAAGAAATATCCGCAGAACAGGTTTCTATTACTTCCAGCCCAGGTATCCGGAATACCGCAGTGTAATCATTGGTACAAACCCGATGTTGACATTCGTCGGCCGTTTACCGCTGGCAGTCGAGTTCTATAATCAGGAGCGCCTGGGCCACGAGTTTGAATTCGAGGCGATCCGGTCCCCTTTTTATACCGGTGACGCTGAGGTTGCTGAGGGCTTGGTCTATGAGCGCGGCTATTCGATTGCCTTGAAGCAGAAGTTTTACAATGAATTAAGCTTCGGCATGTGGTATTTCGGCCATGAGGTGCGCCTGACCAGCATCAGCTATTTCAACAATGTGGCGTTCGCTGGCCCGCCGGCCTCGATCATTACTGTAAACGCCTCAGAACAACGGGCAGAATACGGCATCATGATTGGCGGCCGACTCATGCAGCGCAACAATGGCGACGGCTTTACCATCGACGCGAGTATCGGGTATGATATCGGATACCGGTCTTTTGATGTGGACCCTTCAGTAGCGCAATACTTCAGCGATCAGAATACCAATAACTTCTCTCATAGCTTTCGATTTGTACTGAATTTTGGCTACTCACTTTCTTTTGATGGTCGGAGGTGATGGGTAGAGTGGCTGTGTTTAAGTTGACAGTTGACGAAATGGCAATTGACAAAACAACTTGTCAAGTGATACAACTTACCTCACCGATTACTGTTTACCGATTACCGTTTACCGATTACTGTTTACCGATTACTGTTTACCGATTACTGTTTACCGATTACCGTTTACCGATTACCGATTACCGATTACCGATTACTGTTTACCGATTACCGATTATCCTGCCACGGATGGCACGAATGAGCCTTTAGACTTGTACATGGATTCTAAAGGGCATTAACAATAATCGTCAATTTTTCTTTTTTGCTTCTTTTTTCTTTTTGTGAATGGTGTGAATTTGTGGAAAGGTTAACACTGACTGAGGCGATTTA
>Ga0268299_1001547_pt1 | contig 38781 bp, 32 predicted proteins | sample NOBtaG_FD_193484 | JGI IMG/M metagenome (GOLD analysis project Ga0268299, IMG submission 193484) | Activated sludge microbial communities from bioreactor in Nijmegen, Gelderland, Netherland - NOB reactor | ecosystem: Engineered > Bioreactor > Aerobic > Activated sludge | place: Netherlands... | reverse complement strand
CGTTGGACTATTTCAGCCTCTTCTTCAACTGTTTCTGGCACAGGTAAAACAACCGTATTAAAGCGACGTTTTAACGCGCTAGAAAGCTCATTAACTCCACGATCCCGATTATTTGCCGTTGCAATAACATTAAATCCTTTGTTGGCTTGTACTTCTTCATTAAGTTCTGGAATTGGCAAAGTTTTTTCTGACAAAACAGTTATTAAAGTGTCTTGAACATCGGCTGGAATACGGGTTAATTCTTCAATTCGGGCGATTCTTCCTTGCTCCATTGCTCTGACTAGCGGGCTTTCAACAAGTGCAGCGCGAGAAGGGCCTTCAGAAAGTAGCTTGGCATAATTCCAACCATAGCGAATAGATTCTTCGCTTGTGCCAGCCGTGCCTTGAATTAGTAACGTAGAATCACCTGATACAGCAGCAGAAATATGCTCAGAAACCCAAGATTTTGCTGTCCCCGGAACACCTATTAACAATAATGCTCGGTCAGTAGCTAAAGTTGCTACAGCAATTTCCATTAGGCGACGACTTCCAATATATTTAGGAGAAACTTCAAAACCGTTTTCTAATTTGCCGCCTAAAAGATAAGTAGTAACGGCCCAGGGAGAAAGTTTCCAGTTAGGTGGACGTGGGCGTTTATCAGCTTTTGCTAGGGCAGTTAATTCTTCAGCAAATTGTTGTTCTGCATGTTGACGTAAGACATTAGTCATAAGTTAAACTCCTTAAACATATTGAGACGAAATTCTAAAATGTCCTTAAATTCTTCTATAGCTTTTCCCCAAGCTTTCCATTCTTTATCAAATATTTCATGTTTAAATAGCTCGGATGCTTCCCTAGATGATTTGGTAGGAGGTAAGTAAATAGCATAGGTATTAAACCAGTGTAGCAAAGCATAACTGGGTTTTTCATTTTCTCTAACGGCTGCTAGTGTAGCTCCTAGTAGTTTTTTTGATAAATCTTCACTCCAATAAGTACCAGGTTTAGGTGTTAGCAAATTAATAAGGAAAATGTTTTCATCACCAATTACAGGAATATGATCTAGCACAAAAATAAGAACAGTTTCTTTTTCTTCATTTGATAAATTTGAAAAAGTGTTTTGATGAATAGAACGATTAATATTTTTTTTCTTTGTGAAAAGATATTTTAAGTGGGTGGTTAGCAAATCTAAATTTGGATGGTCGCTTAATGCTTGCAAAAGGCCGCTTTCCATTTGATGATGCCAATCGCTTTTTTCCATCAAATTCATTAATTCTAGCCAGGAAACATTCCATTCTTTACACCAAAAATCAGGAACAACTTTAGTAAATAGAGAATTTAGCAAAGTCGCTTTGCTATTGTTATCTTCAATATGGGGAAAATCTCGTGTTAGTTCCTTGGTTATGGGAGGGACTTCTATATCTAGGACGGTTTTTTTCTTTTGAACTTTTAGTTGTATAAAAGAACGAGCATATTGCTGCATACGGGCTTGAAATTGGGAGTTTGGCAGACAGGCAAGTAGTTGAGTTGCTTTAACACGAACATCTTTGCTACGGTCGTCTAAAGCAGATTCTAAAAATTGCTCATCATCATCACTTAGATTTGTTTCTAGTATGGAAATAAACTTTGTTCTGATGGTTGCAGACTCTTTTGACCAGGTAGTTAAAAATAGTTCACGGGCTTGCTTAGGGTTATTTTTACGCAAAGTTTCTAGTAGTTCCGTTCTAGTGTTTTGATCTCCTGTTTTCCAAATTTCTTCTGTGTTATTTTCAACTAAATTTCTTTGTTGGGCATATTCCCAATTAGGGTTAAATTGGGCTAACCATTGACCACGTTTACCTATTATTTGACGAATAATAGAGTAAAAATCCTTTGAGTACCTAGCATAATCTAACAAGGGAAATAATATATCTGGTGGGACTCGCTTACCAAGTTTTGCTAGTAGATTTATAGCTTCTGGAAAGACATTTCTATATTTTCCTCCAAGCACTGGTAGCAAAATTTCATAAGCAGCTTTACATATAGGCAAATCATCTAAATCAGCAGGTTCAAGCTTATTTAAGGTAGTTTTAGTAGGTAGTTGACCAACTTTTTGATAAATAGAAAGCGTCGCTGCTAAGGAAAGTAATTTTTGACCAGCATTATTACTAGAATTAATTTGAGTAAGAAGGGAATTTAAGTTTTCACTACTAGAATTAACAGATATTTCGTTTTGGTGTCTTTGTGTTCCAATAAGTGCTGTTGATATAAGATCTTGCCACATTTGATAAACTCCCTAACCAACAAAATAAATTTGATTTTCTGCCCAAACGGTTAAAGGCCAAATTCTATCTTTATACCATTCCCCAAAAACTTTGACGGGATGACCTCCGCTAATTGCTAATAAAAACCAAATATTGTTATAAATTTTATTAATACTTAATTCATAACCTAAATTATCACAAAATAGCCATTCATCTTCTTTAGGTAAAAGAGTTAGATTTTCTATTGCACAAGGAAAACGTTCTAGCCAAGGGTTTTTCGCTAAAGCATCAGCACAACTACTAGTAAATTCTAAAACATTAGAAAATAGCTTAACTTCATTTGTTGAAATAAAGGTTTGGCGATTTTTAATTAAAGCTCTTAATGGGAATGCTCCAGGAAAAAACACTAGTTCAGCAGGTAAAATTGCTCCAGAAATAAAGCTAGTGTCTATAGGTTGATTACCAAAAACAAAGTTTAGTATTAAGGCAAATTGCTTAGTTTGCTGACCTTTTAACCAAATACGCTGTGATCTAAGCGTAGGTGTTAAAGAATCACTTTCTACTCTTTGACCAAGTATTAGCCAGTTATCAAAAATTCCTGGTTGATTAAGTAGTTCTTCTTGGTTTTGTGTCCAACCAATTAGTGAGCGAATATCTTGTTGATTAGCAGAAGGCAAGTTTTCTATATTTTTATAACCTTCAATAACTAAATGTAAGAGAGATAATTTTTCTAAAAGCCGGTCTTGCCAAGCTACACCTGAAGCAGGAATAGTTGCCATTTCTCGAAGCATTCTAGCTAGTCCTGGGGCTTGAGCATCTACCATTCTAGCTGCTGGAGTATCCCAAAAAGAATATTTTTGGCTCTGAGTAATGCTTAATCCTTGACGGATAAGGTCTTTTAGCCAAAGCTCTAGTTCTTGAATACCAGCTTTTACTTTTGCCTCGCGTTCGGCAGCACGAGCAGCTTGCTTTTCAGGGTCAGGAGCTTTTTTTGGTTCTGTAGTCTGTTTTTCAACCTTTTTAGATTGTTTTTCAGCCTTTTTAGTGCGCGATTCTATCCATTCTTTTACCCAAAGAGGTTGTTCTTTTTCAGTAAAAGAACTTTCCTGGCTAATAAGCATTAAAAATAGGCCTAAACAATGTTTACAAGGGAATTTATGACTAGGACAACTACACTTAAAAGCAGGTTCGCTTAAATTAATTTGCACTTTATAAGGATCTTTGCCGCTTCCTTTACATTCACCCCAAGCAAAAAGCTCGTCATAACCTAAAGTTTCCCATTTGCTTTTGTTGGTTAATCCCTGTCCAGCTTTTGTTGAGCTTGCATCAGGGCTAAGTGCAATAACTTGATCTTTAGTCCAATTTATCGCCATTATTTCTCCATAGTTTTGCTAGCAAATATCGTCAGCTATCATACACCATTAAACTACCAAATAAAAACAAAATTTTAGCTTAAAATAAATAAAATATTTTGTTTATATTTTACAAAATTAAAGAAGGAAAAAAAATTAGGGAATTTTTGTTTGACAATAAAAATTTAGCGAGTATTATGTATGAAATTGATTTTGATTTTCAATATCATAACTAATGAAGAGATCTTAAATTAATTCAGCAGACATTATTTTTGATTTTCCTTAGTTTTCCTCCAGATTAGCTCTAAATATACAAGTCAAGCCATCACAAGCAAGTGATGGCTTTTATTTTGTTTATAAAAGTTAAAAGGATAACAGTTACTCGCCAAAATATTTCTAGCTAGTTATAATAAGCCGTCTAAATATTTATCTATAAAAAATCACAAAAAACTAAGAACTTGAGGGCCATATTTATGCGATTGTTAGCATTTTTACTGTCTATTATTTTAATTAGTAATATTATTTTAGTTACTACTGATATTTCAGTTAAAGCAGATGAAAAGAAATTAAGCAAAGATTATGCAAAGACAGCTTCACAAATCATTGGTAGTGCTTTGGTTGAAGGCCAGGCTTATGAAAAATTAGAGTATTTAAGCGATAGTATTGGACATCGTTTAAGTGGTTCACCAGAGCTTAACCAAGCAATAGCGTGGGCTGTTAAAGCAATGAAAGCAGATGGACTAGATAATGTCTACACAGAAAAAGTAATGGTGCCTCATTGGGTACGCGGTGCGGAATCAGCCGAAATAATAGCTCCGGCTAAGCATAAACTAACTATTTTGGGGCTTGGTGGAACTGTGGGAACGCCTAGCGAAGGCATTACGGGTGAAGTAGTTGTAGTAAGAAATTTTGAAGAGCTAGACAAGTTAGGAACACAAGTTAAGGGAAAAATTGTTTTGTATAACTTTCCTATGCGTAAAGATTTGCCTACAGGTCAAGCCTATGGTGAAGCTGTAAGATATCGTGGGAACGGAGCTATAAACGCTGCTAAATATGGCGCGATTGCAACACTTGTAAGGTCTGTTACTACAGTTAGCTTAAATACTCCTCATACAGGAGCAATGCGTTATCAAGATGACGTAACCAAGATACCTGCTGCCGCTGTTACTATTGAAAATGCTGAGCTTATGCAAAGACTCTTTTTACGTGGTGAAAAAATTGTTGTTAACTTAAAACTTGGAGCGCAAACTTTACCAGATGCTGAGTCTGCTAATGTAATAGGTGAAATAAAAGGATCTGAAAAGCCAGATGAAGTAATTTTAATTAGCGGACATTTAGATTCTTGGGATGTTGGGACAGGCTCAAATGATGATGGTGCAGGTTGTGTAATTGTTATGGAAGCTGCACGCATTCTAGCACGGTTGGGTTTACGTCCTCGCCGGACAATCAGAGTTGTCCTTTATACTAATGAGGAAAATGGCTTAAATGGTGGAGTTGCTTATGGAGATGCACATAAGCAAGAGTTTGATAAACATATTGTGGCAATGGAAGCTGATTCTGGTGGAACTCGTCCGTTAGGCTTTTCTTTTCAGGGTAAAGACGAAGCTTTTAATATTATTCAAGATATTGCTGGACTTTTATATAATATTAAGTCTGATAATGTTCGACGTAGTCAAGGAGTAGGAGCAGATATTTCTGTTTTGACTGGTGCTGGTGTACCTGGGCTAGGGTTATCTAATGATAGTAGCCATTATTTTGACATTCACCATACACAAGCAGATACATTTGAAAAAATGGATAGAACAGATTTAGCCTTAAATGTTGCTACAGTGGCAGTTATGGCTTATGTTTTAGCCGATATGCCAAATGCGCTACCACGATAATTTTTTATGAATGTTACTTCAGCAAAAATTAAGCAAAAAGCTTATGAATTAGGGCTTACAAAAATTGGTATTGTACCTGCTCAAAGGCTAGAAAAAGAAGGTAGTTTATTGGATGAATGGCTGAGTCGTGGCTATCATGGGAAGATGGGCTATTTAGCTAGAAATGCAGAAAAATCAACTGATCCTAAGTTGTTACTTCCTACAGTTGAAAGTATTATTGCAGTAGCCTTAAATTATTATACTCCTGATAAGCATAGTGACGATGTTAACGTAGGAAAGATTTCTCGTTATGCTTGGGGAGATGACTACCATGATGTGTTAGGCGAAAAGTTAAAATTGCTTTTAGAATGGATTAAGTCAGTAGAACCAAGTGCAGAGGGAAGATATTTTGTTGATGCCGGGCCAATGATGGACAAGGTTTGGGCGGTAAAGGCTGGAATAGGATGGCTAGGCAAACATACCAATGTAATTACTAAGGATTATGGTTCTTGGGTTTTTTTAGGTGAAATTTTAATTAACTTAAAGTTAGACTATGAAGAAATGCAAATTCCTGATTTTTGTGGTACTTGTACACGTTGTATAGATGCTTGTCCAACAGGTGCAATAGTTGAGCCATATTTAGTAGATGGAAGTCTTTGTATTTCTTATGGGACGATAGAGCTAAAAGATCCTATTTTGCCAAAACAAATAGCTAATAATCTGCAAAACTGGATTTTTGGTTGTGATATTTGCCAAGATGTATGTCCTTGGAATCGGTTTTCTAAAGAAACTAGTACAAAAGAATTTTATCCAAGAGATGGTAATGTCTCGCCACTTTTATCAGAATTAGCAGAGCTTACAGCAGTGGAATTTAAAGAACTCTTTAAGGCAAGCCCTATTGTAAGGCCAAAACATGCTGGATTTTTACGTAATATAAAAGCTGTAGAAGAAAATAATAAAAAGCACGAAAGCTAGGGGATAAATTTTTGTCTAAGGAAAATAAATGAAAAGTTTATCTATTTATTTGATTTTGTTTAGTTTAATAGGTTTTCTATTATTTACGCCTAAAGTATTAGCTAATGGAGATGGAAAGACGGATATTGTTGCTCTTAGCAACAGCCAAGTTACAGACATAAACGGCAATCAGGTTTTGTTAGGTAGCATTTGGCAAGAAAAGCCTATAGTTTTAGTTTTTATTCGTCATTTTGGTTGACTGCTTTGTCGTGAACAAGTCACGCAGTTGCGTGAAAAAGTAGATGAAATTCATAAATTAGGTGCAGAGTTAGTTATTGTTGGTAATGGGCGAGTAGAATTTGCTACAGCTTTTCAAAAGAAATTAAAATTAGAGACACCTCTTTATGTTGATCCTTCTTTAGCTTCTTATAATGCTGCTGGATTAAAACGAGGGAAGTTAGCAACAATAGGCCCACGCAATTTTCTACCAGCATTAAAAGCTTTATTTACAGGTAATTTTCAAGGACGTGTTCAAGGTGATCCATATCAACAAGGTGGAGCCTTTATAATTTTGCCTAGTAATAAACTAGTCTACTCTTATATTAGTAAACGTTCTAGTGATAGGCCACCAATAAAGAAAATTCTGAAAAAATTAGAGGAGGAGAAGCGAAAAACAGTTAATTAACCTTAATTCTTCAATATTAATCAAGGATGTTTGCGTAAGTTAATTTCTCCATGATGAGAATTAATATTTAGCATTGCACCTCCGCCAGCATATTTTCCTGATATACGCCTTTCGTGTGGGACGGAATCTGTTAGGCTAAAGCCACCTAAATGAACTTTTCCTGGTGAAGCTGTAGCTGAAAGAGTAAAAGAATTACTAGCAGGAATAGTAATGTTGATAGAATTTTCTATTGAAGAAAAATTATAAATGCCTTTTTTATCCAAGATACCTTTGTAAGAAATAACACCTCTAGTAGTTTTAGCAACGATATTATTGCTAGTTAAGTCCTGAAGGGTTATTTCGCCTTCTGTAGTTTGTGCAGATATTGGGCCTGAAACAGACCAAACTTCAATAGGCCCATTTAAGCATGTAAGATCTAATGTACATTCTTGAGGGATATTAACTTCAAAGCGGGCTTGGCCTATTTTAGCACAATGGACTTCAATTTCGATGCTGCTACCTTGTTGACGTTCTGATACTTCTACATGTTCATCTAAAAAGGCTGAAAGCTTTATTTCAGCCTTTTCCCAAGTTGTTACTTTAATAGAACCTGTTGGATTATAAATATCGAGAGAAGCATTTTGAGGAGAAACCTTAAAATGCTTTGAGTAACTCTTAAATGTAGTAGCAGAAATATCTGGAGAAAATAACACTACTACTAACAACCCGCTAAAGAACACAATTGTAGTTATGTTACTAATAATATTAGATTTCTTACTCATTGCCTTCTACTTATGTAAAAATAGAAATTGTTCTAAAAGTCTTATTTTTTCTTGGTATGCTGTAACCATTAATTCATGCACAATAGGATCTGATGGATTTTTTTGTGCTAATTGGCGACATTCTTCTATAGATTGGTCAATTGCTTCTAAATTACGATCATAAAGCTTTTGTACTTGAGGATCCCAATCTTTATAACGTTCTGTAATTGTGTGAGACAATCTATCTATTTTACCAGTCAACTCCATTTCTGTAGTATTACTAGTATAAGTTGTAGGTTTTGCTATAACAGTACCTTGAGAAGGAGTACTTGCAAGGTTTTGAGGGGAATAAACAAAATTACTTGCTAGTAATACTATTGTTGCTAAACCTGCCAAAGAGCCTGTTAATTGTGGTACAGAAATACTAAATTGGAATCTGTGGTTCCAAAATTTTGACCAAGCACTTTGTGTTTTAGGAGCAGTTGGAAGAGAAAGTTCTTTAATTTCTTTTTCTATATTTTTCCAAAGGTCTGTTTTTGGGACTAATAAAGGAAGTTGTTGACTAATACCAACAATTTGTTTTAAGTCTTGATAAGTCAAACTACATTCTTGACAATCTTTTAAGTGATCGCTAACCAGAGGTCTTTTATTTGGTTTGAGATCCCCATCAATATATTCTGAAAGTAAATCTTGACAGTCTAAACAGTTCATCTTACACCTTTTTTGAGAGTAGTGACCGTAATTTCATTCTTGCTTTATGAAGCTGTGATTTTGATGTACCAACCGTGATATTTAATAATTTAGCAATTTCCTCATGTTCGTAACCTTCAACATCATGTAGTACAAATATTGTGCGATAGCCAGGTGGTAGTTCTTTGATAGAACGCTCTAGTGCAATTGAATCTATAAAAGGAGGAGTTGCTAAACTACCACTATTTTGTTCAACATCAATAGGTAACTCTCCATCAGAAGTAGTAGTTTCTAGTTTGATATCTTTTTTGCGCAACCTCATCAATACCTGATTAACAGTCAATCGATGTAACCAAGTTGAGAAGGCTGCTTCTCCTCGATAACTACCAATACGACGAAAGAGTTGAATAAAAACATCTTGAGTTAAATCTTCTGCTTCGGTTGAGTTGCTAGTCATTCGCAAACATAAACTATATACACGTCGATGATGACGTTGATAGATTTCTTCAAATGCAGCAGTATCTCCAAGAGCGGCTGCACGAGCTAGATCAAAATCCGAAGTCAGTTGGTGAGTATTTGTCACAGGTTTGTTCTAGTCAACCTGCCCCTGAAAGATATACTTACTAACCGCACAAACCTGTGATGCTCACTTTTACAGGGATGGTTGCCTATTATAAAAAAGTCTTGGAATTTCTGATCAGTATTTTAATCCTTAAATACTTTCAAAATCAATGTATTGTCCATTTTATTATTGTAGATAATTAAAACCTGCAAGCTGTTTTCCAAAATAGCTTACAAGTTTAATCAATATATCACCTATTTGAATCTACTAGGTTTACTAATTATCACTATCTCTTTCTTCTCTACTAGATTTATTAGGTATATTATCCTGGCTAATAATAATAGGTTTTGTAATTTCTATACGTAAAATAGTACCAGGAAAGAGTTTAATATCATTTCCTTTACTAAGAAGCACCCCAGCTAAAGCACCTCCTAAAGGCGCAGAAGCGGCAGCACCTAAAGAGCCAGTGCCAACTAAAATAGCAGGATAAGTTGCACCTCCAAGAATAACCCCTCTAGTTGCATTATCAACGCTTCTACCTCCTGCACGTCCACCTTTTACAGTTCCTTCATCATTAGCACTTAATTTACTTTCATTAGCATAATCATCTATTGCTTTTATTAGTGTAGCTACTTCTTGTTCTCCATCAGCAACAACTATTTTATCAAAAACAATTGCTAAAGAGGCTTGACGTTGACCACGTTTAGCCGGGGATATTTGGGTTATTTTGCCACGAAATTCTGTCCCTCGTTTTAGAGCTAATTGACCATTAATAAAAATGGAGTTTACAAGCCTAGCTGATACTTCATCCCCTACTTCGTTAAGTTTAGAACTAATAGGGGTATCTAGTTCTAGTTTAGTTAAAGTTCCAGCAGAAACCGTAACTGCATTGTTAACAGAAGTGTTGTTGTTAGTTCCTGATTGGGCAAAGGTTGTAAATGAGAGTAATAAAGCTAAAATTAAAACCTTAAGTAATTTCATAATTAACCCCTAGTTAAGTTTATTTATCTGGACTTTCGCGCAACATACTAGCTGTTTGTCTAATTCGGTGTTTATCTAGTAGGTGACGTAAGCTTCTAACAGACATCCCTAATAACTCTGCTGCACGGGTTTGGTTCCCATTAGTGCGCCGCAGTGCCTCCAAAATAAAAGATTTTTCTATTTCATTAATATAAGTTTCTAAATTTATCCCATCTTCAGGCAGTTCTAAAAAAGATTGTATTCTGACAGGGCTATACTTAAGAATTTCTTCTCTTAATCTTTCTGTCTGTACTTGTTTAGTAGGTTCTAATGCTACAGCTCTTTCTATAACGCTTTCTAGCTCACGAACATTTCCTGGCCAATGATAATTCATTAAATAGCTCATTGCTTCTTCAGTAATAGTTTCAATTTGACGGCCCGCTAAACGGTTAAATTTAGCTAAAAAGTGTTGTGCAAGTGTAGGAATATCTTCCTTTCTTTCTCTTAAGGGAGGAAGCTTAAGCATAATAACGTTAATACGATAGTAAAGGTCTAGACGAAAAGATTTCTCCTCTACCATTTGCATTAAATCTCGGTTGGTGGCTGCTACTACACGAGTGTCAATAGAGATTTCTTCTGTGCCTCCTACACGTCTTACAGCATGTGCTTGCAATACTCTTAAAAGTTTAACTTGCATTGTAGGGCTAGTTTCTGAGATTTCATCTAGAAAAATAGTTCCACTATGAGCAGACTCAAAAAGCCCTTTTTTGTTGGCCTGCGCACCAGTAAAAGCTCCTTTTACATGACCAAAAAGTTCTGATTCTAAAAGAGTTTCTGTTAAAGCTCCACAATTAATTGAAACAAAAGGAGCATTAGCACGACGGCTATTATTATGAATAGCACGAGCAACTAATTCTTTTCCTGTTCCTGATTCCCCTTGAATTAACACTGTACTAGCAGTAGGGGCAATGTCCATAATCATTTTATAGACTTCCTGCATACAACGTGAATGACCAATAATATTATCTAGTCGGCCTTTTTCCCTAAGTTCACGTTTTAATAATGCGTTTTCTTGTTGCAGTTTGCTTTTTTCTAAAGCTTTTTTAACAACAAGTTTTAACTCATCTATATCAAAAGGCTTTTCAACAAAATCATCTGCACCTAACTTAAAAGCTTCACGAGCCTTATCAATAGTGGCATAGGCTGTCATTAAAATTACCATAGTGTCAGGTGAGGTTTCTCGGCATTGCATCAGCAATTCCATCCCACCTAGATTAGGCATTTTTACATCAGAGATTACTAGATCAAAATAATTAGTGCGTATTAATTCTAAGGCACGTATCCCGTTTTCAGCTACACTAACATTATAGCCTTCCCTACGGAAAACTCTTTCTAATAACTCTCGCATGCTTAGTTCGTCGTCAACTATTAATATTTTTGGCATAAGAGAAATTATAGCCTTTCTAATAACTATTGTGAACGTAGAAACTAGAGGATTAATCTAAATTAGGATTAAATTTACCGCTAGATGAAAATATATTTTGTTGTGGTAATAAATCAATAGGTATTTTATTAGTTATATTTTGTGGTAAGGTTATAGTAATTTTAGCTCCTTGATTAGGGTGGCTTACTACGTCTATTTTACCATTATGGTCGGAAATTATTTGATAGACAATTGCCATTCCTAGACCAGTACCACCAGGACGATTAGAATTAAAAGGTTCAAAAATTCTTTCCATTTCTTCTTCAGACATACCAACGCCTGTATCAGTAAAAGTAAGTATTATATCTTTCTCTTTATTTTGGTTTAGTTCAATAATTAACTTTCCACCTTCAGGCATTGCTTGTAGGGAGTTTCTTGCCAAATTCCATATTATTTGACGTAGTTGGTTAGAATCAGCAACAATTGAAATAGATGTTTCAGGACATTCAACTAAGATTTCATGCTTAGCTGAAGATTCATTACTATAACGAATTAAGGCAACAGTTTCTTTAATCCAATTAACTAAATCAAATTCTGCAAGTTTAGCAGGGCTGGGCCTTGCATAGGCTAAAAAATCACTAACAATTTTATCTAATCGGTCAGACTCTCTTAAAACAATTTGCATTAGTTGTGCTTGATCTTCCGATAAGTCTAATTCACTACGTAAAACTTGGATAGAGCCGCGCATAGCTGCTAAGGGGTTACGTATTTCATGAGCAATTCCAGCGGCCATTTTACCCATAGCTGCTAAACGGTCACGGCGGCGAATTTCTTGCTCTAATTTAATGATTTCTGTTAAATCTTGGAAAGAAAAAACTAAACCATTAGGCTTGCCATCTTCACCTGATAAAGGTGAGGCTGTAATCCCTAAATACATCTGTCTACCTGTGGCAGATAAACAACTAGAAGTAAAACGAATAGGTTTAGAAGTATTAAGTAGTTCTGGAGTAAAATTTAAGTAATTTGATAGATCTCCAAAAACTTCAAAAAAGGTACGTTTGATTACCTGATTGGCTTTGTGTTGTGTGATTTCTTCAGCAGCACGATTAAATGATAAGATATTGCCTGTTATATCAGTAGTAACTAAACCGCTATGAATGCTTTCAATAATTCTTTCATTAAAAGCTTGTAGATTAGCTAAGTTTTGTGTTGCTTGAGTTAATGCTAAATGACTAAGTTGAAGGCGTTCAGCTATTTGGCCTCCTAAAATACCTATTACTAAAATTGCTAAAATATAAAGAGGCACACTTTGATCAGGGCTTAGTGATGGTAAATTACTGTTAAATATTTGATAGTATAATATGCTAGTGACAGTTATATAAGAAATTACACATAATACAGATGTGATTAACACGGCTAAACGCGGTAGAACAGTGCTTGCAGCCAATACAATTACTAGATAAAGAGCAGCAAAAGATTTTTCTGTTAAAGATGTTTCATAAACTACCCAACTAACTAAGGCAATATCCGTAAATATTTGTATGTAGGCTTGTAATGTATAACGGGAGGAAAATTTTACTAGGAAGCTATATATTATTGAAAGTAGGGATACTACTAAAGTAGCCTTAACGAAAACCTTAACAATTAATACCGATGGTGAAACAATATTAATAATTGCTGCTGTACCAAGAAGTATTAATATTACTGTAAGACGAGAGGCGATTAACCAAGTTAATCTATTACGCATCTGAACATACATTTCAAGTAAAAAGTAGTAGTTAGTAAAACTTTTTATTAACTACTACTTTATAAGTCATTTAATTAGTGTTTACCTGCTAGTTTACCAATCAAGACAAAGAGTGGTAAATACATAGATATAACAATACCACCAATAGTTACACCTAGGAAAACAATCATTATAGGTTCAAGCAAAGTTAATAGATTAGCAATAGCAGCATCGACTTCTTGTTCATAAAAGTCTGCAATTTTACTTAACATTGCGTCTAATGCACCTGTTTGCTCACCAACGCCTATCATTTGTGCAACCATAGGAGGGAATATTCCTGCTGCTTTTAGAGGTTCAACAATAGTTTGTCCTTGTTCAATACCAGCACGAATCTTCATAATTCCTTCTTGAATTATTACATTACCTGCCGTACGTGCAGTAATATCTAAAGATTCTAAGATAGGTACACCTGAAGAAAGTAGTGTGGCTAAGGTACGTGAAAATCTTGCTACACCGACTTTTCTTAAAATATCACCAAAGAGTGGAAACTTAAGCAACATATTGTCTATTACACGACGACCATTAGTAGTTTCATAGTAGGATTTAGTAGCATAGGAAATACCCCCAATAACTATTAATATTACCCACCAATAGCCAGCCATAAAGTCACTAATAGATATAACAATTTCTGTTGGAAGAGGTAAAGATTCACCCGGGCCAAGTAAGCCTTCAAATATGTTTTTGAAAGCAGGTATTACCACTACCATAATAATTGCTACTACTACTACAGCCAAGCCTATTACAGCTAAAGGGTAGATTGAAGCTGAGATAATATCACTTTTTAATTTAACAATTTTTTCAATATAAATGGCTAAACGTTGTAATATTAAGTCCAAAATACCGCCGGTTTCACCTGCTGCCACCATGTTAACATAAAGTGTTTCAAATACTTTTGGATGACGTGAAAGCGATTCTGCCAGTGTCATACCAGCTTCTACATCTGAGCGCACTTGCAAAATAGTTTGCTTAAAAAAATTGTTAGTTTGTTGATTACCTAAAATGTCCAAACATTGTACTAATGGTAGTCCAGCATCAATCATTACAGAAAACTGTCGGGTAAAAATAGCTAATTCTTTAGCATTTACTTTTTGTCTTTTACCTAACTTAGGTATAGCTACTTCTTTACCTTTTTCCTTAATACTATTAACAACAATTTGTTCACGTCTAAGGAGGTTTTCTAGTGTTTGCCGGTCAGGTGCAAAGCGTTCGCCCACCACCACTTCGTTACTTCGGTTACGTCCTTTGAAGGCATAAACTGGCATAATTTTTAATACTCCTTTTTTCTATGGTTAATATGATGGAGCAGCAATTTTATTAACCATCAACTAGTGTTTAAGCTAAAAATTTTACCTGACAGGTGGTCGCCCCATTGGCGGCATAGGCCTGCCGGGAGGTTGTCCTGGTACACCGGGACGTTGTGGGCCACCTGATTGTGGGCCACCTGCATGAATTAATCCAGTACCACGGTTAATTAATTCTTGTAATTCATCTTGGTTATGTGAGCGTTGCATTGCCATTTCCAAAGTAATTTGACGTTGAAAATAGGCTGTTGCAAGAGCTTGATTAAAAGTTTGCATCCCGTATTTTTCTTGTCCGGTTTGCATCATAGAATATATTTGATGGATTTTATCTTCACGAATAAGATTACGAATAGCAGCATTAGGAATTAGTATTTCCATTGCCATCGCACGTCCTGCTCCAGAGGCTTTTGGCAGTAATGACTGACAAAGTATGCCTTCTATAACTAAACTAAGCTGTGTTCTCACCTGCGATTGTTGGTGTGCAGGGAAAATATCAATTACCCGGTTAATTGTTGAATAAGCAGAATTAGTATGTAGTGTTGCAAAAGTTAAGTGTCCTGTTTCTGCAATACGTAATGCAGTTTCTACAGTTTCTAAGTCTCTTAACTCACCAATTAATACTACGTCAGGATCTTCGCGTAAGCTAGCTCTTAAGGCATTACCAAATGAATGTGTATCAGAGTGAACTTCTCGTTGATTAACAAGACAGTTTTTATGCGGATGGAGAAATTCTATAGGGTCTTCTATGGTAATGATATGTTCATGGCGATCTTGATTAACTTTGTCAATCATAGCTGCCAAAGTAGTAGATTTTCCAGACCCAGTAGGCCCAGTTACTAGAATAAGACCACGAGGTTTTTCACAGAGCTTTCTTACTACAGGGGGTAAACCTAAAGCATCAAAACTTTTAATTTCATAAGGGATAGCACGAAAAACTGCTCCAACTGCTCCCCGTTGATTAAATAAATTGGCCCGGAAACGGGATAGACCTTTAATACCAAAGGAAAAATCTAGCTCTAATGTTTCTTCAAATCGATGTTTTTGAGCGTCTGTTAGTACAGAATAAGCTAGTTGCTTGGTATCAGCAGGGGTTAACTCACCATAATCTAAAGGCCGTAAATGACCATCAACTCTTACTTGAGGAGGGGAATTAGTAGTGATATGTAAGTCAGATCCCCCTAATTCAGTCATTTTCTTTAAAAGTTCACTGAGGACTAGGTTCGCCATAATATTTTCTCCAAATATTTTCCTCTAATTTTTAGCTATTAGGACAGTTAAAGTTTTTTATTTTAAGAGACAAGAAACTATTATGAGTTTTAAGAAATGATAACTACTTAATAGTAACTATTTATTGTTATAAAATTTTGGGGTGTCCCCAAATTATAGCAAAACATTGATGAATTAAGCCATGAGAATTATTTAACTTTACAACTAAATAATAAATTAAGTAAAGATGCTTATAATTTATATAAAAGTATTAACATTACTTAACAGTTTCTCTAACTACTTCTTCAATAGTAGTGATTCCTTGACGAATTTTACATAAACCACTACCTCTTAAGGTAATCATTCCATCTTCAATAGCTTTTTTCCTTAATTCTAAAGCAGAAGCACCGACTAAGATAAGTTCTCTTAGTTCATCAGTAACTTCCATTACTTCATAAAGACCTACACGGCCTTTATAACCTGTGCTATTGCAAACGCCACAACCTACACCACGATAAACTTTTATTTCACTAGCTTCATCAGGAGAAAAGCCAATATCTATTAGGGCTTGGGGTGGAGTGGATACTTCTTCTTTACATTCCTTACAAATGCGACGTATTAGACGTTGGGCTTGAATTAAGTTAACCGAAGTTGCAACTAAAAAGGGTTCAATACCCATATTCATCAAGCGGCTAACGGTTGAAGGAGCGTCATTAGTATGAAGTGTAGATAAAACTAAGTGACCAGTTAAAGAAGCTTTAACTGCAATTTCTGCTGTTTCAAAGTCTCGAATTTCTCCTACAAGGATAGTATTTGGGTCTTGACGAAGGAATGAACGAAGTGCAGCAGCAAAATTTAGCCCTATTTGTTCTTTCATTTGTACTTGGTTAATGCCAGGTAAGTTAAATTCTACAGGGTCTTCTGCTGTCATAATATTTGTATCAGGTGTATTTAATGAGGATAGAGCAGAATAAAGAGTATTAGTTTTACCTGAACCCGTTGGGCCTGTTACAAGAACCATACCATAAGGTTTACTAATTTGGCGTTTGAAGCGATCTAAACTTTCGGGTTCAAACCCAAGTTTGGTCATATCCAACATCAGTTTATCTTTGTCTAGCAATCTAAGAACGATTTTTTCGCCCCATAAAACTGGTAAAGTGGAGACACGGAAATCTAGTTCTCTAGAACGTCCATCAAGTTTTACTTTAATTTTGATCCGACCATCTTGAGGAAGACGTTTTTCGGCAATGTCTAATTTAGACATAATCTTAACACGTGAAGTGATAGCATCACGCATTTTCATAGGTGGACGCATAATGTCATAAAGAATTCCGTCAATTCTAAAACGTACACGAAATTCTTTTTCATAAGGCTCTATATGAATATCCGAAGCACCTCGGCGTAGAGAGTCAACTAAAAAAACATTAACTAGTTTAACTACTGGAGCATCAGAAGAGGCTCTTTCTAGGTCATCCAGGTCGATTTCTTCTTGTTCTTCTAAAAGCTCTAGGTCATCAGAATCATCAAAGCTTACTTTTTGTGAGTCTTTGACAATATCTTCCATTACTGCACTAAAGATATCTAATGATTTTGCTGAACCATAATATTTTTCCATTGCTTCTTGCATTGCTGCCTCAGAAACAACTACAGGTTCAACCCCAAAGCCTGTCATAAACTTAATATCGTCAATAGCAAAAACATTAGTAGGATCAACCATTGCTAGGGTTAGAGTTGCACCGACCCTAGAAAGAGGTAAGACCATATATTTTTGTGCTACTTCTTGAGGGATTAGTTTAACGGCAGATTCATCTATTTCAAAAAGAGATAAATTAACTGAAGGCACACCATATTGTCTTGATAATACAGCAGTGATTTCTTCATCGCTCAAGAATCCTAGCTTAACTAAAGTTGAACCAAGCCGGCCACCATTAGTTCGTTGATAATCTAATGCTTCTTTAAGTTGTTGAGGCGTGATTAAATTTTCTCTGAGAAGAGTTTCTCCTAATTTAGCTGACATTGTTGTAACTTTACCCCCGATCACTAGTCAGGATCGATTGTTGATTAGATATTGGAGATTAAATTTTGGAATAATTGAAAACCAAACTGAGCAGATTCTAACCTATTCTTTAATTTCAAGCAATGTCTATTAAGTTGAAGATTAAAATAAGGATGGTTAACAAATAGCAGGAAGGAAATTTTAATAAAATAAAGTCAATAAAAGCTAAATAAGTGAGGAGAAATACTCCCCTCACTTATAAACTTAAAACTATTTACCTTTTTTACCTTTATCTTTATCTTTGCCTTTTTTAGGTGGTTCGATCTTCATTGTATCTTGAAGATAAGCAATATAACCATTAACTTCTGTTTTTTCTGCTCCTTCTGGGAGTTTATCTACAATTTGTTGATAGATAGACATTGCTTCTTCTAAACGGGATTTATCTTGAGGGGTAGCAATGGAAGTAGTAGTAGCTAAAATAATATTAGCTTTTCCTTTTAGTGCTTCTGTATTGTTAGCATCTGTTGCTAATACTTTTTCATAGGTAGAAGTAGCTTTATCCATATCTCCTTGAGAGTAATAAATATCTGCCACACGGTTAATCATTTTAGTTTTTTTCGCAACATCTGCTTCTAAATTTGAGCCATTAGTATAAGCACTAATGGCTTTGTCTGCATATTCAGTACCACGAAATTGCTTAAAGAGGATATGACAAGAATCAGCATATATTTTTAAGTAGGAAGCATTATCTGGAGCTAATTGAGTAGCTTTTTCCGCATATTGTACAGATTCTTTGAAACAACTTTGGGCTTCATCTCTCTTTTTAGCATTAAAGCGAACTGCACCAAGATTAAAAAGTGCTTGAGCTAGTTGGGCATAGACTACAGATTGAGCATCATCTATAGCCATTGCTTCCTTAAATTCTTTAATTGCATTTTCATAATCGCTTTTTTGTGAGAATGCAGCACCAGCTTCTACGTGTTTTTTGACGCTTTCAAAATCAGCTTTGATTTTGGCATTTTCTTTTTCAACTTTAGCAACTTCTTCTTGTTGTTTTTTTAATTCTTCTTCAGAAGCTTTGCGGTTAGGTGTGCCGCCGCCTGCGGCAGCAAAAGTTCCACCCTTTTTGCCAACTTCAATGGCTTCGGATTGAGCTAATCTACGACCATCACCAGGTACTAATTCAAAGTTTTGATCTAAAGGTTGATCTGCAGTTATTCTAAATTTACCTGAAGTAATAGCACCAAGTTCAGGGCCAGATACAGAAATTATATAATCACCAAAAGCTGGTAGTGAGTGGTAGTATTCCCCTTTTTTATCTGTTTTAGTTTGAAACTTGCTAGAAATATCAATTCGGTAAATATCTACAATTAGTCCTTCTGTAGGTTCTGATGGGCCGCTAGCCGTTTTTTTAACTTTTACTACTCCTTTTACCGCCCCTTGTTGAGCAAGAGCAAAAGTGCTGACAACCAATAGAAAAGCTATTGCTGAAATACATTTAGCAATTTTGGAAACCATTATTAAAACCTCCAAAAATATTGAAAAAATTGGCTTGTATGTGAGATTAAAGTGATTTTTAATTGGCAGTCTAACTAGTTCTTAAGTTAGTGTCAATCTTGATTATCTCTTTGAAAACATTACTCCAATATCATCACGACGCGTTGTTATACGACATGGAGGAAGGCTAGCTAAAAATAACCTTCCATAGTTTTTAGTTCTTAAACGTGGGTCAAGTATAGAAAGTACCCCACGATCTTCCCGGCTACGAATTAAACGCCCAAGACCTTGCTTAAGCTTAATGATTGCTTGAGGAACAGAGTAGTCAAAAAATGAGTTTCCACCTTGTTCATCAATATATTTTTGTCTAGCTAGCACAACAGGATCAGAAGGCACGGCAAAGGGTAATTTATCAATAATTACACAAGAAAGAGCTTCTCCTTGAACATCAACGCCTTGCCAAAAGCTACTAACTGCAAAAAGTACACAGTTTGGAGTTGATCGAAAACGTGCTAATAATCCAGCCTTTGAACTTTGTCCTTGTATTAGTGTAGGAAATGGGATTTGAGGTTGTACTCTTTGATAAACTTCCCTCATTTGGTTAGTGCTTGTAAATAAAACAAAAGCTCTGCCTTGAGTTAAATGCAAAATTTCTACTATTTCGTTAGTTATTGCATCAGTAAACTTAAAATTATTTGGGTCTGGCATTCCTGATGGCAAATATAATAGGGCTTGAGAAGCATAATCAAAGTGTGAATCTATTTTTAATTCTTGTGCTGGCCCAGTTCCTAAACGACTACGAATAAAATCAAAACTATTATTTGAGGTTAAAGTAGCAGAAGTAAGAATTACAGAGTCCACTTCTGCAAAAAGTCGCTCAGAAAGGATAGTGGAAACATCTATTGGAGTTGCTTGTAAAAAAATTCCTCGTCCACGTCTTTCATACCAGTAAACATAAGTAGGATCATTTCTGCTAACAATATATTCTAGGGCAAAACGAAGCTCTTCAGAACGTCTTACTAAAGTATCACGTTCTGGAGGAGGATCTTTAATATTAAGTAATGTAGCTATTAGACGTTCTAAGGCATTGTCTAAAGCGATAAAGCTTTCTCCTGCATCTGTAGGCTGTTTAGTTCCTGTAGTGGTTTCCTTAACAAAAAATTCTAAGGGGAAACTTTGACGGCTTTCTTCTGGAGTTTTACGATAAAATACTGTCCAAAACTTCTCTGCTTGTTCTGCTAGCCTAGACATAGCTTTAAGCAAACTACCAGCATTGTCATGATCAGTGACAGGAAGTTTTTGTAAATCTGTAATTAAATCATTGAAACTATAATTACTTACTCCTGTGCCAAAATATTCTGCTGCAATTTCTTCTATCTCATGTGCTTCATCAAAAATAACAATAGAGTAATCTGGTAAGATACTACCATAATCATTATTTCGTAATGCTAAATCAGCAAAAAAGAGATGATGATTGACTATAATAATGTCTGATTCTTGAGCTTTTTGGCGTGCTTTTGTAATAAAACAAGATTCAAAGTCAGGGCATTTTTGACCAATACAAATATCGCTACGTGCGTCTAAATGATGCCAAAAATTAACATTTTCTGGTAAATCTACTAGCTCAGCGCGGTCACCTGTTTCAGTATCTAATGCCCAGCGACGAATCCCATCAAATAAATCTAATTCTTCTAATCCTTGTAAAATAGGGGTTTGTTCTGCTCTTTTTAGTCGATATAAACAAAGATAATTAGAACGACCTTTTAAGTAACTAACCTTTAATTTACGTCCCAGGGTTTTTTCTAGGAAGGGAATATCTTTGTAATAAAGTTGCTCTTGTAAGTTTTTTGTTGCAGTGGAAATAACTACTTTTTTATTTAATGCAAGTGCTGGTACAAGATAGGCTAAGGTTTTGCCTGTTCCTGTTCCAGCTTCGCTTAGCAGACATTTGCCTTTATTCATTGCTGAAAAAATAGCTTTTGCCATAGTAACTTGACTAGGGCGGTATTCATAATTGGGATGATATTTAGCAATTAAACCTTGTGGGCCAAAAATTTCTTCCATAATTTATACTACTAAAATATACTATAATAGGGTTTTAGAAAGTTCTCCAAAAAATTTTGTGACTAATAATAGCATTAGAAAGAAAATTTGGGGATAGTTTGGACGAAAGATAGAAGAAAATTTATGATATTGACTCATCAGAAAAACTATCCAAAATTACCCAGCTAGGTATACCACGTTTTTGTATTAGCTCTATTATCAGAAAACCTGTTAAAAGACGGCAAGTTTCAAAAGAATTTAGTTTGCTTACCAAACAAATATCTCGAATTGTAATGCCTGGCTCAACTGCATGAAAAATTTCTAACTCATTACGAGTTAGTTTTAATTGTGACAAACGTTTTTCCCAATCTTCTGAACGTTCTAGTTCTTCATCTAATGAATCCACTTCTTTACGTATATGATCCCAACTACGGATTAATTTAACACCTTGTAAGACAATATCTAGTGTAGAAATGCCTAGATTTGGTAAATCTTTGGGTGGGAGTTTACCATCAGCAAATTCAAAATGGCCTGTTTGCCAACGAAAAAGACTATAAATAATGCCTAATACTTGGTAAGTCATTTGTTGGCTTAATTGTGTTTCGGTAATTTTATTAGTTTCTAAAAGTATTTGTCCAAATCGCTTTCCTTGTCTAACCTGTACTTGTGTATCAAGATATTCTTCTACAGTAATAGTGCCTGATCTAAGTAAGACTTCTCCTAAACTGTCTTCTCTAACATTTGAGTAGGCAGAAATAATTTGACCATTATCAAATAAAATCGCTTTGCGTATTTCATTTAATGTGATCATTAATGTTCCAACAGCATTGTTAGAATGGAGTTGGTAAAGCAATTGTGGTAACTGACGATCTTTAAGGGTTCCAATTAGCACAAGCTATCCTAAGCATTTTGTGGATTTTTTATTTGCGGGCAAACAATAATAGATAACACTTTTTTTATTACTAATTCAAGTCTGAGTAGGAAATAAATATCTTAAGTACATAAAAAGTATTACTCCATATTACTAGATACTCTTAAAGATAAGAAAAATAGCATAATTGCACTTACGCAATAATAAGAGTGAGTTTCAAACCATTGGTGTAGTTGACTACCAACAATAGGTTGTATTGTTAAGCTAGTGAGAAGAAAAAAAACTAACAGCCCTATTATTGAAAAAGTTCTATCAAGTTTTGATTGGGAAAAAGTCTTTTCTCCTAGAATGGCTAAAGGTATTGTCAATAAAATAAAATGTGCCTTCCAGCTTAAATTAGAAAGTAGCAGCATTAAAGAACAGCAAGCAGCTATTTCAGCTATAATAATTTCTTGTTTTTGCTTTAGTATTTTATAACTATAGTAGCTTAGTAAGCTAATAGCTAGAACAAGAAAAATTAAACTTGTTTGATTTTTGCTTAAATCAAAGTAGTTTACGTTAGGGTAATAACTAGATTCTGTGTTAGTACTAGTAAAAAGTCTTTCTATAGCACCTCTTAAAGACTGATTTCCAGCATATGCCCAGTTAAAGCCTTCTGCATTTAAGATAGTTCGTTTAAACCAGCCTATTAATAAAGGTTTAGACTGATTTCCCAACGGTATCAAAGAGATAGAGGTTAAAATTAAAAAACAAATTATTAGATGAATTAAATCTCTCCAACGACGTTTTAATACTAAGTAAAAGGCTAATAAGGCAGGGGTTATTTTAATTGCAATTGCTGTAGCTAAAGCTAGTTCACCCCACCAGGCTAAGTTTTTCTTTTTAGCTAATATCCAAAATAAAATAAGCAATGTTACTAGTATATTAACTTGTCCCCAAAGTAAATTATCTAAAATAAGTCTTGCTAAAGCAATTAATAGCAAAGAGCTAATAATAATTTGTTTATTAAGGTCAGAAGATACTAGCTTACTACTAATAAAAATTACTGATAGAGAAAATAAAATATTGAGCCAATACCAAATAGTAGCAGCTAAAGGTAGAGGGAGTATTGCTAATGGAATAAGTAAAAAAGCAAATAATGGTAAGTATAAATAAGGGGTTTTGATTGCTATTGGATGATTATAAGGGTCGCCAAAATTACATAAATTTTTTGATGCAGCATAAAAAACCGTAAAATCATTTCCATATAGGTTATCACTATAACCTGCTTTAGCTATTATATTTGTACTAAGTAGAATTGATAGTATAAGAAAAGAAGCAACAATAAAAAAGAAGGTAAATTTAGAAGGAAAGTTTTTCATAAAACAAAAGATCCGTGAACAGGTTTCTGCACGGATCTTTCAATTTTTGAGGTGTTATTTTTAACGACGACGAGCGCGGTAACTGCTCTTATACTTAGCTTTAGAGGATTTGCTATAAGAAGATTTACCATAAGATTTCTTTGTTGTAGCATGTCTAACTTTATACTGACCACCGCGGCGAGCAGAATGCTTGACATAGCGAGTTTTATAACGAGATGACATTTCATCGCCATCAGGTGAGCCAGGACGCAAATAATTTTCTACAGGTAGCTGGCTAAAAGCTACTTCAAATTCACTTAAAGAGCCTTTTGGAAGTTTTAGGGAAAAACCCTCTGATGGGGTGACACCTCTTTTTAATTCTGGGTTTAAGTCACGAATAGTTTCATAAGGGACATTAACTAATGAAGCTGCTACATGCAAATCTAAAGCAGCCGTTAAGTCAAAAGTGTCATAAGATAATTCTATTTCTGGTTCAACATTAAAACCATATTTGGCAGGATTTTTAGCAATAGTCATAACTGCTAAAATTGCAGGTACATAATTACGGGTTTCTTGTGGTAGAAGTCCTCTATCATAAACTTCCCAAAAATCAGCATATCCACAACGACCAATAGCGCGATCCATACCATTTTCACCGCAATTATAAGCTCCCATTGCGAGTAGCCAATCACCTGCAAAGAAGTTATTTAAGAATTTTAAGTAGCGGGCTGCTGCACGGGTGGCTTTTTCTGGTGCAACGCGCTCATCCATAAGAGCAGTTTGGCGTAGTCCAAAGCGTTCTCCAGTTGATGGAATAAATTGCCAAATTCCTTTTGCTGCTGCTGTTGAGAGTGCTTGAGGTGTCCAAACAGATTCTACTTGAGCTAACCAAATAATATCTAGTGGTACGCCTTCTTCTTTAAAGATTCGTTCTGCCATTGTACGATAACGACCAGAACGACGAAGGCCAATTTCCATAGTATTTCGACCTTTACCTTGAGTAAAGAAGTTAATGAATTGTACTACAGAAGGATGAGAAGTAAATTGAAAGTCAAAACCTTTAATATCAATATTTTCGCCTAAGCTAGAAACACCTTCAGAATCTAAATCTATTTTTGATAGCTCATCTAATGGGGAAGGTTCATATAATTGATAGTTAAAACCTAGGTCTGAGCTTTGGCAAGCAATTAATTGATGTTTGTAAACACGTTCTACTAATTCTAAATAAAAGGCGCGGAAGTTTTGGTCATTATGTGCGCCACTATTGGCTGTAAGCATTATGTCTACAGCATGGTCAAAAGCTAGACGAGCTTGCTCATATTGTTTGGTGGCTAATAGCTCTTCTCCCAAGCGATATTGTTGTTCAGCGGAATTAATAATTTTTTGAATTTCAGGGTTTATAGATTTTATTTCTACAGTCTTTTTTAATTGGATAGGAGAATTTGTTATGTTGTTGGTTTGAGCTAGGGAGTTTGTAGAAAATGCTCCTAGCGTCAAAAAAGTAGCACCGAACAAAAAGAGCTTCTTAAATAGCATTGCAGATTTCCCCTTATTTTGAACTTCTTAAGTTTTACTGTAAAAAAGTTGTGGCTTTAGAAGTAGTTTGACGACTACTAGCCTATGCGGTTGGGTATTCTGCTTATAACATAGCAAAATAACCTTTGTCAAACTTAAATTTGCAGGTCAGATGTCTAGTTTTCTACTAAAGTTTGCCCTAACTTTAATAAAATCAAAAAATTATTTCTAAAACACGTTTTCCAGATTTTTGGAAAATTCAAAATTTTGGAGAAATAAAAAATTCTAACAGGTAGATCTTATTAAAATGTTTTTAACTTAAGTTAGAAAATTTTTAATTGCTATAGCTAATTTAATTGCTCGGCTAACGCAATCTCCTAAAGATACACCTTGAAGATAATTACTAGCTAAATATAACCCTGGTTTACTATTAAGCTCTGATTCAATGGTGGATAATCTAGTTAAATGACCTAGAGTATATTGTGGTATTGCTTTTTGGTATTTATAGACATTAATTATTTTAGGAGTATTTTTAAGATTTAAGATAGATTTTATTTCTTGACTAACAATTTGTCCTAGTTCTTTATCTGTTAATTCTATAGCCTTTTCATCATGTGAGCCGCCAATAAAATTTGTTAAAAGTATTTCTTTATTTGGAGAGCGGTTTGGAAAAAGGCTTGAATTCCAGATAGATCCTAATAATCTAATACCTTGATTTCTTGGGACTAAAAAGCCAAAACCATTTAGATCTATTTCTAGAGGTAAACTTAAATGTACAACGGCAATAGGGGCATATTTAATTGCTAAAAGTTCATTAGCTAAAGCAGGAATATTACTTAGCCATTTTGCGGAAATATAAGCTGGTGTTGCTAGAACCACACATTTACTAATAATCTCAGTAACTACATTGTTTTGCTTATATTTAACAATATAATCTCCTTTATTTACATTTATAGATAAAATTTCACAACTAGTTTTTAAGCTATCTTTTAAGTAATTAGCTAGGGTTTGGGGCAAAGTGGCTAAACCATCAGCAAAGGAGCAAAGACGTTTAGCTATAGGCTTTTTTCCAGAAGCTTTATTATTACGTGCTGTTTTTATAGCTCCTATCAAAAGAGAACCATAATTATTTTCTAATGTTGCAAGAGTAGGAAAGCTTGCTGCTAAGCTTAGTTCTTCTGTATTTCCTGCATATATTCCCGATACAAAAGGAGCAACCAAACGATCATGGACTTGGGGGCCAAGTCTACGTTTTACAAAACTAGCTATAGATTCTTCTTTTGCTTCTTTGGGCTTACTAATTATTGGCTCGGCTAAAATACGTAATTTACCGCTTAAACTTAATAATTTAGAAGAAATTAAAGCAGGTGGGCTTAAAGGTACGGCTTGGAGTTTACCATTAAGATAAACATAACGGGGCATTTTGGGGTTGGCAGTAACTAGCTCAGCATTTAGGTTTAGCTCAGAAATTAATTGATTAACTTCATCTGATTCTTGAAAGCTATTTGGCCCATATTCAAGTAAATAACCATTGACCCTGGAGCTATTTATTACTCCTCCCACTCTAGTATTTTGCTCTAAAATAGTTAATCTAATATTTTGTTTAGTCAATTGATAAGCAGTTACTAAACCTGTAATTCCTGCACCAACAATTACAACATCTTGATAATTGCTCATTGTATTTGTTGCTCCAATAGCTAAGTTTTAGCTGTGTTTTAGCTGTTATTTACACTTACTTTTTCTGATAATAATTGTAGTTGTTTATCTAGCATTAGCAAAATATCTCTCATGCCTTGAATAATTTCCATAATTTCATTTGCATCTAAGGAGACTTGAGTAGGTGGAGTGGATAGATTTTCATCTTTATTAGGTCTTTCAATAACGCTTGCTAGTGCTTGATCGGCTGCTGTTATTCGCTGAATACCACCAGATTCTTGTTGGCTTAAAAAGGAAGTAAGCCGGGATTGTTCTGCTAAGAAAAGATCTTGGAAAACATTGTGTAGACTAACATTTAAGGCAACTATTTCTGATAAAATTATAGGTTGGAAAAATGTATCACCTAAATCATTCTTTATTCTGCGTAGCTTTAATAAAACTTGCTTTTCTAGCATTTCACGTAGTGATCGAATGGTTAAGAGGCGTTTTCTTTCTTCTACAATTAAAGAAACTGTGGCAGTTAGTTTATCTTCTGTTAAAGTTTGCAATTGAAAAGTTGTAAAAATATTTTCTAAGTGACTTTTTAGTTCTGGAGGAGGTAGTAAAAAAGTTTCACTTTCACGGGTTTGAAAAGCTGTTCTACCTAATCTAGTAACTACAAGGTCTGTTTTGTCCCTATCTTCTGTAGATTTACTAGTTTTAGTTAAGTAAAAAGTAAGTAAATGTTCTAGGGGTAGAATAGAAAGTGAGTCTGCTTCTTCAAATAAAAGTCTTAATTTGCTAACAGGAGTTTCTGCGTCAAATTTTTCTAAAACTTGCCTCCAAACAGCAAGACGAGCATTTATATCCTGGGTCTTTTCTTCATCAAAGTTAGCTAGATTGCTATAAATATCGCTTTCTAAAAGCGATAAATCAAAAGTAAGATCTAAAGGGATTTTCTTTTCTTTGTCTAAAGTAGCAAAGATATCATTAACACTTGCTAACAACTTATAATCATTTAAGTAATTACGTGTACTTGTAGGAGATGACGAACTAATTATTTGTGTCATTATATATATGTCTCCAAATTAATAATTATTTAGGATAAGGATAACTTCTGAGTCTATTTAATTTATTGTTTATTAGCAACATCAATGGGCTAGAAGCATTTGCATACTTTGCTAGAGTTAAAATTAAAATGGAGATTGTTGCCAAGAAAACAGCTAGCGTGTATATTAGTTGAGGTTTTTAATAACATTAGAAGTGAGTTCCAAGTAGAAAAAATTATGGCCCGAACTGTTTCACCAGAAAATGAAGCCATCAGACGACAACAAATTGTCTCTGCTGCTCATAGCGTTTTTATTAAAAAAGATTTTTCCAAAGTGCGCATTGAGGATATTGCTAAACAAGCAAAATTATCTAAAGGAGCGGTGCTTTATTATTTTGAAACAAAAGAAGATGTCTTTTTAGCTCTTTTTGAATGGCTTACTCAATTAGTTGCTCAACGTTTTGAAATGGCAGTAAATACTAGCAAAGATCCTTTAGTACAACTTAATAATGTAGTAGATCAAGCCTTTGATTCTGTTAAATTACATCGAGCTTTTTTCCGTATCTATCTTGATTGTTTAGGTCAGGGAAGCCGAAAAGAAGAATATGCACGGATTAATCGAGCCTTCTATCAAGCCTGTCATGAGCATTACCGTAAAATTATTGAAAATGGTCAACGTTGCGCACTATTTCGAGATATAGATATTAATGATGCCTCGCTTGTAATGCGTGCAATTATTGAAGGTCTTGGGATTCAATGGCTATTTATGGGAACAGATCAGGATTTAAAACATTATGGCAAACTAGCTAGAGAAGCTATTTTGCGCTATCACGGAATTGAACCAAGAGAGCTAGAACTAAAAAAGCTAGCTAATAAAGTAAATAATGAGGCTAAAACAGAGGAAATTATTGATATGCCCCTAGTTGTTAGCTAAAGTTAGTTAAAACAAATAAACTTAACAAAACCTCGTTTTATGCAATTAAATGCCCAGTTCTATCACGATTTATTTAATAAGCGTATTCAACAAGCATCATCCTTAATTGTAAAAGAAGGATGGGCTAGTTCTAGTAATTTAATGGAGTTAGTAAAAAAACTTCAGGAAGACGCTAATGCTAGACATGTTTTTATTATTGAGCGTAGTGGCAAAGATTCTATTTCTTATGGTGATTTAGGAAATATTCATACTACAGACCTAGTAGCTTTAATTGTAGGAAAAACTTTAGTCTGTGATGCTTTAGCAAATTTAGTTAATGGAAATAACTTTTCTGCTCTTTCTGTAGAGGGTAAACGCTGGGGCGCGCATATGTCAGCATTAGGAGAAAGGGCCATTTTAATTGTAATTTTTGACCAGCAAACAAATATTGATCGTGTAGGGCTTCGTGTAAGACGTGCAGCAAAAGAATTAGCAGAAACCTTAGCTTTAGTAAATCAGCTTATATAAGGTTTTACTAAACCCCTCTTTGGTCTGCTGCCCAAACATATTTATGTAGTTGTAGTTGAAATCTTACAGGCAAATTGTCCGTTAATATCCATTCTACTAAATCTTGAGGCTGCATTTTTCCATACACTGGAGAGGCTAAAAGGCGAAATCTTCCAAGGTTATATTTGTTGATAATGTCTTTAACCCATTCATAATCTGAACGATCAGCAATAACAAATTTAATTTCATCTTGTGGGGTTAAATGGTCTAAATTAGACCATAGGTTTTTTTCACTCTCTCTACTAGCAGGACATTTAATATCCATTATCTTAATTACTCTAGTATCTAAAACAGACACATCTCGATGTCCACCAGTTTCAATCATAACCGTATAACCTAATTCAAGTAATTGATAGGCTAGAATAGGAATATCTTTTTGTAATAAAGGCTCTCCCCCAGTAAGTTCTACTAGTTTAATAGGAAAGCTCTGTATTTTTTTTATAATTTGCTCTAAAGAAAGTTTTTTACCCCCATAAAAAGCAAATTCGCTGTCACACCAACTACAGCGCAAGTCACAACCTGTTGTGCGTACAAAAATACAGGGCAAACCAGCAAACGATGATTCCCCTTGAATACTTTGGTATATTTCTGTAATTCTCATAAATTTTATTGTAATTATTTTTAGGATAACAAAGTCCTAAAAGCTCCAAGAACACGCCAAAACTTAACAACTGGTTGATAAAAAAGACTTTCTACTAAAGAAGCTAACACTAAGTTAACTATTTCTGCTAGTGAATGTTGATATCTTAGAGAAAACTCATCAGCAATTATTCCACTTAAGCTAACTAATAATGAAAAAGTAATAAAAGCGATAAAATAAAGCACAGTTAATTCTAAAGATATAGCACCAATTAAAAAAGCTATTGGAGCTAAAATAATTCCTAATAATGTCAGTATAGGGTTAAATATTTCTAAAATAAGTAAACAAGAAGCTAAAAGAGATTGTGTTGACGTAAAATTAAATAATAACTTAATATTACTAACAATTGCTGTTAGTATGTTTGCTTGCCAGTTACTATGTGATTCAAAAGCATTTTGTGGCTCTAATAAGTTATTCTCCCAGCAAAGAACATCAGGAATATAAGAAAATCTATAGTTTTGTTTTTTAGTACTTAATAATTGCTGAAGCTTAAGATTAAGTAGTAAATCTGAAAGATCTGAAATAGAAAAACCTCCTATCTCAATTAATTCATTTTTCTTAACTAATTTAACAGCATTTTTATTAGCAGTTACTAAACAAAAATTATCTCTAATAATTAGGCTACTATGGAAAAAATGTTTTCTTTCAATAACTTGTAGGTTTTCTCTTAAAGATACATCCTCAATATTAACTCTTTTTTCTCCTAAACCAACCGTCATAATTGTTGTTGAAGGGTATTCAATAAAAGGTTTTGCTAGCAGTAGTAAAGCATCGCGTGTAAGCAAATGATTAGGCTCAACCACACATATTAAAGGAGCTTTGGCTAAATTAACCCCAATATTTAAGCAATCTGCTCTTCCTGTATAGGGCTTTTCTATTACAGTGATAATAGGGTATTTAGGGGAAGTATAAGTAGCTGTAATAGAACTAGCTGGAAGTGATCGGCGAAATATTCTATTAAGTGGTTGAAGCCCAAACTCTATTTCTAAAACCTCCATTGTATTATCTGTAGAACCATCATTAATAATTATAATTTCATAATCTGGATAATTAAGTGCTAGTAAGGCTTTGATTGTTTCTGTTAATCCATAGCCTTGGTTACGTACCCAAAGCAAAATAGAGACAGGTTGAGTTTTTGGGGAATCAACTAAAGTAAAACGACTATTAAAACGTCGGCTAATTACATTATGCCGAGCAGTTTGTAAGGAAAATAAACTTTGTCCCAAATTAACTAAACTATTGATAATTAAATATGTTAATAGTAAAACAATTAATAAAGCTAATGCAGAGGTGAACGCTAAGATAGCGTCTGATAAAGTGATTAGATAATAAACTACAAATAGAGAAAATACTAATAAAGGACTAATCAATAAGACTATGCCCAACAATTTATTGGTACTAGCTAATTGATTAGATTGAGGTTGTATTTTGGGGCTTTCAGATGTCAAACTTAGCCGCTCCATCTAACTGCAACTCCTCAAGAACTTGTTTAGCAATATCACGAGCAAAACGGTCAGGATTTAAGGTTTGGGTACGAAGTTCTGCCAAGCCATTAGTACCTAACATTGCAAGTGAATGTGCTGCATTATGGCGCACCCACCAAGCTTCATCAGTCAACGAACGAGTAAGAGCAGGAATAGATTGTTCTTGTTGTAATTGTCCAAGTGCTTTAGCCGCTACAGCACGAACAGGCCAATCTTTGTCTGATAAACAATTTAAGATTAGATCTAACTCATCGTTAGTTTCTATTCCTACCGCAGCAATAGCACGAATAGCCCGCGCTCGCATATCAACAGAGTCATTACTTAAAAATTTTGTAGATGCTAAACGTGCTGCTCTTGCTCCTAAACGCTCACTGCCTCGATGACCAAAATCAGCAATTAACTCTAAAACTGTTTTCTGTGCAAGCTCTCTACGTTCTTTTACTGATCCAGATGCTTGTAGTAGGTCTAGTAAGGGTCGTGTTATATCTGCCTGCATATTAAGTAGTTTATCGGCTACTTGTAATACTTGCCAGCCATCTGCATCGGCAAGCGCGTAAATAATTGAGGGAACTGAACGTAAATCGCCAATGTCGGCTAATGCACATACAGCAGCTAAACGCACTTCTTTATTATCATCGCGTAGCAAAGCTGTAATAACTTCAATTGCGCTTGCACAATGAATGCGCCCTAATCTAATGGCAGCTTCAGACTTCTTTATCCAATTACCTTTTTGTAGTGTGTCAATATCTTTTTTTAAAAAACCTAATTGATCATAGGTTTCACGAATTTTGCTTATTTCTTCTTCGTAAAGTCCATTGGTATATTCTACTAAACAATCTCGCAGGCAATTTCTATCTTTTTTACTTATACTAAGCAAAGTACTAACTAAATCTTTGCTATCTATAGCTTCTAGCGAGCCAAATTGAACTATTTTTTGTTGAATTGTAGCTTGTAAACTAGCACGTAGCAGGGCGCGTCTACTTCGTTGAGCTACAGACAAATAACTATAAATCACCAAACCTAACACTAAAATGGCCCAAAGAAAAAGTAGAATTGCCAAGAAATAAAATAGCCATACCATGCACCACTCCGGGCGAAACTTTTAAATGGTTTTAAGTGCTAAAAATAACTCAGCTATGCTAACACATTTTTGTTTCTAGGGCTATGTTTGGCTAGGTTAAATATTCTACTCAAAAAAAATTAAACCGAGAAACTTTTAGTCTCTCGGTTTAATAAAGTTTTATTTTTATCAAAATAACTTTTTATTTTGCGCCAGCTTTTTTAAGCAAGCTGATTATTTCATGTTCCTGATTGTTATCTAGCTCATCTGCTCCAAATATTTCTTTAGCAATCAAGAAGGCTGTTTCACCTTCAGCATTTTTACTATTAACATCAGCACCTTTATTTAGTAGTAATTCAACAGCTTCTATATTTTCATTAGCTACAGCTATCATTAAAGCTGTAGTGCTTTCAGCGTCCTTTAAGTTAACATCAGCACCTTTATTTAGTAATAATTCTAAAGTTTCTTTGTTGTCGTTATTAACAGCTATCATTAGGGCAAATTCACCATCAGCGTTTTTAGAATTAGGGTCAGCACCTTTTTCTAGCAATAATTGAACTAGCTCAAAATTATCATTTGCAACTAATTGAAGTAGAGGATAATCACCATCAGCAGTTTTAACATTAAGGTCAGCACCTTTTTCAAGTAAGAGCTTAGTAATATCAATATTTTCATTATTTAAAGCGTCAATTAACAATGTTTCACCATCAAGACTTTTACCATTAACATCAGCACCCTTTTCAAGTAAAAGTTTGGTAATATCTAAATCACTCATTGATACTGCTAAAGCTATGGCTGTGTTTCCATCATGATCTTTAGTGTTAATATCGACACCTTTTTCTAAAAGAAGTTTTACTAGGTCTAAATCGCCTTGTTGGACAGCAGAAATTAAAATTGGAGAGTTATTGCGGTCTTTAATATTTGGGTCAACACCTTTTTCTAAAAGAAGTTTGGTGATGTCTGTGCTATTGATTCTAATAGCTACGGTTAAAGGAGTGTCCCCATCTTTATCTTTAATGTTGATGTCAGCACCATTTTCTATTAATAAATTGGTTACATCAATATGATCTTCTGCCACTGCATGTATAAGGGCAGTTTCTCCATTATTATTTTTGGCGTTTACTTCAATTCCCTTGTTTAAGAGTGTTTTGACTGTATCAAGATGCCCTGCAATAGAAGCAATAACTAGGGCATTATTACCTTTATTATCTTTAGCATTAAGCTCAGCACCTTTTTCAAGTAAAAATTTCACTGTGTCGCTATGCCCTTCAGATGCAGCCATTAACAAAGCAGAACGCTTATACTTGTCTCTATAATTTATATCCATCCCTTTTTCAAGTAACACTTTTACTTGGTCGGTGCGACCTGCTGCTGCTGCATTAATAAGGGCTGTTTTTTCAGCATTACTACGAGCAAAACCAGCCATCAAAGCAAAGATAATAATAAGAACGCCAAAAACTTTTTGGATTTTAGTCATAAAATGTTCCTCAAAATAAAACTTAGATTAATTATCTTATGATAATAGATTAATGGTATTTTAGATAATGTTTGGTGCTTGCTCATACGCAACTTTTTAAATATGGTTCAATAATTTCTCGGCTAAAAAATTTACCATGCTTACACTTATTACCTTACGATTATTCTATTAATTTTTGATATTCTGCAAGTGAAAATCCAAATAAAACCATATCGCCTTTAATAATAAATGGACGCTTAAAAAGATTAACTTCTTGAGCAAGTAAATTTATGGCTTCTTCTTCAGTTAAGTTTTTATCTTTTAGCCCAAGTGCTTTGTAAGGTGTGCTTTTTGGATTAATAAAACTAAAAATGTCTCGTCCGGCAACTAGCGCAGAAATTTCCACTTTTGTGAATGGTTTTTTAGCTAAATCCCGTTCTTTCATACTAACACCTGAAGTTAAAAGAAAATTTCTTGCATTTCTACAAGTGCTACAAGTCGATTTCCAATAAAACTCTATTGATGACATAAATTTACTTTCCTAAAAGTTAAAATAATTTGGGGTAATCATGCACAAACAAATTCATTTATTTCAAGTTGAATTTCAACCTATTTTTTACTTTTTCCTGTTTTTTATACTAGGAATATTACTAGCAAATATTTTAATTATTTATAAAACTTTAATAATAAGCTTTTTAATAATAAATCTGATTATTTTGTCTATTTTCTATTATTTAAGGAAGTATCAAAAACTAACAAGCTTACTTATTATGTTTGGCTTTTTAGTATCAGGTTTTTTATTAGCAACAATAGAAAAAGAGCAAAATAATTACACTGAACAAATTATTGATAAACAAATTTATTCTAACTGGACACAAGATCAAAGCGTTGAAATCTATGGAGAAATAACAGAATATCCAAAAATAGTAGATAACTATTTTTATTTAAGCGTTCGTACAGATTTCATTATAAGAAATAATAAAACCTTTAATTTATCTACTAAGGTAAAGCTACTATTTTGGTTAAATGATCAAAACTACAAAAAGGAAAATTTAACTCCTGGAAATATTGTGCAAGTATTGGCACAACTTCAAGCTAGACAAAGATTTCAAAACCCTGGAGGAATTGATACTAAAGAAATACTTAAGCTACAAGGATATGATTTTTCTGCAAGTGTAAAAAGCCCAGAAATGATAGCTGTATTAGTTAAGAAAAGCATTAACCCATTTATTTATTTAATTTATGAGCTACATCAACATATTAATAATGCTATAGAGAAAAATTTTACATTCCAAAGATCTGCTGTCTTAAAAGCTATTATTTTAGGAGATGATAATTTTATAAATGCAGAAATAGCTGAAAAATTTCGTGTTAGCGGACTTTATCATATTTTGGTAATTAGCGGCTCACATATAGCTTTTTTAACTTGGCTTCTTTATAAAATACTTAAACAAATTTCTGATAATAAATGGGTACATTTTATTATTATTACTTTATTTATATGGCTTTATAGCTTAGTAGCAGGAGCAGATCCACCAATAATGCGGGCAACGCTTATGGCTACAGTTATGTTGATAGGAACATTATTTTATCGACAAGCCCAGCCTTCTAATCTAATTGCTATAACAGGTTTAATTTTACTAGCTTATCGTCCAGTGACACTATTTGAAGCTAGTTTTCAACTAACATTTTTAGCAATTACTTTAATTTTATTAATAGTAATTCCTTTGGTAAAAAAACTAGAATACATAGCTAATTGGTATCCTAATAGTAAAAGTCCATTTCCGCCCCAATCACATAAAATTATTAAATGGTTAGCAGAGTTATTGTTTTGGAACGAAAAAAATTTTTTACAAAAACGAGCAGAGTCAAATATAAAATATAAGCTAGAAAAAAATCCTTGGGCAGCAAAATTAGAGAAATATTACTTACAAAAACCATTACAAATAGTAGTAATAATGCTAGTTACATCAATAATTGTTCAGTTAGGACTACTTCCACTTTCAATTATTTATTTTCATCGAATAGTTTTTATAGGAATTATCTTAAATATTCTAGCAGAGTTATTAATGAGTTTACTATTAACATGTTTTGTAATATTTATAATATTTGATAGTTTTATAAACACTTTATCTGGCTATTTAATATATATTATAAATTATCTAGTTGATCTATTTATTTATATTGCTTGGCCGCAAGTTTTAGAGTTAATCAACAAAAAAACGTTTTATTTAAGCTATAGAATTGCAGGCTGGCATAGCTGGCAAACTATTTATTATATTGGCTATTGGCTAATTATTTTATTTTTACTAATAAGAATAGATAATTGGCAAGTGTTTGTTATACCAGTTAAGAAAACAGAAGAAAAAAGAAATAAAAAGAAAAGTTATACTATAAATATAATAATTATAACCTTATATTTATTTGCATTATTAATAATTAGTTTACCAAATAAATATTATTCAAATATTTTTAGTAATAAAAACCTAGGCTTAGAAATAGTATTTTTAGATGTTGGTCAAGGGGACGCAATTTTTATTCAATTTCCCCAGGGTACTACTATGATGATTGATAGTGGTGGTGAAATACCTATAAAAATTGCCAATCAAGTTATAGAGAAAAGATTTTCCATAGGTGAGCAAGTAGATTCTCCTTATCTTTGGTCAAGAGGTTTGGAACAGCTTGATTATATTGTAGTTACACACCCACATTTAGATCATATGCAAGGATTTAACGAAGTAATAAGCAATTTTGATATAAAACAAGCTATTTTACCTTATTCAAAGGGTTTGGAAACAGAGTGGATAGAATTTAAGCAAAAACTTGATAACAGTAATATTGCTAGTAATATTTGGTCAAGAGGGCAAACTTATTTTATTGATGGAGTAAAAATAGAAGTGCTTTGGCCTGATAGGGTTGCTAGAACAAACTTTAATGCAAATAATCAGTCTTTAGTTTTATACTTAAGCTATCAGAATTATAGTATTTTGCTTACAGGAGATATAGAAGGGAAAGTAGAATATATTTTAACAAATACAAATGACGATTTAGAAATAGATGTGCTAAAAGTGCCTCATCATGCTAGTAAAACTTCTAGTACAGAAGAGTTTTTAGAAAAAACATCACCTAAGTTTGCCATAATTTCTGCACCAGCTAAATCACGCTTCAATCATCCACATCCAGAGGTTTTAGAACGATATAAAGCGTTAGGAACAGAAATTTATCAAACAGGATTAAATGGAGCAGTTACTGTTTATATAAAAGATAACAAACTAGAAATCAAAAAATACAAATAAACTCAAACAATTAGTATTGTTTAAGAAAAAGACAAAGAGCCATTATTTATATTTAATGGCTCTATTTACCTAAGAGGAAAAACTAAACGCTAAAAGAGCTACCACAGCCACAACTACCAGAAGAATTTGGATTCTTAAATGTAAAGCCAGAACCCATAACGGTGCTAACATAATCAATTTCAACACCATCAAGTAGTTGTAAACTAAAAGAATCCACAAATAGTTTTAATCCGTTGGATTCAATAATTTTATCGCTTTGTGTTGGACTATCTTCTACATCTAAAGCATATTGATAGCCAGAACACCCACCAGGTAATACACGTACACGCAAACCGGCGTTAGCTATTTCCATGCCTTCGGCTGACATAAATTTTTTTACTTCACTGACTGCTGTTTCTGTAACATTAATCATAACTTAGAAATCTCCTAAAAAAACTTACAAATATTTTATTGATAAAATAAGAATAAGAAATAGTAATAGGCTAAAAAATAAGCAATTTTAATTTAATAACAAACTGTTTATGCAAATTTTTATTTAGGAATAATAACAAACAAAACAATTTATAACAGCTTGTATAAGCTAAAACTGCTTAATTTTTAACATTAAACTTAAAACTCAAAGACCTAGCTTAACTCTTTAAGTTAAGCTGCCCTAAAATCCGCAGAACTGCCAGTAGAACTATCGTCATGTATATCAACTTCTATCAAGCCTTCACGATAAAGTGCATAGCCACTAGAAGTAGAAGCAATGATTGCTGGAATACCACGTTTACCAAACCATTGTTGCCAAGTTTCTAAATCTTTATAAGCATCAGATTTTTTGCTTTTTACAAAAGTAGAAAAACGATTTGATTCAGTGACTTTTACTTTGTGTCCCATTAGATTTTCTTCACCCTCCGTCATATCTGTAATTTATTTAATTTAATTAATCAAAATTTAGTATTGGCAGCCTAGTGGGTTTTAACGCTCTGATATTTAGTTCTGTTGCTAGTGCCTCGGCTGCTTGACAAAATGCGTGTGCTTGAGGACTATCAGGCGCGCCAGCTACTATTGGCACTCCTAGATCGCCACCTTCACGAATACCTAAACTAATTGGGATTTTACCTAAAAGAGTAACTCCAAACTTTTCTGCTAGTTCTTCGCCTCCTCCAGAGCCAAATATTTCATGTTTTTCTAAACAATTAGGGCAAGTAAAGTAACTCATATTTTCAACAATACCTACTACATCAACACCAACTTGTTGGAACATGTTATGCGCTTTGCGTACATCAGCTAGTGCTACTTCTTGGGGAGTCGTGACAAGCACTGCACCAGAAACAGGTACAAGTTGCGCTAAACTTAACTGAACATCACCTGTTCCAGGAGGCATATCAACTAATAAATAATCAAGCTCGCTCCAATCTACATCACGTAAAAATTGCTCAATTAATCGATGTAGCATAGGGCCGCGCCAAACTACTGCTTGATCTCCTCGATTAAGTAAACCAACAGACATAAATTTCACGTTGTAAGCTTCTCTAGGTAAGATCTTTTTGCCTCGTACTTTAGGCTCTTCAATACTACCTAGCATAATTGGTACATTAGGCCCATAAATATCTGTGTCTAATAGACCTACCTTTGCACCCATAGAAGCTAATGCTACAGCTAAATTTACAGCTACAGTTGATTTACCTACACCACCTT
>Ga0268299_1001546_pt1 | contig 38792 bp, 35 predicted proteins | sample NOBtaG_FD_193484 | JGI IMG/M metagenome (GOLD analysis project Ga0268299, IMG submission 193484) | Activated sludge microbial communities from bioreactor in Nijmegen, Gelderland, Netherland - NOB reactor | ecosystem: Engineered > Bioreactor > Aerobic > Activated sludge | place: Netherlands... | reverse complement strand
CTGCCGCCAGCAGAGCTCGAAGCAGCCCACTACGCTGCCCAACAGACCGACCCCACCAAGGTTGGAATCCAATAGCCCGAGCCTCCATCAGACCCAGGGCGGTTCAATCGCCGCTGTCACCCACCTCGAGCGCGACCCCCAACTGCCAGCGCAGCTTCGGCCACAGAATTGGCCGGCCAACCGACTCCGTACCGCCTACCGACAGTTCGATCAGGAGTTCCAACGCCGCATGAGAGACGCGGCTATGGCTCCGACCTCGGTCAGTAGAGCCCGGTAACCGCTAACGGCAGCAATCGCATGAAGCGCCCGAGTGCCGGCATTCACGCGTGGGTCAACCGCCCGGTATCGACGGCGCCGGCCGCACGGTATCGGCAGACGTCCGAGCAGGGAACGATCACGAGCGGGCCAGTTGTGCAATGCGGCGGTCTGCGGGCTCGGAGCGGGTCGATTCGAGACGGTCCGCTACGTGTAGTCGAAGTATCGCAGGAACCAGGTGAACGGTGGGTTCGTCCGTCTGCGCCATTGGTCGTTGAGCCCATCGTACGGCTCTTGCAGCGGGTCATTGGGCATGATGGTGTAGCCATGTTCGATCAGCGCGTTCTCAAGGCGCGTCCGATCATCGGGATGGATTTCCGCTCCGACGTCAGCATCGCGGTTCGGCGACCGGACCGTATCGATGCCATAGATGGCAAGCGGCCCGTGATTGCTGATTCGGATCCAAAGCCGCTTCCCTGTAGCGGTCGCCTCCGGAGGAATGTCGAGGTCGGCCCGGAACGTGGCGTCTTGGATGCTGCTGCCCGTGAGGAGGTGAACATTGCACCCAAAGTCAGATTCGAGCCGACGGCATAGGTCCCGAGCTCGACCGTTGGCCCGGTCGTAGTCGAACTCTGCGGGGAACTCGAGGTGATCTGGATCATCGAGGAGCCTGAGGAGCTGGCGCGCCTCGGTCTGTCCGTCCTCCATAAGGTCGAGCCTATTCTCCTCCGTTGCGCCTACGGGCCTACGGGTACGTCGTTCGGCGGATCCCACGATCGGTGGCACCGAGGGATGGAACCGTTGCACTCAGCGGCCATCAGCGGCCACGCTCAGATGGCACGGCTCCTGTGAAGCTCACTACGACCAGACTTGACATCCGTTCGGCTCGCGCTCGCCACCGAGACGAGCAAGCGCGATCGCGGCCCTGCCCTGCAAGGCTGGGTAGGGATGGCTCTTAGACACGTCGCCCTGGGTGCCGGCGTCGCTGGTCTGGCGGCGTACGTGTTGCGCGGGGGCCCGAAGCTTCCCCCGGACATCGACGCGATCGTCGAACGTGTGTCTCGAAGCGACCTGAGTCACGTGGTCTCGGGCGCGACAGGGTTCGCCGATTCCAGCGGTGTGCGCAACTGGTACGAGTGCATCCCGCCCTCCGACGCGCCGAGAGGCGTCGTGCTGTTGAACGCATCGATGGCTGCCGACGCGCTGTTCTGGCCGCCGGGCTTCATCCGGACCTTGACCAGTGCCGGGTATCGCGTGATCCGATACGACCAGCGCGGTACTGGGGCGTCGGATTGGATGGAGAGCTGGAACAGAAAGGCTCCCTACTCGATCGTTGAGATGGCTGAGGACGCAGTGGCCGTCTTGGACGCTGTGAAGGCGGAGAGAGCCCACATAGTCGGATTCTCATTGGGCGGATTCGTCGCCCAGGAAATGGCGATCGCCTACCCGGACCGGGTCCGATCGCTGACCCTGATGTCGACCGCAGCCGATCCCACCGACAGCTCCTTGCCGGGGCCGCGAGTCGGCTGGGTCGTCAGGTCCGCACTCGATGGGCTGCCGTTGCTGCGCTACCGGCTCCGAGGCGGTGAGCAGAACATCGTGAAGGAGCGCATCGCGCGATGGATCGCCTTCTGCGGGCATGACAACCTCGACGTACGCGAGCTTGCTGAAGTGGTGTTGTACGACCTACGAGAACGTCGCGGAGTGAACCTCCGAGCATTGATCCAACACCAAGCCGCCGTCGCCGCAACCCGCTCCCGCTACCAGAACCTGGCGGCGCTCACCGTCCCAACCCTGGTCATCCACGGCACAGCCGACCCACTCATCCCGGTCGACCACGGCCAGAAGCTCTCCGAACTCATCCCGGGAGCGCAGCACCTCTGGCTCGAAGGCATCGGCCATCAGTTTCCCTACCCGGCCAGGTTCGCAGTCGTCGAGGCCGTACTAGCGCACCTCGACCAGGCGACATAGCACCCAGGCCGCTCCCTCGCCGGGGTTCCCGTTGTCAGCGGCCGCTGTGCCCGGCAATCCCAATCGGTTCCCGTCGCCGCTGTGCGACACTGTCGTGATGATCCAGGTTCGCCGTGACGAGGACTACGAGCTGTGCGGCTTCGTGGCGGAGGCAGGCGATCGTTGGCTCGCAATGACAGTGTTCGGTGCGGAGCTTGGCCATCGTGACGACTACGACGAGGCCGTCCGACTCGTCCTTGACGAAGGCCTTGCGAGCCTCGCAGGCCACTGGATGCTCAGCGGCCCCGACGTGGATGGCGAGCAGATCGTCTGCATCCAGCACGCCAGTCAAGGCAGCGTGACGCTGGCCCTCGACTACTACTCGATGCCCGGCGTACCGTCGCTGACCCTGTCAACCGACCAGCTTCGCACGGGCCTCTGGACGCTCCTCCGGCCGGCGATACCGCCTGGTGGAGGTACTCGGAGATCGGAGGCGTGATGTCGTGTGTGGCAACGTGGCTTGATTCGATCAACGTCGACTGCGCTGATGCGGAGGCGCTGGGGGCCTGGTGGGCCGAGACGCTGCGCTGGCCGGTGACCAGGTACGAATGGACCGACGGCGACCGGGTGACCGTCGAGCTCTCCGTCGATCCGCCACCGGGCCAGCACGGTGTGCCGCTCACGTTCGCCAACGTCCCGGAGGAGAAGGACGGCCTCAACCGGCTCCACATCGACCTTCGAAGCGGCAGCGAGACAGAGCAGGCGGCAACGGTCGCAGAGCTGGAAGGGCGGGGAGCGCAGAGGATCGACATCGGCCAGGGTGACGTCCCGTTCGTCGTTCTCGCCGATCCCGAGGGCAACGAGTTCTGTGTGCTCGAACCGCGCGACGCCTACGAACGAACCGGTCACGTGGCGGCGATCGTGATGAAGGCCCTCGACCCCACCGCTCTGGCGCCGTTCTGGTCGGCGGCCACGGGCTGGGAGGTGGTCGAGTCCACTCCTGGCTATGTCGCCCTCCAGCACCCTCGGCGATGGGGGCCCCTGCTCGAGCTGATCGAGACGAGCGAGCCGCATCGGGTCAAGAACCGATGGCACCTCGACGTCCGCCCCGACGCCGGTGGCGACCGGAACACCGAAGTGGAGCGCCTGCTCGGTCTGGGGGCCAGGCGCGTCGAGGTGGGCCAGGCCGGCGCGGCACCGGGCGAGGTGACGTGGGTCGTGCTGGCCGATCCGGAGGGGAACGAGTTCTGCGTGCTGCGCGTTCTCGACCCATCGCCCCCTCGCCGTTGACGCTGCTCGAGCGTCATAGCGGCGGGGCAGCCACTGGCGGCGAGGACGTCGGCGAGCCTGGAGCTCAGTCGATCTGCCGCCAGGGGTGGATCACCTGGCCCGAGCGCGTCGATAGCCCGTTCCCAGCCGTGGGCAGAGCGGTCGGGGTGGAACAGCAGGTCCGCCAGCGCCTCATGCTGGGCCGGAGGAACGAACCCTGTGGCGCTCCTGTCGATCTCGCCGGTCCCGCTCCTGATGCCGACGGCGATGCCGAGGTGGTCGGCCAGGATCGACGCCGTCTGAACGGCTTTCGTCTCGGGGCTCGAGAGGATCCGGCCGACGGCTGACACCCACGGTGACGTCGACAGCCGAAGAACCCGATCCCGGCCGGTCTGGCTGAGGGTCCACTGCGGCACGGGCACCGTCGGGTCGACCTCGACGTTGGGATGGGAGAGATACCGAAACACGGCCACGAGCAAAGGCTGCCACGTAACCGACCATCACGGACGTGGGGTGGCTCCGGCCACTGGCCACTATCGTGTGGCGGGCGTCGATCGCCGCCGGGAATCGATCTCGACCAGAGAGAGCTGACGGACTCGACGATGAGCAGCGCGAGCAGTGGGCCTGTCACCGGTCGAGGTTCGCCGCCGGGGTCCGTCGGCGGCCCAGCCTCGGGGGTGACCGCTGATCTGTCGTGGCCCCGATCAGCCGGGTTGGTGCTGGTCGGTGGCGCCCTGCTGGGTAGCGCCGGCACCGCTTCGGCCTACGCACCCGCCGGGGCGTCACCGCTCACGATGGGAGGCCTCCGGCTGCTGACCGGGGCCCTGGCATTGGCCGCCGCCATCCCGTGGGTCGGAGGCTCGTGGCGTAACCTCGCCCGCCTCTTCCGGCGACGGGCGGTGTGGGTCATGGCTGCCGGCAGCGCCGCCTTCCAGCCCCTGTTCTTCGGTGCCATCGATCGCGCCGGCGTGGCGATCAGCACGCTGTTGGCGGTGGGCGCCGTCCCTGTGTTCGCCGGTCTCGTCGGCTGGGTGGTGCTGTCCCATCGGCCCACCCGCCGCTGGGTGACCGCCACCACGATCGCCGTGGCCGGGTTGGCGCTGCGGTCATGGGGCGAGCTGCGCGTCGGCGACCCCGTCGGTGTGGTCATGGCGTTGGCCGCCGCGTTCTCGGTGGGCTGCTACGTGGTGGCGACAAAGGCCGAGGTCGATCGCGGTGCACACGCCGTCGAGCTTCCGGCGGCCGCCTACCTGCTGGGCGCCGCTCTGCTTTCGCCGCTGGTGCTGTCCCAGCCCCTGGGCTGGGCGGTCACGCCCCGGGGGGCGGCGGTGACCGTCTACCTCGGCATCATGACGATGGCCCTCGGGAACCTCTGCGCGATCCGGGGCATGCGAGGAGTGCCCCCGGGGCCGGCCTCGACGCTCCTCCTCAGCGATCCGCTGGTGGCGACCGTGCTCGGTGTCGTCGTCCTCGACGAAGGCCTTCCCCTGAGCGGCGCCGTGGGCCTGCTCGTCGTACTCACCGGCCTGGCGCTGCAGGCCGGCTTCCCGGCTCGTAGAAGTCACTCGATCCCGACGATGTAGCCCATGGCCCGCGAGGCGGATTTCCAGCGGGGAATCTCGGGCTCAGGTCGAGCGCTGGGGCAGGGTGAGCTCCACGTCGTCGCACCACATCGTGCCCCGGCCCCGGCTACCCCACCCGCCGAGGGCGCAGGCGAGAGTGAGCGAACCGCCGGCCGGCGGCTCCACCATCATGCAGGCGTGGGTCCAGTCGAAGGTCCCGCCCCCCAGGCTGAGGCGGTCGGACGTCCCGGAGACCAGCAGGCCGGCCCCGACGTCGCCGTTCTCGTCGGTGGTGATGTCGCGGCCCTTGATCCAGGCGCACAGCAGGTAGTCCCGGCCGGGGTCGAGCCCGGTGACGGTCTGGGTCCACTGGGCGAAGGCGAAGCCGCTGGCGTTGATCTCGGCGCTGGCCCCGCCGCTGTGCGCCTCGGCCGTGGACCGGCCCATGGCCACCGGGCCGCCGTCGACGAGCGTGTCCCACCCGTCGGGCGTGCCGGCGCCAGCCTCCATCGACGCGTTGACCAGCGGGATCTGCTCCGGGTGGTCGATGCCAGCGGCCCGGTCGATCTCCACACCGAACGACATCCCACCCCGGGTGCGGTGCACGCCGGTGAGCCGGAACACCGGATCGCCATCGCGGTAGGAGCGCATCCAGCGGGACAGATCCATCGTCGGGTTGCCCGGGTAGAACAGGTCGGTCGGCTCGGGCGTGCCGCCCGGTCCCGGCGACACGACGCCGTCGGCCGCCTCCAGCGTCACGATCTGCGGGACGGTGTTCTGCGACTGACCCGCCCACACGTGGTAGACGGCCAGCCCGTCGAAGCGGGGCCCGACCGACCCATATCCGCTGGCCGGCGCCTTGCGGTACTCGATCAGGAAGTACTCCCCGTCCCAACCGGCCGGGATGCGGACCGCGGCCAGCTCGTCGTTGGCCGACCGGAGCTGGATGCGCCGGGTCGAACGCTCGACCACCCGGGGCTCGAGCCACCCCAGACGCTCCCGGTCGTAGGCGCTCAGGTCGGCACCGGGCACGTCTTCCGGCGTCACCCCCATGAGGCTCAGCCTCTCCACCGTGCTGTTCGGGCCGTAGAGGTCGGGCAGAGCGATGTTGTGGGCGAACTCGTGGTTGAACGCCCCGTAGCGCCGGTAGGCCACGGCGTAGGAGGCCTGGGAGTCGACGAAGCTCTTCACCTTGTTCACCTGCACCGACCCGCCGCCGAGGTACTCGTAGCCCGGTCCCCCCGAGTCGACACCCTGGTCGGAGCTGATCATCCAGACGCTGTCGGTGATGCCATCGGCGTCGACGTCATAGCTGGACAGGTCCACCTGGCCGGCCTCGGCCACCGCCTTCATCACATCGATCCGGTACTCGCGCAGACCGTAGTCCGGCGGGTCGGCCATCAGCGGGCGGGCCAGCCGCACCCGGGTCAGGTCCCACCGCACCACCTCCCGGCCCCGGCTGAGCCAGGCCCAGTGGGCGGTCATGTCGTCCAGCGTCGCCCGGATCTCGGCCTCGTTGTGGAAGCCCGGCGGTCGGCTCCACCCCGGCGGCTCCTGCCAGTCCTCCAGGCGGGCGTTCTCGAAGTCGACGATCACCGCCAGACCCCGCCGCACCCCTGCGGTGAAGGAAGCGGTCGACTGCACCTGGCGCCGACCGAACCGGCTGGTCAGCTCGACCCGGATGGACTTGCCGTGCAGGGGCAGACCCGTAACCCGGGCCTCGGTCACCGATCCGGCGAAGCTGGCGTCGTAGACCTCGTACCGGTCGCCCCGCTCTCCCGACGTGATGCGCAGCCGGTACCGGTCGGCCCCGGGCTGCCAGCGGAAGGTGACGACGTTGGTCCGGAGCGTCGAGCCGGGGGCCGGTGAGGTGATGGCCGGCACGGGCTTCGACCCGTCCCGCCCCGGCCCCGCCCCACCACCGGCCGAGGCTGGCCCCGGGCCCACGACGGCGACGAGGCCGAGCGTGACGAACAACGACAGGACCTGGAGGGCACGGCGGATCATGGCTCACCTCGACGGTTCAGCGGCAGCGCTCGCCCGAGGGCGGCGGTGCCGCCAGCGCAGGGGTGTAGCTGGAGCATCCAGGACCACGGCTGTGGGAGCCAGGGCCGAACGGCCCGAACGCCGTCGTTTCGCCCCAACCCCGGTTGGGCGCGTAAGAATCTCCCGGTGTCCAGACGCAGGAGCCGGTATCTCACGATGGCAAAGCGAACCGGTGGGCCCGCCCGCCAGAACCCCGGGGCCGGGCGGGCATGACCCTCACCGACGCCGTACTGGTGGTGCTGGCCGGGATCGGGGCCGGCGCGGTGAACGCCATCGTGGGGTCGGGCACCCTGATCACGTTCCCCACCCTGCTGCTGATCGGGGTGCCGCCGGTGACGGCCAACGTCTCCAACAGCCTGGGCCTCATCCCGGGCAGCCTGGCCGGTGCCATCGGCTACCGGCGCGAGGTACGCCAGCTCAGCTCGCTCGTGCGCCACTTCGCCCCGCTGTCGGTGATCGGCTCCGTCATCGGCGCCGTCCTGCTCCTGCGCCTCGACCCCGACGTCTTCCGGGCGGTGGTGCCCGTGCTGGTGATGCTGGGCATCGTCCTGGTGATCACCGGGCCCTACCTGCAGAAGCGGGTCCGGGAGAAGCCAAGGCCTGAGGGCGCTGCGCCGGGCCCGAGCAACCTGGCCCGCGTCGGCATCCTCGGCGCCGCCGTCTACGGCGGCTACTTCGGCGCCGCCCAGGGCATCATCGTGCTCGGCCTCCTCGGCGCCCTGATGGCGAACCCGGTCCAGCAGCTCAACGGGTTGAAGAACGTGCTGGTGATGATCGTCAACGCCGTCGCCGCCATCGTGTTCCTCATCGTGTCGCCGGGCCAGGTCGACTGGGCCGTCGCCGGCCTGATCGCCGTCGGTTCGGCCATCGGGGGAACGGCCGGCGCCGCCGTCGGCCGCCACCTCCCGCCCAACGTGCTGCGGGCCGTGATCGTCACCGTCGGCCTCATCGCCGTGGCCAAGCTGCTGACGAGCTAGCTCGGAGCGGCCACCCGGACCGACTCGCCGCCGCCGAGGATCACGATCCCGTCGGGTGTCTCCACCGGCAGACCGTCGCCGCTGTCCACCGACACCGTGTAGCCCTGGTGATCGATGGCCACCGTTGCCCGCGTGCCGTGGCGGACCAGGCGCACGGTCAGGCTCGTCCACCGCTCGGGTAGCCGCGGGGTGAACCGGATCCGCTCCTCGCTCTCATGGAACCCGGCGAACCCGTGCATCAGCGCCGCCCACACCCCACCGGCGTTGGCGATGTGGATCCCGTCGGCCGTGTTGCCGTGGGTGTCGCACAGGTCCAGGTACAGCGACTCCTTGAAGTACGCCTCGGCCAGCTCCTGCTCGCCCACCTCGGCCGCCATGATCGACTGCACACACGCCGACAGCGACGAGTCGCCCGTGGTGATCGGGTCGTAGTAGTCGAAGTTGCGCCGCTTCTGTTCCAGCGTGAAGTGATCGCCCCGCAGGAACATGGCCAGCACCACGTCGGCCTGCTTGAGCACCTGGTGGCGGTAGATGACCAGCGGGTGGTAGTTGAGCAGCAGCGGGTACTGGCTGGCCGGCGTGCCCTCGAAATCCCACGGCTCGAGGCTCAGGAACGCGGCGTCCTGCGGGTGGATCCCGAGATCGGAGTCGAACGGCAGGAACATCGCCTCGGCCGCCCGGTCCCACGCCGCCATCTCGGCATCGGTCAACCCCGTTCGCCGCACCAGCGAGGCGTGGGCCTCGGGCAGGTTCTTGGCCAGCATCTGCACGGTCTGGAGGGCGAAGCGCAGGTTGAACCGGGCCATCACGTTCGTGTACAAGTTGTCGTTGACGACCGTGGTGTACTCGTCGGGCCCGGTCACCCCGTGGATGTGGAACCGCTCCGCCCCGTTGGCGGCGTAGAAGCCCAGATCAGCCCACAACCGGGCCGTCTCCACCAGCATCTCGGCCCCCTCGGTGGCCATGAAATCGAGGTCACCGGTGGCGCTCCAGTACCGCTCGATGGCGTAGGCCACCGCGGCGTTGATGTGGTACTGGGCCGTGCCGGCGGCGTAGTAGGCCGACGCCTCCTCGCCGTTGATCGTGCGCCACGGGTACAGGGCCCCCACCTGGCTCAGCTCGGCGGCCCGCTGGCGGGCCATCGGCAGCATGTGCCACCGCCACCGCAGCAGCTTGCGGGCGGCGTTCGGCTCGGTGAGCGCAAGGAACGGCAGCACGTAGATCTCGGTGTCCCAGAAGTAGTGGCCGTCGTACCCGCCGGCCGTGATCCCTTTGGCCGCGATCCCCACCTCGTTGGTGAGCGCCGAGTTCTGGGCCAGCTGGAACAGGCTGAACCGCACGGCCTGCTGGGTGGGCTCGTCGCCCTCGATCGTCACGTCGCTGGTGGCCCAGAAACGGTCGAGCCACGCCGCCTGCTCCTCCCGGAGGCGCTCGGTACCCGTCTCCCGGGCCCGGCGCAGGGTCCGATGGCAGCGGTCGGCCAGCTCCTGGGCCGGCACCCCGCGCGACGAGTGGTAGGTCACGTACTTGGTGATGCAGATCCGGGTGTTGGGCTGGGCATCGAAGGTGAACACGGTCTTGGCCAGGTCGGTCTCGACCTCGGTCTCCACCTCCACCGGGCAGGTGGCCTCGATCTCGTGCTGGTAGGCGCAGGCCAGGGTCATGCCGCTGGAGGCGCACCGGTAACCCAGCGTCACCTCGCCCCCGGCGTCGTCGGTGCGCTCGGCGAACGACAGGCGGGGCTCCAGCACCCGGCGGTCGAACCGGCGGGCCTGGCGGGGGTCGGTGCCCTCGCCCAGGGCGGCCGCCTCCACGTGGTACTCGTCCTGGCCGTCCTGGCGGTTGAGCAGCTGGGAGGAGATCACCACCGGCGCCGCCGCGTCGAGCAACTCCACCTCGAAGGTCATCACCGCCAGATGCCGGTGCACCAGGCTCACCATGCGGGTGGACCGCACCCGGATCCGCTTGGCCGACGGCGTGCGCCACACCAGATCCCGGTAGGAGTACCCGGCCCGGAAGTCGAGCACCCGCTCGTACTGGTCGACCTCGGCCTCCCCCAGCAGGAGGGGCTCGTCGTCGACGTACAGCTTCATCAGCTTGGCATCGGGCACGTTGACGATCGTCTGGCCCGTCTTGGCGAAGGCCACGGCGCTCTCGGCGTGCTGGATGGGCCACGTCTCGTGGAACCCGTTGAGGTAGGTTCCGTGGGTGTGGGCCACCCGGCCCTCGCTGGGGTTGCCCCGCATCCCCAGATAGCCGTTGCCGATGGCGAACAGGGTCTCGGTGAGACCGAGGTCGCGCTCGTCCATCGACGTCTCCACCAGGCGCCACGGGTCCACCGGGAACCGGTACCGGTCGAGGTCGGGGATGTCATGGCGCCTCATACGCGGTCCCCATCGGCATCAACCCCGGCATCGGTGAGCGTCTCGGTGTCGGTGAGGGTCTCGGCCAGGTCGGCCACCACCTGATGGGCACCGGCCCGGGCCAAGGCCTCGGCGTTGCCACCGCGATCCACCCCCACCACGAACCCGAAGCGCCCGGCCACCCCGGCTTCCACACCGGCCACCGCATCCTCAACCACCACCGCCTCGGCCGGGGCCACCCCCAACCGGTCGGCGGCCAGGAGGAACCCGTCGGGCGCCGGCTTCGACGCCAGGCCCTCGTCGGCCGCCACCACCCCGTCGACGATCACCTCGAACCGGTCGCCCATCCCGGCGGCGGTCAGCACCGAACGGGCGTTGCGCGACGACGACACCACCGCCTGCAGGGTGCCCTGCCGGTCGAGCAGGTCGAGCACGGCCACCGTGCCCGGGTAGGGGGCCACCGGACCCGATGCCACGATCTCGTTGAACAGCACGTTCTTGCGGTTACCCAGCGCGCAGATCGTGTCGTCGCCCGGCGGGTCCGACGGGTCGCCGAACGGCACATCGATGCCCCGGCTCTCCAGGAACGACCGCACCCCCTCGTAGCGGTTCTTGCCGTCGATGTAGGCCAGGTAGTCGGCCGAGGTGAACTGGTGGTCGGCGAACAGCTGCGCCCACGCCCGTTCGTGGATCTCGGCGGTGGGGGTGATCACCCCGTCGAGGTCCAACAGCACGGCGCGGTAGCGATCCCAGGCGACGGTGGCGGGGGGTGACATGCTCGCGAGTGTAGAGACGGGATCGGGAGCAACGAGACGCGTTGCCATCGCAGCCGGCATAGGGGATCCTGCCCTCCCGACAGGGCGGGGCCAGGCCCCGGGCGTCAGCGGCCGATGAAGCCGAAGGCGCCCCGGGACCGGATCCGTTCCATGAACGACGGCTCGTAGGCGGCCTCCGGGTCGAGGCGAACCAGCTCGTCGAGCACCTGGGCGTCGTCGCCCACCAGGATCCGCCACCGGTTCGCCCGCACCCCGTCGAGGATGATCGTGGCCGCCTGGGCCGCCGTGGTGGGCGCCGCGTCACGGAACGCCTCGGCCCGGTGCACGATGGCGGTGCGCAGGTCTTCGTCGCCCACCGCCGACAGGTCCACCCCCTGGCGGGCCTGGCGCTCCCGGATCTCGGCCAGCTGCTCGGCGGTGAGCTCCTTGGGGTTGCGATCGAGGTACTCGCCCGAGTTGAAGGCGATCGACGTGCCGATGTGGCCCGGCATCACCACCGAGGCCCGCAGGTGAGGGGCGTAGAGCCGGAAATCGGTGATCAATGCCTCGGTGAACCCCTTCACCGCGAACTTGGCGGCCGAGTAGGCGGTGTGGGCCGTGCCCGGGCCCAGGCTGGCCCAGAACCCGTTGACGCTCGACGTGTTGACCACGTGACCCTCGTCGGCCGCCAGCAGCAGGGGCAGGAAGGTGCGGGTACCGAGGTACACGCCGCCCCAGCACACGCCGTACACCTTCTCCCACTCGGCCCGGTCGTCGAGCACGAAGCTACCGCCGCCGCCGATACCGGCGTTGTTGAACAGCAGGTGCAGATGGTCGGTGGCGTGGGTGGCGGTCACGTGGTCCCGGAAGGCCACCAGCTGGGCCTCGTCGGCCACGTCGGCCACGAAGGCGGACACCCGGGGCCCGGAAGCGAAGCCGGAGCCGGCCGCCTCGGCCTCGGCCAGGGCCTTCGTCTCGGCCATGTTGTCGGCCGACACATCGCACAGGGCCACGCTGGCCCCGGCCGCCGTGAGCTGGCGAGCCAGCTCACGCCCCATCCCGGTGCCGCCCCCGGTCACCACCGCCAATCGTCCGTCGAGTCGTTCCATGGGTGCCAGTCTCGCGCGGGCGGCCCGGCTCATACGGTTGGCAGCAACCACACGGCGGCGCCGTCCGGCAGCCGCTGTGCTCTCAGCCGCGGTGCTCAGAGCGGCTGGTCAGCCGCCGTGCTGAGAGCGGCTGCTCAGCCGCCGTAGTACCGGAGCGAGCGGCCGACCAGGGCCTGCAGCTCCCCCACCCCGAACCACCGGAGTTGATGGCCGCGCCACCGGCGGGCGGCGGGCAGCCACGGCGCCGACAGGATCGTCCCCACCGCCAGGCGGGCGCCGGCCCGGCCGGTCACCACCACCGGGCCGAGGCCGGGGACCGGCCACCGGCGGGTCAGGCGCTCCACGGCCACGAAGGCGTAGCCGATCCTCGTCTGCCGTCTACGGAGAGCGGCCGGCGTGAGCCGCTCCCCCGGCGTCCACTCCCAGGCCACGGCGTCGGCCACGAACACCACGGGCACACCGGCGGCGTGGAGCTGGCGCCCCAGCAGGTGGTCCTCTCCCCCGCAGCGGGCCAGTCGCACCTCGAAGGGAGGCTCGGGCAGGCGGTCGACAGCGAGGATCACGTTGCCGGTGCGCACCGTGTCGATCAGCTCCCCGTCGTCCCAGCGGGGGAAATCGAGGGCGCCGCTCTCGGCCAGGCCCTCCGGCGGGGGCGACTCGAAGCGGATGGGAACGGGGCCGATGGCGGCACCGGCCCGATGGTCCGCGACCCCCCGGGCCAGCCCGGCCAGCCAGCCCGGCGACGGCTCCATGTCGTCGTCGATGAACGCCACCCACGGCGTGTCCACCCGGCGCACCGCGGTGTTGCGCCCGTGGCTCACCCCCGGCTCCGGCTCCACCACGTAGTCGATGGGGGTGGGGAAGCGCCCTGGCCCCCGGAACCCTTCGACCACGGCGGCGGCGCTACCGGCGGGGTCGTTGTCGACCACCACCGTGGCGGCCCAGCGCAGGGCGTCCGGCGGGTGGATGGCAGCGAGCGCCCGTAGGAGCCGGGCCAGCCCGTCGGGCCGGGACCGGGTGACCACGCACACCGTCACCCCGGCCGGGTCGGCCGCCGTCACCGCCGGACGGCCCGATGGCGGGCCAGGCGCCTCACTACCAGATCGGGGCGCAGGGCGACCGCCACCAGGAGATGGGGCGCCCCCCGCCACGGGTGAGGGCCGGCCTTCTCGGCCACTGCTCGGCGGTAGTGGGTGAGCGAGCCGACCGTGGCCCGGAAGGCGAGCCGACGGTACGGGGACAGGGCGGCCCTCCCGGCGGCGAACGCTTCCTCGGTCGGCTCGGGGCGGCCCGCTCGTCGGGCCTCGGCCCGGGCCCGGGCGAAGTCGATGCTGTAGCGCATCCGGGCCATCCCCGCCCCGTTGAGCGAACCCCGGTGGACCCGGTAGAGCAGGAGAGGCTCGGGGATGTTCGCCACCGTGGTGACCTCGCACATCCGCAGCATCATGTCCCAGTCGTCCACCAGTGGGAAGTGCCAGTAGCCGCCGATGCTCCGCAGCAGCTCGGTGCGGAGCAGCAGGGTGGGATGCGACAGGGCGTGGCGCCCGGCCCGCAACGCGGCCACGATCTCGTCGTGCTCGGTGGGCAGAGCCACCACACCGTCGGGCCCGGCGTCGCCCAGGATCCGGGTGAACGAGCCCACCATGCCGATGTCGGGCCGCCGGTCGAGGAGGTCCACCTGGCTCTGGAGGCGGTGGGGCACCGACACGTCGTCGGCGTCCATGCGGGCCAACAGCTCGCCCGTGCAGGCGGCCAGGCCGGCGTTGGCGGCCGCGGCGGTACCCCGGTTGGGTTGGGTGATGATGCGGACGCGGGGGTCGTCGAGTGAGGCCAGGTACGACGGGGTGCCGTCGGTGGACCCGTCGTCGACGATCACCAGCTCGGTATCGGTATAGGTCTGGGTCAGCATCGACTCGACCGCCGCCGGCAGGTAGGGCAGCCCGTTGTAGACGGTCATGAGGATGCTGACTCTCGCCACCACCGATAACCCTACGGGTCAGAACCGGGCTGGCGTTGCGTTGCGATGATCAGATTGTGCGGGGGCGCCGGCGGGCCCGGCGGCCCGGGGCTCAGACCGAGACGGCGCCCGGGATGGCGAGCGGCTCGACCTCCCAGCTCTTCAGCTCGGGTAGCACCTTGTCGGCGAACAGGCGAAGGCTGGCTTCGGCTGCGTCGTACGGCATGCCGCCGTAGCTGAACCCGGGCATCACGGCGTTGCAGCCGATCATCGTACGCATGTTCTCGAACTTGGCCAGGATCTGGTCGGGCGTGCCCCATGGCATCAGGTTCACGTAGTCGTCGATGGCGCCCTGGGCCCCGTGCCGGCCGATGTAGCGGGTCACGTTGGTGTAGAACTCGTATCCCTTCACCCCCTCGTGGGGCGCCTCGGCGAACTCGTAGTGGCGCAGCACCGAGCCGTAGTTGGCCCCGATCCACTCCCGGGCCATGGCCTCCGCCTTGTCGGCCGAGGCGTCGCAGAACACGTTGCCGCCGCTGAACGGGGGCGGCGCCGGGCGGCCGTTGACCTCCTGGAACACCTGGTTGTACGTGGCCATGTCGGCCTTCACCGTGTCCCACGGCTTCTGGGGGATCACCAGCACCCCGATGCCGAGCTGCGCCATCAGCGGCATGGACTCGGGCGACACGGCGGCGGCGAACGTCCGCTCCCGGAACGGATGGGCGGGACGGGGCCGGATCTGGCGCCGGGGCTGGGTGCCGAACTGGTTGTCGTACTCCATGTAGCCGTTGTCGAGCGCATCGAGGATCAGCCGGGCGTACTCCACGAACCGCTCCCGGCTGGTGTTCATGTCCACCCGGAAGCCTTCGTACTCGATGCGGGCCAGGCCCCGGCCGATGCCGAGGATCATGCGGCCCCCGCTCATCGTGTCGAGCAGGGCGATCTGCTCGGCCGCCCGCAGCGGGTCGTGCCAAGGCAACACGATCACGCCCGAGCCGAGCAGGATGCCGGGGTGGCGCCCGGCGTGGTAGCTGAGCCACTGCACCGGGTCGGGGCACATGGTGTAGTCGTCGAAGTGGTGCTCCACCGTCCACAGCGACTCGAAGCCCAGCTCTACCGCCAGGTCGCACAGGCGCATCTCCTGGCGGTAGACCTCGGCGTCGCTGAGGGCGTCGAACGGGTTCTGGAAGGCGGCGGTGTAGCCGACGTGCATGAGCGGATCCCCCTGGTGCCGTGGGCCCGCCCCCCCGGCCGGCCCCGATGCCGGCGACGCTACCAGAGGTCCCGGCTGGGGGACGTTTCGCCGCAGGCGAAACTCCAGGTGCCCGGAGGGCACACCTCAGGCGATATCCCGGCGGCGGAAGGCGACGTTCGCCGCCACCAGGGCCAGCACCGTCCACACCAGCAGCACGAACCCGGCCAGCAGGTAGCCGTGGTCGTCGACCACGGTGGGGCCCTCGGCGCTGAAGGCGTTGCCGGCGATGCGCTGCACCGGGCTGCCCGACCCGAACGAGGCGGCGTTGGTTACCGGCAGCCACACCGCCACCCGGGGCAGGAACAGCGCCACCAGGCCGTTCTCGATGATGAACCAGTAGATCAGGAAGCCGACGATGGCCCCGATCGAGTTGTTGAGCAGGAGGGTGACGCCGAGGCCGAAGGCGCAGAACAGGCCGGCGGCCAGACCGGTGCGCAGCACGACGCCCACCACGTTCAGCCACAGCTCGCCGGTGGTGCCCTCCACCGTGCCGGTGATGGCGGCCAGCCCGTAGAGCAGGGCGGTGAAGAAGGCGGCGAGGGCCATCGCCAGCAGCCCGGCGCTGACGATCCCGATGGCGGTGCGGGCCCCCAGGAACCGCAGGCGGCGGGGCTCCCAGGTGAGGATCTGCTCCAGCATCCCGGTCTTGGCGTCGGCCCCGATGTACGACGCGCCGATCACGAACGCCATCACCGGCAGCACGCCCGACACCGGGCCGAGCAGGCCGCTGGCCCGGTCGTCGCCGGCCATGTCGGTCACGAAGCTGACGTCGCTGTCGTTGTTGGCGATCACGGCCCAGGCGATGCCGATGCCGATCACGAACACCCCGGCCAGACCGAGGGGGAAGTAGCGGGTGATGCGCCGAGCCCACAGGCGGTGGGTCTCGGCCCGCAGCAGAGGGATCATCTCGTCACGCCTCCCCCCGGCCGGGGCCGGCCGGAAGCGTCGAGTCGGCCGGGGCATCCACCGGCGGCGGGGCCCAGTTCGGTGGTGGCGGCGGAGGGCCGCCGACGGGCGCTGCGGTCGACGGCGGCGGCGGCATCGAGCCGCCGGTCAGGTTGAGGAAGGCCCGTTCCAGGCTGGCCTGCTCGAAGCGGAGCCCACTCAGGTAGAGACCGCGATCGGCCAGGGCCCGTGTGACGTCGGCCGACCGGGTCGGCTCGATGTCCACCGACAGCTCGTGCTCCAGGGGCCGGGGATGGGCGGCCAGGCCGGCCTCGGCCAGCGCGGCGATGGCCCGGTCCCGGTGGTCGATCGTCACCACCACCCGGTCCTGGCCGGCGAAGCTGCGGATCTCGGCCAGGGCACCGGTGCTGATCAGGCGCCCGCCGCTGATGATGGTCACGTCGTCGCAGATCTGCTCGATCTCGGCCAGCTGGTGGCTCGACACCACCACCGCCTTGCCCTGCTCGGCGATGCCCCGGATCAGCACCCGCATCTCGGCGATGCCGGCCGGGTCGAGCCCGTTGGCCGGCTCGTCGAGGATCAGCAGGTCGGGGTCCTTCAACAGCGCCCCGGCGATGGCCAGGCGCTGGCGCATGCCGAGGGAATAGGTGCCGAAGTTGTCCTCGTCCCGGCCCACCAGGCCCACGACCTCGAGCACCCGGTCCACCGCCCGGCGGTCGAGCCCGCCCAGCTCGGCCAGCAGTGTCAGGTTCCGCCGGCCCGAGAAGTTGGGAAACATCTTGGGGCTCTCCACGATCGCCCCCACCCGGGGGGCCACCTGGTGGAAGGCCGTGGCGGAGTCGACCCCGAACACCCGCACGCCGCCGGCCGACGGCCGGATGAGGCCCAGGGCACAGCGGATGGTGGTGGTCTTGCCCGAGCCGTTGGGCCCGAGGAAGCCGTGCACCGTGCCGGCCCGGCCCAGCTCAAGGTCGAGCCCCTCCACCGCCACCACGTCGTCCCGCCGGCGGCGCCGGTACACCTTGCGCAGCCCCTGCATCTCGACGATGGCGGTCATCGGTTCACCTTAGGGGACGAGGTCGGGCGGGGTTCAGTCATCGACCTTTCCCAAAGGGGCGGATTGTCACGCCGCGAGAACTCCATCGGTGATGTGGACGCTGCGGTCGCAGTAGTGGAGGATGCGCTCGTCGTGGGTGACGACGATGGCGGCGGTGCCCCGGTTCTTCATCTCCGTGCGGATCAGGTCCATCACCTGCTCCCCCAGCTTGGTGTCGAGGGCCGACGTGGGCTCGTCGAACAGCACCAGCTTGGGGTCGTTCATCAGGGCCCGCCCGATCGCCACCCGCTGGCGCTGGCCACCCGACAGCTGGGAGGGCAGGTTCTTGGCCCGGTCGGCCAGGCCCAGCTCGTCGAGCAGCTCGTCGGCCCGCTGCTGGGCCGCCTTGCCCCGGCGCTGGCCCAGCTCGTCCACCACCAGCAGGTTCTCCCGGGCGGTGAGGAACGGCACGAGGTTCACCGATTGGAACACGAAGCCCACCATGCGCTGGCGGAACCGGGTGAGGTCCTTCTCGCTGTAGCCCGAGATGTCCTCGCCGGCCACCACCACCCGGCCCTCGGTGGCCCGCAGGATCCCGCCGGCGATCGAGCACAGGGTGGTCTTGCCCGAGCCCGACGGCCCCACCAGGGCCACCATCTCGTCGCTGCCGATGGTCAGCGTGGCGTGGTCGAGCGCCACCACCTCGGAACCGTCTCCCATGGTGTAGACCTTGCGCACGTCGCTGAGCTCGAGGGCGTTCATCGATACTCCATCTCAAACAGTGGTTCCGATGGCGGACGCCGGGTCCACGCGGAGGACCCGGCGCAGGGAGAACAGGCAGCCGGCGATCGCCGCCAGCAGCAGCAGGACGGCGCTGAGCACGATGCGGACCGGGGTGATCTGCAACGGGATGCTGCCCGGCGGGATGATCGCGTCGAGCACCACCATGAGCACGGCGGCCAGCACCGAGGCGATGGCGGTGACCACCACGGCCTGGACCACCACACCGCTGAACAGGGTGCCGGAGCGGGCCCCCAGCGCCTTGAGCACCCCGTACATGCCCGACCGCTCCACCGTGAGCAGGGCGAAGAACAGGGCGATGACGACCAGGGCGATCACGATCGTGACGCCGATGATCTGGTTGAACGTGCTCTGCTGCTCGCGCACCCCGGGGATGGCGTTCACCGCTTCGGTGACGGTGAGGCTCTCGGTGGCCCCGCCGGTGGCCTCGTCGATCCGGCCGGCGATGTCGGCGTCGCCCTGCACGATCAGCGCCTGGAACACACCTTCGGCCAGCTGGGCGTCGGGCCGGTTGGCAGCGAGGACGGAGCGCCAGGTGGCGGCCGAGGCCCACAGCGAGCCCTGGCCGTTGTAGGTGGTGTCTCGCACGAAGCCGACGATCTCCACCGGGGTGCGGGCCGGGCCGAGCTGGATCGTCATCCCCTCGGTCACACCGTCGGCCTTGAGGATCTCGTCGGCGTAGGCCTGGCCCGCGGCCGGTGGGTCGGGCACCCCCTCGGGGGGCAGCTCGTAGCCGAACAGGGCCACATCGGCCAGGTCGCGGGGCCCGTTGCCCGGCACCCGGGCGCCGAGCTGGGCCGAGCCCAGGCCGCCCACTGCGGTCACCCCGGGGATCTGCTCGACCGCCTGGCGGACGTCGGGATCGATCCGGCTCCGCACCAGCGAGGCCTGCGAGGTGGAGGAGTAGACGACGGCCTGGGCCTGCTGGGCCCGCAGGGCGCCGGTGGACGACTGGATCAGCCCGTCGAGCAGGCCCCCGAGCAGCATCAGAAGGGCGGCGATCAGGCTGAGGATCACGGTGGCGGTGACGAACCGGCTGGGCCGGCGCCGCATCTCCCGGAGGGCCAGCTTCATCGCCCCACCCCCGCCCCGGTGGTGGCTTCGATGGGGTCGATGGCCAGCACCCGCCGGGCGGCCAGCAGGGCGCTGCCCACCCCGAGGACCAGCAGGAGCACCGCCCAGAAGATGGCGGCCGAGGTCTCGAACCGGAGCTGGATGCCGCCCAGGCGCTGCTGGCTGACCGGGTAGTAGAGCAGGGCGCCGAGCGCGATCCCAGACCCCAGGATCAGCGCCACCTGGGTGAGCAGCGAGCCGACGAGGCGGGAGCTGGGGGCGCCGACGGCCCGCAGCAGGGTGAGGGTGTTGGCCTTCTGGAACGTGACGATCAGGAAGAACAGGCCGGTCACGCAGGGCACCACCAACCCGTAGAGCAGGAAGATCAGCTGGAACGACTGGCGCACCTGGCTGACTCCGGGGGTGTTGGCCTCGGCGTCGGCCCGGGTGAGGGCATCGAGGTCGGGCGAGGCGGCGTTGACGTTGGCCACCAGCTGCTCGGGCGAGGTGCCCTCGGCGGGGGCCATGGCCAACACGTTGGGCAGCACACCCTTGGCGTCGGGGTTGGCCGAGGCGACGGCCGCTTCGTAGGTGGCGTAGGAGGCGAACAGGGTAGGGGTGACGTTGAGCTGGGCGTCGTCGGCCAGACCCACGATCGTGATCACCTCGTCTCCCGGCAGGATGCGGATCGTGTCGCCCACGTCGAACCCGCTGGCCTGGTCCGACGAGCTCGCCACGGCCTCGTTGTCGGCCGTGGGGTAGCGGCCGGCGCTGAGGGCGGCCGGCGATCCGAGGCCCCGGCCGTCGTCGCCCAGGTCGTAGCCGATCACCGTGGTGTCGAACGTCTCGCTGGCCCCGCCCAGCCGTTCCGCCGTGGGCAGGGCGGTGAACGTGCCCTGGCCGATGCGGCCCACCTCGCCGACGCCCTCGACCCCCCGGGCGGCGGCCTCCAGATCAGGGGTGAGGATGCTGCCCTGGATGACACGCTGGCCGTCCACCGAGTAGACGAGCACCGGCGAGCTCTGGTTGCGGATGGCGCCGATGAAGCCGGTGATGAGCCCGTTCTGCAGCGACTGCTGGAACAGGATGAGGAAGACGAGGAGGGCGATGGCGGCGACCAGCAGCCCGAAGCGGACCTTGGACCGCGCCATCTCCTTGAGGGCGAGGAACATCGCCTACACCTTCGCAGGTCAGGCCGCGATGGAGGCGCGACCGCCGGGAAATTCTCGCCTGATTTCTGCCCCTGCCGGGAAGAGAACGGGGTGATGGAGCGTTTCCTTCAGTTGACAACCCATAGCCCACGGGGAGTAACCCTCATGTGGCGGCGTCGTCAGCACGGACAGGTATCCGAAGGGAACACCCCAGTCCCGGCGCCGCTGGTCACCGGCCCCCGGCCGGTGGCGGGAGAGACCGGCGGCCTTTGCGAAAGGCACCAGCTTCCATGCGCCCCACCGTCCGTCTCGGACAGTTCTTCGGCATAGACGTCGGTCTCCACTGGACGATCGCGCTCATCGCCGTGCTGCTCACCGTCACCCTGAGCGGCACGGTCCTTCCCGAGTTCGCCCCCGGCCACAGCACGGCCGCCTACCTGATCACGGCCCTGGTGACTGCGGTCCTGTTCATGGCCTCGATCGTGGCCCACGAGCTGGGCCACTCGCTCGTGGCCATCCGCGACGGCATCAAGGTGAAGGGCATCACGCTGTTCGCCCTGGGCGGCGTGGCCGCTCTGGAAGGCGAGCCGGCCAGCCCCGGCTCGGCCGCCCGAGTGGCGCTGGCCGGCCCGGCGGTGAGCATCGGGGTGGGCGCCGTCTCGATCGGCGCCGCCATCGGGGCCAGCGCCCTGGGGCTGCCCGGCCTGGTGGTGGCAGCCCTGGTGTGGCTGGGCGTGATCAACGCCAGCCTGGCCGTGTTCAACCTGCTGCCGGCGCTCCCGCTCGACGGGGGCCGGGTGCTGCAGGCCTACCTGTGGAAGCGCCGGGGCGACCGGCACGAGGCCACGATCTCGGCGTCCAAGGCCGGCCGCTGGATCGGCTGGGGCCTGGTGGCCTTCGGCTTCTGGGAGGTCACCCAAGGCGGTAACGGCCTGTGGACCATGCTGATCGGCTGGTTCGTGCTGATGACGGCCAAGGCCGAGGGTCTGCGGGCCCGGATGGAGCGTGACCAGGCCCGGATGCCGGCCGGTCCCTTCGGGTTCGGGCCCTTCGGTCCTCCCTCGGCTGGCGGGGGCTTCGGCGGCTCCGGCCCCTGGGGTCCCCCTCCGACTTCTCCCCCCTACACCGACTCCGGTGTCGGCGCCGGTGGCGGCGCAGCCGGCCCCGGTGGTGGGGTCGGCGGCCCGGCCTGGTCGGGCACCGTGTGGGGCGGCCGACTGGCCGGTCCGTTCGTCATCACCTCGTGGCCCCCGCCCCGGGCCGAGGACCGTCGTGCGGGCGCCGGCCCCGGCCCCTCCTACCACGACGTCATCGACGTGACCGGCGAGCCGGTCGACACCCCCGAACCCGTCGCCCCCCGGCGCTGATCGCAGCACCCGTGTCCCGACGGCGCCGCAGGCGCCGCCGGTTCTCGGCCCGGAACCGAGCCGACGCGAGAAGGCGCCGCCGAACGAGCTCCGTTGCGATGTTGCGTCGTGGACGCGATATCGCGGCGGAGCTCGGGCGATCTGGGCCCGGGGGGTGGGGCCGGCGGGGCCGGTAGGGTCGGGGGATGACGGACGGTGGTATCGACGCCGGCCAGGTCGATGACCTGGAGTCGGCGGCCGACCAGCTGTACGCGCTCGACGCCGAGACGTTCGTTGCGGCCCGGGACCAGCTGGTCAGGGCGCTGCGGGCGAGGGGCCGGCGGGACCTGGCCGGCGAGGTGAAGGCCCTGCGCCGACCCACGGTCATCGCTGCCGAGCTGAACCGTGTGCTGCGGGCCTCCCCCGCCGACCGGGAGGCCCTGATCGGAGCGGCCCAGGCCCTGGCCGGAGGCCAGCACCGGCTGCTGGCTGGCGACGCCGTGGACCTGGTCGGCCTGCAGGCCGCCCACCGGGCCGCCGTGGCCACCCTGGCCGCCCGGGCCGAGCGGCACCAGGCCGAGGTGCACGCCGCCCTGGAAGCGGCGTCGGTGGACGAGTCACTCCACCCCCAGCTCCACCGGGCCACGTTCGCCCAGGAACCCTCCCCCACCCGGGGTTTCGACCTGCTGGCCGCCGCCGGCCTGGCTCTCCCCGACCAGCGCCCCGAGCGCCCGCCTCGGCCCGCCGGTGCCCGCCCCGCCCCCGGCACCCGCCGTCTTCCTGGCCGCCGGTCCGCCCCGGCGGGCCCGTCAGCCGTCCCGACCGCACCGGCTGACCCCGCAACCTCGCCGACCGCCCCCGGCGGGCCCCGGAAGCTGCAGACCGTGCCGACGGCCAAGGACCTGGAGCTGGCGGAGCGGCGCCTCACCGCCGCCCAGGCGTCCGAGGCCAAGGCAGCCGAGCGGGTCAGCGAGGCCGAGGCCCGCCTGGCCGAGGCGCGCCGCCATCACGAGGAGACGGTCCGGCGCCGGGAAGCAGCCGAAGCCGCCCTGGCCCGCCTCCATCCCGGCGCCGACTAGCACCGGAGGGGCGGCGCCCCTAGTGATCAAGGCCGGGCCGGTACGGCCGATGTAACACGAGCCCAGCCCGGCGCGCCCCGATCCTGACCCCATCGCCGACCTTCTGTGATCGCACTCATCTCGTTCCTGGTCCTCATCGCCCTGTTCCTCACCGTCGCCCGGGTGGCGACGGTGGTGCTCGAGGTCACCGGCATGGACCGTCAGGCGGCCGAGTTCCAGGCCCGCTCGGCCCTCATGGGCGTCGGCTTCACCACGCTGGAGAGCGAGGCCATCACCAACCACCCGGCCCGGCGCCGGCTCGTCCTCTGGCTGATGACGTTCGGCAACGCCGGCATCATCACCGGCATCGGCTCGTTCATCATCGCCTTCGGCGACGCCCCCGCCCTGCAGACCCTGCTGCGGTCGGGCGAGCTGCTGGCCGGCACGGTGCTGCTACTGGTCTCGGTGCACATCTCGGCCGCCAACCGGCTCATCGCCCGGGCCACCCGGGCCGGCCTACGCCGCTTCACCAGCCTGGAGACGTCGAACCTGACGATCCTGCTCCCCCGAGGCGACCGGTGGGTGGTGGCCGAGCTACGGGTGGAACGCTACTGCGGCCTCGTCGGACGCTCGCTCGCCCACCTCGATGCGGCCCGCCACGACATCGCCGTCCTGGGCGTCCGGCGTCGCGACGGCACCTATCTCGGATCCCCGCCCCAGGGCACCGAGCTGGCCATCGGGGACGTGGTGACGCTCTATGGTCGTATCGCCCAGCTCAACGCCCTGACCCACGTGCGGGCGTCGGGCGCTCCGGTCTCGGGGAACGAGTCCCCGGAGACCGGAGAGACCGCCGAGGAAGGGGTCAGTTCCGCTCGATGATGATCGCCGGGGCCATGCCACCGGCGGCACACATGGTCACCAGGCCGTAGCGGCCGCCGGTGCGCTCCAGCTCGTCGAGCACGGTACCGATCAGCATGGCGCCGGTGGCGGCGATCGGATGGCCGAGCGCCATGGCCCCGCCGTTGACGTTGACCTTGTCCCGGTCCAGGTCGAGCAGACGGATGAACCGCTCGGCCACCACGGCGAAGGCCTCGTTGATCTCCCACAGGTCGATGTCGTCGACCGTGAGCCCGGCCCGGTCGAGCGCCTTGCGGGCCGCCGGCACGGGGGCGTTGAGCATCAGGGTGGGGTCGTCGCCCATGTTGACGGCGGCCACGATCCGGGCCCGGGGCGTCCAGCCGTTGGCCTGGGCCGCCTCGGGGCTGGCCAGCAGGATGGCGGCCGCGCCGTCGACCACGCCCGAGCTGTTGCCGGCATGGTGGACGTGCTCGATCTCCAGGTCGGGGTAGCGGGCCAGCACCATCTTGCGAAGGGTGGTGCCCTGGCCGTCGAGGTCGACGTCGGCCATGGCGGCGAACGACGGGCCGAGCTTTGCCAGGCCTTCCAGGGTGGTGTTGGGCCGGGGGAACTCCTCGTGGTCGAGGGCCAGCGTGCCATCGGCGTGGTACACGGGCACCAGGCTCCGCTCGAACCGGCCCTCCTTGATCGCCCGGTCGGCCCGCTGCTGGGACACCACGGCCAACTGGTCGAGCGCCTCACGGGGGATGCCGTCGAGGGTGGCGATGGCGTCGGCCGCCACCCCCTGGTGGGTCTGGGGGTGGCGGGCCCGCAGGCGCTCGTTGCCCCCGTCCATCAGGGCTCCCCGCAGCGGGATCTGCACCTCGCCCAGCGCCGGGTGGAGCGACATCATCTCGCAGCCCCCGGCGATCAGCACGTCCTCCATGCCCGACATGATCGAGGCTGCGGCCAGGTTGGTGGTGGTGATGCCCGAACCGCAGAACCGGTCGAGCGTGACACCCGAGGCCTTCGTGTCGTAGCCGGCATCGAGCAGGGCCATCCGGGCCAGGTCGCCGCCCTGGGGGCCGACCTGCATGCTGGTGCCGAAGATCACGTCGTCGACGGCCGAGGTGTCGAGGTCGTTGCGGTCACGGATGGCGGCCAGCACCGTGGCGCCCAACTGCTGGGGATGGATGTCGGCCAGCGAGCCCTTCCCCACCTTGCCGATGCCCCGGGGTGTCCGGCAGGCGTCGATGATCCAGGCTTCGTTCATGGGGGTGCACCCTTTGTCGAGAGGTCGTTGCCTGGAAACGGTAGTGGCCGGCCCCGGTGCCGCACCATGTCGGGCGCCCGACAGGCACCAGGGTCCCGCCGTGATGCACCATGGGACGATGAGCGGAAACATCTCGTCGACCCGACCCGACGGCACGCCCTACCCCGTGCAACTCGACGAATCCGAGCTGCGGGAACGGCTGGACCCCCTGAGCTACCACGTGCTGCGCCAGGCCGGCACCGAAGCCCCCGGCACCGGGGAGTACACCGACACCGAGACCGTCGGCGTCTACAAGTGCAAGGCGTGCAACGCCGAGCTGTTCCGCAGCGAGACCAAGTTCCACTCGGGCTGCGGCTGGCCCTCGTTCTACGCCCCCACCGAGGCCGACGCCGTGGTGCTGCTCGAGGACCGCCTGCTCGGCTACCCCCGGGTGGAGGCCCGCTGCGCCAACTGCGGCTCCCATCTGGGCCACGTGTTCCAGGGCGAAGGCTTCCCGGTGCCCACCGACCAGCGGTGGTGCATCAACTCGGTGAGCCTCACGCTGGAGCCGGCCGGCGAGGCCGGGCCGACTCCAGCCTGAGCATCTCTACTTGTTCAGCTCGGCGGCGTGCTTCTCGGTCCACGAAGCCAGGGCCGCCGCCTGCTCCTCGTTCAGCTTGGCCCGCACCGACTGGGCCCGGGCCACGGCATCGAGCATGCGGGCGTACGTGTTGCCCTGGAACTTGGGGAACACCCGCTGGGCCATCAGCTCGTAGCTGCGGAACTTGGCCGCCGGGTTGGCGAAGTCGTGGTCCATGCACAGGTAGCCGCCGAACCCGCCCGACTGCTTCCACAGGCTCTCGATCTGGTTGATGCAGTCCTCGGCCGTGCCGATGGCGCCCACGCCCGACTCGTTGACCCACTGGATCCGCTCCTGGAGGGTGTCGCCCTCGGGGCAGAACTGGGGTGCGGCCGCGGTCTTCTGCAGGTAGTCGAACCAGTGCTCGATGCCGTACTCGACGTCGCGCATCGCCTGTTCCCGGGTCTCGGCGATGTGCATGAGGCCGACCAGGCGCCACTTGTCACGGCTGGCCGTCTGGTTGTGCTGGGCGGCCACGTCGTTCCACACGTCGTAGTGGAGGGCCAGCACATCGGCCCCGATCTGCATGGTGGCCCCGATCGACAGCAGGCCCACGCCGTGCTTGCCGGCGATGCGGGGGCCCGACGGCGAGGCGATGGCGGCCACCGCGATCTCCACGTCGGAGTACAGCGGCATCTGCACCTTGGCGTCCTGCAGCTTGAACCAGTCGGTCTCCATCGTGAGGGGGTCCTCGGACCGCAGCAGGTGCATGATGGCGTCCATCCCCTCCTCCAGCATGCGGCGCTGCTCGGAGGGTTGGATGCCGATCATGTGGGCGTCGGTGGGCAGGGCTCCCGGGCCGGCACCGAACATGAAGCGGCCCCGGCTGAGGTGGTCGATCTGCACGATGCGGTCGGCCGTCCACAGCGGGTTGTGGTAGGGGACCGACAGCACGCCGCTGCCCAGCTTGATGTTGCGGGTGCGTTCGAAGGCGGTGGCGCAGAACAGGAACGGGTCGCCGATGATCTCGGTGCCACAGGAATGGTGCTCGCCCACCCACGCCTCGTCGAACCCCAGGTAGTCGAGCTGGCGGATCAGCTCCAGGTCACGGTGGAGGTTGGCGTTGGGGTTGGTGGCGTGGTCGTGGAACGGTGCCTGGAAGATGCCGAACTTCATGCGCTGCATGGGTCCCCTTTGGATGCGTATGAGCTTCGTTGTCTGGGTGGTCCGGCGGCGACCCCTCCCCTCACCCCGGGGGCCCTGCCGTGGCCGGCAAACCTAGCAAACGGGACCGACCCACCTCTACGCGGGCGGAACAGGTTGTGCATGAACGGTGGACAAGCAAGTGGACAACCGGTGCGTTTCCCCATCGGTTCTGTGCAGAACGAAGAAATCCTGGGGATGACCCTGTGTATTGCGAAAAACCTCTTGACCTGGGAAAACGCCGGGAGCAAGGTGACGTCATCACGGATGGCAGCGACGGTCTCCACCGGATCGAAGGGAAAGCGGAAGCGGGTTCTCCGGGCAACCGGGGCCACCGGCCGAAGCGGGAACGGAGGCCCGGCGTGAGCGGTCGAATCCAGCCGTGAGGAACGGGACTTCCTCCCGGATGCTCGGCATCATGTTTCCGCCTCGTCGGGGTCGACACCACGAGCGGGGGCTAGACCGGACGGCGCTCACGCCCTGCCGGCGACCGACGCCGAGCGTCCAACCGACTCCACTGACTCGCATGCAACTCACTGGAGCGGTCCTGAACGCGAACTGCCCGCCGGGCTTCCTCCGACGGGCAGTGGACAAAAGTGTCGAGCGAGATGATAGCGCCATCGACTTCGACGCTGGGGGATACCCGAACCACCTTCAGACGCCCTCCCACCGCCGGTGGACAGCGCAAGCTGGCCCCGGCACCGGGAGGGCGTCTTTCTTTTTTCTGCCCACCCGATGACAATGCAGCCATGCGTGGCCTCGAACACCCGCTGAGCGGCGCTCGCTACGAGCTGGAGCCCGACGGCACCGTCACCGTCCACCACCAGGGCCGCACCGGCAGCTTCGACGGCCGGGGCCGTTGGCTGGCCGGCGAGCTGCGCTGGGCCGACCCCCACCTGTGCGGGTGGTTGACCGCAGAGCCGGCAGACAGAGCGGAGGCGCCCCGATGAGCGACACCCTGGCCCGGTCGAGCGGCCCCACCTACGACGAGATCCTCGACGCCGACACCCACCCGGTGAACCCGGTGCTGCGCCTGGCCGGGGTCGACGACATCGGCCCCGTCACCATCCCGGCCAGCCGCTACACCTCCCAGGCGGTGTTCGACGCCGAGGTGGAGCACCTGTGGAAGCGCTCGTGGCAGATGGCGTGCCGGGAGGAGCACATCCCCAACGTGGGCGACGCCTACGTGTACGACGTGGTGGGCCTGTCGATCCTCGTGCTGCGGGTGACGCCCACCCGGATCAAGGCCTACTGGAACGCCTGCCTCCACCGGGGTCGGGCCCTGGCCACCGAGCCCGGTCCGGTGGGCGACGTCATCCGCTGTGCCTTCCACGGGCTGGAGTGGCACCACGACGGCACGCTGGCCCAGCTCACCACGTCGTGGGACTTCCCCCACGTGCAGGCCGACCAGTTCTGCCTGCCCGAGGTGAAGGTGGGGACCTGGGAGGGTTGGGTGTTCGTGAACCCCGACCCCGAGGCCCGACCGTTCGAGGAACACCTCGGCACCCTGCCCGAGCACTTCGCCAAGTGGGCCCCCGGCAACAAGTACGTCTCGGCCCATGTGGGCAAGGTGCTGCCGGTGAACTGGAAGGTGGCCCAGGAGGCGTTCATGGAGGCGATGCACGTGATCGCCACCCACCCCCAGATCATGGCCAGCATCGGCGACGCCAACACCCGCTACGACGCCTTCGGCCCCTTCAGCCGGGCCATCAGCGCCGGGGCGGTGGCCAGCCCCCATCTCACCTGGACCCCCACCGAGCAGCAGATCTTCGACTCGCTGACCGACCGTCGCCTCGACGCCGATCCGGTGGCCGCGGTGCCTGAGGGGATGACGGCCAGGGCCTTCGCCGCCGCCGGCGGCCGGGCCCGCAAGCGCCGCACGGTGCCCGACATCGACACCTACTGCGACGCCGAGATGGTCGACTCGATCTACTACACGCTCTACCCCAACTTCCATCCCTGGGGGGCGTTCAACCGGATCAACTACCGGTTCCGGCCGGTGGGCCGCCAGGTCGACCGGTGCCTCATGGAGTGCATCTACACCGACGACTTCGCCGGCGAGCGCCCGCCGCCGGCCCCTTACGTGGAGCTCGGCCTCGACGCCGAATGGGTGGACGCCGTGCCCGAGCTCGGCCTGCTGGCCCGGGTGTTCCAGCAGGACACGCTGAACCTGCCGGCGGTGCAGCAGGGGCTGGAGGCCATGGCCGCCCGGGGCGGGTCGCTCACCCTCACCCGCTACCAGGAGCTGAAGGTCCGCCACTTCCACCACCTGTGGGAGCAGCAGCTGCCGGCGGGTGGTTGAACCCAGCCGGCCCGACTTCACATTTTGGCTCGACGATGATGCGTACAGCCGAACTGGAGGTCATGCTATCTGAACGGCAGATGACGGCCTGCCACTGGATCGCCCTCGGAGCCTCGTCGCGGTTTCCCTCCCCACGACGAGGCTCCGAGGCGGGTCCGCCCCTCTCTACCCCAGGTCGGGGTTGTCCCATACGATCAGGGTCGACCAGCCGTCGGTGGTGGGGTCGGGCAGATAGTTCTCCAGCCCGCACACCAGGCGGAACCCGTTGCCCATCTGGAACGTGAGGGTGCTGTCGTACAGCTCACCCCGGCGTACCCGGTCGATGTACTCCTCGGCCGTGAGCTCGTGCTTGTGATCCTTGAAGCCGGGCATGTGGCCGCCGGCGATGATGCCCCGTTTACGGTGCCGCCGCACCACGTCCTTGCGCAGCTCGTAGAGCCGGTTGCCGATGCCGCGCCGCCGGTAGTCGGGGTGCACCAACATGTCGGTGCCGTAGTACCACTGGCCCTCCGGCCGGTGGTTGGCGCACTGGTGGGCCCCCGTTATCCCGGCGATGGTGTGCTGGGGATTGTCGAAGTCGAAGTCGAGGAAGATCCCGGCCCCCTGGCCCACCACCCGGTCGCCGTCGAGGGCCACGAAGAACCCTTCGGGGAACACCTCGGCGTAGACCCGGATGTCCTCCTCCGACAACAGCCCGGCCGGATCCGCCGTGGGGAAGGCGGCCAACTCCAGCTCGGCACACTGGGCGGCCAGCTCGGCCGTGAGGGTCGTGTACGTCAGTTCACCCATGATTGTCCGCCCATGGCCGGTCAGGGTAACAAAGGCCTCTGGCCAGGGCTATCCCCACCAGTGCACCCTGCCATCAGCCCGTTCGGGCTACGTTCAGAACGACGTCGGGCCCGTACAAAGGGTGACGGCCCGCGAGCGAAGGAGAACAGCACATGGCTGGCAAGTTCGAGCTGTACCAGGACAACGCGGGCAAGTACCGGTTCCGGCTCAAGGCGGGCAACGGCCAGATCATCGCCGTGGGCGAGGCCTACGAGTCGAAGGCCGCCGCCCAGAAGGGGATCGAGTCGGTCAAGGCCAACGCCGGCGACGCCGCAGTGGTGGACCAGACCTGATCCGTTACCTGCCTGGTAATTGGTAACCGTCAGCGGCGGGCGCAGAATCGGGGGCATGACCGACCCCAACGCTGCGACCGCCGCCGACCCGGGCCTCACCGACCTGGCCCACACCCAGATGCCCCTCACCCGCCTGCTCGGCCTGGAGATCCTGGGCGGCGATGCCGCCGGGGTGCGGGCCCGGTGCTCGTGGGCGCCGGAGCGGTGCACCTCGAACGGTGTCCTCCACGGCGGGTTCCTGATGGCCATGGCCGATTCCGTGGGGGCCATGGCCGCCGTGTTCAACCTCCCCCAGGGGGCCGGCACCTCCACCATCGAGTCGAAGACGAACTTCTTCCGGGCCGTGACCGAGGGCGACCTGACCATCACGGCCACCCCCGTGCACGTGGGGCGGACCACGATCGTGGTCCAGACCGACATCACCCGCCCCGACGGCAAGCTCGTGACCCGCACCACCCAGACCCAGGCAGTGCTCGCGCCCAGGTGACAGGGCTCGCCCCGAAGTGACCGTGCCCGCGCCCCGCTGAGACGCCTGGCACGCCCGCTCGATACGTGTGGGGCCAGGGGGTCACCGCTACCGTCGGTCGGCGATGGACACCTGCGACGTGGTGGTGATCGGGGCCGGGCCGGCTGGCGCCGCCGCCGCCATCGAGGCGGCACGGGCCGGGGCCAGCGTCACCGTGTTCGAGAAGGCCCCTCACGGGCGCGACAAGGTGTGCGGCGACGGTCTCACCCCCCGGGCCATTCGGGCCCTGCTCGACCTGGGTATCGACCTCGCCCCCAGCCACCGCATCGACGGGCTTCGGATGATCGCCGGGCGCACCACCCGGGAGCTCGACTGGCCCGGCGGGCGGTTCCCGGCCTACGGCGGGGTGTGGCCCCGGCGCCGGCTCGACGCCGCCCTGATCGACGCCGCCTCCGAGGCCGGGGCCAAGGTGGTGTTCGAGACCGAGGCCCGTCCGGTGATCGACGGCACCGGTCGGGTCACCGGCGTCGTCGCCGGCGAGCGCACGATCGAAGCCGGCCTGGTGGTGGCGGCCACCGGCGCCCCAGGCAAGGTGGCCCGCATGCTGGGGGCCGAGCGCGACCCCGACGAGCCCTTCGGCCTGGCCATCCGCACCTACGCCGAGACCCCCCGCCACGGCGACCGCCTGATCGAGGCCTGCCTCAGCCTGCGCGACGGCGAGGGCACGGCCGTGCCCGGCTACGGCTGGATGTTCCCCGCCGGCGACGGCACGGTGAACATCGGCGTGGGGGCCCTGTCGACCATGAAGGGGTTTCGCAAGCTCAACCTCAACGCCCTGCTCGACACGTACCGGGCCCAGGTGGCCGAGCCGTGGCAGCTCGGCCCCTACCTGGAGCGGCCCCGGGCCTGGCGCCTGCCGATGAGCGCCCAGCGCCGCCACGGGCCGGGTTGGGTGGCCGTGGGCGACGCCGCCGGGCTCGTCAACCCGATGAACGGCGAGGGCATCGACTACGGGCTGGAGTCGGGCATGCTGGCCGCCCGTCTGTTCGTGGAGGATCCGGCCACGGCCCCCGAGCGGTACGACCGGGCGGTGGGCGAGCGCTTCGACGCCTTCCTGGCCACCGGGCGGCGCTTCTCGTTCCTCATCGGCCACCCCCTGATCCTGCGGGCCGGCCTGCGGATGGCGGTGGGCACCCAGCTGGCGGCCGACATCACGCTCGAGGTGATGGGCAACCTGGTGGACACCACGCCGGGGCCGGGTGGCGGCGGCCTGTCGGGTCGGGTGCTGCGGGTGGCCGACCGGGTGCTGGCCCTGGCCGACCCGGTGTTGCGCCGCACCCGCGCCGCCGGCTGAGCGCGCGCAGTGGAGAACTAGGACCCGGGGGGTGGCTACCCCGGTGAGGTAAGGTGAAGGCCCCATCGCCCTCCCTCCCTCCACCACCGTGAGCCACAACGTATTCGAGCTCTTCACCACGCGGTTCGTCGACGCCTACTACGAGCCCTTCCTCACGATCCCCGATGAGGCCAGCTACAGCTACGCCGACATCGACCGCCGCAGCGCCGCCATCGCCGCCGTCCTCCTCGACGAAGGCGTGCAGGTGGGCGACCGGATCGTGGTCCAGATCGACAAGTCGGCCGACGCTGTGGCCCTCTACTTCGCCTGCCTGCGGGCGGGGTTCGTCTACGTGCCGCTGAACTCGGGCTACACCGCTGAAGAGGTCGGCTACTTCCTGGCCGACACCGAGGCCGCCGCCTTCGTGTTCGCTCCCGGCCGGGCGGCCAAGCTGCAGCCGGTGGCCGACATCGCCGGCGTCACCCGGGCCTTCACCCTGGGCACCAAGGGCAACGGCACGCTGGCCGAGGCGGCCAGCCAGGTGCCGGGCTGGAACCACATCGTCAAGCGCGACCCCGACGACCTGGCCTGCATGCTCTACACCTCGGGCACCACCGGCCGGTCGAAGGGGGCGATGATCACCCACAACAACCTGGCCAGCAACGCCCTCGCCCTCCACGGGATCTGGCGCTGGCGGGAGGGCGACGTGCTCCTGCACGCCCTGCCCATCTTCCACGTCCACGGCCTGTTCGTGGCCCTGCACTGCGCCATCCTCAACGCCTCCGAGGTGATCTTCCTCCCCAGCTTCGACGTGGCCGCTCTCCGGGCCCAGCTGCCCCGGGCCACCGTGCTGATGGGCGTGCCCACGTTCTACAGCCGCCTCCTGGCCGAGCCGGACTTCGGGGCGGCCGAATGCGCCGGCGTGCGGCTCTTCATCTCCGGCTCGGCGCCGCTCACCCCCACCGTGTTCCACGAGTTCACCGAGCGCACCGGCCACACGATCTGCGAGCGCTACGGCATGACCGAGACCGGGATCATCACCTCCAACCCGCCGGAAGACGCCAAGATCGCCGGCACCGTGGGCTACGCCCTGCCCAAGGTGGAGGTACGGGTGGTCGACGACGACGATGTGCTCCTCCCCCCCGACGCGGTGGGCAAGGTGCAGGTCAAGGGGCCCAACGTGTTCCTGGGCTACTGGCAGCAGCCGGAGAAGACGGCGGCCGAGATGACGGCCGACGGCTTCTTCCGCACCGGCGACATCGGCTCGATGGCGGCCGACGGCCGCCTCACCCTGGTGGGCCGGTCGAGCGACATGATCATCTCCGGCGGCTACAACGTGTACCCCAAGGAGGTCGAGCTGCTGCTCGACGAGGTGCCCGGCGTGGCCGAGACAGCGGTGGTGGGCCTCCCCCACCCCGACCTGGGCGAAGGCGTGGTGGCCTTCGTGGTGGCCAGCGACCCGAGCCTCACCGAGATCGACCTGCGGGACGCCCTCAGCGAGCGCATCGCCCGGTTCAAGCAGCCGAAGGCTTACATCTTCGTGGACGAGCTACCCCGCAACACGATGGGCAAGGTCCAGAAGGTGCAGCTCCGGACCGACCACAACGAAGCATTCAGCCTGCTGGATCTCTGATCCGCTACGCCGTGGCGGCCGCGGCCGGAGCCGGACGGTAGAACAGGGCCAGCTGGGCCACCCCGCCAGCCAGGCCGAGGATCACGGCGATGCCGAGGCCCACCCAGCCGTTCAGGTCGTCGGCGATGCCGAAGGCGCTGTCGAGCGAGATCTCACCCGGGCCGAGGGCGCCGATGACCACCGCCATCAGGGCGGTGATGAACGTGTACTCCCAGCCGTTGCCGGTGATCAGGAAGCCCGACGAGCGGTGGACCACCCAGCCCGCCACCAGCATCACGCCCACCACGGCGGCGGCGGCGAACGGGGTGAACAGGCCCACCACCAGCAACAGGCCGCTGGCCTGCTCGGTGATCGACGCCATCAGGGCGTGCATCCGCCCCGGCTTCATACCGATGCTGTCGAACCAGGCACCGGTGCCTGCGATCCGCCCGCCGCGGAACATCTTGGCGTAGCCGTGGAAGGCGAAGGTGAGGCCCATACCCACCCGGAACAGCAGCATCACCACATTGAATGCGTCGTTGTCCAAGCCGTTCATACCAACCCCCTGGAAGCGGAATCGGCTCACATAATGGCAGGGCTGGCGCCCCCGGTCGATCCGAACGCTCAGCCGGTCGTGGCGGTGATGGCCGGGGCGGTGGTGGCCGGGGCGGCCCCAGTGGCCCCCTGGAGGTTGAAATCGATCCGCCGGTTGAGGGCCCGGCCTTCCTCGGTCTCGTTGTCGCCCAACGGGTTCGACTCGCCCTCGCCCCGCGCCGTCAGGCGGGTGGGCGACACACCCAGGTCGATCAGGCGCTGCATCACGGCCTCGGCCCGGTCCTGGGAGAGCTGGAGGTTGCGGGCGTCGTCGCCCTTCGAGTCGGTGTGACCCACCAGCTCCACCGCCGTGTTCGGCACCTGCCCCAGGGCTGCCGCCAGCTGGACCAGGACGGCGTCGCTGTCGGTGTCGATCTCGGCCGACTCCGGTGCGAACACGATGGGCGACGCCGCCAGCAGGGTCTCGATCGTGGTCTGGGCCGTGTCGACGGCCGCCGGGGCGTCGCCAGGGGCCAGCCCCGCCGTCTCGACCACCACGTTGTTCCCGATCCGCTGGGCCACCAGGGCGGAGAAGGCGGCGACCCGGGGGTCGGTCGACACGACGGTCCCGGCCAGCCGGATCTGGCCGCCCTCCCAGGTGGACTCACCGGTGGTCAGCGCCGTGGCGTCGAGGGCCGACGGGCCCCAGGTCTCGCCGGCGATGGCGGTGAGGGTGGCCACGCCGTCGGCGTCGGGCAGGGTGCCGCTCAGGGTGACGTTGGCCCCGTCGATCGACACCGTGGCCTGGACGGGCTTGAGGACGGTATCGACTGCGCCCACCTCGTAGCCCCGCTCGTCGAGGTCGAAGGCGTCGAGCACCTTCTCCTGGAACGCCTTCGGCCGCTCGTCGCCCTTGAGGGCCTGGCCGATCATGCGCAGCGTGCCGTCGTCGAAGGTGGACGCGGGGTCGATGACGAGGTCGTTGACGACGTTGCCCTCGCCGTAGGTCTCGGCTGCGATCTGGCGCAGACGGTCGAACGAGGCCTGGTCCGGTACGGCCCCGCTGATGTTCACCAGGTCGCCCTCCACCTTCACCAGCAAACGCACCGGTTCGGCCGTGCTCAACATGTCGGCCGGGGCGATCGGGTCGGCCTCGGTGAACCGGCCGCTGCAGCCGTACCCGAAGCCCACCACGAGGATGAACAGCACGCTGAGGAGACCCAGGTAGGCCCACGCGCTGCGCTGCTCGGCGCCCGACTCCGCCTGTTGGATCCGCTCGAGCTCTCGGGAGAACTCCTCGGCGGTGACGGCCGGCTCGCGGCGCCTGGAAGGCGTGGGCGCAGGGGCGTCGACCGTGAGGAGACCCGAGATGTCGGCCACCTCCTCCCGCCGCTCGGGAGGGGGCACCGACCGGCTCGGCAGTACCAGCCGTTCGGGGGCCGGGGCCGGCGTGACCCGCTCCGAGCGGGGAGCGGGCGGAGGGGCTTCGATCCGACGGGGGTTCACCGGGGGTGGCACGCCGAGGCGGGTGGTGCGGGCCGACGACGGCGCCTCCGGGTAGGGCGCGCCCCGCTGGCCACGGTCGGGTTGGGGACCTCCCAACGGTTGGGGCGGCGCGATCCCCCCGAGCACCGAGCCGGTACGGTGAGGGGCGACGACGGGGTCGAACTCTTCGTCCTCGTCGTCGTACTCGAACTCGTCGTCGCCCTCAGGGCGGCCGCGGAAGGGCAGTTTCATCCGGAGCGGAGTCTACCCCTCCACTGAGGGCAGTCGGCTGAGCGCATCCTGGACCCGATCCTGCGGGTAGTCGTAGTCGGCCATGTCGCCGGAGAAGTACCGGTCGTAGGCGGCCATGTCGAGCAGGCCGTGGCCGCACAGGGCGGTCAGGATCACCTTCTCCTCGCCCGTCTCCTTGGCCTCCAGGGCCGCCCGCACGGTGGCGGCCAGGGCGTGGGTGGGCTCGGGGGCGGGCACGATGCCCTCGGTGCGGGCGAAGCGCACGCCGGCGTCGAAGCATTCGGTCTGGTGGATGGCCTCGGCCTCGATCAGCCCCAACTCGTAGATGTGCGAGATCAGGGGCGACATGCCGTGGTAGCGCAGGCCGCCGGCATGGATCGGGTCGGGGATGAAGTCGTGGCCCAGGGTGTGCATCTTCATCAACGGGGTGAGCCCGGCGGTGTCGCCGAAGTCGTAGGCGTAGACGCCCTTGGTGAGCGACGGGCAGGCCGCCGGCTCCACCGCACGGATGATGGGGTTCATCCGGCCGGCCATCTTCTCCCGCAGGAAGGGGAACGACAGGCCGGCGAAGTTCGAGCCGCCGCCGGTGCAGCCGACGATCAGATCGGGCGTCTCGCCCACCTTGGCCAGCTGCAGCAGGGCCTCCTCGCCGATGATCGTCTGGTGCAGCAGCACGTGGTTGAGCACGCTGCCCAGGGCATAGCGGATCTCGGGATCCTGGGCCGCCACCTCGACCGCCTCGGAGATGGCGATGCCGAGGCTGCCGGAGGGGCTGGGGTGCACGGTGGCCCCGAAGGTCTCGATGAGGGCCTTGCGGTAGGGCTTCTGGTCGTACGAGGCCCGGACCTGCCAGATCTCACACTCCAGGCCGAACAGGGAGCAGGCGAAGGCCAGGGCGGTGCCCCACTGGCCGGCTCCGGTCTCGGTGGTCAGCTTCCGCACGCCCTCCTGGGCGTTGTAGAACACCTGGGGCACGGCCGTGTTGGGCTTGTGCGACCCGGCCGGGCTCACCCCCTCGTACTTGTAGTAGATGTGGGCCGGAGTGCCCAGCGCCTTCTCCAGCCGGTGGGCCCGGTAGAGGGGCGACGGCCGCCACAGGCGGTAGACGTCCTGCACCTCGTCGGGGATGTCGATGTAGCTGTCGCCCGACACCTCCTGCATGATCAGCGCCATCGGGAACAACGGGGCCAGGTCGTCAGGGCCGACCGGCTCCCGGGTGCCCGGATGGAGGGGAGGGGGCGGCGGCGCAGGGAGGTCGGGGACGATGTTGTACCAGCGGGTCGGCATCTCCGACTCGTCGAGCAGGATCTTGTGCTGTTGCGCCATGAGCGGAACGGTATCGCGCCGGGTGGCGCGATCTATCCCTCGATGGCGGGGACCTCGTCGAGCTCGATGAAGATGCACTCCCCCGGGCACTCGGCGGCGGCGTGGATGACGTTCTCCTCCTGGGAGGGGGCCACCACCGCCAGCTGGGCCGATCCGCCGGGATCGTGGAGCACCTGGCCGTCTTCCACCACGTAGGCGATGCCGTCTTCCAGCAGGGCGAACACGCTCGGCGCATGGTCGGTGCACAGGCCGTCGCCGGTGCACAGGTCCTGGTCTATCCAGACCCGGAGGCGGGCCTGCACGGCCCCACCGAGATTGCTGCCCCGGATGCCGTAGGGCAGCTGGGTGTCACGTACGGCATCCATGTCGAGTCAATCGTATAGCTGGGCCCGGCTCTACGCTGGATCGGGTGAGCAGCTCGTTCGGCCAGATCTTCCGCCTGACCACCTTCGGGGAGTCCCACGGGGTGGCGGTGGGGGCGGTGGTCGACGGCTGCCCGGCCGGCCTCCCCCTGGCCGTGGAGGACATCCAGCGCGACCTCGACCGGCGCCGGCCGGGCCAGAGCCGCCTGGTCACCCAGCGGGCCGAGAGCGACTCCGTGCAGGTGTTGTCGGGCCTGTACGAGGGCCTCACCACCGGCACCCCGATCGCCATGACGGTCACCAACGCCGACCAGCGCCCCGGGGCGTACGACCACCTGAAGGACGTCTACCGTCCCAGCCACGCCGACTGGACCTACGCCGCCAAGTACGGGGTGCGGGACCACCGGGGCGGGGGCCGGGCCTCGGCCCGGGAGACGATCGGGCGGGTGGCGGCCGGGGCCATCGCCCGCCAGCTGCTGGCCCGGGCGGCCGGTGTGGAAGTGCTGGGCTGGGTGAGCGAGGTGCACGGGATCACCGCCGAGGTCGACCTCGACGAGGTCACCCTGGACCGGGTGGAAGCCGATCCCACCCGCTGCCCCGACCCGGCGGCCGCCGCCCGCATCACCGAGGCCATCGAGGACGCCCGCCGCCACGGCGACTCGTTGGGTGGGGTGGTGACGGTGGTGGCCCGCAACGTGCCGGTGGGGCTGGGCGAGCCGGTGTTCGACAAGCTCGACGCCGACCTGGCCAAGGCCATGCTGTCGCTGCCGGCGGCCAAGGGGTTCGAGGTGGGCAGCGGGTTCGCCGGCACCCGCCTCACCGGCGCCGCCCACAACGACCCGTTCGAGCCGGGTCCCGACGGGCGGCCCGTCCCCACCGCCAACCGTTCGGGCGGGATCCAGGGCGGCATCTCCAACGGGGCCGACATCGTGTGCCGGGTGGCGTTCAAGCCCACCGCCACCATCGCCACCGAGCAGAAGACCGTGACCACCTCAGGCCAGGCCACCACGCTGGCCGCCCACGGCCGGCACGACCCGTGCGTGCTGCCCCGGGCCGTGCCCATCGTCGAGGCCATGGCCCTGCTCGTGCTGGCCGACCACTGGCTGCGCCAGGTGGCTGGCTCAGTGTTCGCCGCCGGCCTCGCCTGAGCTCTCGGGCGGGGGCCCGTCGCCGCCGCCCTGGTCACCCGGCCCCTCCTCCGGGCGCTGGTCCCGGAGGAAGGCCTCCAGCTCGGCCGCCAGGTCGTCGCCCGAGGGGAGCAGCTCCTCCCGGCTGTCG
>Ga0268299_1001545_pt1 | contig 38810 bp, 35 predicted proteins | sample NOBtaG_FD_193484 | JGI IMG/M metagenome (GOLD analysis project Ga0268299, IMG submission 193484) | Activated sludge microbial communities from bioreactor in Nijmegen, Gelderland, Netherland - NOB reactor | ecosystem: Engineered > Bioreactor > Aerobic > Activated sludge | place: Netherlands... | reverse complement strand
CCGGTCTTGCCGGCCAGGTAGAGCAGGATCGCGCCCGACTCCCACAGCGGCAGCGGGCGGCCGCCCGGGCCGTGCGGGTCGAGGATGGCCGGGATCTTGTTGTTCGGGTTGAGCGACAGGAACTCCGGCGACAGCTGGTCGTCGCTGTCGAAGCTGACGCGGTGCGGCTCGTAGGGCAGGCCCGTCTCCTCCAGCATGATCGAGACCTTGACGCCGTTGGGCGTGGGCAGCGAATAGAGCTGGAGGCGGTCGGGGTGGCGCGCGGGCCACTTGCGGGTGATCGGGAAGTCGGCGAGGCGGTTCATTCCCGGGTTATCGCATGAAGCGACGAAGGGCGTGCCGCCCGGCACGCCCTTCGCCAGTCAGCGACGCGCGGGGTCAGCGCACGCGGCCTTCCTTCCAGGCTCCCAGCAGCTTGTCGTAGGCGATCGTCTCGCCCTTGGGCTTCTCGTTGGCGAGCTTCTTCCACGGCGCGCCCTTGTCGCTCAGATACTTCGCCGGGTCGCCCTTGGGGTTGAGCTTGGGCGGGCACTTGGCCATGCCGGCGCGCTCCAGACGGGCCATCACGTCGTCCATCTCGCCGGCCAGCGTGTCCATCGCGGCCTGCGGCGTCTTCTCGCCGGTGACGGCCTGGGCCACGTTCTTCCACCACAGCTGCGCGAGCTTCGGGTAGTCGGGCACGTTGGTGCCGGTGGGCGTCCAGGCGACGCGCGCCGGGCTGCGATAGAACTCCACCAGCCCGCCGAGCTTGGGCGCCAGGTCGGTCATCGCCTGGCTCTGGATGTCGCTCTCGCGGATCGGTGTCAGGCCGACGATGGTCTTCTTCAGCGACACCGACTTGCTGGTGATGAACTGCGCGTACAGCCACGCCGCCGCGGTCTTGTTCGCATCGTGTTCGGCGAAGAAGGTCCACGAGCCGACGTCCTGGTAGCCGTTCTGCATGCCCTGCTTCCAGTACGGGCCGTTCGGGCCCGGGGCCATGCGCCACTTCGGCGTGCCGTCGGCGTTGACCACCGGCAGGCCCGGCTTGGTCATGTCCGCCGTGAAGGCCGTGTACCAGAAGATCTGCTGCGCGATCTGGCCCTGCGCGGGCACCGGGCCGGCTTCGCCGAAGGTCATGCCGGTGGCTTCCTTGGGCGCGAACTTCTTCATCCAGTCGACGTACTTGGTCAGCGCGTACACGGCCGCCGGCGAGTTGGTGGCGCCGCCGCGCGAGACGCTGGCGCCCAGCGGGGTGCAACCGTCCTCCGAGGCGCGGATGCCCCACTCGTCGACCGGCTTGCCGTTCGGGATGCCGATGTCGGCCGTGCCGGCCATCGACAGCCAGGCGTCGGTGAAGCGCCAGCCGAGCGACGGGTCCTTCTTGCCGTAGTCCATGTGGCCGTAGATCGGCTTGCCGTCGATCTCCTTCACGTCGTTGGTGAAGAACGCGGCGATGTCCTCGTAGGCGCTCCAGTTCAACGGCACGCCGAGGTCGTAGCCGTACTTGGCCTTGAACTTGTCCTGCAGGTCCTTGCGGGCGAACAGGTCGGCGCGGAACCAGTAGAGGTTGGCGAACTGCTGGTCGGGCAACTGGTAGAGCTTGCCGTCGGGGCCGGTGGTGAAGCTGGTGCCGATGAAGTCCTTCAGGTCCAGTCCCGGGTTGGTGAACTCCTTGCCCGCGCCCGACATGTAGTCGGTCAGGTTCATGATCTTGCCGTAGCGGTAGTGCGTGCCGATCAGGTCGGAGTCGGAGATCCAGCCGTCGTAGATCGACTTGCCCGACTGCATCGAGGTCTGCAGCTTCTCGACCACGTCACCTTCCTGGATCAGGTCGTGCTTGACGGTGATGCCGGTGATCTCCGAGAAGGCCTTCGCGAGCGTCTTGCTCTCGTACTCGTGCGTGGTGATCGTCTCGGAGACGACAGCGATCTCCTTCACGCCCTTGGCCTTGAGCTTGGCCGCCGCCTCGACGAACCACTTCATCTCCTCGGCCTGCTGGGCCTTGCTCAGCGTGGACGGCTGGAACTCGCCGTCGATCCAGCGCTGGGCCGCGTCGGCGGTGGCCGGGGCCGCGCCTGTGGCCGATACGGCGGGCGAAGCCGCCGGCCCGGGGGCCTGGGCCGCCGGGGCGGCCTCGTCCTTCTTGCCGCACGCGGCCATCATCAGCGCGGCCGCGGCAACGGCCAGCGCGCTGTACTTGAGCTTCATTGCTGTCTCCTCTTGTTGGGCTTCCCCGTCCGCTGCGAGATGTCCTGGCCCCGGGGAAGCCGGTGGGCCGCATCCCTCGAAAAAGCTCCCGCTAGCCCTTGCGCATCACCAGCGCCAGCACGGCCATCGAGATCACGAAGCTGATCCACACGCTCGGTTCCTGCGCCTGCGAGAACCACTGCGTGAACCTGCCCGACAGGCCGACGAAGGCCAGGTTGATGTAGGCCGCCACGAGCAGCCCGACGAACAGCCGGTCGCCGCGCGTGGTGGGCATCGGCAGGAAGCCCTTGCGCTCGACGGTCGGCGACTTGATTTCCCACAGCGTCATGCCGGCCAGCATCAGCACGATGCAGCCGAAGAACACCGCCACCGGCGTGGTCCAGACCATCCAATCAAACATCGCGCCTCCGCACGAGCACGGCCACAACCAAGCAGCCGCCGCGGATCCGGCTTCGCCGGTCCGCCAGCGGCGCCCCCTGGGGGGAGGCGCCGAAGGCGCTTCGGGGGGCACTCATACGCGCCCCATCGCGAACCCCTTCGCGATGTAGTGACGCACGAACCAGATCACGATCGCGCCGGGCACGATGGTCAGCGTGCCGGCTGCGGCCAGCACGGCCCAGTCCATGCCGGAGGCGCTCACCGTGCGCGTCATCGTCGCGACGATCGGCTTGGCGTTCACGCTGGTCAGCGTGCGCGCCAGCAGCAGCTCGACCCAGCTGAACATGAAGCAGAAGAAGCAGGCGACGCCCACCCCCGCCTTGATCAGCGGGATGAAGATCGTCAGGAAGAAGCGCGGGAAGGAGTAGCCGTCGATGTAGGCCGTCTCGTCGATCTCGCGCGGCACGCCGCTCATGAAGCCTTCGAGGATCCACACCGCCAGCGGCACGTTGAACACGAGGTGCGCCAGCGCGACCGCGAGGTGCGTGTCCATCAGCCCGAGCGTCGAGTAGAGCTGGAAGAAGGGCAGCAGGAAGACCGCCGGCGGCGTCATCCGGTTGGTGAGCAGCCAGAAGAAGACGTGCTTGTCGCCGAGGAAGCGGTAGCGGCTGAACGCGTAAGCGGCCGGCAGCGCGACCGTGATCGAGATCACCGTGTTGATCGCGACGTAGATCAGGCTGTTGATGTAGCCCGAATACCAGGACGCGTCCGTGAAGATCGTCCGGTAGTTGTCCCAGGTGAACTGCTGCGGGAAGAAGCTGAAGCTGGAGAGGATCTCGTTGTTCGTCTTGAACGACATGTTGACCATCCAGTAGATGGGCAACAGCGCGAAGAGGATGTAGGCGACCAGGAAGACCGATCGCTTCTGGAAGCGGCGCGCCTTCATCGGACCGCTCCCGGGTCGGCGGCGCCGGCATCGACCGTGCCCACGCGCTGCATCCAGTTGTAGAGCACGAAGCACAGCAGCAGGATGATCAGGAAGTAGATCAGCGAGAAGGCCGCGGCCGGGCCGAGGTCGAACTGGCCGACCGCCTTCTGCGTCAGGTACTGCGACAGGAAGGTCGTCGCGTTGCCGGGCCCGCCGCCGGTCAGCACGAAGGGCTCGGTGTAGATCATGAAGCTGTCCATGAAGCGCAGCAGCACCGCGATCATCAGCACGCCGCGCAGCTTGGGCAGCTGGATGTAGCGGAACACGGCCCACTTGGAAGCGCCGTCGATGCGGGCCGCCTGGTAGTAGGCGTCCGGGATGGCGCGCAGGCCGGCATAGCACAGCAGCGCGACCAGCGGCGTCCAGTGCCACACGTCCATCACCAGCACCGTGATCCAGGCGTCGCGCGCGTTGCCGGTGTAGCTGTAGTCGATGCCCAGCTTCTGCAGCGCGGCGCCGAGCAGGCCGATGTCGGCGCGGCCGTAGATCTGCCAGATCGTGCCGACGACGTTCCACGGGATCAGCAGGGAGAGCGCGACGACCACGAGCACCGCCGAGGCCTTCCAGCCCGTGGCGGGCATCGACAACGCCAGCACGATGCCCAGCGGGATCTCGACGGCCAGCACCGCGAGCGAGAAGCCGAGCTGGCGCAGCAGTGCGGCGTGCAGGTCCTCGTCGCGCATCACGCTGGCGAACCACTCGGTGCCGACGAACACGCGGCGCTCGGGGCTGATGATGTCCTGCACCGAGTAGTTCACCACCGTCATCAACGGCAGGATCGCCGAGAACGCGACGCAGACGATCACGGGCAGCACCAGCAGCCAGGCCTTCTGGTTGAGCGGCTTCATGCGATCAACTCCTCGTTGGCGCCGTACCAGCAGGTGTGCGGGCCGACGATCGCGAGCCACGCGGTGTCGCCGACCCTCGGCACCGCCTGCTCGACGCCGAGACGCGCGCGCAGCACCGTGCCGTCGGCCAGCGCCGCGCCGAGCAGCCAGTAGGTGCCGATGTCCTGGACCTGCGTCACCTTCGCCGGCACCGCGCCTGCCGAGTCGGGGGCTGCGAGCGCGACGTACTCCGGCCGCACGCCGAGCTTCGCCGCGCCGGCCGGCGCGCCGGGCAGCACCGCGGCCGGCAGGAAGTTCATCCCCGGCGAGCCGATGAAGTGACCGACGAAGGTGTGCGCCGGCCGCTCGAACAGCTCGCTCGCCCGGCCGATCTGGACCGCGCGGCCGCGCGTCATCACCACCACCTGGTCGGCGAAGGTCAGCGCCTCGACCTGGTCGTGCGTCACGTAGACCAGGGTCAGCTTCAGCTCGTGGTGGATCTGCTTGAGCTTGCGCCGCAGCTGCCACTTGAGGTGCGGGTCGATCACGGTGAGCGGCTCGTCGAACAGCACCGCCGACACGTCGGAGCGCACCAGCCCGCGGCCGAGCGAGATCTTCTGCTTGGCGTCGGCACTCAGGCCCGCGGCGCGCTGGTCGAGCTGGTGGTTCAGCTCGAGCATCTCGGCGATCTCGCCGACGCGCTGCCTGATCCGGTCTTCCGCGACCTTGCGATTGCGCAGCGGGAACGCGAGGTTCTCGGCGACCGTCATCGTGTCGTAGATGACCGGGAACTGGAACACCTGCGCGATGTTGCGCTGCTGCGGGCTGGCGGCGGTGACGTCGCGACCGTCGAACCTGACCGTGCCCTGTGACGGCGTCAGCAGGCCCGAGACGATGTTGAGCAGCGTGGTCTTGCCGCAGCCCGAAGGGCCGAGCAGCGCATAGGCACCGCCGTCCTCGAACGTCATCTTCAGCGGCAGCAGCGCGTAGTCGCTGTCGGCCTTGGGGTGGGGCCGGTAGGCGTGCGCCAGGTCGAGGTCGATGCGGGCCATCAGCTTCTCCGCGCGCGCTCGGGTGCGACCAGCAGTGCGCCGTCGGCGCCGAAGACATAGGCCTGCGCCGGGTCGAGGTACAGCGTGATCGGCATGCCGAGCTCGAAGTCGTGCACGCCCGTCAGCTGCGCCACCAGCTCGCCGACCGCGGTGCTGGCATGCACGAAGGTGTCGGAGCCGGAGATCTCGGCGAGCTCGACCTGACCGGGCAGCGCCACGTCGCCAGGACGCGGCCGAACCCGCAGCGCGGCGGCACGCACGCCGACGGTCAGGCTGCCGGATCGTGAAGCCGACGCCGATGCGGGCAAGGGCACCTGCAGCGACGGTCCGGCGTTCAGCGTGAGGCCCAGGCTCGCCGCCGCCGCGGGGACCAGGTTCATCGGGGGATCGCTGAACGCCCGCGCGACGCGCAGCGACTTCGGCGCGTGGAAGACCTCGGCCGTCGGCCCGTACTGCAGCAGCTCGCCGGCGTCGAGCACGGCCGTCCAGCCGCCCAGCAACAGCGCCTCGCCGGGCTCGGTGGTCGCGTAGACGACCGTCGAGTCGCCGGCGGCGAAGAGCTGCGCCAGCTCCTCGCGCAGTTCCTCGCGCAGCTTGTAGTCGAGGTTGACCAGCGGCTCGTCGAGCAGCATCAGCGGCGCGTCCTTGGCCAGCGCCCGCGCGAGTGCGACGCGCTGCTGCTGCCCGCCCGACAGCTCGGCCGGCAGCCGCGCGAGGAAGGGCTCGATGTGCAGCTTGCGCGCGAGCTGCTGCACCCGCGCATCGATCGCCGCGCGATCCATCTTCTGCAGCTTCGCGCCGCGCAGCCGCAGCGGCGAGGCGATGTTCTCGGCCACGCTCATCGAGGGGTAGTTGATGAACTGCTGGTACACCATCGCGACATTGCGTTCGCGCACCGGCATGCCGGTCACGTCGGCGCCGTCGACGCTGACGCGGCCGGCGCTGGGCTTGTCGAGCCCGGCCATCACGCGCATCAGGCTGGTCTTGCCGGCCTGCGTCGCGCCCAGCAGGACGTTGACCTCGCCCGGGCGCAGCGCCAGGTCCAGCGGGTAGAGGTGCTGCACCGCGCCGACCTTCTGCGCGACCTGGTCGAGGACGAGCTGCATCAGGCGGCCTCGCTCCTGGCGGACGCCCCGGCAGCCTCGGCGCCGGCCGGGGCATCGTTCGCCGCGTCGAACCAGTCCTGCACGCGCTCGCGGGCGCCGGCCCCGACGTGCAGGCCGAGCTTGGAGCGGCGCCACAGCACGTCGTCGGCACTCGCCGCCCACTCGTCGCGCCGCAGGTAGCGCAGTTCGGCCTCGTGCAGGCCCGGGGCGACCTCGGGCCCGAGTTCGGCCAGCGAAGCCGCGTCGCCGAGCACACGCTCGATGCGCGAGCCGTAGGCCCGCGCCAGCCGGTGCGCCAGCGCTGCCGGCAACCACGGATGCCGGCGGCCGAGCGCGCCGACGAAGCGTTCGAAATCGAGGTCGGGCCGACCGCCGCGGCCTGGTCCGCCGGCCCCGCCGTCGATCCACGCCGACAGGTCGCCGCCCGGCAGGAACACGCCGTGCGTCCAGGCCGGACGCTCGTCGCCGAGCATGCGGCCCAGGTCGTCGGCTGCGTCCTCGGCCAGCTTGCGGAAGGTCGTGATCTTGCCGCCCCAGATGCTGAGCAGCGGCGCGGCGTCGGTGTTGGCTTCGAGCAGGTAGTCGCGCGTCACGGCACTCGGGTCGCCGGAGTCGTCGTCCAGCAGCGGCCTCACGCCCGAGTAGCTCCACACCACGTCGGCCGGCCGCACCGGCGCGCGGAAGTAGCGGCTGGCCTGCGTGCACAGGTAGGCCGTCTCGTCGGCGTCGATCCGTGCGGCCGCCGGGTCGCCGCCCTGCAGCTCGATGTCGGTGGTGCCGATCAGCGTGAACGCGCCCTCGTAGGGGATGGCGAAGATGATGCGGCGGTCGGGGTTCTGGAAGATGTAGGCATGGTCGTGCTCGAAGAGCCGCGGCACGACGATGTGGCTGCCCTTGACCAGGCGCAGGCTGCGCGTGGCCAGGGTCTCGCCGGCCGCGGGCACGGCCACGCCGCGCAGGAAGCTTTCGGCCCAGGGCCCGGCGGCATTGACCAGCGCGCGGGCACGCAGCGTGCGGCGTCGGCCGCCGGCGTGTTCGATCTGCACGGTCCAGGCGTCGGCGCTGCGCTGCGCGTGCAGGCAGCGGGTGCGCGTCAGCACGGTCGCGCCGTGCTCGCGGGCGTCGATCGCGTTCAGCACCACCAGCCGCGCATCGTCGACCCAGCCGTCGCTGTAGACGAAGCCGCGCACGAAGTCGGGCTTCAACGGCGCCCCCGCCGCGTGCTGGCGCAGGTCGACGGCACGCGAGGCCGGCAGCACCTCGCGCCGCGCGAGATGGTCATAGACGAACAGCCCGACGCGGATCAGCCAGGCCGGGCGCATCGACGCGTCCAGCGGCATCACGAAGCGCAGGGGCCACATGATGTGCGGCGCGCTGCGCAGGAGGCCCTCGCGTTCCGTCAGCGCCTTGCGCACCAGCGAGAACTCGTAGTACTCGAGGTAGCGCAGCCCGCCGTGGATCAGCTTGGTCGACGACGACGAGGTGTGGGCCGCCAGGTCGTCGCGCTCGCACAGCACGACCTGCCAGCCGCGGCCGGCCAGGTCGCGCGCGATGCCGCAGCCGTTGATGCCGCCGCCGACGACGAGCACGTCGCAGACGTCGGGCACGGCGGTGGGGGTGGCAGGCGAGTGGGTCACGGAGATCGTTGCGCGGGCGCCGGCAGGGGTCGACAAGCCCGCCTGTCGCGAAGCAAGCCGAGTTTGTAGATCCGGACGCGCCCAAACGCACCCGCGATTACCCGCGTTTCTTTTCGTTTACGTTCGCTTAGGCTTCGCGCCTCTGCCCCCATGACGCCCAATCCTCGCCAAGCCGAGCTGATCGACGCGGTACGCGCCGAGGGTGCGGTGTCGGTGGAAGCCCTGGCCGCGCGCTTCGGCGTCACGCTGCAGACCGTGCGCCGCGACGTGCAGCGGCTGGCCGAGGCGGGGCTGCTGGCGCGTTTCCACGGCGGCGTGCGCGTGCCGAGCTCCACGACCGAGAACATCGCCTACCGCCAGCGCCAGGCGCTGCAGGCCGAGGGCAAGGCCCGCATCGCGCGCGCCGTCGCCCGGCGCGTGCCCGACGGCTGCTCGCTGATACTGAACATCGGCACCACCACCGAGGCGATCGCCCGCGAGCTGTCGGCCAAGCGCGGCCTGCGCGTGCTGACCAACAACCTCAACGTCGCCGCGATCCTGAGCGACAGCCCGGCGATCGAGGTGATCGTCGCCGGCGGCGTGGTGCGCCCGCGCGACCGCGGCATCGTCGGCGAGGCGACGGTGGACTTCATCCGCCAGTTCAAGGTCGACATCGGCCTGATCGGCATCTCGGGCATCGAGCAGGACGGCACGCTGCGCGACTACGACGTGCGCGAGGTGACGGTCGCGCGCGCCATCGTCGAGCACTCGCGCGAGGTCTGGCTCGCGGCCGACCACAGCAAGTTCAACCGCCCGGCGATGGTGGAGGTGGCGCGCTTCGCGCAGATCGACGCGCTGTTCACCGACGCGCCGCCGCCGGAGGCTTTCGTGCCCTTGCTGGCGGAGGCTGGCGTGGAGTGCGTGGTGGCAGGATGACGGCCACCGAGGAGGCCCCGCCATGACTTACCTGCTCGCCCTCGACCAGGGCACCTCCAGCTCGCGCAGCATCGTGTTCGACCGCGGCGGGCGCATCGTCGCGATGGCGCAGCGCGAGTTCCGGCAGATCTACCCGCAGCCGGGCTGGGTCGAGCACGATCCGCGCGAGCTGTGGGAGACCCAGCTGGCCACCGCGCGCGAGGTGCTCGCCCGGGCCGGCCTGCGCGCGCAGGACATCGCGGCGATCGGCATCACCAACCAGCGCGAGACCACCGTCGTCTGGGACCGCCGCACCGGCGAGCCCATCCATCCTGCGATCGTCTGGCAGGACCGCCGCGCCGAGCCCACCTGCGCCGCGCTGCGCGAGGCCGGGCACGAGGCGCTGGTGCGCCGCAAGACCGGGCTGATCATCGATGCCTACTTCTCGGGCACCAAGCTCCAGTGGATCCTCGACCACGTGGCCGGTTCGCGCGAGGCCGCGCGCCGCGGCGAGCTGGCCTTCGGTACCGTCGACAGCTGGCTGCTGTGGCACCTGACCAAGGGGCGCGTGCATGCCACCGACGTGAGCAATGCCTCGCGCACGATGCTGCTCGGCGTGCACGACAACACCTGGGACGAGGAACTGCTGGCGCTGCTCGACATCCCGCGCGAGCTGCTGCCCGAGGTGCGGCCCTCGGCCTGCGAGTTCGGCGTGGCCGATGCGGACTGGCTGGGGGCGCCGCTCCCCATCGGTGGCATCGCCGGCGACCAGCAGAGCGCGCTCTTCGGCCAGGCGTGTTTCCGCCCCGGCCTCGCGAAGAACACCTACGGCACCGGCTGCTTCATGCTGATGCACACCGGCGCGGCCTTCCAGACCTCGGCCAACGGCCTCATCACCACCAGCGCGGCGCAGCCCACGGCGACGCCCGAGTTCGCGCTGGAAGGCAGCGTCTTCATCGGCGGCGCCGTCGTGCAATGGCTGCGCGACGGCCTGCGTGCCATCAAGGGCAGCGGCGAGGTGCAGGCGCTCGCCGAGAGCGTGCCCGACGCCGGCGGCGTGGTCTTCGTGCCGGCCTTCACCGGCCTGGGGGCGCCCTACTGGCAGCCGCAGGCCAGCGGCGCGATCGTCGGCCTGACGCGCGGCACGACGGTGGCGCACATCGCACGCGCCGCGCTGGAGAGCATCGCCTTCCAGAGCGCCGCGCTGCTGCAGGCGATGAGCCGCGATGCGACGGCCGCAGGCGGCCAGCCCGTCAGCGAGCTGCGCGTCGATGGCGGCGCCTGCGTCAACGACATGCTGATGCAGTTCCAGGCCGATCTGCTGGGCATCCCGGTGGTGCGGCCCAAGGTCATCGAGACCACCGCACTCGGTGCGGCCTACCTCGCCGGACTGGGCTGCGGGGTCTACAGCAACCTCGACGAGCTGGCCGCGCAATGGCAGGTGGAACGCCGCTTCGTGCCGACCTTGAGCCGCGAGCGCGCCGCCGATCGCATGGCGCGCTGGGAGCACGCGGTGCGGCAGACGGTCGCGTCGTAAGCCGTGCCGCCACGGGCAGACGCCGTCAGGCCCGTCAGCGGCCGCGCAGCGTGCTGATCGGCACCCAGTCGTAGCCGCCGCGGCCGTCGGCGCGCAGCTTCCCGATCCCCGGGAAGCCGACATGGGCCGCGGCGATCCATGCGCCCTCGCGGGCCGCGTCACTGAACCCCTGCGCGCGGCTGGCCGCGGACTGCGCCTGCGAGGCGTCGAAGGACACGGTGGCCGACGGCAGCGCGAACTGCACCGCGGCCACGTGCATCAGGTCGCCCCAGAGGATCAGTGTCTCGCCGCCGCTCTGCACCACGTACACGGTGTGGCCCGGCGTGTGGCCGGGCGCCGGCATCGCCTGCACGCCGGCCGCCAGCGCGGTAGGCCCCTCGAAAGTGCGAAAGCGCCCGCCGTCGACATAGGGCGCCAGCGCGTCGATCGCGCTCTGGAAATCTTCCTTGTCGTACTTCGCCGCGGCCATCTTCTCGCGGCTGAGGTAGTGGCCGGCCTCGCGCGCGTCGGCGCGCACCACCGCCCGCGGGAACAGCGCGCGGCCGTCGATCGCGAGGCCGCCGACGTGGTCGGTGTGCAGATGGGTCAGGTAGATCTCGTCGATGCGCTCGGGCGTGTAGCCGGCGGCGCGCAGGTTCGCCTGCAGCTTGCCCAGGCCATCGCCGAAGGCGCGCGAGGCCCCGGTGCCGGCGTCGATCATCACCACGCGCTCGCCGTCGTCGACGACGAAGGCGTTGACCGACAGCGTGGCGGTCGCCGGCAGCCCGGCGCGGTCGCGCAGCGCCTTCAGCTGCGGCTTGCCGGGACGGGCGAAGACCTCGTCGACCGGCAGTTCCAGCGTGCCGTCGTGGAGCGCGGTGACGGTGAGCTGGCCGATGCGGGTGCGGTACCAGCCAGGGGTGTCGGCCGACGGCTCGACCGCGCCTGCGTACGCCCCATCGTTGCCGACAAGCACCAAGGCGATGCAGCAAGAGACAGCAAGGCGAATCAGCTTCATCCGCCGTATTCGCGGTTCGCCCCTCACCTCAAGCGACAAGTTCGGCCGCAGTGACGACGATCCCGTCCTCATCCGCATACACGCTGTCCCCCACCCTCACCCACACCCCCTGCACCTGCACCGCCACGTCGCGCTGTCCCTCGTTGCGCTTCTCCGTCGGCAGCGGCATCAGGCCCAGCGCGCGGATGCCGACCTTCGCGGCGCGCAGCTCGGCCGCGTCGCGCACGCAGCCGTCCACGACGATGCCGGCCCAGCCGTTCTTCGCGGCCGCCGCAGCCAGGTTGCCGCCGACCAGCGCGCGGCGCAGCGAGCCGCCGCCGTCGACCACCAGCACGCGGCCCCGGCCGGGTTCGTCGAGCGCGGCCTTCACCAGCGAGTTGTCCTCGAAGCACTTCACCGTGCTGGCCGGGCCGGCGAACCTGGCGACGCCGCCGTAGCTGTGGAAGACCGGCGGCAGCACGCGGAACTTGCCGTCGCTGTCGTTCTTGTGCGCGTCGCACAAGTCACACGTCGAGAATGTCGGCCCCTCGTCCGCGGCGTACCGCGGCCGGTCCCCCGAGGGGACCTCGCCCGGCTTGGGGCGGCCCGGCGCCGGGCTCGTGTCCTTGCGGTCGGTCGCGGTCATGCGTTCTCCACTTTCCTGATGGTCGGCTTCACGTCCTCGCGCTTGGCGGGCAGCATGGCCTGGTTGGCGCGCGCGGCGTTCAGCACGATGGCGGTCGAGGTCTCGGTGAGGATGCAGAACTTGGTGACCACGGCGTCGAGATGGGCCACGTCGATGACGGCGATCTCGAGGATCCAGCTGTCTTCGCCGGTCACGTTGTAGGCGTTCACGACCTCGGGGGTCTGCTGGATCAGCTTGACGACGCGCTGGTACTCGGCCCGGCCCACGCGGATCATGGCGCGAATGCCGTAGCCCAGCGCCGCCAGGTTGACCGTGGCGCGGTAGCCCGTGATGACGCCGGCCGCCTCGAGCTTGCGCACGCGCTCGGTCACCGCGGGCTGGCTCAGGTGAACGCGGCGGCCCAGTTCGGCCATCGACAGGCGTGCGTCGGCCTGCAGTTCCGCGAGGATGCGGGTGTCGTAGTGGTCGAGGGCCAGCGCTTCGGGCATGTGCAAAGCGTAGCAGGGATTTTTTCTTGAATCTCAAGGCACGGTGGCTGCGTTTCCTTGATTCGCCGCTGGATGGTGGCGATGCGGCCTTCTACGATGCTGCCGCATGAGCACGCTCGCCGCCCCTCCCCTGGCCGCACCCCGCGCCGGCCTGTCGCCGCTGGTCATCGCCTGCCTCGCAGCCACCTGGCTGGTCTGGGGCTCGACCTACCTGGCCATCAAGTTCGCGCTGGTCAGCTTTCCGCCCTTCGTGCAGATGGGCTCGCGCTTCCTCGTCGCCGGCGGCGCGCTGCTGGCGTGGACGGCCTGGCGCGGTGCGCCCATGCCGACGCGCCGGCAGTGGCTGCACGCGCTGGCCGTCGGCACGCTGATGCTGGGCGGCGGCATGGGCGGCACCGCCTATGCCGAGCAGACGGTGGGCTCGGGGCTGGTCGTGGCCTTCATCGCGGTCGTGCCGGTGCTGATGGCCCTGCTGCTGACGCTGTGGCGCGTCTTTCCCACGCGGCTCGAGGCCCTGGGCATCGCCGCCGGACTGGGCGGCGTGCTGATGCTGACGCAGGGCGCGGGCTTCCAGGCCTCGACTGCGGGCCTGGTGGCCATCGCGATCGCCTGCGTGGCCTGGAGCGTGGGCAGCGTGCTGAGCCTGCGCACCCTGCCGCTGGCACCCGGCGCCACCGGCTTTGCCAGCGAGATGATCTGCGGCGGCGCGGTGCTGATGGCGATGGCCGCGCTGGACGGCGAATACGCGACGCTGGCCGCGCAGTGGCCGCCCGAGCCGCAGGCCGTGGCGGCCTGGATCTACCTGGTGGTCTTCGGCTCGTTGATCGCCTTCAACGCCTACATGCTGCTGCTGGCGCGCGCGCCGGCCTCGCTGGCGTCGAGCTACACCTTCGTCAACCCGGTCATCGCGATGCTGCTGGGCGTGGCGGTGGCGGGCGAAGTCGTCAGCGGCTACGAATGGGCCGCGGCCGGCGTCGTGCTGGTGGGCGTGGTGCTGATGCTGGCCGGGCGACGCCCGGCCACGCACGACACCGACTAGGACCTAGGCTGCGCGCGCGAGGCGCGCATCAGCACCGCGCCGTCGGCGTCCTGCAGCGTCAGGAAGCCGTGCGGCGGCACCGTGGCCCGCGCGGCGCGCTCCAGCGCGGAGAGCACGCGGTCTTCCTGTTCCATCAGCGCCGGGCTGCAGGCCATGCGGGTGGTCGCGACCGGCTCGATCTTCAGGCGATTGCCCTCCAGCGTGTAGCGGCCGCGCAGCGTGTTGCAGCTGCCATGGCCGCTCAAGGCGCCTTCGGGGCCGAACACGAGGCGGGCCTTGCTCTTGTCGACCAGGGGTGCGCTGCGCGCCTGCTCGATGATCCATTCGCCCAGCACCTGCGGGTCGGGCGCCTCGATCAGCACCTGCTGCGGCGGCGGCTCGGGCTTCGCCGCGGCCTGGGGCTTGGGTGGAGCCATGGGCTGGGTCGACGGCGGGACGCCGCCGCAGGCGGCGAGCGCCAGCACGGACAGCAGTGGCAATGCGCCAAGACGGATGGACATGGGGACTCCCTGGGTGATCTTGTTCAGCGCGCAGTGTCGCGCGCCTGCGCGGCGGCGCGGATCGCCGCCAGCGTCGTCCGCGAGGTGCTGACGTCGGCATCGAGCTTCAGGTGGATCAGCGTCGGCTCGCCGGCCCGCAATGCCTCGGCGAAGGCCGGCTCGAAAGCCGCCGTGGCGTCCACGCGCGACGCACGCCAGCCGTAGGCCTGCGCGAGCGCCGCGAAGTCGGGGTTGAACAGGTCGCTGCCGCTCACGCGGCCGGGGTACTCGCGCTCCTGGTGCATGCGGATGGTGCCGTAGGTGCCGTTGTCGACGACGATGCTGATCAGCTTGCCCTCGCCGGTCCCGGCGCCGTAGCCCGTGGCAGTGGCGAGTTCCTGGCCGTTCATCAGGAAGTCGCCGTCGCCGGCGAGGTTGACCACGGTGCGCCCGGGATGCAGCAGCGACGCTGCCACGGCCGCCGGCAGGCCGTAGCCCATCGCGCCCGAGGTCGGCGCGAGCTGGGTGCGGCCGTGGTGCTGCAGCCCGAAGTAGCGCAGGTAGCGGTGCAGCCAGCCGCTGTAGTTGCCCGCGCCGTTGGTGTAGACCGTGTCGGCCGGCGCGAGCCGCTGCACGGTCTTGACGACCTCGGCCATGTCGAGCGGCGCGACCGGCGCTGCGACGTGGTTGGCCTCGTAGTCGGCATGCGCGGCCTCGGCCCAGGCGCGCCACGGCACGGCCAGGGGCGCCGCCAGCGTCTCCAGGGCCTTGCCGGCGCAGGCCAGTGAGGACTGCAGCATCAGGTCGGCGGCGTAGACGCGACCCAGTTCCTCGGGCCCGGCGTGCAGGTGCACCAGCTTCTGCTTCGGGCGCGGCGCCTCCAGCAGCGTGTAGCCCCCGGTGGTCATCTCGCCCAGGCGCACGCCGATGGCCAGGATCAGGTCGGCGTCCTTCACGCGTTGCGCGAGCCTGGGGTTGATGCCGATGCCGACGTCGCCGGCATAGAGCGGATGGCGGTTGTCGAAGCTGTCCTGGAAGCGGAAGCCGCAGCCGACCGGCAGTTGCCAGTTCTCCGCAAAGCGCTGCAGCGCGCTCGCCGACTCGGCATCCCAGCCGCTGCCGCCGGCGATCAGCAGCGGCTGCTTCGCGGCCAGCAGCATCGTGCGCAGCTCGCGCAGCGCGCCGGGCGCGGGCCAGGCCTGCGCCGGCTCGATGCGCGGCAGCACCGGGGTGGCCGTCTCGCGCGTCAGCATGTCCTCGGGCAGCACCACGACCACCGGGCCGGGCCGGCCCTGCAGCGCGGTGCGGAAGGCGCGCGCGACGTACTCCGGCAGGCGATCGGCGTCGTGGCATTCGCCGACCCACTTGGCCATGCCCAGCGTGCCCGGGCCGAACATCTGGCGGTAGTCGACTTCCTGGAAGGCCTCGCGGTCGCGCTGGTCGCCGGCGACCTGGCCGATGAACAGGACCATCGGCGTCGAGTCCTGGAAGGCGGTGTGCAGGCCGATGCTGGCATTGGTGGCGCCGGGCCCGCGCGTCACGAAGCAGATGCCGGGCCGGCCGCCGAGCTTGCCCTGCGCGTCGGCCATGAAGGCCGCGCCGCCTTCCTGGCGGCAGGCGATGAAGCGGATGCGCTCGCGGTGCTGGTGAAAACCGTCGAGCACCGCGAGGTAGCTCTCGCCCGGCACGCCGAAGCAGGTGTCGACGCCCTGCGCGATCAGGGCCTCGACCAGCGCGTGGCCGGCGAGGCGCGGAGTGGGGGGATGCGACATGGCCGGCACTTTAGCCGGCCGGCGGCGCGGACCAGGGCCTGTCAACGCTATCGGAGGGCACGCACCCGGGCCGCGCAGGCCCTAGCCTGCCGCCGCGAGGACACGCGTGCGCGCGACCCGCAGGCCCACCAGCGAGGCCGACGCCACGCCCATCAGCAGCAGCGCGGCGGCGCCGTGGAAGATGCCGTTCGCGTGGCCGTGGTCCAGCAGCGCGCCGAAGGCCGGCGCCGCCAGTGCGAAGCCGATGTCCAGACCCGAGTACACCGTGCCGTAGACGCGGCCGGTGGCGCCCGGTGGCGCGGCGCGCTTGATCAGCATGTCGCGCGACGGGCCGGCCAGGCCGGTGCCGAAGCCGGCGAGCGCCGCGACCGCGGCCGTCATGAGGCCCGGCAACCAGCCGGTGCCGGCGACGAACAGCAGCGCGGCCGCCGCGGCCATGGCCCAGCCGATGGTGCGCTCGAGCCGGTCGACGCGCGACACCAGGAAGCCGCCGACCACCATGCCGGCCGCGCCGCACAGCATGTAGCCGGTGACGACGAAGGCGGTGATCGACAGCGGCAGGCCGTACATCTGCTGCAGCGCCGGGCTCGCGAAGCTCTGGATCGCCGACAGTGCCGCGGTGGTCCAGAAGAAGAAGGCGAAGCACAGCCACACCGAGGGCAGCCTCCGGAAGGCGAGCGGATGTTCCTCGGCCAGCGCCTTCGCGCCGGCCTGGGTCTCGTGGGCCCAGGTGCCGGAGCGGTCGTCGATGGCCTCGCGGTGGATGATCATCAACAGCAGCACGACCCCCGCGTAGGCCGCGGCGGCCAGGTAGGCGATGCGCCACGACCCCGACAGCGCCGTGATGCCGGCCAGGAAGACCGGCGCCAGCGCCCAGCCCAGGTTGCCGGTGATGCCGTGGACCGAGAAGGCATGCCCCAGCCGCGGCTGCGACACGCGCTTGTTGAGGATGGTGAAGTCCACCGGGTGGAAGGGCGAGTTGCCCAGCCCGGCCAGCGCGGCCGCCGCCATCAGGCCCGCGTAGCCGGTGGCACTGGCGGCGACCAGCGCCGCGCCGACGAAGCAGGCCAGCGCCAGGAAGAGCACGGGGCGCGCGCCGACCTTGTCGACGACGAAGCCGGCCAGCGCCTGGCCGATGCCGGAGATGACGAAGAACACCGTCACCAGCAGGCCGAGCTCGGAATAGCTGAGGCCGAAGTCCCGGATGAAGGCCGGGAACAGCGGCGGCAGCAGCATGTGGAAGAAGTGCGAGGTGCCGTGGGCCAGGCCGATCAGCGAGATGGTGCGGGCATCCTGGGCCAGCGGCACGGCCGGCGCGGCGGCGGAGGACGCAGTCGAGGTCGTGGAGATCATGACCGGATCATCGACCAGGACGCTCCGGCGCGCTTACGATAGCGGGACAACTTCTATCGCGATCATGCCAAGACCTCCTGCCCGCGCCGCCGGTCGGCGCCCGGTCCCTGTGCTCGTCGGCCCGCAGGCGCCGCACCTCTACGCGCCGACGCCCGAGCGGCCGCTGCGCGCCAAGCACAGCCGGCTCGCCGCCGACACCCAGGTCGAGCCGCACAGCCATCCGTGGGCGCAGCTGGCCTGGTCGGCCACCGGCGTGCTGCGGCTCACCGCGCGCGGCGGCACCTACCTCGTGCCGCCATCGCGGGCGCTGTGGATCCCGCCGGGTGTCGAGCATGCGGTCACCGTGGTCGAGTCGGCCGAGCTGTGCACGCTCTACCTGCACCAGCGGCCCGGCTGCTGCGGCCCCGCCGCGCGCAAGGCGTCGGCCGAGGGGCACTGGCAGCAGTGCCGCGTGCTCGAGGTGTCGGACCTGCTGCGGGCCCTGATGCTGGCCCTGCCGGCCGCGCCCGACGATGGCCCGGTGCCCGCCCCGGCCGACCTGGACCGCGAGAAGCTGATCGGCCCGCTGCTCGCCGACGAGCTGAAGCGCGCGGCCCCCGTGCCGCTGGGCGTGCCCATGCCACAGGACAAGCGCCTGCGCACGCTTTGCGAGGCGGTGCTGGACGAGCCCACGCGCCACGACACGCTGGGCGACTGGGTGCGCGACATCGGCGCCAGCGAGCGCACCGTCGCGCGCCTGTTCCGCGACGAGCTCGGCACCAGCTTCGGCCAATGGCGCCAGCAGGTGCTGCTGGCCCGCGCGCTGACGCTGGCCGCACGCAAGCGCCCGATGAGCGAGATCGCCGCCGAGCTGGGCTACACCAGCCCGAGCGCCTTCAGCGCGATGGTGAGGCGCTCGCTGGGCGCGCCGCCCTCGAAGTTCTTCGCGTCGGCGTAAGAGAATCCGCAACACGGAGCGAGCCACGATGAGCCAGCAGATCCTCTACGACTTCACCCGGCAGGACGCCCGCGGCGCCTGCTCCACCGCCCAGGCCTGGGCCAAGGTGCCCGAGCTGCTGACGCCGCCGCGGCGCGCCGAGCTGAAGGCGCGCGCCAGGGAGCTGTTGAAGGCGAAGAACGCGGTCCTCGTCGCGCACTACTACGTCGACGGCGACCTGCAGGACCTCGCGCTCGAGACCGGCGGCTGCGTGTCCGACTCGCTCGAGATGGCGCGCTTCGGCCGCGACCACGCCGCGCAGACGCTGGTGGTGGACGGCGTGCGCTTCATGGGCGAGAGCGCCAAGATCCTGTCGCCCGAGAAGACCGTGCTGATGCCCGACCTCGAAGCCACCTGCTCGCTCGACCTGGGCTGCCCGCCGGACCAGTTCGCGGCCTTCTGCGACGCCCACCCGGACCGCACCGTGGTCGTCTACGCCAACACCAGCGCGGCGGTGAAGGCGCGCGCCGACTGGATGGTGACCAGTTCCTGCGCCGTGGCGATCGTCGAGCACCTGCACGCCCAGGGCCGGAAGATCCTGTGGGCACCGGACCGCCACCTGGGCCGCTACATCGCCGACCACAGCGGCGCGGACATGCTGATGTGGAACGGCGAGTGCATCGTGCACGACGAGTTCAAGGGCCTGGAGCTCGAGCTGATGAAGCGCGAGCACCCGGATGCGCTGGTGCTGGTGCACCCGGAGTCCCCGCGCAGCGTGGTCGACCTGGCCGACGTCGTCGGCTCGACCTCGCAGCTGCTGAACGCCGTCGTGAAGAGCGACCGGCAGAAGTTCATCGTCGCCACCGACAACGGCATCCTGCACCGCATGCGCCAGCTGGCGCCCGGCAAGACGCTGATGGAGGCGCCGACCGCCGGCAACAGCGCCACCTGCAAGAGCTGCGCGCATTGCCCCTGGATGGCGATGAACGGCCTGGCCGGGCTGGTCAACTGCCTCGAGAAGCGCGTCGGCGAGATCACGGTCCCGGAACCGACGCGCTCGCAGGCGCTCGGTTGCATCGAACGGATGCTCGACTTCGTCAAGGCAAACCCGGGCGCGATCTCGCAGCCGGCGCGCGGCTTCGTGCCGAACATCGGGGCGGCATGAGCGCGAAAGAGGGGCCCCGTGCAGCGGGGATCGCAGCGCGAAGGCTGCCGAGTTGCCGACCTATCGGCTGGTTGATCGACCACAACCTTACGGAGGCAACTGCCTGATGCTCGCCTTCGAAGTCAACGAGTCACTGGAGCAGGCCCGCGAGCGCAACGTGCGCGACGCGCTGTTCGAGGACCTGGGCCGCGCCGACTGGACCGGTCGCCTGGTGCCCGAGGGTCGACGCGTGAAGGCGCGCGTCGTCGTGCGCGAGGACGCGGTGCTGTGCGGCCGCGACTGGTTCGAGGCCTGCGTGATGGCGCTCGATGCGCGTGCCGCCGTCGAGTGGCGCTACGCCGAAGGCGCGCCGATGAAGGCCGACACGCCGGTCTGCGAGATCGAGTCCGACGCCCGCGCGCTGCTGGCCGCCGAGCGGCCGTCGCTCAACTTCCTGCAGCTGCTGTCGGCCACGGCTACGCTGACGCGCGCCTATGTCGATGCGATCGCCGGCGCCTCGCCCAACACCAGGGGCTGCGCCATCCTCGACACCCGCAAGACACTGCCCGGCCTGCGGCAGGCGCAGAAGTACGCGGTGCGCGTCGGCGGCGGCCAGAACCAGCGGCTGGCGCTGTGGCACGGCATCCTGATCAAGGAGAACCACATCGCCGCAGCCGGCGGCATCCCACAGGTGCTGCAGGCGGCGCGCGCACTGCAGGCCGGCGTCGACATCCAGATCGAGGTCGAACGGCTCGATCAGTTGCGCGAGGCGCTCGCGCACGGCGCCACCAGCGTGCTGCTCGACAACTTCAGCTTCGCGCAGATGCGCGAGGCAGTGGCCATCACGGCCGGCCGCGCGCTGCTTGAGGTGTCGGGCGGCGTCGGCCTGGACCAGGTGCGCGAGATCGCCGCGACCGGCGTCGACCGCATCTCGATCGGCCGGCTGACCAAGGACGTCAAGGCCACCGACTACTCGATGCGCGTCTTCGACTAGGGCAGCAGGAAGCTGCCGGCGTCGCCGCCCGGCAGGCGCTCGCGGCCGGCACCATCGTCGCGCTCATCCTTGAGCCCGACGCCGCTCAGTCCGAGCTGTCGCGACTGGGCCAGCAACTGATGCAGCTTGGCGGCCGCCGCCTCGATCCGCAGCCCGGCCGGGCGCACGTTGGAGATGCAGTTGCGACGCGCGTCGTTCAGGCCGACGGTCGGTGCCCACGTGAGGTACAGCCCCAGGCTGTCGGGCGAACTGAGGCCCGGCCGCTCGCCGATCATCACCACCACCGCGCGGGCCAGCAGGCCTTCGCCGGTCTCGTCGCCGACCGCGACCCGCCCCTGCTCCACCACGGCCGCCGGTGCGACGCTCCAGGCCTGCGTCGTGTCGGCGCGCAGCCGCGCCAGCAGCGCCTCGACCAGCGGCCCGGCGTTCTGGTGCACGGCCAGCGCCGACAGGCCGTCGGCGACGACGATCGCGAGGTCGAAGCGGGGGGTGTCGCCGCCCTGCCGTGCGCGCCAGTCCGCCAGGCGCTGCCGCGACGCGGCGTCGAGGCGGCGTCCGAGGTCGGGGCGCTGCAGGTAGCTGGCGCGGTCGGGCGCGGCGCTGTGCAGCATCAGCGTGTCCAGGCCCAGCCCGCGCAGCGAGGCCGCGACGCCATCGGCGTCGAAGGCCAGGTGCACCGCGTCGCGCGCCTGCGCGTGGGCCAGCTGGAAGGCCAGGTGCGCGGCCGTCGGCTGGCTGTGGCCGGCCCGGCCCAGCGCGATGCGCGCGTCGGTGTAGCCGCGCAGCGCCTCCCAGCGCGCGGGGATGACCGGCGAGCGCCCCGCCATCAGGCCGACTCCAGCCGTTGCAGGGCCGCGGCGAAGGGTGCCGGCAATGCATCGGCCAGGCGCGACGACTCGCCCGGCTCGAACACGCCCATGCGCTGCAGCCAGGCCTCGAACTCCGGCGCCGGACGCAGGCCCATCACCTGGCGCATCACCAGCGCGTCGTGGAAGGAGGTGCTCTGGTAGTTGAGCATGATGTCGTCCGAGCCCGGGATGCCCATCACGAAGTTGCAGCCCGCCGCGCACAGCAGCGTCAGCAGCGCGTCCATGTCGTCGGAGTCGGCCTCGGCATGGTTGGTGTAGCAGACGTCGCAGCCCATCGGCACGCCGAGCAGCTTGCCGCAGAAGTGGTCTTCGAGGCCGGCGCGGATGATCTGCTTGCCGTCGAACAGGTACTCGGGGCCGATGAAGCCGACGACGGTGTTGACCAGCAGCGGCTCGAAGTGGCGCGCCACCGCGTAGGCCCGCGCCTCGAGGGTCTGCTGGTCGCAGCCGTGGTGGGCGCCGGCCGACAGCGCGCTGCCCTGCCCGGTCTCGAAGTACATGACGTTGTCGCCGATGCGGCCGTCGTCGAAGGCCGTGCCGCGCCTGAGCGACAGCGCCGCGGCGCGCGCCTCGCCCAGCACCGCGAGGTCGATGCCGAAGCTGCGGTTCGTGCCCTCGGTGCCGCCGATCGACTGGAACACCAGGTCGACCGGCGCACCGCGCGCCATCGCCTGCAGGGTGTTGGTCACGTGGGTCAGCACGCAGCTCTGCGTCGGGATGCCGTAGCGCGAGATCACGCCGTCGAGCATCTGCAGCAGGCGCATCACCTGCGGCAGGTTGTCGGTGGCCGGGTTGATGCCGATCACCGCATCGCCGCAGCCGTGCAGCAGCCCGTCGAGCAGGCTGGCGGCGATGCCGGCCGCGTCGTCGGTCGGGTGGTTGGGCTGCAGCCGCGTGGCCAGCCGGCCCGGCAAGCCGATCGTGCCGCGAAAGCGCGTCGCGACGCGGCACTTGCGCGCGATCAGCACCAGGTCCTGCAGGCGGCACAGCTTGCTGACGGCGGCCACCATCTCGGGCGTCAGGCCGGGAGCGAGCGCTGCGAGCGTGGCCGCATCGGCCGCGTCGCCGAGCAGCCAGTTGCGGAAGTCGCCCACCGTCAGGTGGCTCACCGCCCCGAAGGCATCGGCATCGTGCGTATCGACGATCAGGCGCGTGACCTCGTCGGCCTCGTAGGGCACGACCGCCTCATCCAGGAAGCGCGCGAGCGGCAGTTCGGCCAGCGCCATCTGCGCGGCGACGCGCTCGCGGGCATCGGCGGCCGCCACGCCGGCCAGCCGGTCGCCCGAGCGTGCCGGGCTGGCGCGCGCCAGCAGCGTGCGCAGGTCGTCGAACCGGTAGCGCTGCGCGCCGATCGCGTGCGCAAAGCTCATCGCGGGACCTCCGACGGCCGCTCAGGCGGCGGTGAAGCCATTGTCGACGAACAGGTGCGTCCCGTTCACGAAGCTGGCCTCGTCGCTGGCCAGGAACAGCGCGGCGGCAGCCACCTCCTCGGGCTCGCAGATGCGGCCCTGCGCGATCGCCAGCGCGGCCTCCGACAAGTCGACGCCGAGCCGCTGCAGCGCGTCGACCTCGCGCAGGCCATGCGGCGTACGGACGAAGCCGGGGCACACGGCATTGCAGCGGATGCCGCGGTCGCGGTACTCGACCGCGATGGCACGCGCGAACATGTGGCAGGCGCCCTTGGTGGTGTCGTACAGCACCTCCATCGGCGTGCCGGCCACGGCCGAGATCGACGAGGTGCAGACGATCGCGCCCTTTCCGCGCGCCAGCATGTGCGGCAGCACCTCGCGGGTGACGAGGTACATGCTCTTGACGTTGACGGCCATCAGCCGGTCCCAGTCGGCCTCGGTGGTGTCGAGGAAGGGCTTCACGACGATGCTGCCGGCGTGGTTGAACAGCACGTCCACGCCGCCCCAGCGCGCCACCACCGCGGCCACGGCCGCGCGCACGGCGCCGGCCTGCGAGACGTCGGCCATGGCCACCATCGCCTCGCCGCCGGCCGCGATCACGGCCAGCGCGGTGCGTTCGGCAGCCGCCTCGTCGATGTCGAGCACCGCCACGCGCGCGCCTTCGGCCGCGAAGCGCCGCGAGGCCGCACCGCCGACGCCGGTGGCGCCGCCGGAGACGATCGCCACCTTGCCCCGCAGCCGGTCGCCCATGCGCCGCTACTTGGAGGCAGCCAGCGCGTGCTCGGCCGCGGCGATCTCGGCCTGGCGCCGCGCCACCTCGTCGCCGATCGGCGGGCCCTTGAAGCGCTTGCGCTCGAAGCCGAACCACACGACCGCGGTGATCGCCAGGAAGGCCAGGGTGATCGTCAGCGCGGCATCGTTGGGCGGCTGCACGCCGAGGTAGAAGATCAGCGCGATCGCGACGATCGCCAGCACGCCGACGATGCGGTAGGCCGGGCCCATGTCCCACGGCCCCATCGTGGTCCACGACCTGCCGTAGGCGAACAGCCCGGCGATCACCGGCAGGCCGTAGGAGATGAAGATGAAGATCACCGTGACGGACACGATGGTCGCGTAGGCCGGCGTGTACAGCGTGAACAGGATCGAGATGACCGCCGCCGTCCAGATCGCCGCCACCGGCGTGCGGTAGCCCGGGTGCACGCGCTTGAGCGCGTTCGACGCCGGCAGGCCGCCGTCCCGCGCGAAGGCGAAGATCATGCGCGAGGCCGAGGTCACCGTGGCCAGGCCGCAGATCAGCTGGCACACGAAGATCAGCAGGTAGAGGATCTGCTTCAGCGCCACCGGCAGCACCGCATCGAGCGTGACGAAGAAGACGCCCCAGCCGCTGGCCGCGGCCTTGTCCATGTCGGGGATCGCCAGCACGAAGGCCGACAGCATCAGCCAGCCGAACAGCGCCGAATAGACGACCGAGTTGACGATGCCCTTCGGCACCGCGCGCGAGGCGTCCTTGGTTTCCTCGGCGGTGTGCGCCGAGGCGTCGAAGCCGGTGATCGTGTAGATCGGCAGCAGCAGGCCCAGCCCGAACAGCAGCAGCAGGTTGTCGGTGGCCGGCCAGACATCGCCACCGGCCGGGCCGCTGTAGTTGCGCAAGCTCCACAGCCGCGAGAAGTCCCAGCTCGGCGCGTAGGCCAGCAGCGCCACGGTCAGGCCGACCGCGACGGCGAAGATCAGGTAGCCCGACAGGTCGGTCAGCTTTGCCGTCGCACGGATGCCCACGTGGTTGACGATGGCCTGCAGCACCGTGATGCCGATGACGAAGGCGGCCTGCAGCCCGAAGCTGGTCTCCAGCCCCAGCACGGGCCCGAAGGCGCCGATGAAGAAGTTGTAGGTGCCGACGTTGATCGCGCCCAGCACCGTCACCAGGCCCAGCAGGTTGAGCCAGGCGGTGAGCCAGCCGTAGCCGCGCCCGCCGAGGATGGAGCTCCAGTGGTACAGGCCGCCGGCGGTCGGGTAGGCCGAGCCGATCTGCGCCATGCCGAGCGCGAAGATGAAGCTGACGCCGCAGCCGAGCAGCCAGCCGATGCCGATGGCCGCGCCGCCGACGCCGCTGATGCCCTGCCCGAGCGAGTTGATGCCGCCGGACAGGATGCAGATGATCGAGAACGAGATCGCGAAGTTCTGGAAGCCCTTCATGTTGCGCGCCAGCTCCTGGGCGTAGCCCATGCTGTGCAGCACCTTCAGGTCATCGTCGACGCTCAGGGGGGTCTGGCTGGACATCGGGTCCTCCGGGGTTGGAACGCAAATCGCACGGACAGCTTAGGCACGGCAGGGGCCGGCCTGCTATCCCGTTTCGGCATTTCGGCAACGCGCCGCCGTGGCACAGGCTTTGCTGAACCGGTCCATGGATCTGCCCGGCCCTCCCCGTCCGGCGCGCGAGCACGCCGCGCCGGCGCCGACCCTGTCGGCCGCTTCCTTCTCGGACATCGACGAGCAGGCCGAGGCCCTGCACGGCTGGAACCAGCGCTACCTGCAGCTGTCGACCGGGCGCTTTCGCGGCGCGGTGCAGCGCCTGCAGCTGCCCGGCATCGGCCTGTTCATCGAGGACCTCGAACAGGCCGTGCACCAGACCGGCCACGTGCAGCCCCAGGTGGTGGCGCTCGGCGTGCCGGTGCTGCTGGAGGGCGAGTCGCGCTTCTGCGGCCAGGCGGGCGATGCCTCGGCCTTGCACGTCTTCTCCGGACGCGACGGCTTCGAGTTCCGTTCGCCGCAGCGCCACGCGATGCTGGGCCTCGAGATCGACCTGCCGCTTCTCGAAGGGCATGTGGACGACGCGGCCGACTTCGCCCGACGGGCGCGGCTGCATGCCGTCGACGCCGTGGCCTTCGGTGAGCTGCGTCGCTTCCTGCTCGAGCTGTTCGCGAGCGCGGCCCGCGATCCGGCGCCGTGGTGCGGCGCGACCCGCTGTCACCAGGCGCGCGACGAACTGCTGGAGCGGCTGGCCGACGCGCTCGGCCCGGCGGTGGCCGGGCGGCCCCCCGCTTCTGCACTCTCGGCAGCCCAGGCCGCACTGGCCGAGCGCGCGCGCGACCTGGTGGCCTCGCGACTGGACGCGCCGCCGACGGTCGCCGAGCTGTGCGACCTGCTGGGCGTCAGCCGGCGCACGCTGCAGAACTGCTTCCAGGCGACCTGGGGCATGGGGCCGCTGGCCTGGCTGAAGCGGCTGCGACTCGACGCGGTGCGGCGGCGCCTCAAGGCCGCCGAGTCGGTGACCGAGGCGGCCACCCGGCTCGGCTTCTGGCACTTCGGGCACTTCGCCCGCGACTATCGGGCGCTGTTCGGCGAGGCGCCATCGCAGACCCTGCGTCGTCACCGCGGGCCGGCCGCGGCGGCGCCTCATTGAGTCGCGACGAAAAGCGGCAGCGGCCGGCCCCAATTCGGCGCTTCGGCCGGCGGCAAGGCTTCGATACTTGCTGCCCATGAGCACCGACTTCACCTCCGTCCACAACTACTACGAGCGCCACGTCTTCGACGCAGTGCTCGCGGCCCATGGCGGCCATCCGGGTCTGGACGGGGACACGCTGGCCGATGTGGCCTGCGTCGCGCTGAACCGCCTGCCGCCCCGCTACGTCCGCCACGACGTGGACTTCGCCTTCTATCAGGGCGAGAAAGAACGCGCGACCGCCGACAAGGCGCTGAAGGACGCGGTCGCCTACGCCTTCCAGTTCGTGCAGGCGCGCGTGGCCATGCGCGCGCGCTGAAGCAGACGCCTCAGGCCGCCCAGGGCGGCGCCTTGCGCTTGGGCTTGCGCGTCAGGATGGTCGGGAAGCTGACCGGCAGCGTCGCCGGGAAATCGCGGCTGTAGTGCAGCCCGCGGCTCTCGTGCCGGCTGAGCGCCGAGCGCACGATGAGCTCGGCGCAATCGACGAGGTTGCGCAGTTCCAGCAGATCGCGCGTGACGCGGAAGTTCGCGTAGTAGTCGTCGATCTCGGTGCGCAGCAGCTTGATGCGGTGCAGCGCGCGCTCCAGCCGCTTGGTCGTGCGCACGATGCCGACGTAGTTCCACATCAGCAGCCGCAGCTCGTCCCAGTTGTGCGAGATGACGACCTGCTCGTCGGCGTTCTCGACTTGGCTCTCGTCCCAGGGCGGCAGGTCGGACAGCGGCGGCGCGGCCTGCGACAGGATGTGCTCGGCGCAGGTCTTGCCGAGCACCACGCATTCGAGCAGCGAATTGCTGGCCAAGCGGTTGGCGCCGTGCAGGCCGGTGTAGGTGGTCTCGCCGACCGCATACAGGCCCGGCACGTCGCAGCGGCCGTCGAGGTCGGTGACCACGCCGCCGCAGGTGTAGTGCGCGGCCGGCACCACCGGGATGGGCTGGCGGGCGATGTCGATGCCCAGGGCCAGGCAGCGGCTGTGGATGGTCGGGAAGTGCTCCTTGAGGAAGGCCTCGCCCAGGTGCGTGGCGTCGAGCCACACGTGGTCGAGGCCGTGCTTCTTCATCTCGAAGTCGATCGCGCGGGCGACGATGTCGCGCGGCGCGAGTTCGAGCCGCTCGTCGTGGGCGGCCATGAAGCGCGTCCCCCCGGGGACACCCGGCCCACCGTTCGGCAACTTCAGCTGCGCCCCCTCGCCGCGCAGCGCCTCGGTGATCAGGAAGCTGCGCTCCTGCGGGTGGTAGAGGCAGGTCGGGTGGAACTGGATGAACTCCATGTTGCCCACGCGGCAGCCGGCGCGATACGCCATCGCGATGCCGTCGCCCGTGGACGTGTCCGGGTTGGTGGTGTAGCGGTAGACCTTGCCGGCGCCGCCGGTGGCCAGCACCACGGCCGCGGCCGGCAGCGTCTCGACGCGCTGGCGATCGATGTCGAGCGCATAGACGCCATGGCAGCGCGGCGGCGCGCCGTCGACCTTGAGGTGGCGCTGCGTGATCAGGTCCACCGCCATCCAGCGTTCTCGCAGCGTGATGTTCGGGTGGCGCTTGACCTCGTCCAGCAGCACCTCGTGGATGGCCTTGCCGGTGGCGTCGGCCGCATGCGCGATGCGGCGCACGGCATGGCCGCCTTCGCGGGTGAGATGCAGGCCGAGCGGCCCGTCGGGGTCGCCCGAGAAAGGCACGCCGCGCTGGACCAGCCATTCGACCGCCTCGGCGCTGCGTTCGGCGATGAAGCGCGCGGTGTCCTCCGCCACCAGCCCGGCGCCGGCGTCCTGGGTGTCGCGCACGTGGCTCTCGATGCTGTCGTCGCTGCCCAGCACGCCGACGATGCCGCCCTGGGCCCAGGCGGTGGCGCCCTCGTCGAGGTTGCGCTTGGCCAGCACGATGACCGGGTGGCGGGGTGCCAGTTGCAGCGCGACGGTCAGGCCGGCCAGGCCGGCGCCGACGATGACCACGGGCGGCGGGGAAGCGGGAGCGTGGCGGGTCGGCATCGGAGCAACAGTCGCGTGCGCATCGCGCCAGACCGGCGCGACATCTGCCACGAATTCTATCGACGGGCTCGGGAGCGACGGACTTGGGGACGACTGCGCACGACCCCGGGGATTACACTTGGTGACAAACCATCCGAGCGCGAGCCCAAGTCGCCGCGCCATCCCTGCCTCGCTCGCTGTCCGGATCAGTACAGCCCATGAGCCAGTCCTCCGATCGCAACGTGATCACCCGCCCGCCGGCCGGCGCTCCGGGCTGGGAATCGACGCGCGTGCAGACCCAGGTGACGCCGCGCCTCGGCGGCGGGCCGGCCGACGACGATGTCGGCGACGTCGACATCGGCCGCGCGGTCGGCAACAACACGCGCGAACTCTTCGTCGCCTGCGAGCCGGCCGAGGCGATGGTCCAGCAGTTCGATCACCTGCAGCCGGAGTTCGTGGCCGTCAGCGACCTCGGCGTCGCTGCCTCGCGCAAGCTGCTGGCCGGCATCGCCGCAGCCAGCCAGCGCGTGGTGCAGAAGCTGGTCGTGCGGCGCAACGGCGCCGGGACCATGCTGGCGACCATCGAGTTCGTCGACTGCCCCACCAGCAACGGCAGGACGGTGCGCCTCTACAGCACCGAGGTCGACGCCGACACCCACACGCGCCAGAGCATGGCGCGCGTGCTGCTGGGCCGCGCCCGGCTGGGCGTCGTGATGGTCGGCGACCTGCCGGCCCACGCGCTGACCAGCGCGCTGCAGCCCTGGCGCGACACCGCGCTGCGCGGCGGCTGGACCTGCCGCCGCATGCTCTTCATGCCGCTCGCCGCCGGCGCGGCGCTGCCCGGAGAGATCGCCCGCTTCCGCGCCGCCACGGCGATCGAGGCGACCCCCACGCCGCTGGTCGGCCGGCCGGCCGATGTCTGGGCCCAGCTCTGCCAGGCCTGGAACACGCTGCAGCAGCAGAGCAAGCCCGGCGTGAACCCGGCGACGCTGCCCCTGCTCGGCTCACCGAATGCGACCGCCGCTGCGCCGGCCTCCGCCGTTGCAGCGCCGGGCCAGCGGCCGATGCCGAGCGCGGCCTCGCCGACGCCGATGCCGGTGGTCGGCAGCACGCCGACGCCGCCGCGCGACGCCCCGCTCGAGCGCTACCTCCACGACCTGGGCCAGATGACCGGGGTCGTCAGCGCCTGCGCCTTCGACATCATGACCGGCCGCCCGGTCGGCCACGCCGGCGCGCGGCCCGGACCGGACGAACTGGCGCGCCACGGCGCCGCGATGCTGGCCTCGATGATGGGCGCCAGCCGTGCGATGGGCATGGGCGCCGTCGTGCCCGAAGCAGCCGTCACGCTCGGCCAGCATCACCTGCTGCTGCGACCGCTGCCGGCCCACCCGGGCATGGCACTGCACGTCGTGCTGGACAAGCCGCACGTGACGCTGGCGCTGGTGCAACTGCAACTGCGCCGCCTCGACGACGCACTGCTGGCCGCCGCGCGTCAGCCGGCCCCGACGCGTTTCTGACGCGCCGAGGGGCGCCGCAGCGCCCCTCTTCGCGAGCGCTAGTGCACGACCCTTTCGAACCGGAACTCGCCCGGCGCGCGGATCGGGTCCACATCCACCGGCACCACGTCCTTCGGCGCGAACTTGCCTTCCAGCAGCAGCCGGGACAGCGGGTTCTCGATGCGCTGCTGGATCGCCCGCTTGAGCGGCCGCGCGCCGAACACCGGGTCGAAGCCGACCTTGGCGAGCTCGGCCAGCGCCGCGGGCGACACGTCGAGCTGGATGTCGAGCTTGCCGAGCCGCGCCGCCAGCAGCCGCAGCTGGATCTGCGCGATCGCCTCGATGTGCTTGGCGTCCAGGCCGTGGAAGACCACCGTCTCGTCGATGCGGTTCAGGAACTCCGGGCGGAAGTGCTGCTTCAGCTCGGCCCAGACCGCATCGCGGATGTCCTCCGGCGGCTGCCCCGCCATCTGCATGATGAGGTGCGAGCCGAGGTTGCTGGTCATGACGATCACGGTGTTCTTGAAGTCCACCGTGCGGCCCTGGCCGTCGGTGAGCCGGCCGTCGTCGAGCACCTGCAGCAGCACGTTGAAGACATCCGGGTGGGCCTTCTCGACCTCGTCGAGCAGCAGCACGCTGTAGGGCTTGCGCCGCACCGCCTCGGTCAGGTAGCCGCCCTCGTCGTAGCCCACGTAGCCGGGCGGCGCGCCGATCAGGCGCGCGACCGAGTGCTTCTCCATGAACTCGCTCATGTCGATGCGGATCAGCTGCTCCTCGCTGTCGAACAGGAAGCCGGCCAGCGCCTTGCACAGCTCGGTCTTGCCGACACCGGTGGGGCCGAGGAACAGGAAGGACCCGGTCGGGCGGTTCGGGTCGGACAGCCCGGCGCGTGAACGGCGGATCGCGTCGGCGACGGCGCGGATCGCTTCGTCCTGGCCGACCACGCGCTCGTGGAGCTTGTCCTCCATCTGCAGCAGCTTCTGCCGCTCGCCCTGCATCAGCTTGGCGACCGGGATGCCGGTGGCGCGCGCCACGACCTCGGCGATCTCTTCGGTGCCGACCAGCGTGCGCAGCAACTGCGGCTTGCCGGGCGTGCCGCCCTTGGCTTCCTTGGCCTGGGCACTCTCGAGCTTCTTCGTCAGTTCAGGCAGCTTGCCGTACTGCAGCTCGGCGACCTTGTTGAAGTCGCCCTTGCGCTTGAACTCCTCGATCTGCGTGCGGATGCGGTCGATGTCTTCCTTGAGGTGCGCGGAGCCCTGGGCGGCGGCCTTCTCGGCCTTCCACAGCTCATCGAGATCGGCGGCCTCGCGCTCGAGCTTGGCAATCTCTTCCTCGATCAGCCCGAAGCGCTTCTGAGAGGCCTCGTCCTTCTCCTTGCGCACCGCCTCTCGCTCGATCTTCAGCTGGATCAGCCGACGGTCGAGCCGGTCCATCACCTCGGGCTTGGAGTCGATCTCGATCTTGACCTTGGCCGCGGCCTCGTCGATCAGGTCGATGGCCTTGTCGGGCAGGAAGCGGTCAGTGATGTAGCGATGGCTCAGCTCGGCCGCGGCGACGATCGCCGGGTCGGTGATCTCGACGCCGTGGTGGACTTCGTACTTCTCCTGCAGGCCGCGCAGGATCGCGATCGTCGCCTCGACCGTCGGCTCGCCGACCAGCACCTTCTGGAAGCGGCGCTCGAGCGCGGCGTCCTTCTCGACGTACTTGCGGTACTCGTCGAGCGTGGTCGCGCCGATGCAGTGCAGCTCGCCGCGCGCGAGCGCGGGCTTCAGCATGTTGCCGGCGTCGATCGCACCCTCGGCCTTGCCGGCGCCGACCATGGTGTGGATCTCGTCGATGAAGACGATGGTCTGGCCCTCGTCCTGCGCCAGCTCCTTGAGCACGTTCTTCAGGCGCTCCTCGAACTCGCCGCGGTACTTGGCGCCCGCCAGCAGCAGGGCCATGTCGAGCGTCAGCACGCGCTTGTTCTTCAGCGACTCCGGCACCTCGCCGGCGACGATGCGCTGGGCCAGGCCCTCGACGATGGCGGTCTTGCCGACCCCCGGCTCGCCGATCAGCACCGGGTTGTTCTTGGTGCGGCGCTGCAGCACCTGGATGGCGCGGCGGATCTCGTCGTCGCGGCCGATCACCGGGTCGAGCTTGCCGGCGCGGGCGCGCTCGGTGAGGTCGAGCGTGTACTTCCTGAGCGCCTCGCGGGCGCCTTCGGCGTCGGCCGAGTCGACCTTCTGGCCGCCGCGCACGGCATCGATGGCGGTCTCGAGCGCCTTGCGGGTCAGGCCGTGGCCGCGGACGATGCCGCCGAGGTCGGTCTTGGCGTCGGCCAGGGCCAGCAGGAACATCTCGCTGGCGATGAACTGGTCGCCGCGCTTGCCGGCTTCCTTCTCGGCGGCCTGCAGCAGCGCGACCAGGTCGCGCCCGGGCTGCACGCCGCTGCCGCCCTGGACCTGGGGCAGGCCGGCCACGGCGACATCCATCGCGGTCTGCAGCGCGGCGGTGTTGGCTCCGGCGCGGTCGAGCAGCGCCTTGGGCCCATCGGCCTGCACCAGCATCGCGGCCAGCAGGTGGGCCGGTTCGATGTAGGGGTTGTCGCGGCCGTTGGCCAGCGAACTCGCGTCGGCCAGGGCTTCCTGGAACTTGGTGGTGAGCTTGTCGATACGCATGGGAGTGGATTCCTCCGGACTGACCGGCAGATGGACCCGTCACGGGGCTTTTCAAGCCGCGCAAGCTTGATCCAGCGCAAGCCCGATCGAACAGGCCCTACCTAGCGCAGCACGGCCTGCACCAGCCACCAGCCGAGCGCTGCGCAGGCCAGCGAACCCAGCACGTGGGCCAGCGCATGGGCGAAGGCCATCGCCACGGTGCCCCGTTGCAGCATCAGCAGGGACTCGAGCGAGAACGCCGAGAAGGTGGTGAAGCCGCCGCACAGGCCGGTCATCAGCAGCAGGCGCAAGAGGTGGTCGCCCGGCTGGACCAGCCAGGCCGCGGCCGCCCCGATGACCAGGCCACCGGCCATGTTGATGGCCAGCGTACCGACCGGAAAGCCGGCCCACAGCGGGTTCAGCGCCAGGCCGACGCCCCAGCGCAGCAAGGCCCCGATGGCCGAGCCGGCCGCGACGCACAGCGCCTGCAGCGCCAGCGGGCTGGCCGCCGCGCTCACGCGTTGCCCGCCGCTATGCCCCAGCGCCTCAGCGCCTCGTCGTCGGCGACGCGGGCATCGACCCAGCGCGCGCCTTCGGGCGTCGTCTCCTTCTTCCAGAACGGCGCCTGGGTCTTCAGGTAGTCCATCAGGAACTCGCAGGCCTGGAAGGCCTGGCCGCGGTGGGCCGAGCTGACGACGACGAGCACGATCTGGTCGCCGATGTCGAGCGGGCCGACGCGGTGGATCACCCGCGCGCCGAGGATGCTGAAGCGCTCGAAGGCCTGGTCGATCATCGCCTCGATCGCACGCTCGGTCATGCCCGGATAGTGCTCGAGCTCCATGCGGCTGACCGGGGCGCCGTCACTGCGGTCGCGCACCGTGCCGATGAAGCTGGCGACCGCGCCGACGCCGCCGTCACCGGCACGCAGCGCGGCCACTTCGGCACCGAGGTCGAAGTCGCCGGTCTGGATCGTCACGCGGGGCGTCGCCATCGCCCGGATTCTCGCATCGGGCATGCCGGGCTGCGGCGTTCGCCGCCTAGGGCAACTCGTCCGTCGCGCGCAGGCGCACGCACTGCGGGTGAGGGTAGTAGCGCGCCGACTCGCACTGCAGCTTCATGCAGCGATAGAGCGAAAACGCCGTCCGGGGGGCGCACGCCGCGGACGGGCTGGATGGGAGGCTGGCGACCCGGCTCGGCGGGGTCGCCAGCGGTGGCGGCGATGGGAGCACCGCGGCCTTGGTTTCGGGCAGCGCGTCGGGTTCGGATGCGGCCTGGACCGCGAGCGCGGACACGGGCGCGACCGATGCTGCGTCCGAGGCGTCCGTCGCGGCCGCCGAAGCCGCAGCCGGTGGTGCCAGGGGCGGCGCTGCGACTGGCGCCGCCACGACTTCTGGAGTCGATGGCTGCCTGTCCTCGTCGGTACGAGCCACGAACTCGGAGACCCAGGACAGCGCCGACGGCGCCGTGTCCATCAGATGACTGCCCTGGGTGACGGCGAGCGTCAGCGCCGAACCCACCAGGGCGCCGGCCACGGCGGCCGGCCAACGACGCGTCTTCTGCGGGCGGACCAAAGCGGGCATCGCGCTCGCCCGGGGGGCCATCCGCGCCACGATCGGCGTCCGCATCCCGGCGCTCACGACCTCGTCGAGCGTCGGCTCCACGCCGAAGCCCCGCGTGTCGCTGCGCAGCGCGGATCGGGCGTCTTCGCCCAGGCCGGAGCGCGGCCAGAGCGGGACCTGCGGCTCGTCGCCGACCTCACCGGTCAGCGTCACGGGCCGAGGAGGAGCCGCCGGCAAGTCGCTCGATGCCGGGGCACCGCGCGGCGGCGGCCGGGCGACGGCGGACTCCAGCTCGCGGCGGAACTCGACGACGCTTTGCGGGCGCTCGCGCGGGTCGTCCGCCAGGGCGCGCTCGATGACCGCCACGAAGGCCGCCGAGCCGGCGGCGGGGACCCGCATCCAGGCTCGATCGGCCACGCCGTCCATCGACCCGCTGATGCAGAACCTCGCCAAGGCCGCCACCGCGTAGATGTCGGACCATGGTCCGGCGGCCAGGCCCGGCTCCGGCGCCAGCAGCTCCGAAGCCACGAAGGCCGGGAAGGGCCACGGCGGCAGATGCGGCATGCGATCCCCGATCGCCAGGCGCACCGCAGCGGGATCCGTCAGCACGGCGGTCGCCTCCGCCCGCAGCCGCACGCTGTGCGGCTGCACGTTGCCGTGGAGACCGCCCGCCTGATGCAGCGCATGCAGGGCGTCCAGCATCGGTGCGAGCAGGCGGCGCAACCAGTCCTCGGCCGGCGGCTCGGGCATCGCGCCACGGGCTGCCGCCAGGGTCGGCCCGCCCACCCACGCGCGGATCCGGTAGGCACTGGCCGGCGTGTTCCAGACCGGCCCGAGCGCCTGCAGCGAGGGGTGGCCGACGCGGACGAAGCGCTCGGCCTCCTGCACGAAGGCGCGCCGCCCTTCGGTCCACAACGCCGCCTGCGCGGGCGACCGGGGCCACAGCGTGCCGTCCTCGCGCCGCAGGCTGATCGCCGCCGGCGCGAACTCCTCGATCGTCACCTCGGCGGCCGACGCACTGGCAGTGGCCCGGTAGCGCAGGCTGAAGTCGTCGCGCGAACTGAGCTCTTGCAGCACGAAGCTGCCGACGGTCGTGCCGGGAGCCAGTGGCTCGAGCGACGCGACGGCAGGCGAAGACCGGAAGTCGGGCGTCATGGCAGGTCGGATGGGACAACCCCCAGCATAGGCCGGCGTTGTCGGCGCTTCTGTCCGCTACCGCACCGACCGCGCCGTCCGCGGCGCCGCGGGTCAGCCGCCGGTGACCGGCGGGAAGAAGGCCACCTCGGCCCCGTCCGGCACCGCGGCCGACTCGTCGGCCATCACCTGGTTCAGCGCCGCTCGCAGTGCACGGCCGCGCGCCAGGGCCTCGGCGTGCGAACCGCCGCGCGCGATCAGCGCGTCGCGCAGTGCGCCGAGCGTGCTGCCGGCCGCAAGTTCGACGGACTCCCCCGGGCCGAGCGTCTCGCGGATCGAGGCGAAGTAGCGGACCTGGACCTTGATCATGGCAGCCATTCCGAGAAGGGCACGAAGCGTACCGCGTCGCCCCGGGCGATGGCCTGGCCGGGCGGGTTGTCGACCAGGCCTTCGGCCCAGACCGCCGAGGTCAGCACGCCGGAACTCTGGTTCGCGAACAGCTCCAGGCCGCCGTCGGCATTGCGGCGCGCACGCAGGAACTCGCGACGCACGTCCGGCTTGGGCCAGTCGAAGTCGGCGCGCAGCGTCAGGCCGGCAGGCTCCGCCGCCGGCAGACCCTGCAGCGCGTGCAGCACCGGCCGCACCGCCAGCAGGAAGGTCACGAAGCTCGACACGGGATTGCCGGGCAGGCCGATCAATAGCGCCTCGCCGCCGCCGGCGCCACGGATCGCACCGAAGGCCAGCGGCTTGCCGGGCTTGATCGCGATCTGCCACAGGTCGATGCGGCCCTCGGCGGCGGCGGCGGGCTTGAGGTGGTCTTCCTCGCCGACCGAGACGCCACCGGAGGTGAGGATCAGATCGTGGCCGGAGGCCGCACGACGCAGCGCCTCGCGCGTGGCGTCGAGCCGGTCCGGCACGATGCCCAGGTCGCTGACCTCGCAGCCGGCCGCCTGCAAGAGCGCGCGCAGCGTGTAGCGGTTGGAGTTGTAGATCGCGCCGGGCTTGAGCGGCTCACCGGGCATCACCAGCTCGTCGCCGGTCGAGAACAGCGCCACACGCGGCCGGCGGACGACCGTGAGCGTCGCCGTTCCGACCGAGGCGGCCAGGCCCAGCGCCTGCGGCGTCAGCCGGCTGCCGCGCGGCAGCACCGTGCTGCCGGCGACCACGTCTTCGCCGCGGCGGCGGATCCACTGCCCGACCGGTGGCACGACGTTGACGCGCACCGCACCGTCCAGTGCCTCGCACTGTTCCTGCGGCACGACGGCATCGGCGCCTTCGGGGATAGGCGCGCCGGTGAAGATGCGCGCCGCGCTGCCCGGCGCCAGCACCTGGCCGACCTGCCCGGCGGCGATGCGCTGGGCCACCGGCAGCACCGTTGCCGCCTCGCGCACATCGGCCGTGCGCAACGCATAGCCGTCCATCGAGGTGTTGTCGTGCGGCGGCACGTCGAGCAAGGAGCGCACGTCGACCGCCAGCACGCGGCCGAGCGCGTCGAAGGTCGAGACCGTCTCGGTCTCAGCGAGGGGGGTCGTTCCGGCGCGCAGCCGATCCAGAGCCTCGGGCAGGCTCAGCATCGGCCGCTTGCCGGGCGGAGTCCCCGTAGGCGGCTTCGTTGTCGGCGTCATAGGGCGATCGGTAGTCGTGCCGGTCCGACTGGGCCAGCAGCCAGGCGGCGACGGCATCGGCGTCGTTGAGGTCGAGGACCGGCAACTGCGTCGGCTGCGGCAGGGCCTCGGGGCTGTCGGTCGCGATCGCGACGATGAAGGGATCGTTGGGGTACTGCACGCGCTGTCCGGTCTGGGCACGCCAGATCTCGATCTTCAACAGGTCGGCATGCTTGAAGCCCTCGACCAGCACCCAGTCGGCGTCCGACAGCTCCGCGATCAGCTGGTGCGGGCCGGGGTCGGCCTCGACGTCGTACTCGCGGATCTTGGCCATGCGGCGGTTCGATGCGATCACCACCTCGTAGGCGCCCGCGGCGCGATGGCGGTGCGAATCCTTGCCGGGCTGGTCGATGTCGAAGTCGTGGTGCGCGTGCTTGACGACCGACACGCGGTGCCCGGCGAGCCGCAGGCGCGCGACCAGCTGCTCGACCAGCGTGGTCTTGCCCGAGCCGGAGTAGCCGCAGAAACCGACGACCTTCATGCCGCGACGACCTTCATGGGCCGACATTGTTGGCGATGTAGGACTTGACCGCGCCCACGTCGACGGGCATGACCTTGCAGCGCCTGGGGAGGTCCTCGATCCCCAGCAGCGCGGCCGGCCGCTCCGGCTCGCGGCCCAGCGCCTCGCGGATCGTCGCGGCGAACTTGATCGGCAGCGCCGTCTCCAGCACCAGCATCGTCGTGCCGGCCCGCAGGTGCTCGCGGGCGACCTTCAGGCCGTCGGCGGTGTGCGGGTCGATCGTGATGCCGAAGCGCTGCTGCGTGTCGCGGATCGTCGCGATGCGGTCGGCGTGCGTGCTCTTGCCGGAGACGAAACCGAAGCCGCGCACGCGCGCGAACTCCTCGGCCGTGAGCTCGAAGCCGCCGCGCGCCACCTCGTCGCCGAACAGCTGCCGCGTGCGCGCGGCATCGCGGCCCAGCAGGTCGAACACGAAGCGCTCGAAATTGCTGGCCTTGGAGATGTCCATCGACGGGCTCGAGGTCTCGTGCGTGTCGGCCGCGGTACGCACGCGGTAGCGACCGCTGCGGAAGAACTCGTCGAGCACGTCGTTCTCGTTGGTGGCCACGACGAGCCGGTCGATCGGCAGGCCCATCATCCGCGCGACGTGGCCGGCGCAGACGTTGCCGAAGTTGCCCGACGGAACGGCGAAGCTGACCTTCGGCAAGCCCGATCGGGCTGAGCCTGTCGAAGCCTGGTCCGCCGTGGCCTGGAACCAGCCCGCGAAGTAGTAGACGACCTGGGCCAGCAGCCGCGCCCAGTTGATCGAGTTGACGGTGCCGATGCGGTGGCGGCGCTTGAACTCGAGGTCGTTGCTGACGGCCTTGACGATGTCCTGGCAGTCGTCGAACACACCCTCGACCGCCAGGTTGTGGATGTTGGCGTCGGGCAGGCTGAACATCTGCGCCTGCTGGAAGGGGCTCATGCGCCCGTGCGGACTGAGCATGAAGACGCGCACGCCGCGCTTGCCGCGCATCGCGTACTCGGCGGCGCTGCCGGTGTCGCCGGAGGTGGCGCCAAGGATGTTGAGCGTCTCGCCGCGGCGCGCCAGCTCGTACTCGAACAACTGGCCGAGCAACTGCATCGCCATGTCCTTGAAGGCGAGCGTCGGGCCGTTGGACAGCGCCTGCAGCGCGAGGCCCGGCCCGAGCGGCTTCAGCGGCGTGATCGCGTCGCTGCCGAAGACATCGCGCGTGTAGGTACGGCGCACGATCGCGCGCAGATCGTCGGCCGGAATGTCGTCGATGAAGAGCGACAGGATCTCGAAGGCGAGATCGGCGTACGGCAGACCGCGCCAGCGCGCCAGCGTGGCGGCGTCGATGCGCGGATAGCGCTCCGGCAGGTAGAGGCCGCCGTCCGGTGCCAGTCCCTCGAGCAGGATGTCGGAGAAGCCGCGCCGGGCCGGATCGCCGCGGGTGCTGAGGTACTTCAGGACAACTCTTCCTTGCGGATGCGCACGATCGGCGCCAGCACGGTCGGCAGCGCCTGCATCTTGGCCAGCGCCGCGTTCATCCGGCCCTCGAGCGTGTCGTGGGTCAGGATGATCAGGTCGGTCTGGCGCTCGCCTTCGGCGGACTCGCGCTGCAGCACCGCGTCGATGGAGATGTCGCTTTCGGCCAGGATGCGCGTGATGTTGGCCAGCACGCCGGCCTCGTCGGCGACCTGCAGACGCAGGTAGAACGAGGTGATGACCTGGTCGATCGGAAGGATGGGCGTGGCCGACAG
>Ga0268299_1001544_pt1 | contig 38829 bp, 26 predicted proteins | sample NOBtaG_FD_193484 | JGI IMG/M metagenome (GOLD analysis project Ga0268299, IMG submission 193484) | Activated sludge microbial communities from bioreactor in Nijmegen, Gelderland, Netherland - NOB reactor | ecosystem: Engineered > Bioreactor > Aerobic > Activated sludge | place: Netherlands... | reverse complement strand
AGAAAGTCGCATTGGTCGCCTGCATGCGAAAACTCCTCACTATCCTCAATGCCATACTGCGCGAGAAAAAACCGTGGAGGTCGCCACGTGTTGTCTCTTGAAAATCAACACAGTCGCTCCGGGCGAGATGCGTTGGATCGGCTTGCAAGGATCTGCCTGCCGGCGGCCCACACGTGAGCATTATTCCGCGCCTTCGAAGAGCACCGCGAGTCCCTGGCCGACGCCGACGCACATGGTGGCGAGCCCGCGCCTGGCCTTGCGGCGGTTCATTTCGCGGATGAGCGTGGTGGCCAGCCGCGCGCCGCTGCATCCCAGTGGATGCCCGAGCGCGATCGCGCCGCCGTTGACGTTCACTTTCGCAGGGTCCAGCTCTAATTGAGCCATGCATGGGAGCGCCTGGGCGGCGAAGGCTTCGTTGAGTTCGATGAGATCCAGATCGCCGGCCTTCCAGCCCGCCCGTTTCAGCGCCTTCTGCGTCGCGGGGATCGGGCCCAAGCCCATCACGGCCGGATCGACACCAGCGCTGGCCGAGGCCCGGACGAACGCCAGCGGCTTCAGTCCGAGCATCCGCGCCGACTTCTCGTCGACCACGAGCAGCGCCGCTGCGCCATCGTTCAATCCGCTGCTGTTACCGGCGGTGACGGTGCCGCCTTCGCGGAATGCCGGCTTCAATTTCGCAAGGGCCTCCAGCGTTGTATCGGCGCGGGGATGCTCGTCGGTATCGACGACCGTCGTCTTTCCCTTGCCGAGTTCGATGGTGACGGGGAGGATCTCCTCCTTGAAGACGCCTCGCGCCTGGGCCGCCGCGCAGCGCTCCTGGCTTTGAAGCGCGAACTGGTCCTGCGCTTCGCGGGTCACGCCGTACCGCTCGGCGACGTTTTCGGCCGTTTCTCCCATGCTGTAGGGGTGATACTTCGCGGCCAGTTTCGGGTTGGTCATGCGCCAGCCGAGCGAACTGTCGTACATGGTCTGCGGGCCGCGGACCCAAGGCTCGTCCGGCTTGGGCAGCACCAGGGGGGCGCGGCTCATCGACTCGCACCCGCCGGCGATGAACACGTCGCCGTGACCGGCCTCGATCATGCGAGCAGCCGTGGCCACCGCCTCCAGTCCGGATGCGCACAGCCGATTGACGGTCACGCCCGGGACGCTGTCGGGCAGCCCCGCGAGCAGCACGGCCATTCGCGCGGCATTGCGGTTGTCCTCACCGGCCTGATTCGCCGCGCCCCAGTAGCAATCGTCGATCAACTTGGGATCGATCTTGGCGCGGGCCACGAGTTCGCGGATGACGAGGCCGCCCAGATCGTCAGGACGGACCGGCGCGAGCCCGCCGCGAAATCGGCCAATGGGGGTGCGGAGACATTCAACGATGACGGCATTACGCATGGGAGAACCTCGGGGAAGCCATAAGCCCTAAGCCATAAGCCGTAAGCAATTGGCCCAACCAACTGGTCGAGCCGTCGGCGGGGACGAACGACGTATGGTATGTCGAATTGAGAGTTTTTGTCGGCAGGGAGATTAGCGGCGAATCCGGGTCCATCGCCAGATTGCGAAGGGCCCGCAGCTTATGGCTTAAGGCTTAAGGCCTATGGCTGTTTACAGCCCCACCTTGATCGCAAGGCCGCAGGCGAAGATGGTCAATCCGGCGAACACGTGGCTGAATCGACCGAGCCGGGCGAGCAGTTGCGGGCGCAAGGCGGTTCGGGCCAGCAGGACCATGGTGGTCATGGTGGCGAGGGTGACGATGCCGAAGATCGCGGTGACAAAGACCACGCCGCTCCAGTGACCTTCGGCGGCGGGCACCATCAATAAGGGTATCAGCGGTTCGCATGGGCCGAACAGGAAGATGGTGAACAAGACCCAGGGCGTGATCGTGCTAACCTTGGATTCAACCGGGGGGTCTGGCGTTGCGGAAGCGTAGGGCGCGGTGTGGGCGTGCAAGTGTTCGCCCTGATGGTGATGGCCGTGGTTATGGATCGTGCCGTCATCGTGAACGTGAACATGGCTGTGCGGTCGGTTGCGAATGGCCTCGCGGATGCCCCAGACGGTGTAGGCCAGTCCGAAACCGAGCAGAAGCCAGCCGGCAATCTCGCCGCGCTGGGATTCGATGTTCTGAACAAAGAGAACCGCTCCGAGTCCGATACCGATGACGCCCAGCACGACGGAACTGAGGACGTGGGCGACGCCGCACAGCAACGTGATGACAATTGTCTTGCGTGTGGACCAGTGTCCGATCCGCGACATGGCCACGAATGGCACATAGTGATCGGGTCCGATTAGGGTGTGGACCAGCCCGATCGTTGCGGCCGACCCGGCGAGCAGCCAGATGGTGGAGTCCAATGCTAAATTCCTGTTCGGAGAATGCAAAACCGAGTCGATAGTGTAATCGGCGCGTGGCCCAAAGTCGCCCATGGCGCTCGAATCGACAAAAAATGCCCGTTTCGGCCGAAATTGGTCGCCTCGGATTTAGAGTCAATGGTATAAGAGTGGTTATGCTGCGTGTGATCCTCCATTGTGCCGGCCCGCTGTTACTGACGATCGGTCAGGCCGCATCCGGTGCAAATGGCTCGGACATTCCGCGCGGCGTGCCCGCCACGCAGTCCGAAGCGCATGCGCCGCTTTTCGCGGAACCACCGGCGGCGCAACCGGTTGCGCAACCCGCCGCCACGCGTCCGGCGACGACCCCGTCGACCGACGTGTCCGATTTCCTCGGGTTGTTGACCGGGAACAATTCGGCCACGGTGCGTCGCCTGGGGGCGCGGCAATTGCTCGGGCTGGGCTCGCCCGATGCCATCGATCGCGTGCGGCAACTGCTTGTCCAGCCGATAGATGCGGCGGCGGTGACGGCGATTTGCGAGGTGATCAGTCAGACCGGGCTTGCGCCGCCGACCATGCTGGAACCGCTGGTGAGTCTGCTGGCCGACGCCCGACCTGTTGTGTCCGAATGGGCCTGCCGCGCGTTGACCGCAACGCAGGATGCCCGCGTGGTGACGCTGGTCGGCGATGTCGCCAAGGACAAGAAGCAGCCGATCGACCATCGCGTGGCGTCAATTCGCTGCCTCGGGCGGCTGGCTCATGAGAAGCAGGCGGTGGCGGCGCTGATTCAGAATGCGGACGACACCTCGCGGGCGATTCAGGCGGCGGTGTTGACCGCCATGAGCGATGTGGCGCAGGAGCGCTTCACGACGCTCAAGGATGCGAAGGCTTGGTGGTCCGAGAATCGTTCAACGACGGAATCGCAGTGGCATCGCCGGAATTTCGGCGCATTGCAGCGGCGGTACGTGGCGGCCATGTCCACGCAGAGCGAGTTGACCCAGCGCGTCGCCGCGCTGGTTCGCGCCGAGTTTCTCCGCACGCCTGAGCCGGATCGACCCAAGGCGCTGCTCGCGCTGCTCAAGGACGACTTGCCAGCGGTGCGCGAACTGGCGCTCGATCTGGTGAACACGTGGATCACCGATCGAAAAGAGATTGGCGTCGACATCCGAGCGCGTCTGGGCGAGTTGGTGGACGACCCGGAAGGGGCCATCCGTCGGCGCGCCGCCAAGATGGTGGGCGATCTTCGGCTCACGGCCGAGGCCTCGCGGCTGGCCAACGCCATCGATCGCGAAGGTGATCCCGAGATTCGCGCCGCGTTGATCGACGCGGCCGGCCGGTTGGATGATCGTGCATTTGTCGCGGCCCTGGTTCCACGGCTCAACGACGATTCGACGGCGGTGGTGTCGGCCGCGGCCGGTGCGCTGGGCAATCTGGCGCGGCGTGGCGTCGGGCGGCCCGAGGACATCGACGTCGTATCAACGGCGCTCGCAAAACGTCTCGAGGCGACGCCGATCGGCGATGACATGCGCAGTCGCCTGCTAACGACGATGGGCGTCGTCGGATCAGAGGCGCTGCGCGGGTTGATCGTCGCGGAACTGAATGCGAATCGATCCGTTGCGACCCGTTGCGCGGCATTGCGTGGGCTTGGCGCGTATCGTGATGCCAAGGCAGCCGCGGATATTCGTCCGCGGATTGAATCGCCGGAGCCGCTTGAGCGGCTCGCGGCCGTCGAAGCACTGGGCGTATGCGGCAGCGGCGAGGCCGATTTGTCGGCACTGTTCACGCGGCTCGATCCGGCAGCGGAATCGAATGCCGCCGTTCGCGAGCAGGCGTGGGAGAGTTACAAATCAGTCGCGGGACGGTGTCCGGCGGCGACGATCCTCGCGGCAGCCGATCGGTTTGCCCGAAATGGAACGACAGCCGATCAACAGCAGCGGATTGAGTTGTTGCGGATTGCCGCGCAGCGCGTCGACGAATTGGGGCCGGTCGAGCGGATCGCCATTCAGGAGCGCATTGGCGATGCCCGCATGGTCATCGGCGACTTCAAGGCCGCGGCGACCGCGTTCGAGCAGGCTGCAACCGGCGATGATGAGGCCACGCGGCAGTCGATCCCGCGCCTGCACCTTAAGACGGTCGATGCCCGTCTGCGCGGCGGCGAGGATGACGAAGCCGTTCTGAAATTGACGACCGCCTTGAATGGGGATCCGGCGACCGACGACGCCGACGCAGCGTCCAAACTGGTGCTGGACGAAGTCCAGCGACGCCTGACCGTGCAGGATTTGGTCGGTGCGATTCGCCTGCTCGACAAGTGCGAGTCGCTCCGCGAGAAGCTGGGGTCGGCCTACGTGAGCGAGGCGACGCTGCTGCGCGTCGAGGGTCTCGCCATGCAGGGCGGCGTGTCCGATGAGGAAATTGACCGGTTGCTGACCGCGAGCGCGGATGACGCCGAGGCGGTGGATCGATTGACCGAATTGAAGGTCCGCGTGCTGGCGCGGATTCATGCCCGACTCGTTCGGCCGCAGACCACCACGGCAGCAACGCGTCCTGCCGACACGCAGGCGGGTTTGATCGCCGTCGCGCGCCGCTTCGCGCCGGACTGGCGCGGATTCGGCGAACAGGCCACCGCCGCGGAGCGTAGTGAAGCCCTGGCGGACCTGGCCTTGCAGATTCGCGCCGCCGCCCGGGCGGCCGCCACATCGCAGCCGGCTGGTTCCGGCACGCCGGGTTGAAGGCCGGCGGCTTTCCGCCGTGCCATCCGGCAAGGTATAACCCCAACTGTCATGAATTCAGCCGACGCCAGCGATCCCGGTTCATCGATTCGACTCCCGCCCGAGGCGCCGCGCAAGCGCCAGCAGAAGTCCGTCGCGCCCAAGACGTTTCGCGGGCGCGTGGCGGCCGGCGTGGTGCTGGTGATTCCGCTGGCGGTGACGATCCTTCTGATCAAATACGTCTACAACGCCGCGTTGTGGCTCGGTGTGCGCATTGTCTATTGGGTTTCGCTGCTTTACTCGCGCATCACGCGCATGGTGGGCAACGGCGGCGGGGAGGACGCCGCTTCCGGTTCATGGCTTCCGGTGGCGAATCCCAAGTGGATCGACCCGGCCAAGGCCGAATGGCCGGACATCGTGCTGGCCATCATTCTGACCATACTGATGTTCTACATCCTCGGCGCGCTGGGTACGAACGTCGTCGGCAAGCGATTGATCCTCGCCGTTGAGACGCTGCTGCAGCGCATCCCGCTGGTGGACACGGTGTACGGCTCGATCAAGCGGATGGTCGCGGCGCTGAGTGGTTCGTCCGACCCGAATCAGCCAGAGAAAAAGGTCGTCATGATCGACTTTCCCACGCCGGAGATGAAGACGCTTGCCTTTGTGACATCGATGTTCACCGACGCCAACAGCGGGCAGCGCTACGTTTCTGTCTACGTGCCGACGACGCCGAACCCGACGAGCGGCTACATGGAAATCGTCCCGGTCGAGAAGATCACGCACACCGATCTGACGATGGAGCAGGCGCTCTCGATGATTCTTTCGGGCGGCGCGACTTCGCCGCCGACGCTGCGCATGTCGACCGGCAAACCGGTGTGACGTTTCACTGAACATTTCGTTGCACTCTGGGGCCGCGACGGACAATCGGTTCGATCGACGGCCGCACTCTGTGCGAAAAGCGCTGTTCTGTTGAACGGGGAAAATGCCGCACTATCATCCCGTAGCGTTCTAGGAGTGGAGTGCGGCGGCCACGTTCGAGAAGGATGGGAACATGAATCGAAAGAAGAAGCGAGCCGGAGCCGCGTCGAGGAAGCCGGGTTTGCCTGCGACATCCACAGGCGTTGCGGCCGACGAATTGCCCGCTTTGCCGGTTTCGTCGCGCAGAGGCGCGGGGCGACTGGGTCGAGCGCTACGCGTGTCGCGAAAGAAAAAGGGCAACGGCGCACGGAGCGAATCGTCACCGGAAGCAAAGTCTCCTGCGTTGATTCGGTGGGAGAATGAAGGCGGCCGGCCCGGGAATTCGGCATCAGGCGCAGCGTCCAAAGACACATCAAACGGCGGCGCCGCGAAGCGCGGCGACAAGTCACAGGGCCAGCCGAAGAAGCGACTCAAGTCGGCAAGCGCCGCAGCCCCCAAACGGCCCCCGGCATCGAGTGATTCTCGCTTGAATACAGCGCGGCAGCGGCGCGCCGAGACGGCCGCCAAGCGTGCGCGGATCAAACGAACCGGCCTGACCAGCCGCGTTCTGGGACATGTCTCGGCGCGGGGCAAACGGGCCCAGGCCCGCCGCGATTCGAAGAATTGAGTTTCTCCACGATTCTGAGATGATAAGGCTGTTGTTGACGTTGTTCGGGCAGTTTCGGACCGAGGCGATTGTCACACCCAGGAGCATGCAACATGCAGGTTCAACTCAACACCGACCGGAACATCCGGGGCGGCGAACGGCTCACGGAATTTGTCGAGACCACGGTGACGGAGTCGCTCGGTCGATTCGCCGACCGCGTGACCCGCGTCGAGGTCCATCTCAGCGATGAGAACGGGGCCAAATCGAATGGCGAAGACAAGAAGTGCGTGATGGAGGCCCGGCCCGCAGGAATGCAGCCGGTCACGGTTTCGCACCTTGCGGCAACGGTCGATCTGGCCGTCGACGGCGCTGCCGGCAAACTCGCGAGGCATCTCGATCACACGTTCGGAAAGCACGACCGCGACAGGTAATGCACTTCGCCCTGAGCGACTGAGCTGTCATTGCGCGTGATGCGTGGCGCACGGTGGCTTGCCATTCGCGGATTGACACAACGCAAGCAGGCAAACCGGCTTCTCGAATCAGTGCACCGGGGGCGTTTCTGGCCTGCAACGGGAGCGAAACCCAGCGCTTATTCCTGCTTTCAGGTTGCCATCTGGGCGCCGCATTCACTGCACCGGCCGTCCGAGCAGCTGCGCATGTCGTATCCACAAGATTGACACTTGTTTTGTCTCGACCTGCGATGACGCCGTGCGTGAATCGCAGTTGCGTAAGTTACCAATGCAAACGAAATGAGAAGCAAAACGCTGGAAACCGGAATCCTCGTCACTACCGCGTTCGTTCGCATCGTATCCCGGGGACCCCTCCCTGGTCCGATCGACTCATAACGATTTGTCTGCACGTCCCGCAGAAACCTGCAGGGCTGAGAGCTGATCGACAGGCAAGCCCGTTCTATCTCGTCATTTGTCGGTAATTTAGAGTCTCCCCAGTGTGAATCGTCAAATGTGTAAAATTCTGACCTGTTGCCTCTCGCGACGGACTCATCCATCAAATGCTTGATATAGTCCGAGCTTGAACTCTCCACGAAGCTCTTGCTTAGAATCAAATGTCCACGGGCCAGTACGACATACAGCCATTCGTCGGACGCGGACGACTGGACAACCGGTGCGGCGGGGTCGATGGGCGACTCGAAATAAAGAGTCCTCTCCATCGCGAAGCCAACTGCGGCCGCGAAGCCAAATAGAATTGCAATAATCAACACGCGTTGACGCCAGAAGCTAATTCTGGGGCGCTCTTTCGCAACCACCGAAACAGCGCTGTTATCCATCATGTCAACTACCGCTGCGTTGACTTATTGGCATCTGTCGTGACCGCCATCAATGCCATGCATTTCTCTTGGACAGTGAGGCCTTTGACTCGCGTCACCCGTCGACCATCATCTTGAATCCGCCGCAGGCCATGCGCTTGAAGTCGAAGGGCATGTTGTTTGGGTCACACATGGCCGACAGACGCGGGTCCTTCATGACCGCCGCGTTGACCTTGTCGCGGTGGGCGCGGGACTTATACACGACAAATGCAAAGATGGCCGTCTCGTTCGGCTTGAGCTTCAGCAGTTTCGGATAGGCCACGCCGCACATCGGCGTCATGTCATCGCCGGCGGCCTCGCAGTATTGCAGCGCGCCGTGATCCAGCCAGACCTTGCAGGCCTTTCTTGCAATGTTGCGGTATTTGGCCAGGTTCTTCTTGGGGACCGGCAGCAGGTAGCCATCGACGTATCGCATTGAATGTTCCTCCAATCGGGATGCATCGGCAGCAGGATCCCGACCGGTCGGTCGCGAATCCGCGCCTATTCCTAAACGGTGTAGATGAGCGCGGCATGCCCGTCAATCCCCCCCAGTTTCGGGAATTCTCCACCGTTTTTGACAGTCAAACCGGCCGGATGCCGCATGGCTGAAAGAACAGGTGCCAATCGGCCGGGGCGGAACGTGCCAGTCGATCCGCGCCCCGTTTGGGCATCGGATTCCGGCCCAAAGGCCTTTGCGGCGGTTTGGCGGATCGTGGTGTTCAATTTGAACCCTAATTGACGCGTACTGGAGTCTCATTCAATGAAGATTCGGGTATTTCTCTATGGCTGGGTCGCAACCCTGGTGGCCGGAGGCAACCTGCTCGCCCAAGCCAACTTCAGCCAGTCATTCACCAACGTGGGCGACGGCACGGCTTCCACCGGCGGCCCGCCGGGGCTGACCGGCGCCGGTTGGGTGTTTCGCAACCAGAGCAGCCCCAACAACGGCATCAGCCCCTATTGGACCGAGTACGGCGCGGGCTGGGGGCAATCAGGGTCTTGCCTTGGCCACGGTGCATTCGCCTCCTGGCAAAGCAGCTCCAGCAAGGTCTCAGCCTGGATCATCCTTCCCGCAATTCCGAATCAGCAGGCGGGGGATCAGCTGAGCTTTTGGACGAGCAAGTCGGCCAACGCATTCGGCGATAATTTTGCAAAGTTGGAGATTCGGTATTCGGCCGGCGGCGGCACGAGCACCGGTTCCAACCAGAATTCGGTCGGCGACTTCACGCAACTGCTCCTCAACCTCAACCAGCTTGGCGGACAACCCTGGACCGAACACACAACCACCCTTCCGGGCAGCGGCCGCATTGCGTTCAGAAAGGTGATCGACGCGACCCCCACGTCGACGAACTTTCATGGATCGTTCTTCATTGACTCGCTGCAGATCGGCACGCCCCCGTCGCCCCCGCAACCCATGCCCGGCCCCGGACAGACCGTGCATTGGACAACCGCACACAGTCCCGTGACTTTGGTTCGAAACGGCGCGGGACAGAATCCGGCGATTCCCGCGACTGCGACCGTGGTCGTGGATCCGGGCGTCGAGGTGCGCGTCGCATCGGGCGCTCAGCTTGAGATTCTCGGGCAGATGCAACTCGCTGGGACTGCGGCGGCGCCGGTTCGCATGCGCGGACCGGGTTGGTTCGTGGCCAGGCCCGGCGGCCTCATGACCGCGGCGCATGCCGATATGCAGGTGTTTGTCGATTTAATCTATGGCGGAAAGGCGCATTTCGTCGATTCGACATTCGTCGATCCCTCAACACCAACTGGCTTTTCCTACGATCGGGCGGGCGACATCGGCCACCGCTTTTTTGACGGCAATCTGAGCTATGCGCGACAGATCCTTTCGCTCGAGCGCTGCACCTTCGCCCAGGGGTGCAGCGTCACCCTGCTTCGTGGCTGGCTCGCCGCGCGGGATTGCACCTTTTATCGCGGCAGCCAGGTCAACGTGGGCAATGACCCCATCGGCGGCGAGGCCATGTACGTCACCGGCAACGCCATTCTCGACAACGTGACCGCGACCGAGTGCTATCTGGACATCATCGAGAATCATGATCAGCACCGGTACATCGGCAACGTCAGCGTGACCGGCAACCCGGACAAGCCGGGCATTCGCCTTGAAGGTGGGGCCAACTATTTCATCGATTCAAACGTCACGCTTCAGGGTAACAAGTGGCCCGTACACTTCGGATTCAACTCGGCAGGCATTCTCCCGGGATCAACCCTTCCTCAGACTGGAAACACGCTCAACGAAATCGCCGGCACCGACGACCCAGCCCCGCTCGATGAGCGCGTGGTGTGGGCCGATGCCGGAATTCCCTACGCCGTGACCGAGCCTGATACGCTGCACGGACAAGTCACCATATTGCCCGGCGTGACCGTCAAGATTGGCGAGAACGTACCGTTCTTTTTCGACACGGATTCAAACGGCCAGGCCATGCCGGTCTTCCTCGGCGAACCTGATCGGCCCATTCTGTTTACGCCCTACACGCCCGGCACACAGTGGCTCAGCCTGCCGATCGGCAATGTGAAGTGGTTCGGCACGCGCTGGGACTGGTGCATCTTTGAAGGGTCGCAGTACGGCGTCGGTTATCACGGCATGCCGATCGCCTTCGACAACTGCACCTTCCGCAACAACCATCGCGCGCTCTACACCGAAAACCTGTGCGTGCCGCGCGGATGCACGTTCGAAAACAACGTCTTTTCCATCACCGGTGAGCGCTTCGCTCCCAACCATGAGATTCGCGGTTTCCTCGACGCCAACCATCCAGCCAACCCCAATACGTTTGTCAACAACAATGGCACGCCAGACCCGAACTACTACGTCAATTCCTTCCTGCCCAATGGCGGTCTGAGCGCCCGCACGGCCAATAACAGCCTGGAGCAATCGTTCAGCGATGTGCGCAACAACTGGTGGGGCACACCGACCGGCCCGTTCCACCCGCAGCTCAACCCGACAGGCGAAGGAGACACGGTCTTCTTCGGATTACAGGGCAACGGCTTCCTGTTTCCATACTTGACCGAACCGCCTGCGATCAACGCGCCGCCCACGGTGCGATTCGTCACCCAGCCCCAGACCGTGATTCCAGATGAGACTCTTGTATTTATTTGGACGGTCCGCGACGACGGCTCAATCGTCTCGCAGCGGGTCTATTACTCGCCGGACTCCAATGTCGATTCGCGTATGCAGCTGCTCGCCGAGCTTCCTGCTTCGGCCCGCTCGTTTGAGTGGGTTCCGTCCCACATCGGCACGCCGCCCAATGGGGCCGATCAATTCTTCCGCGTGATCGCGGTGGATGATGGCGGCCGGGAGGGTATCGCCGATCTGCCGATCAAGATCTCAAACCCAACCCTGTTCAGCGGAACAATGACGCCTACTACACCCACCCCGGGCGTCTATCGCCCGGGCGATTCGGTTCCGGTATGCGCGACGTTGTCCGGCGTCGTCGGCTCGATGTATGCCGCATTCGAATTCGACAACGATGATACTGGCGTCTCACTCGGGGGCGTCTTCCAGTCCGGCAATACGGGCTGCACCGTGCTCTCGGGGCAGGTTCCCGATGTGAGCACGGATCGCGCTCGCATTCGCTACGACGCGACGGCTTCGCTGAATCAGGTGCGCAGCTTTTATGGTCCCTACTTCTCGATCCGGCCCGATCCGATGCTGGGCGACGCCGCGCCGTCAATCACGCTGACCAGCTCACACGACGGCCAGTCCTATGCAGGCGGTTCGATCATTCCCATTTCCTGGACCGCGTCGGATGATGAAGCGATTCGCAGCTTCGATATTCGCGCCTCCTACGACGGCGGCACGCGCTGGTTCATCGTGGCCCGCGACCTTCCGGCGACCGCTACCTCCTATGCATGGCGCCTGCCCGCGTCGAGCGGCATCGGCGATGTGAAGCTGCGCGTGGTCGTGAAGGACCTGCGCTTCCAGAATTCCTCAGCCGAGAGCGGTCTCTTCAGCATCACGCCCGGCAATCCGACCCAGCCCGGCGATGTCGATGGCAACGGCATCGTCAGTCCCGGTGACGTAAATCCGTTCATCATGGTGCTTCTGGGCGTGAACGAAGACCCGGAGCAAATCAGCCGCTCGGATGTCAATTCCGACGGGATGGCAAACGGCCTCGATGTTGCAGGCCTGGTCAGCGCTCTGGTCGGCGGCTGATCTGACGAGACTGCGCATGAATCGCAGGCGTGATACCGCATAAAAGGGGTATTTCACTCGGTCAAAGTGGAGTGGGTGATCAGATGATGAGTCGAAGACTTGGACTGATCTGCGGGTGCCTGGTGGTTTTCGGGGCGTCTGTCGTGAGTATCGCCGGCGGGCCACTCGACAATCCGGCGTACCGAATCGTCAGCCCGGGCAACACCGGCATCCCCGGCCTCAACAACATGATGTTCGTCACCTTCGGGCCGGACGGCCGCCTGTGGACCCATGGGCGCGATTTCTTCTGGCAGCAGGGCGGTGTGGCAGCCCTGGACTTCGGCACCAGCCTGTGGAAGACCTACTCGAGTGCTGAGACGCCGCTGGATCAATGGTGCAATGACATGGCCTTCGCCGCCGACGGTTCGGCCTGGATCGCCTGTGACAATGTGGTGGCGCGCCTGCATCCCGACGGGCAGACATTCACTGCCCATACACCTGCTAGTACGGGCGTCCTGGTGAGCGGCGCGTACGGGAGCGTTTCTATTGCGCCCGATGACCATGTGTGGGCCGCCAACTACGGCTCGGTGGACCTGGGCGGCGGGTTGTTCGAATTCAACGGCACGCAATGGACCAAGCATGAAGAACCGTGGATGGTCACGTGGACCGGCGTCGGCTTTGCGCCGCCGCTGAACGTATTTGCCCGCAGCAACGGCGATGTCTTGGCTACGTTCCTGTCATCGCCGGGGTGCATGGGCCGTTATCGCAACGGCCAATGGACCCAGGTCACGACCGGACCGCTGATCATCGACATGGAAGAGACCGCCGACGGCACGCTTTATGGCGTCGGCGCGAATGGCGCCTATCGGCTGAACGACGCGACGAACACGTGGCAGCAGATCGGCTCCATCGGTTCGTTTGCGCTTGCCATCGATCCGACCAACGAGTGGCTCTATGTCGTTTCGAATTCTAACGGGGTCTCACGATACAACGGCACAAGCTGGTCGCCGTTCGCCACGTTCCCCGGTATCGTCTCCGCGCTTGCGGTCGCGCCCAACGGCGACGTTTGGATCACTGCCGAGACGTCGCCCTCGCATTTCGACCTGCACCATTACACGCCCAACGGTCAACTTCTGCGCGTCTATAACCGGTCGAACACGGGCATGCCCAATTACTTTCCGCCGTGGATGTATCTCGATCGAGACGGCAGGATGTGGATGACCGACGCCCTCTATGGCGCCTCGCGACTGGAACCGGACGGAAACTGGCGCAACTTCGGCATCTACAACGGGCAGGAAGAGGTTTATCCAGGCTGGGTATCCCCTGTTGGCCTGCCGTGGTGGCAGACACCCGGCGCGGATTTCTGGAGCGAAGCGCCTAACCAGGTTTATCACGACACCCAGGGCAACTTCTGGTTCCGCGGACCGAATTACATCGCACGAAGTGTCGGCGAGGATCTCTCGAACTGGACCTTCTGGCAGCCGGGGCAAAACGGCCTGCCGTGGCTGATCGACGCGATGGGTGAGGATGCTCAGGGCAACATCTGGGTTACGAATGAATACTCGTTGTTTCGACTGAGCGCCGAATCGTGGATCGAAGTGCCCATCGGCATTCCCGGCCAGTTTGCGACGATCGGTCTGAGCCAGGGGAAGGACGGGCATTTGTATGCCTCGCGCGTGGCGACGGCGTACCGTATTTCCGGCAACGCCGCCACGCCGCTGTTCTCGCTACCCGATGGGTTCGGCGTCATCACGGATTTGGAGGTCGACGCCTCCGGCACTCTCTGGATCGGTACGCCGAACAACGGCGTCATCCGCCGAAGCGGAAACACGACAACTGTATTTACACCGGCCAATTCCGGCCTGGCAGAGCTGGCCGTGGTCGACATCGCCATTCGGCCGAGTGATGGCCTGGTTGCAGTGAGCACAAGCCAGGGCTTTGTGCCGCCCTACGACGGCGGTGTGGCCATCTTCGACGGCAACGCGTGGACCAGCTACGACTACGGAGAGAGTTTCCTCCCGCACTATGGCGTGGGCGATGTGCAGTTCGACGCCGACGGTCACCTCTGGATCGGCGTTTTGAACTTTGGCGCCGTGCAGGTCTTCATCGGGGAGAATTCATTGATCCCGGGCGATATCGACGGGGACGGCGACGTGGATCTGGACGACAGCGCCATCCTGATCGCGGTCCTGCTGGGAACCGACACAAATCCCGGTCATGTAAGCCGGTCAGACGTGAATGGCGACGGATCTGCCGACGGCGGGGATGTGCAGCCGTTTGTGGCTGCGATGATGGGGCCGTGAGTCCATTCGGCCTCGTCCTCAGAAAGACCGAGTGGGGCAAGGTCAAGGCGGACGGGGCCGGCCATGCCGGCCTCGCAGGTGGCTGTTTTCGGCCGATGGTCGTCGTTTGACCAACTCCCCGCGAATATTCTCGTTGTGAAGCCTAATCCTCAGGAGGGGCCGTCATGGGCCGCCTGAGTGAATGGACATGGCCGCCGCACAGCGCAGTGTCAACAGCGAGGCAGCCGACACAGCCGTCGACTGGCACGGCATCCTCCTGCGCATCACGCGCTACCAGGCCTCTCGCTACATGGCCGACCATTCGCACCCGACGTCATGCATTTCGCTGGTGGTGCGGGGCGGTTTCCTGGAGGAGTCCGGCGCGGGCACCTATTGCGCCGGGGTCGGCGACTGGGCCATCAAACCGGCGGGGGTTCGCCACGCCGATCAGTTCGGCGCCCCTGAGACGACGATCCTGCAACTGAGACTCTCCGAGCGCATGCCGCCGCTGCTGGCGGACGCCTCGTTCAGGCTTCAGGGCTACCGGTGTGGCGGGGCCGGCCGACTCACGTCTGTTCTATTCGAGCTGTTCACCGCCATGAGCCTGCCTACTAAGAACGGTGTTGCTCCTGCGGTTGACGATCTGCTGATCGATGTGCTTGGACTTGCAGCATCGGAATCGCGGCGACTGAGTTGCACGCCGCCGGCCTGGTTGGCCCGCGTCGATCGGGAGATTCGTCGATTGCTGCCGAATCAGGTGCGCGTGGCGGACCTTGCTGCGGCGGTTGGAGTGAACCCCGTACACATGGCCCGCGTTTTTCAGCGGATTCACGGGTGCGGTGTGGTGGCGTACATACGTCGGCTGCGTGTTCAATTTGCCGCAAGCCAGCTGAGTCGCGGCGGAAAGACGCTTTGCGAAACCGCCCTTGCCGCGGGATTCTGCGATCAGCCTCATCTCAATCGTGCCTTCCGCCGCCGACTCGGCCTTTCCCCCGCGGGCTATCGCCAGCTCCTGGGAAGTGCCGCCCATCCGAACTGACACGTCATTCAACTGTCACGGCGCATGATTCGTCCAAGACCTGCCGCTCCGAGTTTCGCAAGATGGGGGGATGGAGTCAGGGGACATTCTTGCGCGAGCCTGGAAGCATCTCGATACGGGAGGATTCTCATGTCCGTGAATCTGAAAGTCGTGGCCACGTTTAGCTTGGTTTGTGGTCTTGCCAGTGTCTCGTTCGGCGGCGAAACAACCTCTGAAGCAACCGGCGGCAAGCCCATTCCCAAAGAACTCGCCGGATTGCGCGATCGGTGGGTCTCCGCGCTCGATGAGTTTCAAGTGCCCGGTATCGCACTGGTGGTCGTGAAAGACGACAAGATCATCTATCAAGACACATTCGGGTATCGCGATCTGAAGAAGAAGCTACCGGTGACGCCGGACACGCAGTTTTACATTGCCTCCTGCACCAAAGCGTATACAGCTGCGGGAATCATGACTCTGGTCGATCAGGGAAAACTCAAACTGGACGACCCTGTGAAGAAGTACCTCCCGCGAATGGAGTTGCCCGGCGCCGACGTGGAAACAAAGGTAACGATCCGCGACCTCCTGTCGCATGCATACGGCATCAACTGCGGCCCGATTGTCTTTCTTGATGCCTATACGGGTGAGATCACAGATGACCGGTATTACCATCTGCTTAAGACCTACGGCGAAGTGACGGGACGTCCCGAGTACACCAACGTACACTTCACGCTGCTGGGCCGGGTCATTGAGGCGGTGACCGGCAAGTCCTGGCGTGACTATCTCAACGAAGCGATCTTCAAGCCTGCCGGAATGAACGCCACGACCGGCTACGCCGACAGGATGTATGCCGGGCCAGACGTGGCGACGCCGTATGAGATCGGCCCCGAAGGCCTCGTACCGGCAACACACAGGAAGCTCGACAGCACCATGCATGCCGCGGGCGGACTGGGGACGTCCATCCACGACATGGCGCGATGGCTGCGGCTGTGCATGAACAACGGCGCGATCGACGGGAAGCAGGTCATCAGTTCGGCCAGCGCGGCGGAAATGCTTCGACTCCATTCTAAGTCAGAGGAAGGCCGCATTCGCATCAGAAAGGGATTCGGTCTGGCCTGGCTTGTCGGGAGTTTTCAGAAGAATGGGCCGGCGTACGCCTCGCATGGCGGCGGCTACATCGGTGCCGGGGCCCACATGTCATTCCTGCCCGACAAGAAGATCGGCGTCGGCATTCTGACCAACTCGGCCGCACCGGCCGCCATGTTCGCGGACAACATTATCTCGGTGGATATTTACAAGAAGCTGCTTGGTGCGGACATCCCGGACCTGTTGCCGGGCCTTAAGGCAGAACTCACCAGGCGATTGCCCGGACTTCGTGCCCAGGCGGCGAAGCGCGAGGCAGACATGGCATCGGTTGACCTGAAGCAGGCCGGTCACCCGCTTCAGTCGTATTACGGCACGTACACCAACAAATGGTTTGGCACCCTGCACGTCAGCCGCAAAGGTGACGGTCTGCGATTTGCTCTCGGTGAGATGGAACTGCCGTTGACCCGATTCGACAAGAATGCGTTCACGCTGATGATCCGGGACGAGGCCCGCGAGGGCGAATTTGAGATTGACGGCGAGAGGGCGAGCGCTGCAACGCTCAATCTCGACATGGGTTCGATTCGCTTCGAACGCCAATGACGGCGGTGAATCAGCGGCCGCTGGGTTCGAATGGGCCCGGCGGCCATTATTATTCGCCCAAGGGTTACAAGCACCTGCAATTGGCTAACTGATAAGGCCATTGGACAGCGGCCTCCGTGTGCGCTACACTGCTTCGATTCAACGGGGCTGATGCCGTTGGATGACTGCCTGGCTCTGGTGACTTGATGAGGACGCGGCTTGCGTCCGGGACATTCGACGGCACATTCCACTTTTCTTGCCCCCGATTACAGGAAACGTATGACATTTGCAGACTTGGGGCTTTCCGAGCCCATCCTTCGCGCGGTCACCGCCGAGGGTTACGCCATTCCCACGCCCATTCAGATTCAGGCGATACCGCATGTGCTGGCCGGCCGCGACTTGCTGGGGTGTGCCCAGACGGGCACCGGCAAGACGGCGGCGTTTGCGCTGCCCATTCTCCATCGGCTTCACGCCTCGCAGGAGGGCCACCGCGCACACGTCGGACATGGGCGGCAGGGGGCTCACGGTGCACCGCGCCGCCAACGCCGGATTCGCGCACTGGTGTTGTCTCCGACGCGCGAACTGGCCGCCCAGATCGGCGAGAGTTTTCGTGCTTACGGCTGCAACACCGGGCTTCGCGGCGTCGTCATTTACGGTGGCGTGAACCAAAATCGACAGGTGAATGCATTGCACGGCGGCACCGATATTCTGTTGGCCACACCCGGGCGGCTGCTCGATCTAATGAATCAGGGGTTTGTTGATCTCCATTCAGTGGAAGTCTTCGTGCTGGACGAGGCCGACCGCATGCTGGACATGGGCTTCATTCACGACATTCGAAAAATTGTTGCAAAGGTTCCGAAGGTGCGGCAGACGCTGTTCTTTTCGGCAACCATGCCGACCGATATTCGGAAACTTGCCGACAGCATTCTGCACAATCCGGTCAGCGTGCAGGTGGCGCCCGTCTCGTCAACGGCGGACAACGTCGCGCAGTCGGTCTATCACGTGAAGAAGCGGCAAAAGCCGGTGCTCCTGGTTCATCTGCTGCAGTGTGCGACGTATCGGCGATCGCTGGTGTTCACGCGGACGAAGAGCGGGGCCAACCGCGTGGTGCGGCATCTGGACGACGCCGGCATTGCGAGCGAGGCGATTCACGGCAACAAGAGCCAGGCTGCGCGCGAGCGGGCCATCGCAAACTTCAAGACGAGCAAGACCCGCGTCCTGGTGGCGACGGACATCGCCGCACGGGGCCTGGACATCGACGACATCTCGCACGTGGTGAACTTCGATTTGCCGAACGTGCCCGAGACTTACGTCCATCGAATCGGTCGCACGGCACGCGCCGGCGCGACCGGCATTGCGGTCTCGTTCTGCGATCCAGAGGAGCGGCCGCACCTGCGAGACATCGAGCAGTTGATTCGCAAGACCATCGACGTCGTCAATGACCATCCCGAGTATCCGGCGACGACAGAGGCACAGGCCTCCGATCGACCGCAGCGTGGTCAGCGCGCGTCCGGACGTCCGCATGCAAAATCGGAAAGTCAGCCACGCCGGCACGCCCATGGGCGGGATCACAACGCGCCGCAGGATTTTGGCGCTGCGTCTCTGCGGCGCGGTCGCGCGGGGCAGGGGCGATCAGGGGATCGGCGCGCGGCCGCAGATCGAAGTGGTTCGTCCAAGCCCGGACGGCGCGACGAGAGACAACGAGCAGCGGCGTCCGGCGGTGGGGAGGCTGCTCCGAAGCGCGACACGGCCGCAGCCGCGGGTGCGGGTACTTCTGCGTCGGGTCGCCGCCGATTTCGCCGCGGGCGGGGACGACTCGGCGGTCGCTGAATCACGCTTGGACTGCGGCAATATGGGCAGGTTTGAATACCCGGCAGTCAAGCACGCTACGGCGTGAGCAGGTCTGCAAATCCGCGGATGTCCCGGCCGTTGACCAGACTGTCTTGATTAAAATCGCCTGATTGCAGGCAGTTGTGGATCTGGCTGTATCCGGTCGGATTGATCATCGCGAGGATCATCGCATTGATGTCGGCCGCGGTGATCTGGTAGTCGCAATTCATGTCGCCCATGAGCACGGGATCGAACTCGTAGGCGCCGATGCAGACGCCGCCGCCGAGCGATCGCGGCACGCCGTTGATATCGGTGGGAACTTCCGCAAGCGGCAGCGCGTTGTTGATCGCGGGGCTTCCGCTGACGAGGCGGAAGTCGGCACTTGCGGCGTTGACGAACATGGGGTCGGAAACCACGGCGTTGATATTGCCTTGCGCGATCGGCCCCAGCAGGTTGAAACTGTTTCCGGTGTATTTGTACCGTGTCGGCATGTCACAGGACTGGAACGGACTGCAGCTGACCCAGTTGCAGCCGGGAAGGCCGGCGTCAACGTAACATTGCCAGGCGCCGGTGAGGCCGCCGTGAAGCTGCCAGAATCCGAAGTCAGCTGTGCCGACGGCCTTTCCGTCGCTGCGCGCGGGGACGAAGAGGTTGTTGTGAAACACGTTGCCGTAGGCGCCGTTTTCCTCAAATTGACGAAATTGCAAATACAACTCACGCTTTCGGTTGTTGAGGTTGGTTGATTGCGCGGAACTGGTATTGACCTGATAGATCAGGTTGTTGAGCACGCGTGTGCCCGTAATTCCTGTCGCGGGAATGGTGCCGTCGGGGTTGGGGACGTTTGAAATACTGATCGCCTGTGAACCGGCGCGGTAGAGCGTGTTGTGCAGGATGTCGCTGTTGATGGAAGTTCGGAATTGTCCCGTCGGATCAATTCCCCCTTCGATCAGAATGCCCGGGCCCTCAAGCCCGCCCTCGTAAATGACGTTGTTGACCAGTTTGAGACCGTCGCTGTTTCCGCATTTTATTCCATAGCCGTTCATTCCCCAGGCGGATAGCGAGTAATGGTTGTATGTAATCTGGTTCTCCCGCAATTCCACACCCTGGCTAAGCCCGCTGCCGCCGATCTGAACGCCGTTTTTCCAATTGTCGATCACATTGTGATCAAAGAGCACATTGATTTGTGGCTGGACGACCGTCGACAACTCGACCGCATTGCCGGCGCACGCGCCAAATGAGCAGTCGTGAATGCGAATTGGGCTTTCGGCCGTGCCAACGATGCTCTCGGTGATGAAGCCGACGATGTTCCATGGGATGGCTGTCTGGTTGATGACCCCGGGATTGTCCGCGGAGCACTGCACTCGTACCCGGTCCATTTCGAGTCCGGTCGAATATGAAACGGTTAATCCGCGTTCCATGTGCTCGGTGTGCGCATAACTCGGATCGAGGGTGTACCGGTGTCCGAGTCCTATGTCGAGGATACTCGCGAAGTCATTGATACCAATGTCCCGCAGGGTAAGACGATCACAGCCCCAGAAGCGGAGCACATAGGGATTGCTGAGCAGACCCGTGACGTTCTGTCCGTTGATCAGAATGGTGGCCTGGGTGTTTCCGACAAACTCGATTCCCTCCACGACCGAGTCCTTGCAGAACCAGAATTGAAACATGTGACTCAAGACACAAATGCCCTGACCGGGAATTGGATTGCAATGGGTGTTCGGCGGGACGCCACCGGGCAGGAAACTGCTGCCGCGTATGGTGACGCGCTCGCCGGGATAGGCCTTGATCTTGATGTTGTTCTCCTGCCAGAAGACGACGCGGTTATAGACGTTGATCAGCGGCATTTCGTAGGTGCCGCCGCGAATGTAAACCGTATCGCCCACGGGATCAGTCGCGGTTGCGCCGACGAGCTTTGAATTGGTGTCACTGATTCGCAGGCCGAAGGGATCGCGCAGCGGCGTGTAGGGATTCATCGCCTGTTCGCGGGTGTGCGCATTGCTGGCGACGATGGACGTACCGTCGGTGCAGTTGTTGATGAACAGCACGTGCGGTCCGGCCAGGCCATGGGGATCAGGATTGGGATCGCAGGCCCGAAGCCGCTGCACGATCGCCGGCGACAATGACACAATGCAGACAAGTGCCCATCCGAGGTGAATTCGGGAACGCGTGGATTGAAACATACAGTTGTAAATCTTTTGAGGCCGAGGTTAGAACGTAAAGCAACGCCGCTCAGAGTAAACAGCCGGCGTGCCTCGGTTCAGAAGACGGGAATCGGGAGGCGGCGCTCGCGATATTGTGTCGATCGCGAATCGTCCCTGCCGGGAGCGCCGCTCGTGCCGGAGTGGCGCGCATCGGCTACTGGAGTACCCCGTCGTCCTATTCGATCGGTCTGCTGGGACTGTCTGTCTGGGGCGATGGATCCGCCATCCGGCAGGACGCTTCACGGGTGCGACGTGAGTTGCGTAGGCCGGCCGGGAGTGGCGATCGAACGCCCGCCTGAGCCATGCTCCCGCGGCTGATTCCCCGAAAACACCCTGAATATCGTCAAAAGACAATATGGGGCGATGATCGAAGACTCCGCAAGCCGCGCGAGCAATCTTTGCGAATAGTATCGGCCTGCCCATGGCCCGGCAAATGAATTTTCAAGGCAGGAAACACAATTATCGCGGCCGGCGTGCATGGTTGCACGGGTGGGCGACTATGCACGCCCACGCGGGCCGGCCCCGACGCGGGGGCCCGGGGTTAAAAAATACATATGACAATAGGAACAGTCGAAGCCGTCGGGTGAGGCGGAAACGGAGCGACCCAGGCTGTCCGCGGCAGCCTTAAATTGGTTGGGATCAACGCATGAATCGGCGATGGACCTATTGGGGGATCGCCCGGTTTGTGACCCTGTCGATGTAGGCCGCGCCGACCGCATCGCCCCACACGTTGATTGCGGTGCGGAAGCGATCCAGCAACCAGTCCACCGCAAGAATCAGACCCACGCCCTCCAATGGCAGTTTCACGGCCGTCAGGACAATGACCATCGTGAACAGCCCGGCCTCGGGAATTCCCGCGGCGCCGATGGACGCCAGCGTCGCGGTCAGAAAGACAAGCACCAGGTCGGTCGGCGACAGGTGGATTCCATAGGCCTGCGCGATGAAGACGGCCGCGACCGATTCATACAGCGCCGTGCCATCCATGTTCACGGTGGCCCCGATGGGAATGACGAAGCCGGCGGCGCGCTTGCTGACGCCGGCTCGCTCGGTAGCGCACTCGATCGTCAACGGCAGCGTGGCCGAGGAAGAGGCCGTCGAGAACGCCGTCAGCACCGCGGGAAACATCGAACCGGCATAGCGGCCCGGCGAGCGTCGGCCCATGATTGCACAAATGATTGGCAGAACGATCATGCCGTGAATAGCCAAGCCAAGCAGCACGGCGGCGACGTACCATCCGAGGCTCGCCAGCATTTCCTTCCAGACCTCCGGACCGCCGGCGGAGGCGAATCGAGCGGCGACAAGTCCGAAGATGCCGATCGGCGCAAACCACATGATCAGCCGCACCATCTTCATGATGGCTTCGTTCAGGCCGTCGAAAAAGGCCAGCACAGGCTTGCCCTTGTCTCCGAGGGTGGTGAGCACGCCGCCCAGCACCAGCGAGAACACGATGATGGGGAGCATCTCCATCTCGGCGAGCGACTTGAAGATGTTCTCGCTGACGAATGACAGCAGAATGCTTTCCCAGCCCACACCGGTTTTGGCCTGAACCTTTTCCGGCACGGTCGCGGTTGCAGTCGCAACGCCGACGCCGGGGCGCATGACGCTGACGACCGCCATACCGATCAGGACGGCGATTGCGGTGGTGGCGGCGTAATAACCGAGCGTTCGGAGACCGATCTTGCCGAGCTTGCGCACGTCGCCAAGGCCGGCGATGCCGGTGACCACGGATGCGAGCACCAGCGGCACGACCACCATGCGGAGGGATTTAAGGAATAGGGCGCCGAAAACCTCGACCGCGACCATGCGCTGACCGAAGACAGCCAGCGACGCGGCCGCCGCGATCAATCCAACGACGATGCCGGCGAGGATCAGGTTCGATTCGCGTCGTGTCATGAAAGCATGTTACAGCGTGTCGGGAATCATCGCTCTCGCAGCGTCCATTCGGCGATTTTGCGCATGCCGTCGACGACGCGGTCACAGCACTGGTTCAGAAAGTCGGGCGGAAGTGAGCAATCGAGCGGAATGTGCTCGCTCGCCGCCAGGGCGCGAGCGCCGTCAAAGTCGACATAGGCGAGCCGCGCCGACATCTCGCCGCGCGACCGGCCAAAGGCGCCGCCGGGCAGGATGGCCACGCCAGCCTCTTCGAGCAAACGATTGCAGAGAATGGTGCCGTCGGTCACGCCGCGCGTGGCGAGCCGCTGCGCGAGCGACGAGAAGTCCAGAAACAGGTAGAAGCCGCCTTCGGGGTCGACCACCCGAATGCCGGCCTCGCGCAAGATGTCCACGCTCTTCTGGCCGAGTGCGGCGAGGATTCGCCGCGCGTGGCTGAGGTAGTGCTCGATTTCCGCGCCGCCGCGAAACGCCTTGATGGCGGCGTGTTGAATCGGCGCGCTGACAGACGTATAGGTTTCGCTCGCAACCGCAGCCATCGCGTCGACGAGCCAGTCCAGATCGGGCGGGCACGAAAAGGTGCCCAATCGCCAGCCGCCCGCGCCGCACCACTTTGAGATGCCCGAGCTGACGATCGTGCCCTCGGGGTAGAAGCGGGCGATCGATACGTGGGCGGCGTCGAACTGCAACTGTCCGTAGATTTCATCGGACAGAACAATGATGTGATAGCGCCGCGCGACCTCGGCGATTTCCTTGAGTTCGTCGGCGGTGTAAGTCGTGCCGCAGGGATTGCTGGGGTAATTCAGCACCAGCAGGCGCGGACGCATGTCGTCGCCCACAATCTCGAGCGACTGCTGCAGCAGTTCCGACGTCAACTTCCAGTTCGACTCGATATTTGTGTGGATGAGGCTGATGCGCCGGCCGAGCACGCGGGCCTGCGGCTGATACGACACCCAGCACGGCGTGGCCAGGATGATCTCCCCGTAGAAGCAGAGTTGCACCAGGAACATCAGTTCCTTGGAGCCGGGGCCGATCAGTACGCGATCGGGGTGGGCGTCGATGTGGTCCTTGCGGCGGTGAAAGTCGGCGACGGCCTCGCGCAGTTCGGGCAGGCCCATGACCGGCAGGTAGTCTTTTTCCGGCGCGGCCAGGCGCAGGGCTTCCACCATCGGCGCCGGGACCGGGAAGGGCGATTGGCCCAGCCCAAAATCAAAGATCTTGCGGTCTTGGCGGCGAAGCGCGCGACACTTGTCCTTGATCGCCAACGTCGCCGACTGGCCCATCCCCCGGACATTCAAATTGAGGCTGACGGCCTTTGGCTTGGGTGTGCTCGACGGCGTCTCCCTGGGCCGGTCCATGAAACCTCCTTGGAAGCGATTCGCCCTGCACGATGATACTCGATTATGCGAATCGGCACATGAGTGCGCATGATCGCATCACTGCGCCGCATAGTTCGCTTGCGATTGAGTGAGCGTCGCGGTTAGTCCGGTCCGCTCATCACATCATGCGGCAAAGCCTCGGCGAACTGCGGCGCGTCGTCCGTGTTTGGCGCCGGCTCCAGTTGATCGAGCCAATAAGCCTCGTCATCGCGCTTGAAGACCATCAACCGTCCGCGGAGGGCTGCGTCTTTCGCGCGGTGGTAGCGCATGTAGATGTGCTTTTCGTCGACGCCGAGGATTTCGATCTTGCCTGTTTCGTGCGACATGGAGAATCGCGCACGGCGGGCCAGACCCGAGCCGTGGCGCAACGCCTCGCGGAAAATATGCCAGCCGCGGACGATCGGCACTTCATACGGCTCATTCCCGGCGGTGGGCCGGCCCTGGAAGAGATAGTAGGGCGGGCAACCGATCCAGGAGAGCTGGCGATACATGTCGGCGAGGACCGCCGAATCGTCGTTGACGCCTTTGACCAGTGGGCACTGATTGACGCAGATCACGCCGCAGCGAATGAAGCAGTCGATGCCCTCGACGGCGGGATCGGTCAACTCGCGCGGATGGTCGAAGTGGGCCATCAGATAGATGCGCTTGCGCGGCGTTGAATACTTGGACAGCAGGGCCTGAAGCGGCTGGTCGCGCAGGATGCGCCACGGGTCAAACGCCGGCATCTTCGAGCCGATGCGGATGATCTTGACGTGGTCGATGGCGCGCAGGGCCTCGATGATCTCGGTCAGCCGCCGCGTGCTCATCAGCAGCGGATCGCCGCCCGTCAGCAAGACATTGGCCACTTCGGGATGCTCGGAAATGTATTTGATGCCGGCCGAGACGTCGTTGGTGGTTTCGTCGTTGTCATCCATGAACAGCCGCTTGCGGAAGCAGTAGCGGCAGTAGGCGCCGCAGACTTCGTTGCACAGCAGCAGGACGGTGTCGGGGTATTTGTGCTGCACGCCGCGCGTGACGGTGTTGGCCATCTCGTTGCTGGCGTCGAGCTTGCCCCAATCGCTCAATTCCTCGACCCGGGGAATGATGAGCTGCTTGATGGGATCGGCCGGATCATTCCAGTCGATCAAGCCAAGGTAGTAATCGTTGGCGCGAAAGACGTAGCGCTCGGCAACCTTCTTGAGTTTCTCGCGTTCCTCGGCCGGGATATTCTTAATTTTGTCGATATCGCGGATGTAAGACAGGCGCGCTGGCGTCTGTGTCGCGGCGGTGGCCTGCGGTAGCGTGTGGTCTGCCATCGGGTGCTCCTCTCTCCGATGAACACGGCGAACGCTCGACGCGGGAACTGTCGAGGCGGCGGTTACCGGCTGGCATGAGATGGCGGCCCGACCATCCCGGGATTCCTGAAGGCGCCCGTGCGCACTTCACACCTTTGAATTGATTTCTTCCAATTGCAATCTTAGGCGCAGTGCGGGTGTGTGGCAACCTGAAAGAGTGATTGTTGCGCTGGATGCGCTGAATCATGTGGGATTGCGAGCACTCAATCGCGACATTTAAGGAAGTGATGCTGCGAAAAAAAAGCGCAAATGTCGTCGATCCTGTAAAAAAATAATGGCCCGCCCAACCCCGACCGGCGGGAGGGTGATCCGGTCAGGGCCTGGCGGGGACCCAGGAGGAGGAGCATGCGTTCGATGAACTTGAGAAATATCATTCGTGCGAGCCCGTCATGCGGGCCGACGCGAGAATGAACCCGCGCTTAATGCGGTTTAAATTGCATGTCGCGTCTAAATCGAAAGCCCCAGGATGCTGTCACCGACAAAGGCGATGGTCCTCATGGCCGGTTCGAGGGCGCGAATCAGCAGGCGATCAACCAGCATCGTGGACATGGGATTGAACGAGGGCATCAGTGCTTCCAGTGTCAGGGCCAGGCTTGCGGTCATGGTCGTCTCCTTCATGGCATCTGTGATGACCGCCGGGCTGGGAACGTTCCAATCCGGGCGGGCCGTGCGATTGCGGCAAAGACAAGGCGACAGGGGAGCAAACTACTCACGCGAATAGGCATGCGAATTCTCGACGCGATCCGAACGAAAGTCGGGCTGCTTGTGAAAATGGCAATTCGCCCATCTACTCTCCGTTGCGCCAAGCGGGTAGGCTGGGAATGGGGGCATGAACCAGACGGGCCAAGGGTGGGGTTGCCGTGAAATCAGGTATGCGATTCATATTGAAGGGGGGGGGGGCAGTGCGAAGGGAAAGCGTCGTTGGCGCCGTTTCGGCGTTGGCGGTGTTTCTCTGCCTTGTGCGCCCCGCCATTGCACAAGAGGAGCCGACTTCACGACCGGCCACGGCACAGGTCAACCCGGTAGGCACCGCCACATCCGCGCCCACGACGCGTCCGACCGCTGCGCCTGCCGAACGAAAACTGGGGGCGTATCACGCGACAATCTCCGGGCTGCTCGACCCGGGTGCCGTGGCGATCGACGACAAGGGGCGAATCTATGTCGCGGAGTCCGGTCGGCATCGGGTTTCGGTATTCGACAAGAAGGGCAAACCGGTTCGGACGATCGGCCGGAAAGGCTCAGGGGATGGCGAACTGTTTTGTCCGGCGGGTGTTGCGATCAGCACCAATGGCGATGTGTTTGTCAGCGACAGCGGCAATCATCGCATTGTCGTGTTTGATCGCAAGGGACAGTTTCGCTTGAGTTGGGGCGGATATGGATCGGAGCTGGGGCGATTGATCCATCCGATGGGGCTATCCGTTTCCGATACGCGAGTTAGTGTTGCCGATGCCGGAAACGATCGCATTCAGGTCTTCGATCGTCGGGGCGACGTGCTGCGTCATTTCGGGGAATGGGGGGCGAATCCGGGTCAGTTTCGGCGACCGGTCGACGTTGATATTTCACGCGGGGCGTCATTCCATGTGTTGGATCGTGACAACAACCGAGTTCAAGCGTTCGATCCTTTGGGAAAGAATCCGAGGGCTTGGGGAGGGTGGGGACCGTTTCCGGACATGCTGGGCGCGCCGTTGGGGATTTGCTTGCGGGAATATCGACTCTATGTGGCCGACACGGCCAATCATCGCGTTCAAGTGGCGTCGCTTAACGGCCCTGCGGTGTTTCAATGGGGCGTCCACGCCTTCATGCCGCGCGAGGGCAACGGCAAGTTGCATTTCCCCAATGCGATCGCCGTTGCGCCTGATGGGACATTCGCAGTCGTCTGCGAGGGGTTCGAAAACCGCTGCCAGATCTTCGGTCTCATGCCGCCCGGCGAATCGCCGCCCACAAGTCCCTTTGTGCAGAACGATCCCTCCGGCCAATCGCACTTCGGCCCGTCGGCCGGGCTGAGCGGCAACCTCGTGGCCCTGACCGAGGAAGAGATCGACCAGGTCTCGATTCACAATCTGCTCGACGGGGCGGCGGTGCGAATTTCGATGGTGGGCCAGCACGGTGTTCGCCCGGGGCAGTTTGTTCGGCCGTCCGGGCTCGATCTGGATGTGAAGAGTTCGACGCTGGTGGTGGGAGACGCAGGAAATCGCCGTCTGCACATCTTCTCGCTGAAACAGGATCCACCGGGCCAGTTGCGTTTCATTCCGCAGATGGCGCAGTTGATTAAGACGCTTGACTTTGAATCGCTGCGGCGGACGACGCCCGAACTCCAGAAGCGGCCCGTCATCGAGCCCACTGTTGTTCGGCGGGACGAATTGGGAAGCCTGTTCGTCCTTGATGCAATTCAAGGCGTCGTCGTTGTGCTGAGCAACGACTTCAAAGTGTTGCGGGTGTGGCCGGAGGCTTCCGTCGGGCCGCCGTGGATTCGTCCTACCGACTTGGCGCTCGATCCCTCCGGTGAGACGGTGTACATCTGCGATGGCGGTCGCGGCACCGTGCGATCCTATTCGTTGGAAGGGCGGCCGCGCGACCAATGGACCGCGCCGGAACTCAAATCGCCGGGCGGCGTTGCAGTGAAATCGGACGGAACGCTGTTTGTCAGCGACGAGTTCAGCGGCCGCATTTTCAAGTTCGACGCCAACGGCGCACTGCTAAAATCTTGGGGCGCCGAGGGGCTTGGGGCCGGTCAACTTTATCGCCCGCGGGGGATCATGCTGACCGACGCCGGCCATCTTCTGGTGGTCGACTACGGCAATCACCGCTGCCAGTTGTTCACGGTCGATGGAAAATTCCTGAACATGTTCGGTGCGCCGTACTTTGTCCGCGCGGCACGATCGGGAGGTTTGGATGCGAAGAATGTGGAGTAGCGGCGGGGCGGCGGCGCTGCTCATCGTTGCCGGATGCTCGCAGCCCGGTGATCGCCCGGCGACGCAGCCGTCCGCATCGAGTGTCAAACCCGCAGATCCACCGCCCGCAGCCGAGTCGATTCAACTCGCTGACACCGACAACATATTCCAGATCACATTCAAGTCCGACCCATTTCCGATTGAAGCGGGAAAACCGTTTTCGCTGCGCGTCGATGTCGCCCGCCGGGCCACACACTCGCCGATCGGCGACGAGGCCGCGTTGAATGTCGACGCCGCCATGCCCGAGCATCGACACGGCATGAACACGCAGCCGCGCGTGACACGCCTCGGCCCCGGTCAATTCGAAGTGAAAGGCATGCTGCTGCACATGTCCGGTCGGTGGGAGATGTACTTCGATGTGGTCGAAGGCGCCATGACGCGCCGGGCCACGCATGTGCTTGAGTTGGAATGATCCGCATTTCTACTTTGTGGCCAAGAATCGCTTTGTCCTGTTGCGTAGCCGCAATCGTCATGTTCGGCGCGGCGTGTCGTCCGCGCGAAGATGCGGCAACATCCAGCCCGACCTCCGCAGTGGTTGAGGTTGAATTCACGCCGCAGGAGATTCGTCGAATCCGCAGTCACTCGCCGCTGCCACCGGTAAAGGATCCCACGAATCGAATCGTCGACAATGAACTGGCGGCCCAACTCGGCAGACTGCTTTTCTTTGACAAGCGTCTCTCTTCGAATGGACAGCTCAGCTGCGCGACCTGCCACGAACCGGCCCGGGCTTTCACCGATGGCAGACCCATTGCAGAGGGACTTCAGCCCGGACGTCGGCATACGCCATCGCTCTGGAATGTCGCCTACAACCGGTGGTACTTCTGGGATGGCCGCGCCGATTCGCTCTGGGCGCAAGCCCTGCATCCGATCGAAAGCCCGGCGGAACTGGGATCGAGCCGGCTCGCCGCCGCGCATCTCGTGGACGGGGATAAAGACTACCGCGGCATGTATGAGCGCGTGTTCGGCGAGATGCCGTCGCTGGCGGATCGACGTCGGTTTCCAGCGGAGGGGAAGCCCGTGACCGCTGCCGATCCGGATGCCGATGAGGCGGGTTGGCGGGCGATGAGCGAATCGGATCAGGAACTTGTAAACACGATATTTGTCAACATCGGCAAGACGCTGGCCGCATTCGAATCCCGGCTCGTCAGCCGGCGGTCGCCGTTCGATCGATTTGTCGAGGCCCTGGCCGATGGCGATGCCGAAGAGATGCGGGCGTATCCAATTGCCGCGCGGCGGGGGTTGAAGCTGTTCGTGGGAAAGGCGAATTGCCGCTCGTGTCACACCGGCCCGAACTTCACCGACGGCGAGTTCCACGACACGCGCATTCCACCGCGAGCCGACCAGACTGCGCCCGACCCCGGCCGCTTCGCCGGGCTCGACGAGGCTCGCCGCGATCCGTTCAACGCCATGGGCAAGTTCAGCGATCGGCCGTCCGACACCATCATCGAGTACACTATCAACAATCCGGAAAACTGGGGGCGGTTCAAAACACCGACGCTGCGCAACGTGGCTCGAACAGCGCCGTACATGCACCAGGGCCAATTGGCCACCCTGACCGACGTGGTCAATTACTACTCCACCCTCGAGCAGGCCCTGCCGCCGGGTCACCATGCCGAGACGATTCTCCAGCCCCTGCACCTCTCAGAAGGCGAGATCTCCGACCTCGTCGCGTTCCTGGAGAGTCTGACCGACGAGAGCATCGACCCGGCCTGGATTGGTCCCCCGGACACGCCGGCGACCAGCCGATAGGCAGCCAAGAGCACCTTGGAGGCCCGGCCATGGAGGGGGGTTGGCGCGGACAGGCTGGCTTCTGTGTTTCGCCGTCCAAACAAGCTTGTAATCTGGCTGCAGGTTGGGCATTTCTCAGACGTCGGGGTTTTGAGTTCGACCCCGCAACGGCTAATATTAAGGCGGTGGCAGTGGGAGCGCGTCCTCTAATCATAGTCAGACGTTCTCTCGCGTAAGACAAGGAATTGATTGCATGAAGCTGCGAATGGCAGTCTGCGTCTGTCTGTGCGCGCTGGGCGCGACGAATGTGGTCTTTGCACATCCGGATGATCCCAAGATTCGGGACCGCGAGGCGCCGTACGTCGGGCCGAGTTATCGCCAGGCTCTGGACGAGCCGCTTCCCTGGGGCGGCCCGAGTCCGTTCGTCTCCAAGGGTGTGACGCTCAAGAGTTGGATCACGCTTTCCGATCTCACCACGCTGACCGGTCAGGCACAGGACAGCGGCAACGACTGCTGGGGCTACACGTCGCCGTCAGGCCGTGAGTATGCCATCATGGGTCTCTATTCGGGGACCGCGTTCATCGAAGTGACCAACCCCGCGAACGCGCAGTATGTTGGCTATGTTGACGGCGCCAACAGCCTGTGGCGCGACATCAAGGTCTATCAGAATTACGCGTATTCGGTCAGCGAGGGCGGCAACGGCATTCAGGTCATCAGCCTGGCGAACATCGACGCGGCCGCCAATCGCATCAGCCTGACCACGACCGTGACGGCCGACGGAACGATTCCCACCAACGCCACGCACAACGTCGCCATTAACGAAGCGAGCGGATTTCTCTATCGCTGCGGCGGCGGCAACAACGGACTTCGCATCTACAGCCTGGCCAACCCGGCGTCGCCACAATTCGTCGGTCAGTGGAGCGATCGCTACGTACACGATTGTCAGGTTGTCAATTACACGACTGGCCCCTTCGCCGGGAAGGAAATCGCGATCGTCTGTTCCGGCTTCAACGGCGGACAGGTCCAGACCGGTCTTGATTTTCTCGATGTCACCGACAAGCAGAACATCGTGAACATCTATCCGGCGCGGGTCTTCTGGTCGAACCCGGGCTATTCACATCAACTCTGGCTGTCACCCGATCGGAATTATGCCTACGTCAATGACGAACTGGACGAGGGCAATTACAATATAAACACGCGCACCATCGTCGTGGACACCCGCTTCCTGCAAAATGCCGCCTTCACGGCGCCCTCGGTCGTATCGACTTTTGACGCGCCTTCGGCCGCCGTCGGTCACAACCTTTATACGAAAGATAATCTGATCTTCGAGGCGAATTACCGAAGCGGTCTGCGCATCTTCTGTGCCCAGAATCAGACCGCGCCAACCGAGATCGCCTTCTTCGACACCTACCCCGGCAGCGATGCGGCGAGTTTCAACGGGGCCTGGAGCAACTACCCCTATTTCCCGAGCGGCACGGTGATCGTGTCCGATCTGGAGCGCGGCCTGTTTGTGCTCGATGTGAGCCAGGCGACCCAGACGCTGCAGATTGAGTATCCGTTGGGCACTCCAGCCTGGATTGTTCCCAACGTCAGCACCCTGATTCGTGCGTCGGTTCGGCCGGCACAGTGCGGAAACACGATGATTGAGCCCGGCACCGTCATGCTTCATTACGACATCGGCAGCGGGTTCGTAAGCGTGCCCATGGTGAATGTGGGCGGCGACAACTTCGAGGCGTCCATCGCGCCGGCGGCGTGCGGCGCGCACGTGGCCTATTACGTCAGCGCCGAGAATGTGGACGGAACGGTGTTTGCCAATCCGCCGGAGGGGGCTGCCGCCGCATTCACCGCGATCAGCGCTTACGGTGAAAATACGCTCGTCTATGACAACTTCGAGACCGACAACGGATGGACGACTTCGGTTGACGGCGCGACCGCCGGCTTTTGGGAACGCGGCGATCCGGTGAATGACTCGAATTGGGCCTACGACCCCGCCGCCGATGGCGACGGCAGCGGCCAGTGCTGGCTGACCGAGAACGCCGACGGAAACACCGACGTGGACGGCGGCTCGGTTCGCTTGGTTTCACCCAACTTCAGCCTGCTGCCCGGGCCGTCGCGATTGAGCTACCTGTATTTCAACCGAATGACCACGGTGACCCCGGGCGACGGCTTGTTTGTCGAGATCAGCAGCAACGGCGCCGCCGGGCCGTGGACCCTGATTCGCAGTTACACCGCCAATGGCGGATTGTCGTGGCACTCCGACCTGATCGAGACCGCGGAGTTGCTTGCGCTCGGCGTCACGCCGACGGCCACCATGGCCCTGCGCATCACCGCGGCCGACATCAATCCGGGTGCGATTGTCGAGTCCGGGTTCGACGGTTTCCGGTTGGCCGCGCTGGACTGCGAGCCGCCCTGTCCCGGAGCCGACGGCGACTTGAACGTTGACGGGCTGGTCGATGGGCGCGACATCGGGGTGTTTGCCGTTGCCGTCAGCGGCGTGCCGACCGCCGGTCAGATTTGTCGTGGCGACTTCAGTCAGGATGCAGCGCTGTCATCGGCGGACATCCCCGGCCTCGTGGCGACGCTGCTGACGCCCTGACGCCGTCGGGCCGGACAGTCGGGCACTGAATCTTCAAGGGCTTTCCGGATTTGGATTGCCTCGCAAGTCGTGGGTGCTGATGGCCGTGTAAATCGGGCCGCGCGCGACCAGGATCGATTGAAAAAAGACGAGTTGTCGGACTGTGGTGACGCCCGCGTCAAATCCCGTGTTCTGCTGAAGCGCCTCGCGGATCGCGCGGCCATCACGCGGATCGCGGCATCGCGCCAGAGTGAGGTGCGGATGGAATGGCCGGTCCTCCGCGGGGAAGCCGAGCGGAGCAATGGCTTGTTCAACGGAGTCGCGGCAGCGTCGTAAATCGCCGGCCGTATCCTTCACGCCGACCCACACAACGCGCGGCGCGCCCGATGGCGGAAAGACGCCGGTCTCATCGATGTTCAGTGAGAATGGTGTTGTGACGGTGGCGAGCGACGCCAGTTTGTCGCGGATCAACGCGACCTGCTCGTCATCGGTGTCACCCAGGAACTTGAGGGTGAGATGCATTTGTTCCGGATGCGTCCAGCGCAGGCGCGGTGACGCGGCTCGCAGATCGTCCTGCAATGCCGCGAGCCGGCTTCGGACGGCGTCGTCGATGCCAATGGCGATGAATGTTCGCATGTCGCCAGTTCACCCTGCCCGTGTCCGTCAACACACGAATCGCGGCACGGTATGCACTGGCATTCATGATAACTGTGTGCCGCAGCGCCGGAAGCAGGGCGTATTGCTGGCCCACGGCGGGCCGAAGGCGAAACTGCTTCCAATCGGACATCCCATTGCGGTACGCTTGATGACAGGTCGACGTGTTGACAGCGGCCGGGCAGGGCCGGTTTCGGCCGGGTGGAGTCGGGGAATTATGCACATGTCTCAGATTATTTCGCTGGGCGTACCCTTGATGATACTGAGTTTGGCCGTTTCCGACGCGACCGCGGGCGGGGTCGGTGCGGATCGCCAACGTGCGGTTGCGGGCGATCCTGCGGTGCAAGTGACTGCCCGGCGCGAGGGTCCGCATGCGCGGTTTGCGCTGGCCCGTGATGGCCTGGAGCAGGCCATGGCGCAGTCTGAATCCATTCGCATCGATGGCGTGCCATTGGCGCCGGGTGTTTCGGTCAGCCTCGAACTGGACCGCTTCAGGCCTCGATCCGCCGACACCCAGTTCGTGCTCGGCCGCAACGGCGGTCCAGATGTTCCATTGCAGACTTCTCCGCACGCTGCCCTCTTGTTGAAGGGCCGGGCGCTCGGCCGGCCGGACTCGTTCGCGCTTCTGGCGCTTACTGATTCCGGGGGCGGCGGCGTCATCGACCTCGGCGGCGCCGGTCAGCGGTATTGCCTCTCATCGCGCGATGCGAACGGCCTGGCCCTGTCAGCCGGACAGTTCGAGGTCCGCGGAATGCCGGTTGCCGGGGGCCGCCTGCCGGGCCTTCCGATGTGTGCTGTCGACGCGCTGACGAATGCAGCGGTCGAGATACCCGTTGATCCTCCGGCGGCGGGTGGCGCGAATTCACCCGACGGGCCGGCCCCGCATGGCCCGAATCCGGTGATTCATCGAAATCTGCGCGTGATCAGGCTGGCAGTGGAAACCGACCACGAGTTTTACACCCTCTTCAACGATGCGACCGTCGCGGCTGCCTACGTCGCAGCGTTGTTCGGCGAGGTGAGCGACATCTATGTGCGCGACGTCAACGCGCGCGTCGATTTGACGTATGTCCGAATTTGGGACAACTGGAACGACTTGTTCAATCAGGCCGATCCCCTGAATGCGTTTCGCTCTTATTGGAATTCCAACATGCAACAGGTGCCGCGCGACCTGGCCCAGTTCCTGTCGGGGCGGCGCGACCTGCCGTATGGCGGCGTCGCGTGGCTCAGTGCCATTTGCAGCACATCCGGATATTCGGTGGTCGGCTATGCCCTTGGATTCTTTCCCGATCCGGCGTCGCCGAGCATCTACCACTACGACATCTTTGTTACCGCACACGAGTTAGGGCATAACACCGCCGCGCCGCATACCCACGATGTGGGTGTCGACGATTGCTTTGATCTCAACACGCCCGCGCAGCGCGGAACAATCATGAGTTACTGCAGTCAGACGGTCAGCGGCGGAAACGCCGTCAGCGATCTGCGATTTCACGCCGTCAGTCAGACCACCATGGAGAACTATCTCGGCGGACTGACCTGCCTGGCCTTCGACTGCAACGGCAATGGAATCGATGACGCCGCCGATATTCAGAGCGCATTTAGCACCGATGTGAATGGGAACGGCTTGCCCGACGAATGCGAGGATTGCAACAACAACGGCGTGCTCGATCCGGCCGACATCACCGCCGGCGCTGCAGACCTCAACGGCAACGGCGTTCCGGATGTCTGCGAGCCCGATTGCAACGGCAATGGCATTCCCGATGCCATGGACATCACCGGCGGAAGTCTGGACCTTCACGGCGACAATATCCCCGACGTCTGCGAACCGGATTGCGATAACGACGGCCTGTCGGATTACAACGAGATCATGGCCAACATGACGCTCGACATCAATCGCGACATGATCCTCGATGCCTGTCAGGATTGCGACAACGACGGGACGATTGATCAGGTGGAACTGAATGAGGCCCACAGCGCCTGGCTGGCCGGGTTCGAAGGCGGCGTCCGCGCGTTTCATGCAGCGACCGGCGTCGTGTCGCGCACGACCAATGCCGCCGCGGTCGGTCATCCGAACGATGTGCTTGTAATACCGGGTGGACGCATTCTGGTGACGAGCGCGGACGATCATCGCGTTGTCGAGTTCGATCGCAGCGGCGCGCTGGTGGGTAATTTCGTGCCTGCCTCAAGCGGCGGATTGAACACGCCGACCGGCATGACGCGCCGGCCCAACGGCAACTTGCTGGTCAGCAGCGGCGGCACGAATTCGGTTCTGGAATACAACGGCACAACCGGAGCGTTTGTAGGCGTCTTTGTCGCGGCCGGTGCGGGCGGATTGGTCGGACCGTTCGGACTGGCCTACGGACCGAACGGAAATCTGTTCGTCACCAGTTCCAACGGACAGGTGCTTGAATACAACGGAGGCACCGGCGCGTTCATCGGCGTGTTCGTTCCGCTGGCGCGCAATTGCGGACTTACGCAACCGCGCGGTCTCGCCTTCAAGCAGGACGGCAACCTGCTCGTCGCTAGTTTCATCGGCCGAAAGGTGCTGGAGTTCGACGGTCAGACCGGCGACTGCGTCCGCCGATTCAACAAGACCGGCACTGACGTCGCCGTGACGTTGGAAGGTCCATGGGGCATCCGCGTCGGCGCCGACGGACAAATCTACGTCAGTCGCCATTTCCACAACGGCGGCCAGGGTGGTGGCGGGCACGACGATCACGAACATTACGACCACAACACCGGACTCGACGACCACATGATCGATTACCTGCACGTCAACTCGACGCGCATCTACCAGTTGGATCCGCGCAACGGCAACTTCATTCGCTCGTATGTGACCGGAAACGACACCGGGCTGCGCTTCGCCACGGGCTTTGATTTTCTGCCCGGCTGGGACATCGACTGCAATTTCAATCAGCGACAGGACAGTTGTGAAATCGCGCTCGGATCAAGTCTGGACGCCAACAACAATGGACTTCCCGACGAGTGCGAAACCGACTGCAACGGCAACGGCGTTTACGATCGTCTTGATATCTGGCCGCGCGGGGCGAGCCTCGACTGCAACTTCAACGGCGTGCCGGACGAGTGCGACATTGCCCAGGGCCTCGGTTCGGACTGCAACAACGACGGCGGGCTCGACGAGTGCGAAGTGCTCACGGTGATTTACGACAATTTCGAGAACGATCGCGGATGGACGCCGACCACCCTGGGTGCGACCGGCGGATTCTGGGAGCGCGGCGTGCCCGTGAACGATCCCGACTGGAGCAACGATCCACGCTTCGACGCTGACTTCGGCGGACAGTGCTGGCTCACCGGAAACACCCTCGGCGACACGGGCGTCAATAACGGCGCCGTGCGGCTGACGTCGCCGGTCATCGACATGTCCGTGGGCGTGATCACCATTGAATACAATTATCTCCTGCGACTTGGGAGTTCGAGCGGCGTCGATCGGATGCTGGTCGAAATCAACAGCAACAACGGCGTCGGGGCCTGGACGCAGATCGCACTGCATTCGCAGAACGGCGGTCTGGAGTGGCTCTATCACCAGATCGATCAGAATGATCTGGCCGCCGCCGGGGTCGCGCTCACGTCGACCATGCGAATTCGCTTCACCGTCAACGATGACAATCCCCAGGGCATCGTCGAGGCCGCGCTCGACAACTTCCGCGTGACCGCCGCGCTGCGACCGACCTATCTCGCCACGGGCGATATGAACTGCGACTGCCACGTCAACGGACTCGACGTGCAGGCCTTCGTGCTGGCCCTGCTTGATCCGACCGGTTACGCAACCGCACATCCCGGCTGCAACCGGCTGCTTGGAGATCTCAACGCAGACTCAGCCGTCACGACGGCCGATGTCCCGCCGTTTGTCGCGCTGCTGCTGTCACAATGACACGGTTGATAGCGCTGGCGCGCGTACTGCACCACCGCCGTCGCCGGACCTGCTCATCATCCACGTCGACGCAGAACAGAATGGGTCTGCACCCGGCATCTTCGCGAATTGCAATGCAGTGTTAGAAGTTACAAATTTTCTACACTCAAAGGTCACTTGGGTGGATTGGCGCTAGGGGTGGATGGAAGACCGTGGGGGGTGGGTCTCACCCCGTACTTCCTCTCTGAACGATGTCCGCTTTGTCCTGTGCTTTCTCGCGGCGATTCGACGCAAGTTCAGATTCCGACTGAAGTTTGCGGATGTCCACTTCGTTCTTTGATGGACAATTCAGCGTTGGAAGGCACTCTTCAAGTGTCAGTCTTGCCAGGGATCTAAACCCCTCGAATCTCGTTAACTCGTGACGCACGATTGATTTACAAGATGGCAGTCAATTTGCCACCGGCGTCGTCGTTTTCTCAACCGCTTCCGCCAGGCGAGGACGCAGATCAGGCACTCGTACATTGCATTTGGACAATTCAAGAAAGCAATCCGGCGCCAGCCCAGCAAGGGTCAGTATGAATTTCAGGTGATTGCCATCCTTGGCTTCAGCCTGGTGCGATCGCGTCCAAGAATCTCATTAGGCACTTCTTCATCCGAGATCGCGATCGAATTTGGGGATCGAGTTGGTAATTCAATGTAACCGGCGTAGCGCCAACTAGTTCGCGCGAGCCAAACCAATTGCAGGGCAGCGCTGCAAGTGCGGTAAAACCAGTTCTACCAAGCCGACAGCTCACAAAATGTCAATAAATTAGATGAATCGCGCTGAACCACAACGAATCATCCGTTTCCTTTGATCTCGGAGTTTCGCGGAATGCCGAATGTGCAATGCCGGCGCAATTCGGACATTTTATATCCTCAGTGCCACACGTGGTGGCACTCTCAATATCCAACTATGTCAAAACGACCTCAAATGAGCTGGAAATTCATTGATCCACTCTCGTGTTGACGGGTATTATGCCACTTGTCAGGATACTACAGGCCAATCAAGTCTCGCGGTAACGGCCTGCTGATTATTCTCGCCAGAACATCGTAATAGCTGTCTTGGTGAGCACAACTCAATCACTCTCGAAGCGTGCAGATGAGATGCGCGGCCCCCAATTTGGGCGAAGTACTCACACCCAAAAGGATGCATTGACATGGGAAAGGTCGTCTTGGACTCGCGAGTTGGTTCGTTCAGTGAATGGACAGATCGTTACAAAGTTGAAGTTGATTACATCAAAGCCCTGGGCGAATACAAGCTTAGAGCCTATCCGAAAAACCATGATTGAGCCGATGTTCTGACAGGGCCGGAGGTCCTGTCAGGAGAATGAGCGATGGCCAGGATGGCTGTGAGAGCATCGAGCTTTTTGGTATCGGATGAACTGTGGA
>Ga0268299_1001543_pt1 | contig 38832 bp, 32 predicted proteins | sample NOBtaG_FD_193484 | JGI IMG/M metagenome (GOLD analysis project Ga0268299, IMG submission 193484) | Activated sludge microbial communities from bioreactor in Nijmegen, Gelderland, Netherland - NOB reactor | ecosystem: Engineered > Bioreactor > Aerobic > Activated sludge | place: Netherlands... | reverse complement strand
CGATAGACGCTACTATGCGCTTGGGTGCGGCGCCCAGCTTCCTGAGCGACTTAAGTGTAGATGCTCGAAACGATGGAATTTTGTCCGATGGTTTCAAATTTCACGACGTGCAATTTTTCGACAGTCAACAGTCTTCAATCTCCAAAGCTTTCACACCGCTGTCCGCGACACTGGCTGACTCGGATTCATCAGGACTGCACTCTTTGCCATCAGTCGAACTCGTAACCTAAATCTGTAACCACTTTGCACCGATTTAAGTCTTTTCTTGCATGGATAGTCTATCCTTGTGGCCGTTGCGCTGGGCTAACCGCGCAAATGCTTAGGAGGTCTGATGACGGCGAACGTTTACGAATTTGACGCAAAATCTTTGGATGGCAAGGATATAAGCCTTGAGATGTACAAAGGAGATGTTTTGCTCATCGTCAATACTGCAAGTCAGTGCGGATTTACTCCGCAATACGCAGGGCTTGAAGATCTGCATAAGAAGTATTCGCAGAAGGGTTTGCGCGTTCTCGGCTTTCCCTGCAATCAATTCGGCGCACAAGAACCTGGTGCAGCACCGGAGATTGGATCATTTTGCCAGAAGAATTATGGCGTTGAATTTCAGATGTTCGATAAGGTCGATGTGAATGGCAAAGATGCACATCCGCTTTATAAATATCTGACGTCCTCAGCGCCCGGTGTTCTCGGCACGGAAAATATCAAATGGAATTTCACGAAGTTCCTCGTTGACCGCGAAGGAAAAGTTTTCAAACGCTATGCGCCTAATGTCGAGCCGAAGGATATGAGCAAAGACATCGAGCAGCTTTTGCAGAATTAGAGTTTCTGCTACGAAATTTTTTCCATAAACACTTTCATGCGGGCCAGCGCCATTTCAATTCTTTCGACGCTGGTGGCATATGAGCACCTGACATGACCGTCACCACCGGCACCAAATGCAGTGCCGGGAACTACAGCAACTCTTTCTTCCATCAGCAGTCTTTCTGCAAATTGTTCGGCGGTCAGTCCTGTAGATTCTATGGAGGGAAACGCATAGAATGCGCCAAGCGGCATATGGCAAGTCAGACCGAGTTTGTTTAGTCCGTCGACGATGAGGCGGCGTCGTTGCTTGTAGTGTGCCACCATGTTCTCGACTTCATTTTCTGCATGCTTGAGGGCCTCGAGCGCGGCCACCTGACCTGTAATTGGTGCGCACAGCATTGTGTAAGAGTGGAGTTTCATCATCATTTTCAGGATGTGCTCGGGAGCGCAAGCATAACCGATTCTCCAGCCTGTCATTGCATGCGCTTTGGAAAAACCATTGAGAAGGATTGTCATTTCGCGAGCACCTGGCACAGACGCAACACAGGTGTGGATGCCATCGTAAGTCAGACGGTCGTATATCTCGTCCGAAATTACATAGAGCCCTCGTTCGCGCGCAAATGAAATGATATCGACAATATGTTCGCGGCTAAGCACGGCGCCTGTAGGATTGGATGGGTAGCCTAAAAGCACGGCCTTTGTTTTTGATGTGCAAGCAGCTTTCAATTGCTCGGCAGTGACGGCGAACTTAGCGTCCGAGCGAGTCTCGACGCTGACAGGAACTCCACCGGCAAGCGCAACGCATGGTTTGTAAGAGACGTAGCAAGGCTCCGGAACCAGTACTTCTTCTCCCGGATTGAGAAGAACTCGCATAGCCAGATCAAGCCCTTCCGAAACTCCAACCGTGACGAGAATTTCCGAGTCCGGATTGTACTCGACGGAATAGCGCTTTTTGAGATACTTCGCTATTTCGCGGCGCAGTTCCAACAAACCGTAATTCGATGTGTAGGTGGTTTGCCCGCGCTCCAGAGAGTATATCGCCGCTTCTCTCACCGACCAGGGCGTGACGAAATCCGGTTCGCCGACACCAAGCGAGACTACATCGTGCATCGAAGCGGCAATATCGAAAAATTTTCGAATTCCGGAAAATGGAACTTCCAGAGCGGTTTTTGACAGAGGTTTGAGGCTGACACTCTGACTCATGGAAAACCTATGGTGAAACTACAAGTCTTTGATCTTGTTCCGAATCAAAAAACAATGCGCCGTCTTCTTTGTATCGTTTCAGCAGGAAGTGTGATGTCGTGCCTGTGACACCATCAATAGTGGCGAGCTTCTCCGAGACAAAGCTGGCCAGTTCGCGCAGATTGGGCGCTTCCACCACTACTCTCAAATCACTGCCGCCTGAAACCAACCAGACGCTTTGAACTTGAGCAAATCTGGCAATGCGACATGCAACGGCATCAAAACCGACATCGCGAGCTGGTGTCACTTTGACATCGATGAAGGCAACCACCTTTTCGCCGCCTGTCTTCTCCCAATCGATGACAGTAAAATATGTTTTGATGACGCCGCTCTGCTCGTAGTCACGAACAGCTTTCTCTACTTCTTCGACCGGGCGCCCTGTCATTTTGGCGATCGTTTCACAAGAAGTGCGAGCGTCTCTGGCGAGGATAGTCAAAATCTCGTCGGGGGTTTCTTTCGGCATGGGTGAAAGTCTACCACAGTCCTGCCTGCAGGCAGTTGTTGAGAGTCTGTAGAATATAAAGAATGGAAGCGGGACAAGAAAACAGCAAAGACCGAGAAATTTACACGATCGGTCATTCTAACCACCCGATAGAGCGGTTTCTCGAGCTGCTTGAGAAATACGAAATTGAAGTGCTGGCGGACATTCGCTCGAATCCGTTTTCCCGTTTTTCCGGACATTTCAGCCATGAGCCGTTGAAAATTGCCATTCAGGCTGCCGGTGCCGGGTATCTCTATTTAGGCAAGGAACTGGGCGGAAAGCCTAAAGAGCCCGAGTTCTACGACCAGGATGGGCACATCGATTATGGACTAATAGCTGGTTCTGAGCGCTTTGCAGAAGGAATCGATCGACTGTTGAAGGGCATGGAGAAATACCGCATTGCCATCATGTGCAGCGAGGAAAACCCTGTCGATTGCCATCGCAGAAGACTTGTCGGTCCGGTTCTGGTGCGAAGGGGCGTGCTGTTGAAACACATCCGCGGCAATGGCGAGCTTAATTTTGAAAGCGACCTTGAGCAAGACGATAAACGAATCGCCGGCGAGTTTCAGCAATTGACGCTGTTTGCCCAGCCGGAGCCGCAGAAACCGTGGCGCTCTGCTCGACCAGTGAAAAAGAGACCGTAATGTCCGTAATGTCCTTAATGTGCGAAATCGAGGCACTATGAGAAAAAAACGGAAGATTCTTTGAGGGACGCACCTGGGATGAGATGCCGAAGGGCAGTCGATGATATCCTAACTAGCCGGTGGCCCGGCTTGGACCTTCAGGAGTGAAATTCATGCATCAGCTTAAGCGACCTGGGCAAAGTAGCAATATTGCGTTTATGATGGCGACCCTGATGTGCGTGTCTGTCTGCCAGACCGCGGTTCTTGCAAAGAAAGAAGATACGGGTGCAACTTTGCCGACATCTTCGACGGTAAAACCCAGCGGTGAATATCCAAAGGAAGAGGTGACGCTCGCAACGCTCGACAAACGCATGCAGGAAGTCGATGGAAAGCGCCGTGAGCTGGATCAACAAAGACGTAGCCTGGAAGAGAAGCGCCTCAATTTGGAAGAACCGAGGCAAAAGCTCGACGAAGTGCGTTACAAGCTGCAGGAAGAAAGGCTCAATCTCGACAAACAGAGGTCGGAACTGGAGCGACTTCGCGCTGAATTGGACGAGAAGTGGCGGCAAATGGATATCCAACGCCTGCCGCTCGATAGGCAGCGTCTGGAAATTGATGTTGCCGGTCGCAAGCTTGAATTGCAGAGATTGGAACTGGACAGACAACGCCTGGCCATTGAAGATCAAAGACGCGCCCTGCGTGACAAACAGTAGTTTTAAAGCGCGACTGCTATGCGGAGCGCCCTGTAAAATATTGAGCTATGGATATAGTCAACATTGCAGCTTATAAATTTGTCGGCATTCCCGAGCCGGCCCAGTGGCAGCCCGTCATTAAAGAGCGGTGTGACCAACTGCATCTCAAGGGCACAGTTCTGCTTGCAACCGAAGGAATAAATCTTTTCCTTGCAGGCAAGCGTGAAAAGATCGAAGAGTTTTTGCAGTTTCTCCAAAACGATCCTATTTTTGGCGGTCGTTTTGCCGTTCTGGATATCAAAGAAAGTTTTTCATCAAATCAGCCATTTAAGAAAATGGTTGTGCGAATTGCCAATGAAATTATCACGATGCGGCATCCGATGATAAGGCCCGAAGATAGTCGTGCACCGCATGTTGATGCGGCGACTCTCAGAAAGTGGTTGGATCAAGGACACGATGATGAAGGACGTGAGCTGGTTCTGCTTGATACTCGAAATGATTTTGAGGTCGAGATGGGCACCTTCGAAAACGCGCTTAATCTAAACATCGAAAAGTTTAGCGACTTTCCTGATGCGATTGCATCGACAATGAGAGTCGAAAGTTCACTTAAGCAAAAAACAATCGTTTCCTTTTGCACTGGTGGCATACGGTGCGAGAAAGCCGCGCTTTATTTGCAAGAAAAAGGGCATCCGAAGGTCTTTCAACTGGATGGCGGCATTTTGCGTTATTTCGAGGATGTAGGGGGTGCGCACTGGCACGGCGAATGCTTTGTCTTCGATGAGAGAGTGTCGCTTGATCCAGGTCTTAAAGAAAGTGGGAAAACCTTAGCCGATCGCAAAGATGGAAAACCAAAACAATAGAGCTTGCTGGGGGTTGGATTGATGTTGTTGCGTGTGCTTTTTGCTTCTCTGGCTTTGGGACTGCTGACGCTTTCGGGTTCCAGTGCCTTTGCAAGAGAAAATTTCGCTATCAGCAGCGGTGAATCAAAGGCTGATCCCAAGACTGTGAAAGAAGTGTCCGGTCTTATCAAAAAGCAGGAGACCGCCTGGAATAAAGGTGACTTGAAGGCATTCCTTTCCGCTTACTCGCGGGCGAAGGATGTGACCTATGTGTCGAGCAATGGCTTGTGTCGCGGTTTCGATGCAATTGAAAAACGCTATCAAATGCGCTACGGCAACAATAGGGCAACTATGGGGCAGTTGTATCTGACTGATTTAGAAGTCAGCAGCCTGGGAGAAAAGCACGCGCTTTGCATAGGCAAATTCAGCGTCGTGCACCATTCTCACTCGCCAATCAACGGCAGGTTTACGCTGATTTTCAGACGTTCGAAAGAAGGCTGGAGAATCACCTACGATCACAGCTCGATTTAAGTTCTATCTAGTTCTATTTTGTCTCGTGCTGCGCCGATGCCGCGCTCTTTTCTTTTTTGCAAAGAGAACGTCTGAAAAGCTCGATAGTTGATCGCTTTATATGATTGATCGTCTGTTGCAGCGGATTGAGTCCGAGAACTCGATAGACGTCATAAAGCCTGATTAAGAAGAAGCGCGTGTTCATTGCGCAATAGACTTTTTCTTCTCTGGCGCCTTCCAGTTCCGGACGATACTTTAGCTTGTGGCGAGCCAGATTTTTGAAGTTGTAGAGGAAATTCGCTTTTTCGAATGCATATTTAAAATGCGCTTTTAGCAGCTTGCTGTGTTTGAACTCCTGCGAATCGTCAACTTTTGCAAGCGGCGAGAGTCCGAGTGAAAGATCTTTCTTGCCTTCTTGTTTGAACTTGTCCAGTGCTTCCAAAATTATGAAATCAACGACGGAATAGGTTCGATCGAGATTTGTGCGCAAATGATTGGCAATGTAGCCGGAGACTTTGCCGTCCTCATACATCGGGTCGAATATAACGAATCCGACGACCTGATTGTCTTTGACTGCGACAAATTTTCTAACATCGATTTCGTCAACAAAAACTACCGGGCGAACAATGAATTGCATTTCGTTGTCGCTTATGACTTTTTCTTTCATCCAGCCGTCGCTGATTTTTTTGAACGACTTCAGCATCTCGTCATCAACCGTGTCAATCTCAACTACCGTAACATTGTCTTTCTTGGCTCCATTACGCGCGTTTCGCAGTTGCTGTTTTTTGTTTCCGACAAGGTTGAACTTTTGAATATCGATAATTGTTTCAACACCCAGTTCGTTGATTGAGAATCCCATCTCGTTGAGTACTTTGCCTGTGTCGTGAGAGATGTGGAGAAAAACCGGATCGGATTTTTCTTTCATAAATTCTTGAATCAGGGGCTTCAAATTCTCTTTGCTGCAAATAGGATCGGCAAGCACGCATACAGAATTGGGACCGTCGCGCAATGGTGTATAGGCGATGTATCCCAGCTCAGGATGCATGAAATACTGCATGCCCTTTTGCAGCGATGAATACGCCAGCGAGCCGTATCCGTGCTGCTGCAATTTCTCATATCGAAATTTCGCTGTCGCCGAGCTGTTTTTAAGGGAAGTGACTGCGGTTTGCAAAGACTCCTGATTGGATTTCAGCGCTTTCAGAGTCATGCCCAACTGACCACGTGTGAATTTGATCGTTGAAGGTGTTGCAGGTGATGACAGTGCTGTTTTCTTCTTGTCGTTCACTTTAGAACTCCCCGAGCTGATTGACCGTCCGAAACGCTTTGTTCGATTGCGCACTGGTCGAGCAGTATTGCCCGGCGCCGCAATCGCTCGTCGTCTTAATATGCATGACCCCTTCCTAATATACCGCACCCCACCGTTCGTATTGCGCCAAGGGGCGCGAAAACCCGCCCTTCAAAAGTGGTTGAAAAGCGGTGCCCTGTTTCTGGAAGTTAAGCTGTTAACAGTCTAACTTCCAGGCGTCAGGCTTTCGCTTTGCATCTTGAATCCGCGTCTGGGTTTGGCAAAGAGACAATTTCGCCCTGATTAGTCTTACAATTAGCCAGGTCGGTTGAGTCGCTCAGAATTTGCAGGGCAGATGACAGGTATTTCCAAGAGATGGCAGTCGCGAGTGTTTGCCGCCGGATTCATCGGCTGGTTATGCCTTGCTGGATTTTTGCCGCTGGCGGCGAACGGGCAAGATGCTCTCTGGTCTTCCATGTATGACAACGCTGCCAAGGCTTTCGCTGAGGAAGATTACCAGAGAGCCGAGAAGCTGACTCTTGAAACTGTTGGTGAAGCCGAGTCACTGCCGAAGGATGGCAACCAGCTCGTAAAGAGTCTGGATTTATTGCGCAAGATATACGTAGCCGAGAAGAAAACTGTCGAAGCCGAAAAGGTGTCAGAGCGAATCGAGTCGCTCGGCGGCGTCAAGACCCAATCCAAAGCGAAACTCAATGATGATTCTGCGGCAAAAGGCATAAAGCGCAATGATGCCGAGTCCGCGGCTGTGCAGGAAAGCACGGAAAGCAAACAAAGCTCTGCTGCAAAAGAGGAAGCAAAACCTGGTCCTGCCGCTGCAAAAGCGGAAACCAGATCCGAAGCATCGACTGCCAGCAAACCGAGCAACGATGACGCCGGCGAGTTGAATATCGAGAAGGAACTGAAAGGCAACACATCCGTTGCTACTACTACCGCCGTCAGTCCTGTCAAAACAGAGGCTCAAAGTTTCAAACTGAAAGAAGCGATGAAACTCACCGGACACATGGGATGGAGTAAGTGCGTGGACATCAATCCCGAAGCATCGCAAGCTCTTTCCGGCAGCGCCGACAACACCATGCGACTGTGGGATTTGTCTAGTGGAAACCAAACGCAGAAGTTTGATGGTCATGAAGATTCTGTGAACGCTGTGGCTTTTTCTCCCACCGGAGATCGAGCGCTGTCCGGCAGCAGCGACAAATCGGTGCGCTTGTGGGATTTAGACGCAGGCACTGAGATCAAAAAATTCAGCGGACATTTGAATCTTGTTACTTGCGTTGCATTCGCACCAATAGGAAATTTGATTGCCTCAGGCGGATACGACGGCACTGTGCGTATTTGGGACACGCAAACCGGCAAGGAAGTTTGTAAGCTGGAAGGAAGTCTCGGTACAGTGAAATGTCTTGTTTTCACACCTGAGGCGGACGAAATTATTTCGGGCGGTACGGATAAGGTTCTCACTTTGTGGAATGTGAAGACCGGAAAGAAAGTGCGTACCTTTACCGGCCACACCGCAGAAGTTGTTACAGTAGCCATTTCTGATGATGGCAGCCGAATCGTGTCAGGCAGTCGCGATGCAACCGTGCGTCTCTGGGACGTAGATTCGGGTGAAGAAGTGAAGGTCATGAATGGTCATACGAATTGGGTGACCAAAGTTCGCTTCATCTCTGTCGACAAGATTTTGTCAGGCGGGCTCGACAAGACATTCCGTGTCTGGGATGTTGATGAAGGTCGTGAAGACAGAATCTACAACCTTCAAAATTTCGGAATGTGGAGTTTGGGTTTTTCTGAGCTTGGCGATAAAGCCATTACCGGCAGTGACGACTTTACCTTGCGCGTCTGGTCGATGAAGCCTTAGGTCTTCCTTCTTTCGATTGCCTGGTCGGCTCTGCACCGGTCGTGGTGACATTTTTTGCTTGATCAGGCAGCTCTATATTGCTGAGCCCTTTAGATGGTTTTGCAGGCGGGACGCCGATGACGAGGTCATCTCCTTCCCATTTGCTCTTCATCACAGGATTTTGCAAGACGCCGCGATCGCGCATTACTTCGCGCTGCACTTCTTCATTCAAGTAATTGAACGCCTGACCAAGTTTTGTCATCTTCCCGTCTCTTCTCAATCCTTCGATCAAGTGTTTGGTGAAGACGCTGCCTTGATAGCGTTTGGATTCCCAGGATCTCTGATCTGGGCTGCTGGATGAAAGCACCAGTTGTCCTGTACCCTGAACAATGGTGTCCACGTTGACGTTGCCCGAACGCGCAAGTCCTTTCGAACTGGGCGCCGCTACACCGCTGTGGCAAGCATCCAATAGCACCATGACTCGATCGCAATGCACGCGCTCTTTTATGATCCTGGACAGGTCTTGCATGGCGATGCCTGTAACATACAAATCATTGATGTCGGTGTCGTGTGCCACCAGGTAATTGACACCACCTACATCCAAACTGGATGGGCTGCCGTGACTCGAGAAATAAATGACGACGAGGTCGTCCGGTTCTGCCACGCGAGGCAGCCACTTGTTGCCCAGGAGTGACAGGATGTTCGCCCGTGTGGCAGTGCTATCGGTCAGCAACTGAACATGGTCAGGCGCGAAATTCTTTTCGGTGACCAGGAAGTCGTAGAAGTCCTTCGCATCTTTGGCACAATAATGCAGATTGATGCTCGAATCTTTGAAATTGCTGATGCCGACGATTAGTGCCCATTTGTCCCTGATTGGTTTGTTGACCACCGCTTTGTCGGACAGAGCGGCGCTGGTTGCCGCTGCCGCGCTCGGCGACGAGGTTGCAGACGCGGAAACTGTCGTGCCGTATTCTGCATCAACTCTGCGTACACTCATCGGCTCGGTACCTTCCGGTTGTACCTGCTCGGCAAGTTCTTTCTGTTCGGCAGCGCGTTTTCTCTTTTTGAACGCTTCGATTGCTCTTTCCGCCTTACGCGAAAGGTCGCCGGAGAAGGCGCGATCGTTCATGCTGGAAACAGCTCTTGCCATGCGGGTATCCACAAGAATTGCACCAGCTTCTTCTTGCTGCGAAGACTGGATAAGCAATTTTGCGCAATCTTCCAAGTTGAAGATGGCAAATTTTTGAGTACCGTCCGTGGTGCCCTTCAATCGCGTCATTGCCGTACGGAAGAGTGCCTCGGCTTTGGTAGGCGATTTCTTCTTCATATAGACACGCCCAAGCATCATATAACTGTGTGCCAGTTTCGGATCATGCTTGCTCAGTTGTTTTTCCTTAATACCCAGTGCGCGTTTTTCCAGCGCTTCGGCGACATCGGCGTTGTTTTCACCGAGTTCGATCAAAACAACTTGTTCTAGAAGATCGCTAAGGGCGATATCTCTTTCTCCTTTCGTTTCCTTGGCACTAATTTGTTCTTGCAATTGAGCTTTTTTGTTTATCACATATTGCGCGCCATAGTTTTTGGCTTCGGCAATGTCTGAAACTGCACCACTGCTGTCACCAATTGCCAGGCGTGCCATGGCGCGATTGTAAAAGCCCTCGACTGTTTTCTCACCGGACAATGCCGCATCTAAATCTTTCTGCGCGTTCATGTATTCGCCGGCGGCCGCATAGGCGGATGCGCGATCCATTAACGCGGGGCTGTATTTCGGATTCACGCGTATGGCTTCAGTGAGGTCGGCGATCGCGCCTTTGCTGTCACCTTTAACAAGTTTGAGGCGGCCTAAGTTGTATTTCGTCAGTGCTTCATCGGATTTCCAGGCTGACGCTTCTTGCAAATCCGAAATTGCCTTGTCGATCTCGCCCAGTTTGGCATATGCAAGTCCACGCTGCAGAAGCGAGTTTCCATCCTTTCTGCTGCCTTTCAAGCTTTTGTTGTAATAGGCGATGACCTGCTTGAAGTTTTCGTCCGCTGAACCTTTGGCGCCTTTAGCGAGGAAAACTTCCCCGAGATTAAATCGAAGTGCGGTGGCGCTGTACTTGTTCTTCTTCAGCAGATACTCATAATCTTCGACTGCTCCGTCCAGGTCGTTAGACTTAGCTCGGCAATCGGCTCTTTCCTTGATAGCTTCGTAGGAGCCTGGTTCGAGCTTTAGAGCGGAAGAAAAATCATTGATGGCTTTCTGATAATCGCCGATTTTTTTGTATGCGGCGCCCCTGTTCAAAACAGCGTCCACATTTTTTGGGTTCAATCTAAGAGCCAGCGAATAATCGTCAACCGCGAGCTGATAGTTGCTCATCTTGGTGTGCAAATCAGCCCTTTTAATGTAGCTTTCGACTACGTTCGGGTTAATTTTAATCGCCTGATCGTAATCCGAAAGCGCGCCCTCGAAGTCTCGAAGCTCGGAGCGCCCCTGGGCTCGGTTCAAGTAGGCTTCATAGACGCCGGGATTGTCGCGCAAGACCAGCGTGAAAGAGGCAACGGCGCTCTCATAATCCTTCTTGTTCATCTGATACAGCCCGCGCGTCAGGTCTCGTTGATAAGACTTGGAGTCCGCGAAGGCGGGCAGGCTGAGTATCGGGTTGCCGGTCATCAGGAAGGCGCTGAATGCCAAAGCGGCGGCGCCGGTACGCAAGAAATCCTTCACTTCAAAGCTCCATATTGATGGCTCTATCTAAAAGTGATTCCACCCAGGTTATTCCCGAAAAGGCACTGTGGGCAAACGGAAGGGCTAGATCGGTCAGCGGTTGGATTGTCTTTTGCTGGAAAACAAACTGGCGCAGCCGAAAGTTGCTATTGAACCAAGGAGTATACGAAATGGAAAGGCAATTTTAGGTGGATTTGGGAAATTAGGCAGAAATTGACCTAAGAGCTCCGGTAGACCGGAAAAAATCGCCACAGTCAGAAAACCCACGAACATGGCGATGATATTGCCTGTGTCGCTGCCTCGATTTTTGGTAAGCAAACCCAGAAGAAAGATCCCCAAGAGCGAGCCATAGGTGTACCCGAAGATTCCAAGCACAATGGGGATGATGCGCGATTGAGGATGTTCGATTACAAAGAATGCGGTGGCGGCAGCGACAACGATCATCAAAAAGGCAAAAACAAAGGTGAAAACCCTCACGGTTTTTACGGATTCACTGCCGGTATCGGCGGCATTCTTGTGCCAATCGCGGGTGTAACTGGTCGCCAGGGCATTAAGAGCTGCGCTCAGGGAGCCCATTGAAGTAGCAAAAATCCCGGCGATTAACAGACCGCGCAACCCCTCAGGCAAATGTTTGAGTATGAAATAGGCGAAGACTTCGTTGGTTTTCGTTGGTAATGCCGGGTCCGGATTGCTTGCGTAGAAAACGCTCATTAATATACCGATCGACAAAAAAATAAAACCGATCGGCAAATCGGCCAGCCCTGATAGAACGAGCGAAATTTGGCTCTTTCGATAATCTTTCGCGGTGAGCATTCGCTGCACCATGTCCTGGTCGGTTCCATGAGTAGCCAGTGTGGTGAAAGTCATGCCGAAAATGGCCGCCCAAATGGTGTATTCGGAGGTGAGGATGTTAAGCGCGTTGCCCGTCAGAGATTCACCGGATATGGTGCCGGTGGTGAAAAGCGTCAGACTGCCGCTACTTATCATGTCGGACAATTTCGCCATTCCGCCGTCATTGGAAATCCGGCGCAGCAGCACAAAAATAGCGCCAACAGCGCCGATGAACATTACGGATGATTGAATGCAATCCGTCCAGATCACGGCTTTTATTCCGCCCACAGAAGTGTAAATGGCTGTAATGACAGTGATGAATACAATCGAGCCGATATAGATGCCCAGTTGTTCCAGGTTGCTTGGATGGGTGCCGGTGGCAAGTTCGAAACCGACTGCCAGAATTATTGCGGCAACATAGAGACGAGCGCCCGAGGCTAATGTCCTCGTCAACAAAAATATTGCCGAAGCAGATTTGCGAGTTTTTTCTCCAAAACGCCACTGAAGAAATTCATAAATCGAATAAACGTTGTGTTCGAAAAACGGCTTGATGAAAAGGAAGGCAACAATAATACGACCAATTATCGTTCCAAAAACCAGTTGCAGGTATGTGTAGTTAACCAGCTTATAGCCTTCTCCCGGAGTTCCTAAAAATGTCGCTGCGCTTGTTTCCGCCGCGATGATCGAAGCGAGAACCGCCCACCATGGAATCGAGCGGCCACCAAGGACGAATGACTCGAGGTTGTTATCTTTAGCAGCGAATTTGAGACCGACGAAAATCACGGCCGCGAAGTAGCCGATAATTACAAGAGCGTCGATTGCGACTGGCACAGCATTCATGAGTTTGGAGAAAACCTCTGGTGCATCGGTTAATCAAGAAAAAGCCGATCATCTGTGGGCTCGCTTTGGGTAATTGCGACATCGGTGGTTGGAATGGTGAACCAGAATAAACTTCCCAATCCCTTGTCTCGGTTTCTTGCACCAATTGCGCCACCATGCCCTTCCACCACCATTTTGCAGATCGCAAGACCCAGTCCTGTGCCTTGATGCTTATGTGAAGGCGCTTGTTCGAACGGTTCAAAAATGCGCTGTTTCAATTCTTCAGGGATCCCTGGTCCGTTGTCTGAAACTTCGATGCGGACATAGCTGACCTCGTCCTTTTCTTCAACATTGACGGCAATTGAAACTGTATTGTCAGGCGGACTGAATTTCACTGCGTTGGAAATCAAATTCAACATTGCCTGCGTGATTTTCACCTGGTCGCAATAGACCTCGAAGTCGCATGGTTCATATCGGATGGAAATCTTCTTTGAATCAGCAACTTCTTGCGTCAGGGCGATAGCATCCCGCATGATGTCGTGAGTGCTGCAGTAGGTTCTGTCGAGGTGTACTCTTCCTTCATCGAGTTTTTGAAAATCGAGCAAGTCATTGATGAAGGTGACCAAAGTTTGAACGTTTTTGCTTGTCGCCTGAACTTCTTTGAGTGCTGCCTCATTAAGCTCACCGAGCCCGCCTTTTTCAATCATCTCCAGGGTTATTCCCAGTGATGAAAGGGGGCTGCGCAAATCATGGCTGACCATGTCCACGAAGTCTTGCTTCATTCTTGCCAGTGCTTTTTCAGCGGTAATGTCGCGAACGACACAAAAGTAAAGTTTGCGCAATGGAGACCAGGTTACCGACCATAGTGTCTCGACGACTTGATCGGACGCTGTCTGCAATTTTAGTTCAAAATTGCTTACTTCGCCTGGCATGGACGCTTTGCGAAGGTATTCATCCGCAAGCAAAGACTGATTGGCAATGACAATGTCACCAATCGTTTTACCTTTCAATTCCTCCCCGGTTATTCCGAGCACTCTTGTCGCTGCAGCATTCGACTCGATGAAAATTCCTGCTTGATTCAACGAACAAACCAGGTCGCTAACATTATTGATGAGCGCATGTTCTCTTTCAGATCCTAGAATTACGGTATTGAGAGTTTGATGAAGGCTCCTGTCCAAACTGCTCAGCTCGTCGTCACCAGTGAGGGAAGGAAGCAGCGCCTGTCTTTTCGACAATCGCACGCTGTTCTCAGCGATGTGTTGAATCGGACGTTTGATGCTGAGCGTGAAGATGAAGAAGAGCGCGATCGCAAGCACAATGGACGCATATATGACAGATGTGATCAGCTTCAACAAGTCATCCTTGATTTTGACGCATTGCTCGAATTCTTTTTCTCGCAACTTATCGTTGATTTCAACTATTTTTTCGATTTCAGATAAGAGCACAGGAAGAGCGACAAACAGGCGTTTGTAAATTGCTGCTCTTGCCACATTTTTGTCGAGGTTCCTCCGGGTCATTAAGTTGGCGCTGAAATACAGCACGTCAGCCGCCTTGGGCAGCGCTTCTCTCAGCCCGCCTGTCTGCTCGTTGGGGAGGCTTTTGATGAGAAGGTTTATGTCTCTCAATATTCCAACTTGCGCTGAGGATGCGCTTGCATCGCTTAGAGTTTCGGTTTGAAACAGAAGGCTGTCGCAAAATTTCGTTGAAGCATGGTTGAGGCGCAGCAATATTTCTCTCATGTGCGCAGTCTTTTCAAGCGACATTTGCACCTGGGAAAGCATGTATACAACTGCCACCAAAAACAGTGCCTGACACAAAAGTGGAAATGCGATCAGCAGCGGACCGCGCCATTTGAGCTTGAGGCTTTTCATAACGCACCTTCCTCATCGATATCTTCGCTTAAATCAATAAGTTTCGGCACTCTGATCCAAAATCTACACCCTTTGCCCGGTTCGCTTTCGACTCCGATGTCGCCTCCGTGTTCGATCACGATCACTTGAGCGATTGCCAGTCCCAGACCGGTGCTTTTCATAGAACTCTTGGCCGCAATCCCTGCTTGTTCAAAACGATTGAAAATCTTTGCTTGATGTTCGAGAGCAATGCCCGGACCAGAGTCTTTGACGCCTATTTCGGCAAAGTCGCCCACTTCTTTTATATCCATAACGACGCTCGAATTCTCCGCAGAGAATTTAATGGCGTTGGAAAGAATATTGATCAGAACTTGAGTGATTCGTTTTACATCGACCAAAACTGCCGCATCATTGACCGGGCCGACCAGCTTTACTTTGCCTCTTTCTGCAAGCACTTCCATTGACTCTTTTGCATAGCCGCAAATTTCAGATGCGCTGGCGGTTTCTTTGTTTAGTTCAATTTTTCCTGAGCCGAATTTTTCCAATTCCAGAAGGTCGTGCACCAAATGCGAAAGTCTCTCCATACTTTTGCGAGATTTTGTGAGTTGCGATTGAACTCCTGCAGGCAAATCTCCGAGCCGGTTTTCGGCCAGCATGGAAAGACCGATGGATACTGAGTTGAGTGGTGTCCTCAAATCATGACTGACCATGGCAAGGAAGTCTTGTTTCAGTTTTTCCAGGGCTCGAATCTGAGTGACATCATGTGCAACGCAATAGAAAATTTGGTCTGATTGCAGCCAGTTTACTTTCCACAAAAATGTTTTCAACGATCCGTCGGCGCATTTGACTGTGTTTTCTATCTGACCTTCTTTTTTCTCAGTTGCGATTGCCGTAAATTCTTCCCGTGTGCTGTCGACAGAATCTTCGCTCAACAGCGATAAGATGGAACGCCCGGCGAGCGCGTCGAGGTCATAACCCCAGTTGCGGGTTGCTGCTTTGCCAATGTCGAGTAATTTGAGGTTGATGTCGGCGGAGCACAAAACGTCTGTTGCGTTGTCTAGAATCGCCGATTCGCGCATCCGCAATTCTTCCAATTCTTGACCGGCGGTATAAACCCTTTGATCCAGGTCGGCAATTTCGTCGCAGCCTTCTTGCACTGGTGCCAGCGGCTGACCATAGGATATTTTTCTTGCGTTGCATTCAATATTGTTCAGGCGTCTGACGATGTCGTTGGAGAATGCTCGAATAAGCAGAAAGCAAATCAAATAACTCGATATGAGAGCCGCTACGAGCCAGCAATAAAACTGAGTTTGAAACTTTGCCATTTCCTGAGGCTGCACGGCGCCGATGATTTTCTCGATGTAAAATGCATTGTCGGCAATAGTCTGTGCTTCCAAAACCATCGGCATCAATTCTTTCATTGAAATGTCTGTTTTGAATGCTGATTGCGGGGAGTTTGCCAGTTTTTCTCTGTGCTTTGAAAGAATTGCATGCAAATGTACATGCAGCGATTGAACATCATCGCGGAATTGCGTCAATTCCGGATACACCCTGGTATCCAGCATCAATGCTGGAGTGGTGCGCGCATCGACTTCATCAAGTGCGCGCAGTCTTTTTTCCACGTTTGTTTCATTGGGGTTCAAAACCTTGCAAATCGCGATCCAGATCTTGGATCGATAATTTGTCAAATCGGACAACGCGTCGGCCGAGTGCTGAACCTGTATCAACTTGGTGAAAGAATCAGAGACCATCAAAGCGAGATAAGACGCCATGATGATTTCCAGAATGACCGGCACGAAAACCAGGAGCAAACCTTTGGTTGTGATGTTGAGCCGGGAAAACACGGCTTTACTCGGTCTCTATGCAATAGCCCTGGCGCAGAACGGTCTTCACCAGATCTCCCAGCCCTATTTCGGAAAGTCTGTGTCTGAGTGTTTTCATGCAGGTGCGAACAGTTTCCTCTGAAACTTCACTATCAAGTGGCCATACACTGTCTAAAAGGGCTTTAGATGAATAAAAGCGGTTGGGATGCCGCATCAGATATTCGAGCAAAGAGGTTTCGCGCGGTGAAAGTCGTGCCTTTTTATCTCCGGAAGTTGCCGTTCTGGAAATTATGTCGAGCGTAACGCCCTTGACCGTGAGATCGTTGGAAACCAGTCCCGAAGCGCGCCTGAGAAGGCTCTTCACGCGGGCGGACAACTCTCGCTCATCAAAAGGCTTGGTCAAATAATCATCTGCGCCCGAGTTCAAACCGAGCTCTTTATGGTTGATATCGGATTCGCCGGTAAGAAATATTATCGGCGTCGTGCCGCCGGATTTTCTGAATTTCTGGCAGACCTCGAGCCCGGACACGCCGCCCAGGTTCCAGTCCAGGACGATTACATCGAAGTTGAAGTTGTTCAGCATCTGCAGCGCGTCTTCGCCGTTCTGGGCTGTTTCAACCAAATACTTCTCTGAAGACAGCCACGCGTTTATATGGCGCAGCAATTCTTCATCATCTTCTACAACGAGCAGTTTTGGCATCTTTCCCGAGTCTTCTTAGAAACAAGGAAATTATAGCGAATCTCTTGTCTAGTTAAGGGTGAGAAGATAAGACGGATGCTGAAGTGCATTGCCGGAAATAAAGAGCGGCGCTAATGATAGGTGCCTGCTACGTCGACTGCCGGTTTGCCTTGCTGTTTGCGATAGAGCATGAACCACGCGAGGTCCTTCGGCTCGGCGCCGTCGAGGATTTCAACAGCTCTCATAACAGCGGTCGGCGTAAACTTGGCAAGACCGTTGACTGCATTCTGGAGCGATGTGACGTAGGTTTGTTGTGCTGCCCGGACTTGCTCTTCAATGGACTGATTCAAAGGAACAGTCTGCTTGTCGATCCCGAGCCGTCTGCTGAATTCGATGACCGGATTGCCTTCCTTGTCCGTCCTTACCTCCACGTGCGGCTTGCCGCTGACGATGTTCGTATATGAACCATCTTCGATCATTCTGGCAATCACACTGTCTCTATATTCTTGAGGTCTGCCCGCCAGACTCGCGATTTGTACACGCAGGTCGAGTTTTGCCTGTTCATCGCCTCTCAAGGCACGTGAGGCTGTATCTTCGATCTTTGCTGCTTCCTTTTCCGGATGCGCATAACGCTCACTCGCTTCCGGTGTTTCGCTGAAACTTACTGTCGGCAAAATCGGTTTTACTTCTTTGGCTTCGGGCTTGCAGGTTTTTTCGTTGTCCGGCTTACCGTCGCGTCTGATCAAGTCGGCGCCGTCATTGGTGAATTTAATACCGAATGCAGGTATCGATGTGTCACCAGGATTGTCTTCGTGGCGTCGATTGAGTTCTCTAAAGACAGCCATCTGCTGCTGTCTCGTCATGGTATCGAAAACGCAATCTACGCTTACGCCCGTGTTGTAAGCTGTTGTGATGCGATCGGCATCTCTGACTACAGCGCTGTCGGTTTGTTGCGCGCCCATATGCCCTCCAGAGGAGAGAGAGACGGTGTTAAAAGCTGCGGGGACGCTCTTACACTAACCCACGTTCGTGTCATTTTCGTGGAATTTCGGGCTATTTTTGAAACATGTCGTCAGTCGGCTGCCAGTCTTCCACGTAAATCTTGTCGAATGCAGCCGAAAAGGCGCTCAGAGAGACCAAGACAGAACCATCTGGCGTGAGCTCGAGCGGATCGGCAACATTATTTTGTCCATTTTCCCTTAGCGGATCGCTTATTGTTACGCGCCCGTTTTTATGGTCAAAATTGATTATGCCGCAAACCGCGCTGCGAGATACGAATTTGTGCCCGGCCACGCGTGGGGAGTTTTGCAATCCAACGGAAATCATCACGCGCCGTTGCTTGAATGCATCGCGCATGGCAATCCCAAGATCCGGCAATGGGACGTCTTTTGCTTTTATCCACTTGCCGTTCTGTCCAAGCAGCAATCGGAAAATTCTTTCGATTTTTTCAATGTGATCTCGATCATCGTTGCTTGCAGAAGAGACTTCATATTGCTTATAGGCTTCTTCGAGAATTGCCATCCAAAAACCGAATTTGCAACCGTGCAGATAAACAGCCAGAGCGTTTTGATCTGGTGCAGCAACAGTGATTGTTTTTTGCGGCAACCCGGCGAAAGAAACATTGAATCTCCCGTCACTTGTCGGAGCAATCATTCGAACTACCAAGTGCGGGCACTGAGTGGTGAGCGCTTCGAGAACGCTTCTAAATTCGGCCGTAGCAGGATCAGGTTTTAGCTGTCGTATAGCCTGAGGGAGAATACTTTCCAATGGATTGCTCGGATCGACGTAAAGAGTTCGTGTCGAAGTTTCGCCGGTCGGCAAGCATTCATCCGTTCCCCAGCCGGCGATTTTGATTCGTCCGCGCAGCTCGCGCTTATAACCATCTTTATATGCTTGAACGAGGTCGCTCCTGGTTAAATTGCTGGCTTTGGAAGCGAAAGTATTGTTCGCCGTGTCACATGATTGTACGAGCTCTTCATAGATTGTCTTCAGAATCGCGCGCGAAACCGAATCTCTTTCATGGCGCTTATTGTAGGCAATGCGGACTTGATGGATCGTGACCACACTTTCTGCAGTAGTGTTCAACTCATCGAAAAGCGATCTTACTCGTGTCACCAGATGCGGTGGTGCTGTGCAACGTGATTCTTGCTCATTCTGTGTTGCCGCATCAAAAGCGAGAATGTCATCAATCGTAATGCCAGAACCCTGGCGGCACAGCGCATGCCTTCTGCTGGAGCAGATTGCGTCATAGTGCGCTTGAAGCATCTTTATCAACTGAATTGCATCCGTGTCTTTCCAGATTTGGCGGGATGCCAGTTCCAGTTCTTCTTTGCTAAGACCGGAATCTTGATTTGCATCGACTCGGCGGAAGATTGCAAAAAGCGTGCGTTTTAAATCAAAGCCATAAGTAAATGGAGTCCAGACAACAATTCTTCCTGTAAGTGTGCATGTCTGAATGGCACCGGCTGCGCTGGTGCATTGATACGTTCCGTCAGGAATCATAACCATGGACATGTCACATGTCTCGTCGTCGGTCGATCTCCAGGTGGCAATGTTGCGGTGATCAGGCTCCGTTGTGCGTATCCAGTCTATGCCGTTTCGATCTTTGACGCGAATCAATTGTTCCGTTTCATCGTATTCGAATTCGGCAATACTTCTGTCGCAATACCGTATACGGTGCGGCATGATATTCCAGCGTCCGTAGAAAATTGTGGCGCCGGAATCATCTTGCGCTTGCAACTCTTGATCGGAGCAACTTGTTGGGTTGGGCGCAGGTGCAGGTGCAGGTGTATCTGCTTCCGCTGCTGGTGTTTCTGCTGTTTCTGGTGCTTCTGCTGTTTCTGCTGTTTCTGCTGCTTCAACAACAGTCTCTGCAACAGAAGTTTCTGCAGCAGCAAATGCTGTTTCGATCAAACTTGAAACAGATGGTGGCAAAACCGGTGCCGCAGGCAAAACCGGTTGAATTGGTAATTGTATTTGTGAAACGGGGGCCGCCGGCGCAGGGGTAGCTACGCTCAATTCGGATGTGAATTGATAGTCGAAAGAGGATGACTCGAACACCGGCTGAAAAAACTCATAGACAAATTCACCGGAAGCCAGTTCATTCTTGTCTTTGTCCTGCTTTTCTTTGTCTTGCGAAGATGCTTGCCCTTGATTTGTTTGAGATTGATTCATTGGCGTGAGATCCATCGCCGATGGCTAGTGAAACCACCGGAAAAAGGTTATTGGAAGAGCAAAGAGATAGTCTTTACAACATATCACGACGCGGTCGCAAATTAGCAGTTCTTAACAACCTGCTAATTATCGATCCAGATTCGCACAGCGCCTAAGCTACAGCCGTACCGCCGTTCTGCTGCTTGAAGTTTTCCACCACGCCTTTGACCGTTGCTACATAGCGAGATTCATTGTTGTTGTCGCTGCTCGGCGCGTAAACACTGATGACCTGCGAGAGAGTAGAAAGTCCGCGTTTTTGAACGTAGGCCTCGTCGATCAGGCGTGCCCAGTCTCTGGCACCTTCGGCCCAGGTTTCGTATTTGCGGAATGTTCCGTCTGTACCGCCTGATTCCGGCGCTGTGCCTTTGATGTTGCCCAAACTGTGGTTATTGGTGGCGCGTCCGTGTTTACCCAAAGTTGATTCTTGAAGGAAGAAGCCTACCGCTACTGCCGGATCTATGCCGCGGTCGGTGCAGGCATCATAAAGCGCCTGGGAGAAACCCGGCTCCTTGGCGGCTGGAGAGCCTCTGCTGGCAAGAAATTCCTGGATTTGATCTGCCGTGCATGATGGCGGTCCTTTGATCGCCAGGTCCCCTTCAACGGGCGGGGGAATCGAAGTGCGATCGATGGGACCGCTTGTATTGTCGAAACTGCCGCTGCGATATCCGCCGGAAGGAGCAGAACCGATATTGCTGTTGCCGAGGCGCTCGCCGCCGCCGCCGCCACCGCCGCCACCGCCACCACCGCCACCGCCGCCTCCCGGGCTAGCGATTTGACGGGGCATCTCTTGATTCGCAGGTTGCGAAACGGGTTGCTCAGCCTGTATTTGCGGCATTTGAACGCGGTTTTGCGCTGCCGGCGCGGGCACATCGACATCGGCTGTTTGTGCGTGATGAAGCATTCCTTTGAGAAACTCGGGAATGCCGGTGGCGCCTGGATTAGCCTTCTGCCAGTAGAAAATCTTTTCTTGAACGGCTGCTACCTGCAACTGCTGAGCTACTTTCTTGGCAGCTTCGGCACCCTGGGGGTTTTCAACCTGGATTGTCACTGAGCCGTCCGGCGAAGGAGTAGTCTTTGCAGGGTTTTTCACCAATTTGCCGTCGTTGCCGAGGATGTAGTCTGGGACCTGACCGCTCGCCGCAGTCACAAATTTGACGTCTTTGTTGCCCGCAACCATTTCGCTGACCTGAGCCCAGGAAGCTGCGTCAATGCCAGCCGGCGGCGGTGGAGCGTCGATCGGACGGATAAAGAGCGAAGCCGGCATGCTGTCCGAGGACGTGGTACGGGCAAGGGGCGTGGACTGGAAGTCTCCCTGAAACGCAGCCGTGGCCGAGGCTGCAGCCAAATTTTCCGCGGCGCTGACGGAACTGACTGATGCATCGAAATTCGAATTGGCAACCACTAGACGTGCCTCTACGGACGCGAACCGCGTAATTTATATATAGGTAGCTAAGGGGCTATTTTGTTGAAGTATATGATCGGCCACACCGATCGTCCATGGTAGAAATACCATAGGCTGCACCTTACCGGGCTTTGCCGGTCATCACAGAGCATCTGTCCCTTAAAGCAGGTTCCAAACGTCGTCTTTGTGGGTGCGGTGCAGATGCTTGAGCTGGCAATTGTCGATTTCGCCGTAGGGAAGCATTAAATGGCGGGCGACCCGGTGCCAAACGCCGCCATGGGCGACTATGAGCACTGGTCCCGGATGCGTGAGCGCCAGGGACAGACCCTTTGCGACCCTTTCAGCAAACTCTTCGTTATTCTCTCCGCCCGGGGGATTGCCGACTCTAAAGTCCAGTTCGTGCCATGAACGTCGCTCCCATTCGCCCAAAAACCATTCTTTGAGCTCTTCTATAACCACGACGGGAGCCTTAATCGCCTCGTTGATGACTTCTGCTGTTTGCCTGGCTCTAATCATCGGGCTTACGCAAATCGTCTTAACCGAGCGCAAGTGCTCCATCGCCTTACTTTCTGCCAGCGCGCGCGCTTGAGCCAGACCTGTCGCATTGAGTTCGATGTCCCAACCGGCGCCAGCAGCGAGTTCTGCCAGGTTGGCATCGGTCTGTCCGTGTCTGACGAAGAAAAATCGCTCTTCAATCAGTTCCACTTTTAGTGACTTTTCCTTTTCTGCATGCTGTGACATCGCTCAGTCCCCTGGTTATGACCGCTAAAGACTATCAGAAATTCCCAGGAAACTTATTGAAGCGAAATCATCATTGCGATGAACAGAAGCCCTGTGCAAACTCGTGGGCGCCACCGGATGTGGTGCCACCGGAGCGGACTGAAAGTGAATGCCGAAGGACTAAGCACGTTGATTCCGGCCGTGTTTTTCGGGGATTACTGTAATGGACCAGGAAAGATTTCTGCGATACAATCACGTTCATGAATACGGAAAAGCCGCCCCGGAAGCCACTCGAAAAAGAAGAATATATCCGCAGCGATGCATTGAAGACAATAAGTCTACCTCCAGAAGAGCCGTTTCGAACTTATGCTTTGCGGTTGAAAAAGGCGCTTGCCGATGATGACAAAAAGGAAGTCCAGTCGGCATGCAAATTGTTGATTGATGAACTGAGTATCGCCTACGGCGTTGTTAAGCCGACGGTGAAGATCCTCAATGTTCGCCCCCGTGACGAGGGGAAAGATTGGGTTTACGAAACCTTCGGAGACTACGATCCGGAAACACTTCGTATTCGATTATGGATGCGCACTGCAATTCAAAAAAAGCCGACCTCGTACGGCGTTTTGCTGAGCACGCTGTGTCATGAATTTTGCCACCATCTGGATATGGTATCCCTCGATTTTCCAAACACATTTCATACGCGCGGTTTTTACGATCGAGTCGGTCTTCTATATCACCATATTCAAAATACTCCAGTCCGGCAAATTGTCTGGCAGCAGCATTCAGACGGCTCTCATAGTATAGATTGGGGGCGCACCATGAAAGGTTCTCCAAAAGTTTTGGCATAAATTTTGCGCAAAAGAAGAACGATGACTGCTAACGAGTGCAATCATCGTCCTCTGGTTGTCCGATCCAACTGTTTGCGTTAGCAAACACCTGTTTCGAATACTTTGCGATTATTAGCTGTCTAGCTAACTATTCAGCAGTAGGTGCTGCCGGCGCTGCAGGAGCTGGTGCCGGTGCTGGAGCCGGTGTGGGTACGAGAACAGGTTTCTCTATCGGAATTGTGCTCGTGGTGTTGGTTGTGGTGTCAGTGTTGCGTTCGACGACGGTCGAAGATCCATTGCTCAAAGCGAAGATGCCATAACCGATGGCAGCGACCAGAGCGATACCGAGAATTGTGCCGACAATAGCGCTGCCGGAGCTGTCTGTCTCTACTGTTGTTGTAGGCGGCGCTTGGGGTGTAATAATAGTTGTCATAATTTACTCCTAATTCCCGCACGGGAGTTGTCCTTCCTCAATCTAGTAACCGACGGGCGGCGCAGCCGCTTCGGTGTTCGGTCTGTGAGTTAAGACTGAGCACCCTGCCCATAGTTCCAGCCTGTATCATTCCGTTACTTCGCCCATCAATTGGAACTTTCAGAGTGACCAAGAGGTCGCCGGTCGCTCGATTTTTGGTGGCAGATTTCAGCAGCCTGTCCGAGGGACTGCGCTTGTTTTTTTGAAAAGATTAGGAGATTTGAGACGCGCACACATCGCTTCAAAAGCCGGAGTCGGACCCTTCCAGCGCAAATCATCTATATCGTCGAACACGGGGGCATCTGTTCGCAATGTGGCCAAACGCCGGAAGAGAATTGCGTCGTCCCATGACTTAAATAGAGTGTCTGCGAGTTTTGCACTACCTCTAATGGATTTACTCCACGATTTCGCATCCCTCGGTATATCTTCAAGATGAGGATAAACAGACAAAACGGATGCTGCTCCTTTTGCGCCCCAACCAGGCAGACCAGGATAACCGTCCGATGTGTCTCCGACGAGCGCCAGGTAGTCCGGTATAGATTCCGGCTTGATACCGAATTTGGTGACAACTCCTTCGGCATTCCTCAATTCGTTTTTTCTTCGATCGAGCTGAACAATCTTGTCTGCCACCACGCATTGACTGAGATCTTTGTCCGGTGTGCAGATAATCACTTTATCAACACTCTTATCCTGAGCAGCTTTCACGGCAGCGGCAGCGAGCGCATCGTCAGCTTCGAATTCAATCATCGCCCAGACGAGAATGCCCATAGCTCCCAACGCTTCTTCGAGCAAAGGGAACTGAGACATCAATTCATCCGGAACGCCTTCACCGGTTTTGTAGCCGTCGTATAGATCATTGCGAAACGACTCGACAATATGATCGGTTGCCACTCCCAGGTGTGTAACACCTTTCTCCAAGAGAGAAAGGACGGAGGCAAGCACTCCTCTTACTGCGCCGATTTCGTTGCCTTTCTCGTCCGTCGCGCCGGGAACTGCGAAATAGTGCCGGAAGAGCTCGTATGTTCCATCGATGAGATAAACATCCATCGGAATTTTCCTTTGAAATTGCACTGTTCGAATCTTGGTTTTAAGATTCGGCCAAACCGCTGCCAAACATACCATAAGAGGACTTTCAAAGAGTTGATTGCGTTGACAACAGGCGACCGTAAATCGTTGAAATCTCAGTCGCTTTGACTGTAGTATTCGCTGCATGACCTCTTTAATAGCTTGTATTTTGATAGTCGGCACCACAACCGTGCTTTCTGTTGCCGGTTTATGGCTCATTCGAAAGCGCTTTTCGCGCGAACAGCTCGAATCGTGTCATGAAGTGGGCGGCTTTTTGCTTTCAGTTGTCGGCACCCTGTATGCCATTCTGGTCGGATTGATTGTCGTCAATTCCCAAGGCAAGGTCGATGCAGCCAGTCAAATGGCTGTGTCTGAGGCGAACATGCTGACTAATATCTATCATCTCTCCAATACATTCAAACAGCCGGCGCGCCATGAGATTCACAAGCATATTTATGATTATGCTGTGGCGGTGATAGATCAAGATTGGGCGCGGGTGGAAGATGGTCTGGAGAAGGAAGCGACTATTCCTGCGTATCAGGGACTCTGGAAGGAAATCACACATTATGTTCCTTCGAATGATAAAGAGTCGCAATGCTATTCGACCATTTTGGGAAACATCGAAGAATTATCTGCCGCCAGAAAATACAGAATGGTTGCAGCTAAAGGTGGATTGTCGCCTGTGCTCTGGGCTGTATTGATCGCTGGTGGTGTCATGATTGTTCTCTTTACTTACTTTTTCTTTGTAGAGAGTTTTTTGGCGCAGGCAATCATGACTATGTTTGTGGCCGTTTTTCTTTCTCTCAACGTCTATTTGATATTTATTTGTCAGAATCCTTATCGCCCGGAATTAGGCGCTAAGAATGCTGGATTTGGTTACAGCTTCACGCCAAACTGGTATAAGGACAAACCCCTGACAGAGAGCGAATCTGATGCTAAGCAAAATGGTGGCAAGGACTCAACGGCAGGTGATAAACAGTGAAATTTGGTAAGGTTGCCCCAATACTTTTTGCTTCAATAGTTCTTTCTGCCTCTCCGTCTTTTGCCCAACCCAATTCTGCTACGGATGCAGACATGCAATTGCGTCTGCAAAGAATCGATGCGATGGTGAATGACAGAATGCAGGCTCTGAACATGGTGGGTTATTCGCTGACAATAATCAAATCCGGCAAAGTTGTTTTTCAAAAATCTTATGGTTTTCAAAATTTAGAAACCAGACAACCTGCAACTAATGACACCATATTTGGTCTCGGCTCTTTGACTAAGACTTTTACTGCAATTACGCTCCTATCGCTTGTGGACAAAGGATTGGTCGGACTGGACGATCCCCTCTCCAAGTACATAGACGGGCTGACACCGGAATACAAGTCGCTGACAATACGGCAGCTCGCATCAATGACTGCTGGTGTTCCCAGTAAGATTTCGCAAGAAGTGGCCTGGCGAGATCAACTGGATATTCTGGACCATACACCGCTTGTTTCGCAGCCTGGCTCTGCATATCTTTATTCGAACTACAGTTATCGGTTGTTGGGCACAGTCATTGAGAAAGTAACGAAGCAGCCCTATCTCAAGGTTGTCGAATCAACCATTTGTGCACCACTCAATATGCGCAGCACCGGCTCAACCACTCTTTTGCAGCCGACAGGGCGGCTCGCACAAGCTTACGGCGACAACATGGGCAAAGGTCCCCTGCGGTCCATCGAATACAAAAATCCTGCCATTCAATTTTCGGCGGGAATGTTGGGTAGCACTTCAAACGATCTCATCAATTACGTTTTAGGTCTGCTCAATCGACAGATTCTTTCCCCCGAGGCTTACAAGGTTCTTTGGGATTATCGACCGCCGCTTACTACAGGACAACCTTCCAAGTGGGCTTTTGGCTGGGCTAAAGGCAACAACCCGCAATTGAACGGACAGCTTACTCTCATGATGAATGGTGGCGTCCCTGGTGTAGCCTCTTCAATAATGATTCTGCCGGAATCAAATTCCGCTGTGATCGCAATGTCGAACCTGCGCAAGCTTCCGGTTTATCAAATCGCGAAGATTGCTGCGGCAATGGCGTTTGGAAATGCCGGTGAACAGCCCGCTCAATCAGGTTCAGGGGAAGAAGAAGATCATCCCGGCGCTTCTTCTGACTAAGCTTTTTTCTCGTCTCTGCAGATGTGGAAATATCCTCGCGTGAATGGATCGAATATTTGTCCTTCCGCAAGTTCCACATCCAAATATGCAACAAGTTTTCTCAGCGCATCTTTGTCGTCGTGTGTACACAGCTTATTGCCGTTGCGCACCGCAAAGCCTTCAAATTCGCTTACGCCACCAACTTTGTCAGTTTCTATCAAAACAAAAATTGTAGAGGGAAACTTTTTACTCCACCGCGCAAGCTCGGTCTTCATGGAAACCGCGACCTGCTCGTGTTCTTTTTGCTTGTCCGCGTTGAAAACAAGCGGATAACAACAGTCTGCCCCCGGATCTGCGAACGCAATCCCGTTGAAAGGCTTGTCAACCAGGCGCGCCAGGCAACCTTTCCATTTCTGGCGGGCGGCGTCGAGCATCGATTGGTCGCCTCTTGCGAAGATGGCAGTGCAATGGTAGGTCATTTGTTCATTATCTCAGACGCGAGTTCGGCGCCAAAACAAAATTCAGCTACCTTCTTGAGAAGGGTAACAAGCTCTGGTATTATTCGCGGCTATGAATAAATCAGCAAATGTCAGCAGTATAGTCATCGTCGAGCATAAGACAGAGGGCGGCATTTTTTACCGCACCACTACCACCCCGACATCCGGAAATTACCTCGTTTTGGTGATGGGTTACGGTGGCAGTCTGCGAATTTGGCCGGCAACTTTCGTCAACAAGTTGGCGCGTACTTTCAAAGTAATCACATACGATAATCGTGGCACCGGCCTTAGTATCATTCCTGAAAATCCCGAAGAATACACAATCAAGGCGATGGCTGACGATTTGCATGAGGTGGTCAAAGCTTTAGGGGTGGCCAAACATCATTTGCTGGGCTACAGCATGGGTGGATGCATCGCCTTGCAGTATGCGCGCGATTATCAGGAGCAGGTGAAGTCCCTCTTTCTTATTTCTACCACCGCCGGTGGTACTTTCTATGCAAAGCCGAATAAGGAGATTTCCGACGCACTTGCGAATCCGGAAGGCAAAACATTGTGGGATATTTACATGTCTACATTCAGGCTGATGTATTCACCCGAAGCTTTTGAGCGTTGTATGCCGACTTTCAAAGCCATTTATGACGTTTCTAACTTGTTGCCGACAAGACCACTTGCCCTGGCCGGACATTCTCATGCCTTTAAAAATTTTGACGGCAGTTCGTACCTTGCCGATTTCAACATGCCGACTACTATCCTTGCCGGGAAAGAAGATCGCCTGATGCCGGTGAAAAACTCTGAAAACCTCGCGGCAAATATCGCCGGTTCGAATTTGGTCTTATGGGATGACTGCGAGCATGGACCGCATATACAAGAAGAAGATGCAGTCGTTCAATTGATAAGCGATTCTTGTTCTAGTTAATTTTGAGACCAGTAGTCAGCGAGTCGATAGAAACCGCGCCGATATCGCGCAGCAATTGCGCTTGAGCGACGTTAAAGTCTACAACGGCGCGTGCCTTATTGACACTTGCCTGAGTGAGATCGCGCTGGGCGTTCAGGACATCGATGTTCAAACCTATGCCTGCCGACATTCTCTTTTTCGCAATACGCAACTCTTCTTCTGCCGCGAGAACTTGAACAGTCGCGCGATCGATTTTCTTATCGGAAGTAAGACTGGTGTTGTAGGAAGTTCGAACTTCGTCAAAGACATTCAAGAATGTTTTCTTGGCTTGGACAGCCGCTTGCCTGGCTTCCCACCTGGCTCGCTGCATGTTTGCCAGGTCGGTGGTGCCCATGCCGCCCAAATTCCATTTGACACCAAGGTTGATGGCGTAAATCGGATCGATATTGCCTCCCGCTCCGACACCAAAAATGGTTCCACCAAAAGAGACATTGGGTTGCATCGGCGCCGCGGCCACGATAATCGCGCGCTTGGCCGCCAAACGTAATTCCTCATACTGCTTCAATTCGGGGCGAGCATCAATCGCTCTTATCAGAAGTTTCTCAATGGGGATAGATGGTGGTATCAGACGTTTTTTCGGCAAATATTTTTCGCACGATTCCAAATCCTGGGAGAAACTCGTGTTGAGCACATGCGCCAATTGAATGGCTGCTTGCCGCCTGAGGTTTTGTTGTTCTACCAGATTTTGTTCATCACTTGCCAATTGCGCCTGCGATTGAAGAACGTCCAAACCAGTTGCTGTACCTGCTCTTTCCTGCGCTTGATTCAAGCGCACTTGCTCGACGGAAATGGCGACGGCGCGAGTGCGAATTGCCAGCAGTGCTTCTTGCAATAATAAGTCATAGTGACGCCGCGTCGCGCTCAGAAGGGTGTCGTTAACATTAGCCGAAAGTGCGGCGCGTGATGCGCGCCAGCGGTGTTTTTGCTGGAGCGTTCCAAAAACGACTCTGCCGCCTTGATAAAGGTTGTAGGTAAAACCGGCATTGAGCAATTGAATTGTGGAAGGCAGTTTGGCTTTGCCGCCATCGATTCTATTGCCGGCGGTGGTGGCTGGCGTCGATCCGAACAAGGTGGAGGGAATGTTGCCGTTCAGACCAAACAAAGAGTAACTGCTGGAGAAGTTAGGCAGAAATCCGGTTGCGGATGACAAATAAGAATACCGATCTACTTTCGAGCGCACAAAGCCTTCCTCAATATCGAGGTTCTGACCAAGCGCGGCTTCGAGAGTGTCTTTCAAACTGACTCGTTCGATAAAGCGTGCATCGATGGAAAACGGATTCAGGTTGCCTTCGAGCGGGATAAGAGAGTCCAGCGGCGGGTGTTCTATCAAAACGCCGGTTTCGTCACTCTCGGCGGTACCATCCATTTTGATTCGTTCCAGCGATTCCGGTACTTTCTGAACGGGCTCTTTTCCTAAAGACCTTACCGATTGAGTAGCACGCAGTTCTATTACATGTTTTGGCGGATGTTTTTGATCTGCATTCGGAACTACGGTCTTGAGAGGTTTTTTCAAATCCCTGACCGCATCGCGATTGTCTTTTCCCGCATCAACTGGCGCCGCCGTCGCCGGCACCGCAGCCGATGATGCCACCACTACGGACGCGGCCAAGGCTGCCGATGCGGCAAGCAAAGTAACCGCATTCGGTGCAGTTAAAACAATTTTGCGCCTGAGGTACATTCTTATCTTTCTATCTTAGTGGGTCAGGTGAATTGTAGGGATGACGGACATCCCCGGTGCCAACAGCGCTTCGTATCCTTTTAGAGATTCCGGATCAAGAACGATCTTGACGGGGACACGCTGCACCACTTTTGTGAAATTGCCGGTGGCATTATCGGGAGGCAGGAGCGCAAACTGTGCTCCGGATGCGGGTGAAATAGAATCGACTTTGCCTGTGATGTGAGCATTGGGAAATGCATCTATTTTGATGTCGACCTTTTGGCCCGGACGCATTTTGCTGAGCTGAGTTTCCTTGAAATTCGCGACCACCCATTTGTCATCGGAAACAATGCTCATCAGAGCCTGCCCTCTTTCGATGTGTTGTCCGATTTCCACTGTTCGGTGTCCGATGCGTCCTGTTACCGGTGCAATGACACTCGTGTATGAAAGTTGTGTCTGTGCATTATTCATTTCGCTTTTGGCTTTTTGCGCCGCAGCTTCTTGCACGCTCAAATTCCGCTTCGACATTTCCATTTCGGCTTTGGCGGCAGCAGCACTCTGGGCAGCCCCTTTTGCGCGGATGACATCGGATTGCGCGTCGGCTACAGCTTGCATGGCTTGATGAACCCTTGCTTTTGCCTGTTTGTGAGCTTCATGCGCTGCTTGCAATCCGGCTTCGGCAACTTCTTTGTCTTGTCTGGCTCGCTCGAAACTTTGAGTGGTGGCAGCGCGGTCTTGAACAAGGGATTGGTATCGGTCGAAATCAGCTATGCATCTGGTAAGTTCAGCTTCTCTCTGCTTGATTGCAGTTGCCGCCAGAGCAACGCCTAATTTAGTCTCTGATAACATGGCTTTCGCTTTGTCGACGCCGGCATTGGCGCTGGCAACCGCTGACTGCGCTTCAAATTCGCGTGCCTCGGCTTGCCTCTGGTTGGCGACTATGTTCGATTGCACTTCGTAAGTTTTCAGCTCCGCCTGCGCAGCGGCTGCCTTTGCGGTCGCCAGGCTGATTTCCAAGTCTTTTGGATCGACGCGAAGAAGTGCGGTACCTTGTTTGACGTGCTGATTGTCATCGACAAGAAGCTCCGTGACCGTACCGGCCACCCTGGCGCTCAATTGATGCACTCGACCGGAGATAAAGGCGTCATCGGTTTCTTCTACAGAGGAAGCATGCTGCCACCACAAGTATCCGCCGATGCTGCAACCCAAGGCAAGTATGTTCGCCAGCGCAATTGCAAGTGGGTTTTTCTTCTTATTTGATGCCAATTCCGGATGGACTTTTGTACCGGCAGACTCCTTTTGCAAGGGGCGTGCTTCTTCGATTTCGGTCATGGTTTCCGTGCCTGTAGTCACTTCAGGAACTCTCAATAAGTGCTGGACATTGTAATTATTGACCAAGTTTCAATTTGGGTCAATTATTCGCGAATAAACTTTAATGCATCTCGACCTTCGCCCCCCGCCTGCCGGAGCCCAAAAGCAAGCAAAATGGGATGGTGCAGGCTGTAAAAATCGCCAGGAGCCAGGCGATGTCCGCAAACGAAAGTGCCGCTGCCTGGGTGTCCACCTGACTACTCATGATTGCCAGCGCGCGCTGCCTGGCATCCGGTATTGCCCACCCCTGGTGGATGAACATCTCTGTCATCTGAGACAGGCGATTCAGTGCTTCCGTGCCGTAAGGTGTGATTTTTTCGACAAGAACGGCACGATGGAAATCCTCGCGCCTGGTGAGAATTGTTGCGAGCATTGCGATACCTACGCCACCGCCGAGGGTTCGCACAAGGCTCAGCAAGGATGCTGCAGTTTGAATGTCTTCCGGCGGGCAATCGCCGACAGCAGCGATGGTGAGTGGTAGAAACACCAGCACCAGACCGAAGCCACGAATGAGACTCGACAATAGAAAGTGCTCCCAGCCCCAGTCCAAGGTCAGAGGCAGAAGAAACCAATTCGACAAGCTCAGACAGGCGATGCCGACAAAGACCATAATTCGAGCATCGAATTTGCCAATCATTGCGCCGACCACTGGAAACATAAATCCGGTGACAAGTGATGCGGGCATCTGGAGAAGTCCCGCTTGCAGGGCTGTGTAGCCCAGCATCACCTGCGCGAAGTTCGGAATTACATAGTTGATACCGAAAAGAACGAATCCGACTACGGCTTGAAAAACTAGCCCGATGGCAACTGAGCGAAATCGAACGATGCGTAAATTGACAGCCGGATGCTTGGTGCGCAATTCGTGCGTGAAAAACACAATCGCGCCAATGAAAGTGGCTACGGTGCAAAGAACAATAAGATGAGAGGCGAACCAATCTTCGTCCTGACCCTTTTCGAGAACATATTGCAAACTGCCTAGCATCACGCTTAAGGACATGATGCCCAGCCAATCGATACGCACCTTGGGAGCGTCTGCCTGGCGAGGTTTGTCGGATGGTATGAACGCCTGACAAAGAATTGTGGCGATGATTCCAATCGGAATATTGATAAAAAAGATCCAGCGCCAATTGTAATTATCGGTGAGCCAACCTCCTAAAGTGGGGCCGACCACAGGACCAACGATGACGCAAATACCGAAAACAGCCTGCACAAAACCTTGCATCTCCTGGGGAAACGCTTCAAATAGAAAAGCTTGAGCCTTAGCCAGCAAGCCGCCTCCGAACAGTCCCTGCATGACGCGAGCCAACACCAGCGTGAGAAGATTTGTTGAAATTCCGCACAAAACAGAGGCGATCGTGAAACCAATCATTGAGAAAATGAAATATCGTTTTTTGCCGAACATATCGCCGAACATAACTGCCAGCGGCATAGTGATTACGTTGGCGATTGAATAGGATGTGACTACCCATGCCGCTTCACTGGTGGTGGCTCCGAGGTTGCCCTGTATATGCGGAAGCGCCACGTTGGTGATGCTCGTGTCTATCACTTCAATCAAGGCAGCGATTGCGACGCCGACCAGAAAAAGCCAGCGAACAATTTCGCCGTTTTCGTCAACTCTTTTTTGCAGAGCTTCTTGAAGATACGTTGCCATTGGGATGCCTGAAGAATGCTGTTATCAGCTCATTTGCTAGTTTCGCGAAGACCGTTAACCAAAATTTTTAAAAGTGCTTTGGCGTTTTGTTCCAGCTCATCGCGTGTCATTCGCTGCTCGGACTCTGTGTAATTGTTGAAATAAGGAGGGAACAAACTTGCCGCCCCCATCAAAAAGGTAATAGCGGTTTTTTCATTAGCTTTCTTGGGGCTTATCTCCCCAGCTTCTGCTGCGCGTTTGAGAAATTTCAGTACGCGCTCTCTTTTCTTTACATAGAAGGCGCTAAATCTCGGCTTGAATTGCAGAGATGTATAGAGCAGAGCTTCGGGTGTGTGAAAGTCGCGGGTGACATAGTCATAGACCATAAGCGCGCACATCAAGAACGTATCTTTCAAACTTTCAAGAGGGGAGCCTTTTATGTTTTCAGTTCGCTCATCCATCATTGCCTGGATTTTCAGCGCGTGTTTTTCCACGACCCGCATCAAAATCTCTTCTTTAGTGCGAAACTCCAGATATACAGATCCTTTCCCTATACCTAAGTGCTTCGCAATGTCCTCGATGCTGGTGCGTTCGTATCCGTATCTCGAAAACAGCTCTACAGCCGCTTCCTCGATAAGTTCAGCTCGATTGTGTATGGATTTTGTGCGCGCCATTATTGCCCCTGGACTTTTTATTTTGCTGTGGCAAAACTATTCTTGACCAGATTTTGTTTTTAGTCAATTATCGGAGCCTCATTTTTGAAGTGTACCGAATGTGAGTTATCGCTCCTGGAGTTTTTTCCGTTTCGTTTCCATTTATCGGCAAGCAGGAACCACAGTAAATCTCTTGCCGTCAGTTTATACATACGGTGAAAGCCCCTGCGCATCGGGGGTTTGTTGAGTTTTTTTATTGAGGTCCTTTGGGTCTCGATGGTGTTAAAAGGAGTTTTCTATGAAGCGTATTTTTGCAACCAGTCTCATCGCTCTTTCAGCAGTGCTGATTTCTCTTCCTGCTAACGCACAGGGTTTTAGAGGTTATGGCAATATAAATTCCAGACAAGCCCAATTGCAAGCACGCATCAACAACGGTATATCTAGCCGTCGTTTGAGCAGAAGTGAAGCAGCGAAATTGCAATATAAAATGAATCGTATCGGCAATCTGGAATCTCGCATGAGAGCATCAGGTGGTCTCTCATTCCGTGAACGCAACAACTTAAACCGTCAGTTGGCGTCGTTGCGCAATGAAATCAATCGTGACATGAATGACTTCGAAAGACGTCGTATCGGTTTCTTCGAAAGATACTGGCGCTAAATCTATTTCGGTTTCGGACGCCATCCGATAAACAAAAGGGCAGGTGTAAGCCTGCCCTTTGTTTGCACTGATTTTGAAAAGTTTTACAATTTACGCTGTTATATTAGATTACCTCCTCTTTTTTTTGCCTCTGGCTAACCACTGCAATCCACTGACTGCTGCCATTATGATCAGCAGCGGGCTGAAGAAGTAACCGAGTGCTAACCAGAGAACACCCCAACCAATTGCTCCTCTGCCCGACCCGGCATTTTGCTTGCATTGCTTGATACCTCGGATGATGGCACTGCTGCCGATAATCAAAATTGCCAGGTCGAGCATCCAACTGATTGTCGAAAGTGCTGTTTCGAATAGGCTGAGAGTGTTTAACCTGACTGTTCCTGCAGTATTTACACCGATGATGGACGTTGCGTCTGCTCCTTGCGGACCGATAAATCCGTTGGTTGCACCCTGGAAACCTGTACCGGCGCCTGTGGAAGCGCTGATGTATGCGTTGCCGGCAGTGCTTGTGCCGTCGCTTTCTTCTGATGAATAAATCCCACTGTCACCTTGTGCTCCGTAGCTTGTTTGCAGTCCACTGCTACCGGAAGAACCGTACACTGTCGGAGTTGAAGTGGCAGTTGGGAGAGGATTGAATGAATACGAAATGTTGCCTCCTTCAAACAAATTCGCATCTCGTGAGCTAGCTAACAGCCAGCCTGCGATTGAACTCGGTGAGCCAGGTCCTCTCGGGATGTACTGTTGAATGGACTCGGAGAGAGTCAATGCATTGTTGGCTTGCAGACTGACTGCAGGAGATACTGAAGATTCAGTTTCCGAATATTTCGGCGACGGGATATCGGACGATTTTCCGAATAGCCCTTCGAATGAAACACCTTCAGGAATTTCTGCCGGCACATCCACTCTCAGCGGTTCGCCACCGGATGTGATGCTGCTGTAATCGACAGCTACAAACGATGTGTATTGCGTCATAATATGGTGAGCAAGTGCGATAGTCACGATCGCTTTTTCAATCTCCGGGTTGGGTTGGCCTATCTGAGATTTAAACCAATTTTCTGCCATCAATGCGTCTACGGCTGATCTTGCCCACATCGATGGGACACCGGAATTGGTGGCAATGTTTTCGGGAAAGTCGATGTTCATCTCCTGTTTGTAGGGTTTGCCACCGGCGAATCCGTTTAATTTGATTTTGCCGATGCCGGCTCGACCGTATCGGCCAAAAATATACAAAGGTTTGCGTGCCCAAACATCAGAAATTTGTCGCGGAAAAATGTCTTTGGCGTCGACACCTTCGATTTCGACTTTTACATCAGAAAGCACTGGAGTCGAGATGCGTTTGTAGAAACGTTCTGCTACTTCTTTGCCGGGGCGATTGAGCAAAACGTATTCCGCTTCACCGCCGCCTTCTCGCGCGATTCCATCGATAATGAAACGATTTACACTGTTTCCGGTTCCGAATGAAAACCAACGCGAATTACCGCGCAGTTTGCGAACGAGACCAAGTACTTCCATATCATTGCCGACATAACCATCGGTCATGAAAGTCACAATCCTAAGTCTTCCTGGTTCAGTCGGAATTGAGCAAACCTTTTCAATCGCCGGACCCATGTAAGTACCTCCATCTGCCTGCATCTGGTTGATGTAGGCATGAGCCTGCGCCTTCATTACCATTGAAGCGCGCTGAGGCTCTGAAAATAGAGTTTCAGACTTGTCGCTGAAGGAGAGGATTTGGAAAGTATCTTGAGGATTTAAACGATCCAGAATGTAATTCATCGTATCTTTTGCTTTTTGAATCGGCTCACCGGACTGAGAACCTGATTTGTCAATGACGAAAATCATTTCCTTTGGAACGACGTCTCTAGTTGCCACTCTTTGTGGTGGCATGAGAACAAGTGAAAAATAGCCGTCTTTACCTTCTTTGTGAGGCATGCAGCCACCGCGAATGGCGCCATCGCAGACATTCCATGAAAGAACGAAATCGCGGTTGGGAATCGCAGCTTTGTCCTTCAGCCCAATATGAGATGCGTGATCGCTGAATGCTTGCACGCTGACTTCATGCAGCGAAGACTTGATGTCGCGATTGGGGACGCCACTATCCAGATCGACGGAGATAGAAATGTCATGACCAGTTCTATATCCAGGCGGAACAACTGGTGGATTGATTCTGTTGCCATCAGGAACTGCTGAAGTTTGTTGCTGAATTGGCTCACCACCGAATATCGCCGGTCTCGGAGAGGAGTTGTATGGCAGGTTTGCGGAAACAAGTTGTGTTTCTCCCACCGAATTCAAGCTCTCTTGTGCGGTATCAGTCAATTTTCCCGGGTTGAAGCGCGGTCCGACAACTGTTGGAAACGTGAATGTGTAGCGACCATCTTCGAACGGCAGCATCTCCACATACTGAAGGGTTACTTCAATGGATTTTCCGGGCTCAATATTGGCGACATTTTGCGTGAAAATATTTGGACGTTCTTGCTCCAGCAATGATGCAACATGACCGGTGTTTTTTGCATCGTTGTATATTTGGCGTGCTTCCTCTCTGCGTTTTATAGTGGCGTGGATGGTGCGCTGCCCGACCTTCAAGATCATGTCGTCAACTGCACCGGTATGCGAAAGGGGAAACGTGTATACGGCTTCGATTTTTCTGTCGTATGGGTTGTGAAAAATTTGTTTTACGGTTACTTTTGAAACGAAGCCGGAGATTTTCGCCGATACGTCAGTGTGTTGAAGCGGGCATTCTCCGAGCAGCATGCCGGTTTCAGACTTTGCCAGCAAACTGCCTGGAGTGCTCGGTTTTAACCCCGATTTCGATTTGGTGTGGTGCGTTGTATCTTTAGGTCCGTTTGCATGCTGGGCTGATGCCGGTTGAAATGTTGCGATGCCGACATTGAGCGCCATCATTAATGTTAGAAGTGCGCGCGGCAATGTTGCCGCCCGAGAGCGTGTGATCATAATGTCCTCCTGCAAGGCGCGCGCAGCAGTAAGACTGCGTTTTCGCCAGAGTCGAGCGATGGTTTGATTGCTAGTAAGTTGATGCCGAAAGCGAAGTGCTTTCGCAGACTCAACGAGCCCGGAAGAATATTAGCGCCGTTCGAGCGTCTGTTCTACGATGAATATCCAAAATTGGAGCAGACACTAACCCGACTGATTCGTCAGGGTTTTCCCCAGTCCGAAGACCCGGATGATGTCCAAGACGATAGACAGAGAGCCTTCCTGTTGAACGCGACCACGAAAGCACTAATTTTAAAAGTAGTGGAGTACTTTGAAAATGCGTTCGACATGATCTTCAACTTTTGCTGCACTTGGATTACGACCGAGTTGTTCTGTCGTCGTAGAACGAATGGCAGCCGCTACTTCCGTTCCTTTCAGGAAGGCGGCGTGGTTTGCGGCAGCGTCTCCAGGGGCTGTTCCACGATCTGCAACGCCGATAGTTCCTTTAGGATTAGCAGGTGTTGCTAATCGTTTATCCGTCAGGAATGTTTGCTCGACATTTCCATTGGCGGTGTGAACATTGAAATCTTTAGAGACATTTTTAAGCGCCTGACCCAAAATTCTAGCGGCGGCGGTTTTGTCCACGCCTGTAGCGGCTAGACTTTGCATGCCATCATTGAAGAGTTTGTGCATGTCTTCTGGTTTGGCAAATGCGATCTTGTTCGCCGCATCAACAGCAGCAGCTACGACCGGTTCTTTACCTTCGATTGGACCCAACTGAGTCTTGAGCTTCGCAGCTTGCGCCTCGGGGCGAGGCAGGTTTGCTGGGCGTTCGCGTGCGCCGATGTCTTTTATGGGGGCAAGCAATCCTTGCGCTTCTTGAGCCGCAATAACATCACCAATCTGCAGACCGACTTTTCTTTGCTGGTCTTGGGGCACGTCTGAAAGCGCGTTATCGGCCGCACTTTTCACTGTGGGTGCCGCGGCGATCGCTCTCTGGTCCGCCTGGAAGTCTTCCGGGGCATTTTCGATGGCAGCGCGTCCCACTATTTTCTCATTTTGGGGATCGCTCTTGTCGATGAGCAAACCTACGGGCGGTTCATTCCCGGTTCGCAGATGAGAGCCTTGTTCGTGAAGCGCGATGCCTATGGCCTTATTAAAAACTTCTCTCTTCTCTGGAGGCACTGTCTGAAGAGCTGCATCATATTTCTTTTGAATGTCCTCAGGTTTGGCGGACGTTAAGTCTCGAGCCGTGTCGATGGCACTTGCGAAGAATTTATCGCGCCCTTTTTCCGGAATTGAATTGATGGTGCTGTCTGAAAATCGCCCTTTCACCGCATCGATTTCTTTGCGGCGCTCAGCGCTGACAGGCTGCTCAGGGCTCGCATGAGGCGAGCCGAGTCCTTCCAGAGACGAGTCGTAGAAGGACAGGTCGCTGAAAACGTTTTGGGCGATGAAGGCGCGGTTTTCGGCGACAAAGTCAGTTCTGGGTGGGTTGTCTACGCCCAAACCAGGGACATTTTCGGCAGTTATGTTCTCAGGAGTGGCTGGAACGACTTCGATAGCGCTGTCGACGCTATCGTTCACTGCGGGCGCAGGACTAGGAGGTGCTTCAGTTGGAGGCACTTAGAATCTTAG
>Ga0268299_1001542_pt1 | contig 38890 bp, 40 predicted proteins | sample NOBtaG_FD_193484 | JGI IMG/M metagenome (GOLD analysis project Ga0268299, IMG submission 193484) | Activated sludge microbial communities from bioreactor in Nijmegen, Gelderland, Netherland - NOB reactor | ecosystem: Engineered > Bioreactor > Aerobic > Activated sludge | place: Netherlands... | reverse complement strand
CTGGCTCCCAAGCGATACGTCTGGCGGGCCGAGGGTCACGCCATCCTCGCCAAGATCAATCGGGCGCGCGCCGTCCTCGGCTCACAGCAGAGTATTGAATAGACATTTACGAGACTCTACACTAGCGAAGCTGGGGAGGTGTCGCCGTCTAAAGGCTTTTGGCCGCTCTGCGGCCAAAATGCCCAGGCGACGGAGGGGTCATGAGCAGCGGGACTGAGGCCCATGACCCCTCCGCCCCCGATTACGGGGGCACCTCCCCAGCTTCGCTAGGGAGGAGAATGATAGAGCGCTCATCTATGGCGCGATATCTGCGAGCGGACGCATCTGGGTAATCAGGTATGCGAATGCCCTGGGGCCGACCGGGACAGGCCCTCGGGGAATAATCAAGGCGTCCTGAAGGACAAATAAAGCCGCCGGCAAAGTCTTGCAGCGTCGGTGGGCTCATGGTGCCGGCATCGACAACGCCCGGAGGCACCGATGCCAGACTCGACAATCACGCCCACCACCCCCGCCCCTCAGCCCGACCTCGCCGCCCTCAAGGGACGCCAGCAGGTCGCCTGGTCGTCGGGCAACTACGCCGTCGTCGGCACCACCCTGCAGATCGTCGGCGAGCAGCTTTGCGAGGCCATGGATCTGCGTGCCGGCACCAGGGTGCTCGATGTCGCCGCGGGCAACGGCATGATGAGCCTGGCCGCTGCGCGACGCTGGTGCGACGTCGTCTCGACCGACTACGTGCCGGCCCTGCTGGCGGCCGGCCGGGCGCGCGCCCAGGCCGAGGGGCACGCCATCGAGTTCCAGGAAGCCGACGCGGAGGCCCTGCCGTTCGCCGACGCCAGCTTCGACGCCGTGGTGTCGACCTTCGGCGTGATGTTCACGCCCAACCAGGACAAGGCCGCGGCCGAGCTGGTGCGCGTCTGCAAGCGCGGCGGCACGATCGGTCTCGCCAACTGGACGCCCGACGGCTTCATCGGCCAGGTCTTCAAGACCTTGGGCAAGTACCTGCCGCCGCCGGCCGGCGCCAGGTCGCCGGCGCTATGGGGCACGCGCACCCGCCTCGACGAGATGTTCGGCAGCCATGCCGCCATCACGGCCGAGCCGCGCCATTTCAACTTCCGCTATCGCTCGCCCGAGCACTTCATGGAGGTGTTCCAGACCTTCTACGGCCCGGTGCTGAAGGCCTTCGCAACGCTCGATGCCGAGAAGCAGGCCGGGCTGCGCGCCGACCTGATGGCGCTGATGGCCCGCCTCAACCGTGCCACCGACGGCACCCTGGTGGTGCCGAGCGAGTACCTCGAGGTGGTGATCACCCGGCACAAGGGAGGCATCCAGTGAAACGCACGCTGCTCGCGACGGCGCTCGCCGTCGCAGCGACGGCGGCGGCGGTGGCATCGGCCGCCCCGCCGTCGCCCGACATCCCTGCCGCGCTCGAGCCGGCTGCCCGCGAAGCTTTGGCCGACACCCTGTCGGCCAAGGGTGTGCAGATCTACGAATGCCGCGCCGAGTCGACATCGGGTCCCGCCTGGAAGTTCATCGCGCCGGAGGCGGACCTGTTCGACACCGACGGCGAGCAGATCGGCCTGCACGGCGCCGGCCCGTTCTGGCAGGCCGTCGACGGCAGTCGCATCGTCGGCCAGGTCAAGGCACGCACCGAGGCACCGACGCGCGGTGCCATCCCGTGGCTGCTTCTCGTCACGCAATCGACCGGCGCGGCCGGTCGCTTCAGCGAGGTAACGAGCATCCAGCGCATCGACACCGTCGGCGGCCTCGCGCCGGTCGAGCCCTGCACGGCCGAGCTGATCGGCGTGCGGACCCGCACCCCCTACACCGCGATCTATCGCCTGTTCTCCCTTTCCTGAAGGTCCACCGCCATGAACCGCAGTCTCATTCCCGCCACCCTCGTGCTGGCCGCAAGCCTGGCTTCGCCGGCCAAGGCCGACATCGTCACCGACTGGAACGTCAGGACCAGCGAGCTGATCACCGAAGCGAAGATCGGCACGCCGCCGGCGGTGCGCGTCGTCGCGATCGTGCAGACGGCCGCCTACGGCGCCGTCAACAGCATCACCCGGCGCTACCCCGACGCGACGACGACCGGGCCACGCCCGCCGCAGACCGCGTCGATCGAAGCCGCCGTCGCCGCCGCGCATCGCACGACCTTGCTGAAGCTCCTGCCGGCGCAGCAGGCCGCGATCGACGCCACCTACCAGGCGATGCTGGCCAAGGTCGCCGACGGCCCGGCCAGGACCGCCGGCATCGCCGCCGGCGAGCAGGCGGCGCAGAAGGTGCTCGACCAGCGCCTCGGCGATGGCGCCGCCGCACCCGATACCTACCGCCCGCACACCACCGCCGGCGCCTACGTTCCGACGGTCACGCCGGCAGCGACGGCCTGGGTCAAGCGCAAGACCTGGCTGATGGCGGCGACCGACCAGTTCCGCCCGTCCGCACCGCCGGCGCACGCCAGCGAGGCGTGGACCCGCGACTTCAACGAGGTCAAGGAGGTCGGCGGCCGCACCAGCACGCGCCGCACGCCCGAGCAGACCGCGATCGCCCGCTTCTGGGAGTACTCGCTGCCCGCCATCTACTTCGGCGTCGTGCGCTCGGTCGCCGACCGGGCCGACCGCGAGGTGACACGCAACGCGCTGCTCTACGCCACCGTGGCGCAGGCGATGGACGACGGGCTGATCGGCGTGATGGACGCCAAGTACACCTACAACTACTGGCGGCCGGTCACGGCGATCCGCAACGCCGATATCGACGGCAACGACGCCACCGCGCGCGACGCCGCATGGAGCCCGATGATCGACACGCCGATGCATCCCGAGTACCCGAGCGCGCACAGCGTGCTCGCCGCCGCGGTCGCCACCATCCTCGAGGCCGAGATCGGCCGCGGCCCGATGCCGACCTTGAGCACCGCCAGCCCGACCGCCAAGGGCGCCGTGCGGCAGTGGACGAACCTCGACGACTTCACGCAGGAAGTCGCCAACGCCCGCATCTGGGGAGGCATCCACTTCCGCACCGCCACCGAGATCGGCACCACCATGGGCCGCCGCATCGGCGAGCTCGCCGTGACGCGGTTGAACCTGACGCAGTGAGAGAACGGTGCGGCCCTCCCCGGCTCCGCTGTCAGCGAAGCGGGGGAGGGCCGCATACCTCCGATTGCCCCATCTTGCGGCAGGGCGTTCGCATACAAGCGCTCTTTTCATTCTCCTCCCTAGCGCAGCTGGAAAGGTGCCCCCGTAATCGGGGGCGGAGGGGTCATGGGCCTCAGTCCCGCTGCTCATGACCCCTCCGTCGCCGTAAGACGGCGACACCTCCCCAGCTTCGCTAGGGAGGAGAATGAAAAGAGCGCCCATATGCGAATGCCCTGCCCGTAAGACGGGGGAGGAACTGAGATGTGTCCACTCCGTAGCGGCAAAGCTGGGGAGAAGAACCGAAGGCGTCGACACCTGCAGGCATCTGTGACAGCGTCGGTCGCTGCATCCGCCGGCCGATGCGGTTTTCCCGGCGCATCGCGTCAGGCCATCCTTTCAGCCTTCGAGATCGCCATGCGCCCTCGCTTCCTGCCCTGCCTCGTGCTGACCCTGTCCTGGCTCGTCCACGCCGGCCCGCTCGCCGATCGCGCGATAGCCCAGGTGCCGCCGAACGCCGGCGAGATCGCGGCCTACCGCGGCTTGCACGCGGCGGCGGCGAGCGGCGACCTGCCAGCACTGACGAAGGCCCTCGGGGACGGCGCAGACATCGACGCACGCGACGGAAACGGGCGCACGGCGCTGCTCGTGGCAGCGCACTTTCCCAATCTCGACATCGTGCGCGAGCTGGCCAGGGCCGGCGCCGACATGAAGGCCAAGGACTCCCAGCGCTACGACATCATCACCATCGCCGCCGTGCGCGACGATGCAGCGATGGTACGGCTCGCCATCATGCTCGGTGCCGATCCCACCGCCATCACGTCGCCCTATGACGGAACGGCGCTGATCGCCGCGGCGCATCTCGGTCACGCCGAGGTCGTGCGTGCCCTGATCGCGGCGAAGGCGCCGCTCGACCACATCAACAACCTCGGCTGGACTGCCGCGATGGAGGCAGTGGTGCTGGGCGACGGCGGCACACGCCATCAGGACACGCTGCGCGCCCTGGTCGAGGCCGGCGCCGATGTCGCCATTCCCGATCGCGCCGGCGTCACGGCGCTGGAGCACGCCAGGCGGCGCGGCTACGGCGCCATGGTCGCCCTGCTCGGCGGGTGATCCGGCCGCGGCCGAGCCAATCGATCGAGGAGCCTTTGCGGGACAACGTGCCCGCAGGGCATGTGGCCGGTCGACGCGCCGTGCTTTTGCCCAAGCGGTGGAGGAGACTGGCGCGACATCGACGATCAGCCCCCGCCCCGGAGATCCCGCCATGGCCGCGCCCCGCCCCTCGAAGACCCACATCGGCAACCACGCGCTGCGACCCGAGACCCTGATGCTCTCCTACGGCTTCGACCCGGCGCTTTCCGAGGGCGCGGTGAAGCCGCCGGTCTTCCTCACCTCGACCTTCGTCTTCGGCACGGCGGAGGAAGGTCGCGACTTCTTCGACTACGTCTCGGGCCGCAAGCAGCCGCCCGCCGGCAGCGCCGCCGGCCTGGTCTACTCGCGCTTCAACCACCCGAACAGCGAGATCGTCGAGGATCGGCTCGCGGTCTACGAAGGGGCAGAGCAGGCCGTGCTGTTCTCCTCCGGCATGGCGGCGATCACGACGACCATCCTCGCCGTGGCACGGCCCGGCGACGTCGTTCTCCATTCGCAGCCGCTCTACGGCGGCACCGAGACGCTTCTTTCCGGCACGCTGTCGAGCTTCGGGATCGCTGCCGTGCCGTTCGCCGATGGCGTCTCCGAGACCGCCATCCGCGACGCGGTGGGCGCGGCCGGTGCCAAGGGCCGCATTTCGCTGATCCTGATCGAGACGCCAGCCAACCCGACCAACGGGCTGGTCGATGTCGCGCTCCTGCGCCGCATCGCCGACGAGATCGGCACGCGGCAAGGCGGCCGACGGCCGCTGCTGGTGTGCGACAATACCCTGCTCGGCCCGGTGTTCCAGCATCCCCTGGCGCACGGTGCCGACGTGTCGGTCTACTCGCTGACGAAGTACGTCGGCGGCCACTCCGATCTGATTGCCGGCGCCACGCTGGGAGCGAGGTCGGTGATCGCGCCGATCAAGGCGCTGCGCGGCAGCGTCGGCACGCAGCTCGACCCGCACTCTTGCTGGATGCTCGGGCGCTCGCTCGAGACGCTGTCGCTCAGGATGGAACGGGCCAACGCCAATGCCCGCCAGGTCGCCGAGTTCCTGCGCGACCATGCCAAGGTCAGGAAGGTGCACTACCTCGACTTCCTCGAGCCGGGGTCGGCCGCACGAGCCGTCTACGAGCGGCAATGCACGGGCGCGGGCTCGACGTTCTCCTTCGACATCGCGGGCGGGCAGCGCGAGGCCTTCGCCTTCCTGAATGCCCTGCAGGTCTTCAAGCTCGCGGTCAGCCTGGGCGGCACCGAGTCGCTCGCCAGCCATCCCGCCGCCATGACCCACTCCGGCGTGCCGGCTGCCGTCCGGACGAGGATCGGCGTGCTCGACACGACGATCCGGCTGTCGGTCGGGATCGAGCATCCCGACGACCTGATCGCCGACCTGGCACAGGCGCTGGTGGCAACCCCATGATGGCAGCCACATGCCAGTCGCGGGGGCGAAACGAATGCTGCCGGGTCACGATACAGGGGCGACGGCCGACGCCATGCCAGGGTTCCTCGGCCGACGTCCGCGGTTGTCGCGGTCGAAGGGCCGGCACGGCGCCGACCGCGCTTGCCGTTGCATGACGCAAGCCCGGGCACGAGGTCGGGGGCGATGGTGGGCAGCCATGGCCTCGGCGATGATGGTCTTTCCCGTCCTTGCGGCCGAACCCGACTTCTCGACCTCCTCGGCCACGTTCGAACCCATGCCGGCCGTGAGGGGCAGCGTCGTCCACTACGCCGTCACCGTCGCCAACACCGGCGGCGACAGCCCCTACACGCGCATCGCCGTCGCCCTTCCTCCTGGATATCTCGTGGCGACCGGCGACGACTGCGCGGCGGCAACGCCGGGCAGCGGCGGCATCGTCTGGCACGAGGGGAGCTTCCCTGCGGGAACGCGGATGACATGCCGGGTCGCCATCCTGACGCGACCGGATGCGGCGGGCACCATTGCAACGCTTGCCGTCGAGATCGCGACGCCGCCGTCCGGCTATTTTCGCGTCGAGGCCAGGCCAACGCTCTCTGCGCCGCCGAACCCAGGCACGGTGTCCCTGGGTCCGATCGGCATTACCCCGGCTGGCCTGGTGACGCTCGCGATGCTCGTGCTGGCCGTCGTCGGAGCCGCCGCGCTTGCGATCGCGACGCGGGGCCGCGGTGCGCGCACCGGGCTGGCGATCGGCGCCTGGGCCGCCATCGTCACGTCGACCGGCTTGCTGATCTATTTCGCGAGCCTTGCGCGCGACGACCTGCGCAGCCACACCGACTATCACCAAACCGCCTGCTTCATCGTCGACTCCTCGATCCGTGCCTTCAAGAGCTCGGGCAAGAGCAGCGGGTCGACCTACGCGCCCGAGTTCGCGGTCCGCTACGACGCAGGGGGTGCCGAGACCTACAGCGTGGCGTCACCGCCCGCGACGTCGCTCAACGTGGGATGGATCGGCTCGTCGCAGAAAGCTCTCGAACGCATGGCGATTGGCTCGACCCAGCCGTGCTGGTTCGACCCCGACGACGTCAAGTCGGTGCTGCTCGCCCGCGGCCCCGGCGGCGCGTACTTGTTCGCGCTGCTGCCGCTGCTCATGCTGGTCGTGGCAGGCTGGATCCTGAAACTCGCTCTGCGCTCGCGAAGCTCGTGACGCGTGGGCGGCTCTGGACAAGGCGGGCCGGCGCGTCCTATACAGCCCGCCGCCAACGGAAACGGCGCGCCCAGGTAGCTCAGTTGGTAGAGCATGCGACTGAAAATCGCAGTGTCGGTGGTTCAATTCCGCCCCTGGGCACCATTCCCCAGATTGTCCCGCGATTTCAAAGCCTTGTTTTCGGCCCTCCCGCCGGGGGCGGCCAGTTCGTTCACAGCGCGTTCCTCGACGGCCGAGGATGGAACAGGTTTCTGGCGAAGGCGAGCGGAGCCGGCCCTGCCATAGTCGGTCCATGAGCGCCCGCCCCGGCAACCTGGCCCCGACCAGGATCGAGAAGCTCGAGACGTTCCTGATCGAGCGCTGGTGCCTGCTGCGCATCCATTGCGAGGACGGCACGGTCGGTACCGGCGAGGCCGGCGTGCACGGCTGGCCACGGCCGACCGCCGCCATGATCGACGAGATGAAGACCTATCTCGTGGGGCGCGACCCCTCGACGATCGAGCATCACGCGCAGGCGCTGCAGCGACACTCGCACTTCATGGGTGCACTGGTCGGCGGCGCCATCTCGGCGATCGACATCGCGCTCTGGGACATCAAGGCCAGGCGCCATGGCGTGCCGGTCTACGAGCTGATGGGCGGCAGGACGCGCGACCGCGTTCGCTGCTACATGCACGCAAAGGGCAACACGCTCGACGAGCTGGTGGCCGATGCAGTCGCCAGGAAGCGCCAGGGCTTCACGGCGATCCGCTTCTCGCCTTTCGCGCCCGACTATCATCTGCGCAGATCATTCGAGGAATGGGTGAGCGAGGCCGAGCGCCGCGTCGGCGCCGTGCACGAGGCGCTCCAGGGCGACGCCGACATCTGCATCGAGCTCCACCGCCAGATGAACCCGGCCGAGTCGATTGCGCTCGGGCAGCGCCTGCAGAAGTTTCATCCGTACTTCTACGAGGACCCGATGCTGCCCGACAGCCCGGCGATGATGGGGGATGTGCAGGCGCGCAGCGGGCTGCCCGTGGCGACGGGCGAGCGCTTCTCGTCCATCTTCCAGTTCCAGGAGCTCCTCGCGAGCAACGGCTGCGCCTATGTCCGGCCCGACGTCTGCCTCTGCATGGGGCTCACCGGAGCCAAGAAGGTGGCCGCGATGGCCGAGGCGCACCACGTCAAGGTGATCCCCCACAATCCTCTGTCGCCGATCTCGACGGCGGCCTGCGTGCAGCTCGACGCCTGCATCCCCAACTTCGCGCTGCAGGAGTACACGGGCGAGTCGGATCCGCCCAAGCGCGAGATGGTCGTACAGCCGCTCACGTTGAAGGATGGCTACCTCGAGGTACCGGATGCGCCCGGCCTCGGCATCGAGCTCGACGACGACGCCCTGGCGCGGCTCAGGCTGCGCGAGGTCGTGACCGAGCCGCCGATCGGACGGGACGGCTCGGTGCAGGATTGGTGACTTGCGTCACACCCGTTCGAGGATCGACAGGCCCCGGTTGCGATCGATCAGGTAGATCAGGCCTCGATGGTCGACGTAGACGTCGTTGCTGCAGACGCGCTGGGCGCCCGCCGGCACGTCCGGCATCCACCAGGCGGCCTGCTTCATCGACAGGGGATTGGCGATATCGATCACCCTGAGCCCGTTGGCGAACCAGGCGGCGGGGACCTCGTTGCCGACGATCGTCTCGACGGGCTGATGGCATGCCGTCATCAACGGCGTCTCGATCCCGACCAGCTCCGGCAGCTGGAAGCAGCCGACCGGCACCGGCCGGGTCTCGTCGGTTATGTTCACCATCCAGAGCGCCGCCGGCAGCTCCGGCGACAGCGTGGGATCGAGGGGCTGCACGTGCTCGTCGGCGACCAGCATCCAGCGGTGGCCGGCGATCGGCACGTCGATCGGGACCAGGCTGTGCGTGGGCCAGCCGAACGGCGGGCTCCAGTCGAGATGGGCGATCAGCGTCGGCTTCGTCATGTCGCTGATATCGAGGATGACGCCGCCGCCGTACCAGTAGCTGACATACAGGCGATCGCCGCGCCGGATCGGATGGTGGCAGCGGTGGTTCTTGGCCTTCCAGCCCGGAGTCTCGCCACCGGCGGTCCATTGGCCCTCCATCCACCAACGGCCGACCTCCTCCGGCCTCGTCGGATCGGCGAGGTCGAGGATCATGACGATGGTGCCGACATAGCCCTCCTGCTCCGTGGAGATGTAAGCGTAGCGGCCATCGAAGGTGAAGCGGTGCACGCCCATCCCGGCGCACGGCCAGTGGCAGATGTCGCGCGGGCTGCCGGGCCGGCTAACATCGAAGATGCGCAACCCGACGAAATCGCCGGCCGGCTTGTCGCCCCGTGTCCGCTCGCGGTTGACGACCATGATGTCGTTCGCCACCCGCACCTTGTGGGAGTGCAGCCCCGGCGGAATGTCGATCGACGCGACGACCTTGGGATGCGACGGATCCGACACGTCAAGCACCGATGTCCCGTGCGGTGGCTGCATGTGCCCGACATAGGCGTGGTTGCCGTCCACGACCACCTGCCCGCCGCCAGCGACATCGACCCACGCCACCTCGCGAATGCCGGAACCCTGACCCATGGCGCTTCCCCCTTCGGAATCTCGGTGGACCGGACGGGCTGCGATCTTGCTCGGCACCTGCCGGCATTGCAAATGCCTCACGCGACGCCGCCTCCGCGCGCGAGGCGCTTCTTTTATCCAGGGCTCAGCGAAGGACCTCGTCGCGGCGTGCCGCGGGTGCACTTTGAATCTTCCAGCGACGAGAGCCTTCGCTGAGCCCAGAAACGCCGTGGGTCCGGGTTTGCGTCAGCCCGCTGGCATCTGCTCGAGCAACCGGCCCTTGCCGGGGAGCGGCGTGTCGATCTTCATCGTCCGCAGCACCGCCCACAGCATGGCCTGATTGGTGGTGATCACCGGCTTGCCGAACTGTCGCTCCCAGCCGGCGATCCAGTCCATGGTCGGGAAGTTGCCGCCCGGCACCACCAGCGCGTCGATCTCCGGCCGGTCGATCCGGCGGAACGCCGCCTCGGCCGTGCCGGCATCCATCTTGCCGATGGCGTAGGCATTGTCGGCGCCGAGACTTTCCGAGGCGACCACGGCGACGCCGTGCTTCGTCTCGTAGTAGCGCCTGGCCCGTCCGATCACCTCTTCCGAGTAGGGAGTCGCCATGGCGACCGTCGACGCCCCGAGGGCCTGCAGCGCCCGGCCGATCGCCTGGGCGGAGGTCAGCGACGGCACGCCCGACGCGTCGGTCATGCGCTTCACCGTCACCGCGTCATAGTCGTCGGCGAACAGGCTCGCCGAGGTTTGCGCCAACGCGATCACCTCGACCCGCGCGTCGCCGAGCAGCTTCGCCTGATAGGCCACGTCGGCATCCAGGCTCGGCGAGAACGGCGTGCTGCCGCCCTTGCCGAGACGGCCGGTGTGCACCTGCAGCTCCGGCGCGAAGCGGCAGAGCTCGATCTCGCACGTGGTGTTGGTCGAGGGGACAAGCATCCCGAAATGCCGCGGCATGGCGTCGTTCCTCCCGTCGAGACATCGCCAGCGCATGACTGGCGGCCGGCCGCATGTTGCGCCGGGCTGCCCCGGGAGCCAAGGCGACATGCCGAGAGTGGCGCGTGGCGCGAGAAGGGGTGATGCGCGGACGACGGCCGCTGTGGGACCTGCTCGTCAGAGCAACTGCACCGCCATGAGCCCGACGCCGCCCATGAGCATGCACGTCAGGAGCAGCGCGCACATGGACGCCGCCAAGTAGGATTCGATGAACTTCGCGAAGGCTCCCCGACGGGCCAGCCATAACCCGATGGCCCCACAAACAAACAGTGCACCACCCGTCAGCGCAAGATCCTGCATAGTCCCCCCCTGTTCCTGCCGAGTGCTCGGTCCGTCATTGTCGTTGATGCAATTCGCCCGGGAGCAGCCTCGCGGTCTGCCGAACGAGATGCTGGATTGCACGACCGCTTGGCTCTGCCGCCACGGCCGGTCCCTGCCGGTCGAAGCCGGTTTTGTCCGAGCCCCATGCGATGCAGCCGCGGCGGCCGAGTGGTTTACCGTCTCCCATTGCCATCCGGGGACTGTCGAACTTCGTCTGCAGGCCGCTTCCCGAGCTCGGAGATGGACAACATGCCCTCGAACTCGCGGATCATGCTTTCGATTGCCCGCCGGGTGGATTGATCGGTCTCGTCGTCGAGCATTCGCCTGAATCTCTCGATGTTGCGACGAAGGATCTGGGTCTCGATCATGATGACACCCTGCCGTGCGAGAGCCGAAGCGACTCTCGTCGTCATGCGATGCGCGGACGAGTTGCCGGCACGAGAGCCGACAGCGGACGAAAGTCTCGCTCCTCGGTGGCGGTGCGTTCTACCTGTCAACCCTGACAGGGGTCGGCAGTCACGACGGATCGCGACCCATGCGCTCAGCAATGCACTTGCCGGAAGGTCACCCGGCTGCGGATGCACTCTCCGAAATGGCCGGATGCCGGCTTCACTGCCGGACGGGATTGTTCTGCAGGCGATCGAGTATGGGATCCTCTCGCGATGGCGCGCCGCTGGCCGGCCGATCGAGCAGCTGGTCGAGCGGAGAGCCAGATGTCGTCGGCCTGCCGCCCGAAGGCGTGCTCAGGAGGTCGTCGAGCACCGATCCGGGCGGCCCGCTGCCGGCGGCGGGCACGGCATCCGGGAAGACCTGCTTGGGCAGCCACGTGGCCAGTTGCGGCACCGACCACAAGGTCGCGATGGCGGCCAGCTGCATCGCGACGAAAGGCAGGATGCCCTTGTAGATGGCGCCGGTCGTGATCGATTTTGGCGCAACGGCCCGCATGTAGAACAGGGCGAAGCCGACCGGCGGCGTAAGGAAAGCCGTCTGCAGGTTGATGCCGATCATGACGCCCAGCCAAACTGGATCGATTCCCATGGCGATGATCACCGGCGCCGTGACGGGCACGACGATCAGCACGATCTCGATCGTGTCCATGAAGAAGCCGAGCACGAACATGACGATCATGACCGACATCACCGCGCCGAATGTCCCGCCCGGCACGCCGGACAGGATCTGCTCGACGAGGTGCTCGCCCCCGAGGCCCCGGAACACCAGCGAGAACACCGACACGCCGAGCACGATCGCGAAGACCAGCGCGCTGATCACCGCCGTGTTGCGCATGACCGCGAGCAGGGTGCCGAAGGAGAGCGCGCCGTTGAAGGCGGCGAGGATCAACGAGCCGATGGCGCCGATCGAGGCGGCCTCGGTCGGCGTCGCGATGCCGGCCAGGATCGACCCCAGCACCCCGATGATCAGCAGCAGCGGCGGTATCAGGGCGCGCACGAAGCGTCGGGCAAGCGTGCCGCGCTGCGCCGCGTCCATCTCGAGCGCCGGGCAGTCCGCCGGCCGCACGAACGCCAGGCCGATGATGTACAGGATGTACAGCCCGACCAGGGCGAGCCCGGGCAGGAAGGCCCCGGCGAAGAGATCGCCGACCGAGACCGGGTCGAGGGCCTTGCCGGTGCGCTGCGCGGCGAGCTGATTGGCGCCCATCAGAAGATCGCCGACGAAGATCAGGATCACCGAGGGCGGGATGATCTGCCCGAGCGTGCCGGCGGCGCAGATCACGCCGGTGGCCAGCTTGGGGTCGTAGCCCGCCCGCATCATCGCGGGCAGGCTGATCATGCCCATCGTGACGACGGTGGCACCGACCACGCCGGTCGACGCGGCGAGCAGGGCGCCCACGATCACCACCGAGATCGCCAGCCCGCCGCGCATCGAGCCGAACAGCTGGCCCATTGTCTCCAGCAGCGCCTCGGCGATCTTCGAGCGTTCCAGCACCGCTCCCATGAAGATGAACAGCGGTACCGCGACCAGCACCTCGTTGGTCATCAGGCCGAAGTAGCGCGACGGCAGGCTGGTCAGGATGATCGGGTCGAAGACGCCGAGCGCCCACCCGAGAGCCGCGAACAGCAGCGAGAACCCCGCCAGGCTGAAGGCGATGGGAAAGCCGCAGAGGACACCGAGCGTGGCGACGACGAAGAGCGCGACGGCGAGGATGTCCCCGACAAGGGAAGCGGACATTGCCGCCTATCCCGGCCGGCTGGTCGCTGTCCCGACCGGCGAAGCCAGCGCCTTGCGGCGACGCCGGGTCAAGGCGTCTCGCCCGCGACCCCGGCTTCGAGGGACAGGGTGTCGACAGTCGAGCTCGCGAACGGTTCATGCGTCGAGGCCACAGGCGGGCCAGCACTGACCGGGCGCTGGCCCGCAGGGCGGCGTCGTGGCCTGCTGCCGCCGCCCACGACCCTCCCGCTGCGGAGGGAGGGACGCTGCTGCTGGCGCCTCCCTTGCCAGCCTTTCAAGAATTCCATCAGACCCGTCCCATCGGATTGCTCGATGCTCCCACGTCACCGGAACCGACGGATTCAGGCTGCTCGCGCCATCCATGCTCCGTCGATGGCTCCGGATGCCGAGAAGCCGGGCCAGACTGGAGAGTCGTGGCGCAGTGTCCTACCTGCTAACCTTGACAGGTGCCGGCAGACCGCTCGGGTGCGCTCGATGACCTCGACGTCCGATCCCCAGGGAATGAACGTGAAGACTAGCGGCGCCGAGAGGATTCGCCTGTTCGTCGGCACCCGGTGGGCGGGCGCGGCCATCTGGGCCCTGATGGCGTTGATCTTCCTGTTCGACGTCTGGACCCATCCCGTCAACGTCTCGGCCTGCTTTGCCTATGCGATCCCGATCTTCATGAGTCTCTTCGAGGCGAGACCCCAGCCGATACGCTACGCCGCGACCGCGACTGCGTTGTCCGTCGTCGGATCGTTCATCGAGCCATCGAGCGCGCCGCCGCCTCTCGCCGCGATCCTCGGCAACCGGCTCATCGCGATCGCCACGCTCTGGCTGGCCGCCATCCTGGTCGTGGTGCAGTATCGGCGCCACGTCGAGACATTGCGGATGGCCGAGCTCCAGCGGCGCTTCGTCGACATCCTCTCGCACGAGGTCGGAACCGCGCTCACGGCGATAACCGGCCAGGCCTATCGCCTGGGAAAGCTGTCGGAACGCCTCGCACCGGGCGATCTGAGGGTGCGCGCGGACAAGATTCGCAGTGCGGCGGAGCGGATCGAGGCTGTCGTCGACCGGGTGCAGTTCGCCTCCGCGCTCGGGGACGGGACCATCCCCATCGGGCGCAGCGCCGTCGACATCGATGCCCTGCTGCTGCGGGTGACCGACCAGCTGAGGGACGAGCGGCAGGGCCGGCCCGTCGAGCTGAGCCTGCATGCCGAATCCCGGATCGTGCGGGGAGACGAGACCCTGCTCCGCCAGGCGTTCGAGAACGTCGTGATGAACAGCGTGAAGTACTCGAGGGAGGACAGCCCCATCCTGATCAGCACGGCGAAGCACGGCTCGGCCGTGCGTGTCTCGATCGCCGATCACGGGAGGGGAATCGCCGCGCCCGACCTGACCCGAGTTCGCGAGCCCTACTATCGCGGGGCGGCCAGCAAGGGAACGAGCGGAGCGGGCCTCGGGCTGTTCTTCGCCGAATCCATCGTCGAGGCCCACGGCGGGACGCTCTCCATCGAGAGCGAGGTCGGCAAGGGAACGACGGTGACGATAGAGCTTCCGCAGGGCACCGAGGGGCGATGACGGCAATGAGCATTCGCCCGAAGGTTCTCTGCATAGAGGACGATCCCGCGACGGTCGAGCTGCTGGTCGAGGTCCTGGAGGAAGAGGGCTTCCAGGCGATCATGGCGACGGATGGCGTCGAAGGCGTGCGGAAGTTCGCGGAACGGCCGGACATCATCCTGTGCGACGTCGACATGCCGAACATGAGCGGCTTCGACGTCCTGAGCGAGCTGCGCAAGTCGGCGACGAAGCTGCGCACGGTCCCCTTCCTGTTCATCACGGCATACGGCAGCCGGGAGAGCCATCTGCGGGCCCGACGGCTCGGTTGCGACGACTTCATCGCCAAGCCGCTGGATTTCGAGCTGCTGGTGGAGATCGTGCGAAGCCGGCTCACTCAGCATGCCGAACGGGCGCCGATCGACGTCGCGCTGACCGATCGCGAGATCGAGGCGCTGACGTGGGTCGCGAAGGGCAAGTCGTCGACCGACATCGCCGTGCTCATGAAGGTCAGCGAGCGGACGGTCAATTTTCACATCAGCAACGTGATACGAAAGCTCGGCGTCGCGACGAGAGTCCAGGCGGCGATTCGCTGCGCGCTCCTCGGCCTGATCGATACTTGAGGCCGGGCCGCGCCGGAGGATCGGCGGCTATGCCCGGCCGCCTTCTCCCGGCGTCTCCTCGTCTCCCGGGCTCTCGTCGGTCTCCAGGCGATAGCCTTCCTTGAGCCAGCGGCCGAGGTCGATGTCGGCGCAGCGCTTGCTGCAGAACGGGCGGTACTTCAGTTCCGCCGGCTTGCCGCAGACCGGGCACCTGGCCGCGATGCGGACGGCGCGCAGCGGTGGCACGGCGGGCCGGTCAGCCATCGCTCCTCTCCAGTGCTTCGAGCTCGGCGGCCAGGGTTGCGCCACGGCGCGCGCGGGTCAGCTCGAAGTGGCCGAGCCGGGTGAAGCCGTAAAGCTGGGTCGGCACCGGGTCGTCGGCCAGCGCCTCGGCGAGCACGGCTTGCACCTTGTCGCGGTCGTAGGTGCTGCGCATGGAGACAAAATCGATCACCACCGTGCCGGCGATGTTGCGCAACCGGAGCTGCTGGGCGATCGCCGGCGCTGCCTCGACGTTGACGTCGACGGCGCGGCGCGGGGCGCGGCCCTGGCGGCCGCCGGCGGAGGCGCTGTCGACGTCGACGGCGCACAAGGTCTCGCCCGGCTCGAACAGCACCTCGACGCCGCTCGACAGCACGATGCGCGGCGCCAGCGCCGTGCCGATCTGGCCCGAGACGTCGTCGATGTCGAAGATCGGCATCGGCCCGTTGTGCCAGCGCACGCGGATCTTCTCGCCCAGCCGGTCGAACTCGTCCTGCAGGCTGCGCGCGAGATGCCGTTCGTCGAGCACGACTTCCTCGAGCGAGGCGCCGTGGTCGCGCAGCATGCGCGCCAGCGGGTCGCGTTCGCCCGGCACGCGCTCCGACAGGTCGGCCGGCGGCTGGACCTCGAGCGCCAGCCGGCGGAACGCCTCCCAGCGCTCGGCGAGCTGCGCCGCGTCGGTGGCCAGCAGCTCGGCGCCCGCGCCGGCGGCGGCCGTGCGCAGCACCATGCCGCCCTCGAGCAGGCCCTCGACGTGGCCGCGCAGGCGCTCGCGCTCGGCCTCGCCCTCGATGCGGCGCGAGAAGCCGATCGTCGAGTCGAGCGGATGGTAGACCAGATAGCGGCCGTCGATGGCGACGTTCATCGACAGCCGCGGTCCCTTGTCGGGCTCTCCGTCGTGGCGCACCTGGACCAGCACGGGCGCGCCGGGCGGCGGCCAGGCGTCGACGCCGGCGCGATCCTCGGCCCGCAGGAAGCCCGAGCGGCCGATGCCGATGTCGACGAAGGCGGCGCCGAGATCGGGCATCACCCGCTCGAGCCGTCCGAGGAAGATGCTGCCGACGCGCGTCGGCTTGTCGCGGCGCGCGATCTGCAGCTCGACCAGCCGGCCCTCGGCGACCAGCGCCATCAGGAACGCCTTGGGCATGATCTGGCAGATCAGGCGATCGATACGGTTCATGGGGTTGCCGCCTCGCGGGGCGCGGCCGCTTCGCGGGGTGCGACCGCCTTCAGGAGCGCCATGGTCTCGAACAGCGGCAGGCCGACGACGTTGCTGTAGGAGCCCGACACGAAGCTCACGAACCGTGCGGCGCGGCCCTGGATGGCGTAGCCGCCTGCCTTGCCATGCCATTCGCCGCACCGGAGATAGTCCTCGATCTCCGCGTCGTCGAGCCGCTTGAAGCGCACGGCCGTCTCCACGAGTCGCGTGCGCACCGCGCCGTCCGCCCCGCCGACGGCAACGCCGCCCAGCACGCGATGGCGCCGGCCCGACAGCAGCGCCAGGCAGGTGCGCGCCTGGCTGTCGCTCTCGGCCTTGGGCAGGATGCGCCGGCCGCACGCCACGACGCTGTCGGCCGCCAGCACGATGGCGCCGGGATGCCGGCACGCCACGGCAGCGAGCTTCGCCCTCGCCATGCGCAGCGCATAGTGGCGCGGCAGCTCGCGCGGCAGGGGCTCCTCGTCGATGTCGGCGGGGTCGATCTCGGCCGGCTCGACGCCGACCTGTCGCAGCAGGTCGAGCCGGCGCGGCGAGGCGGAGGCCAGGACGAGCGGCAACGGGCCTGGGGTCGACGGGCCGGGTGGCGCAGGGATCGTCGGCGCGCGCAACGCCTACTTGAAGCGGAAAGTGATGCGACCCTTGGTCAGGTCGTACGGCGTCATCTCGACGGTGACGCGATCGCCTGCGAGGACGCGGATGCGGTTCTTGCGCATCTTGCCCGAGGTATGGGCGAGGATCGTGTGGTCGTTGTCGAGCTTGACCCGAAACATGGCGTTGGGCAGCAGCTCGGACACGACGCCGGTGAACTCGATAAGGTCTTCCTTGGCCATCCGGCCTCCCGGTTGAGGTCTTGGGGATACGAAGCGGCCGGAAAATGGGCCGCAGGCGGGGTTTAGTCAACAGCGCCGCGGCAGCCTGCGGTGGACGGAGGCGCCGCGCCCAACGGCGCTGCCGTGTGCCTGGCCTCGAACGAGAGGCGGCCCGGTGCGCGCCACGACGATGGCCCCCATGGGACGGGACGAGCAATCGACGAGAGGTGAGTCGCTTGCCGGAAAGTGCTCCCCCAGCCGGCGTCGCGCTCACGGCGAGCGATTTCCTGCTGCCGGCAACGGTGCGCCTGCTGGAACTGTCGTGACCAACCGCGCCCTTCTCAGCAAGCCATGCCTCGCCTATAGAGGACACGGCTGCGAACGCCCGGGGAAGGAAGGACCAGTCACCATGAAGGCACTTCGGACGTGCAGCCTGCCGGCTGCCTTGCTCGCGGCGGCGCTTCTGGCGGCGCCGACGTCGCCTCTTCGGGCGCAGACGGCGACACCATCGGCGCAGACGGCGCCGGGCGCAGCGCCCAACGCCATCACTCACCCGGCTGCCAAGACGATCGGCATCCCGCAGCAGCGGCAGTACTCGACGGCGCTGATCGTGCTGAACGCGAAGGGCGCAAAGCTCGACGGCCAGAAGCTGGTGCTCGAGGGCGTGCTGCCGACGGCGACGCTGTTCACCAGCCGCCCGGTGCGCACGGTCGGCCACATGGTCACGCCGCACATGGTCGAGATCTGGCGCACCGGCAGCTTCGCCCAGGACCCGCCCAACGCCACCGTCTCGGCTTTCTCGAAGGACGGCAGCAGCGTGACTGACGCGGTCGTCGTGCTGAACTCGGCGAAGCTCGAGGGCGATCGCCTGACGTTCGACGTGCGCGTGCTCGAGGGCAGCCTCGGCAACTCCGACGGACCGGTCTCGGTGTTCATCGACACGCTGTGGTGGGGCGTCGGCTCCAACGGCTTCACCTACTACGGCCAGAGCCAGACGACCGGCGGCGAGACGCCCAACATCGGCGATCCTCACGGCACCAGCACCTTCTCCGGCTGGTCGAACCCAGCGCCGACGACGCCGTATGTGCCGCCGCCGCGCTCGTACATCGGCGGCGCGCCGGCGCCGCCGCCGCCCGACCTCGATCCGCGCTACCAGCGCTACTACAACCAGCCGGCCTACAACCAGCCGTACAACCAGCCGACCTGCGGCAAGCCTCCCCTCCTGCCCTGCTACTGAGGCGCACCATGACCAGGTTCACAGCTCTCGCCATCGTGGCCGTGATCGGCTCGCTCGTGCTGCCGTCGGCAGCCGCTCTCGCCCAGGCGCCCGCCGCGACGACGCCGCAGGCCGGCGCCGCGCCGCAATCCGGACCCCATGCGGGACCGAAGACCATCGGCCGGCCGAAGGCACCCGTCCTGGTGCCGTCGATGATCGTGCTCAACGCGCGCGGCGCATCGCTCGAGGGCAGGAAGCTGGTGCTCGACGGCGTCTCGCCAAGTGCCATCGTGTTTGCCGACCGGCCGGTGCGCTCGGCCGGCCACGCGCTCACCGCGCACGTGATCGAGGAATGGAGCGACGGCGCGCCCGACAGCTTCGCCAAGATCCCGCCCAACGCCACGGTCTCGGTGTTCAACAAGGCCAAGGCCGGCGTGGTCGATGCGGTGGTGGTGCTGAAGGCGCCCAGGCTCGAGGGCGATCGACTGACCTTCGACGTCGACGTGCTCGAAGGCGACCTCGCCGGCGGCGACGGCGCGGTCTCGGTGTTCATGGATATCATCAACCTGCCGCTCGCCCGCCGCACCTCGCACCGCGGCGCGTGGTACGCCGGCTCGCATTGATCTTTGCCAGGAGCGCGCGGCTTCCATGGCGTTCTCCTCCCCAGCTTCGCTGGGGAGGTGTCGGCGTCATCGCCGACGGAGGGGTCATGAGCCACGAGTCCCGGGCCCATGACCCCTCCGTCGCCGTATGACGGCGACACCTCCCCAGCGAAGCTGGGGAGGAGCACCGAAATTCAGAGCGGCGCTCCTGGCGAACGACCTTATCCTCTCGGCAGCCGACTACACCGACGGCCCCGCCGGCGCGCCGAAGCGGGCCTTCAGCCGTATCAGGATCATGTCGCGCAGGCGGCGGTAGGCATCGAGGCGCATGTCGCGCGAGCCTTCGACCACGCTCGGGTCGGGGACCGGCCAGTACTCGACCTCGGCCGCGGTCCCGCGGGTGAACTCCAGCGCCTGGTGGTGGGCCTCGGGCGACAGCGTCACGATCACGTCGAACGAGCTCGGGTCGACGTCGTCGAAGGTCTTGGCGTGGTGGTGGTGGACGTCGATGCCGATCTCGTCGAGCGCCTGCACGGCGAAGCCGTCGACGGCGCTGGCGCGCACGCCGGCCGAATCGATGTACGACGACCGGCCGTAGAGCCGCTTGGCCAGCGCCGCGGCGATCGGCGAGCGGACGGAATTCTCGCTGCAGGCGAACAGCAGGCTGGCGGGTATTCCGTTCATCGCCTCACCCGCTCACCCGTCGCCGCACTCGCCCACCCCACTTGCTCGCCCGCCCCCACACCCGCACCCGCCCGTCACGCCTTGATGTGGAGGGCGCAGATCAGCGTGAACAGCCGCCGCGCCGTGCCGAGATCGAGCTCGATCTTGCCGGCGAGGCGTTCCATCAGCAGCTCGGAGCCTTCGTTGTGCAGGCCGCGCCGCCCCATGTCGAGCGCCTCGATCTGCGACGGCCCCAGCTTCTTGATGGCGGCGTAGTAGCTCTCGCAGATCAGGAAGTAGTCCTTCACGACCTTGCGGAACGGCGTCAGCGACAGGATGATGTCGCGCAGCTTGTTGTCGTCGTTGTCGCGCACGTCGAACACCAGCCGCTGCTCGAACACGCCGATGCGCAGCCGGTAGGGACCGGAGGCGCCGACCAGGGCGAAATCGTTCTCCTCGAGCAGGTCGAACAGCGCCACGGCGCGCTCGTGCTCGACCTCGGGCGAGCGGCGCGCCACGGACTCCTCGTCCAGCGCGACATCGACGATGCGTCGCTCGGGAGACATCGCCCGTCTCAGCCGCGCCGGTTCAGGCGGATCGCGACGGAGCGGCCGTGCGCGCCCAGTCCCTCGGCCTCGGCCAGCGCCAGCGCTGCCGGCGCGAGCGCCGCCAGTGCCTCGGGCGTGCACGAGACCAGGGACGTGCGCTTGACGAAGTCGGCGACGCCCAGCCCGCCGGAGAAGCGCGCGGCGCGCGAGGTCGGCAGCACGTGGTTGGTGCCGGCGACGTAGTCGCCGATCGCTTCCGGGGTGTGGCGGCCGAGGAAGATCGCGCCGGCATGGCGGATGTGCGCCGCCAGCGCCTGGGCCGGCGCCATCTCCATCGCCAGCTCGACATGCTCGGCGGCGAGGCGGTCGACGAGGGGCGCGCAGGCCGCGAGGTCGGGCACGACGATGATGGCGCCGTTGTCGCGCCAGCTCGCACCGGCAATGGCGCTGCGGGCGAGCGTCGCCAGCTCGAGATCGACGGCGCGCGCCACGGCATCGGCGAAGGCGCGGTCGTCGGTGATCAGCACCGACTGCGAGGAGGCGTCGTGCTCGGCCTGCGACAGCAGGTCGGCGGCGATCCAGGCCGGGTCGTTGGCGCTGTCGGCGACGACCAGAATCTCCGAGGGGCCGGCGATCAGGTCGATGCCGACGCGGCCGAACACGCGGCGCTTGGCGGCGGCGACCCAGGCATTGCCCGGGCCGGTGATCTTGTCGACCGGCCGGATCGACTCGGTGCCGTAGGCCAGCGCCGCCACGGCCTGCGCGCCGCCGATGCGCCACACCTCGTCGGCGCCGGCGATCCCGGCCGCCAGCATGACCAGCGGGTTCAGGACACCGCCCGGCGTCGGCACGACCATGACGATGCGCGACACGCCCGCGACCCTGGCCGGCACGATGTTCATCAGCACGGAGGACGGGTACGCCGCCGTGCCGCCCGGCACGTAGACGCCCACCGACTCGAGCGGGCGGTAGCGCGCGCCGAGCCGTGTGCCGGTCGCATCGGTGTATTCGACGTCGCGCGGCAGGGTGGCCCGATGGAACGCCTCGATGCGCCCGGCCGCGAACTCGAGCGCGGCACGCTGCTCCGCCGAGACCTCGGCCGCGGCGGCGCGGCGCTCGGCGTCGCCGACCCGCAGGCCCACCGCCGCCACATCGACCTTGTCGAATTTCTGCGTGTACTCGATCAGCGCGGCATCGCCGCGCGCCCGCACGTCGGCGATGATGTCGGCGGCGACCCGGTCGACGTTCTCGTCGGTGTCGCGGTTGCGCTCGAGGAAGGCCTGGAACCCGGCCTCGAAGTCGGGCGCCGAGGCGTCGAGCCTCAGCGGGCCCGTCCCAAGCGGCCCGCTCTCGGGCGCCCCGCTCCCCGGCGACCCGCTCCTGGGCGGCCCGCTCCCCGGCGGCCTGCTCCTGGGCGGCCCGTTCCCGGACGGCCTGCTTCCGGGCGATCCGCGCCTAGGCAGCACGGGCGGTCTCGCGGAAACGATCGATCCAGTGCCCGACCCGCGTGGGCTGGGTCTTGAGCGCCGCCCGGTTGACGATGAAGCGCGAGGTGATGTCGGCGATGTGCTCGATCTCGACCAGCCCGTTCTCGGCGAGCGTGCGCCCCGAATCGACCAGGTCGACGATGCGGTGGCTGAGGCCGAGCGAGGGCGCCAGCTCCATGGCGCCGGAGAGCTTCACGCATTCGGCCTGCACGCCGCGGGCGGCGAAGTGGCGGCGCGTCACCTCGGGATACTTGGTGGCGATACGCACGTGGCTCCATCTCCTGGGGTCGTCGCTGCCCGCCATCTCGGCCGGCTCGGCGACCGCCAGCCGGCAGCGGCCGATCCCGAGATCGATCGGTGCGTAGATCTCGGGATAGTCGAACTCCATCAGCACGTCGGCGCCGGCGATCCCGAGGTGCGCCGCGCCGAAGGCGACGAAGGTCGCGACGTCGAACGAGCGCACGCGGATGATGTCGAGGTCGGCGTGGTTGGTGGCGAAGCGCAGCTGGCGCGCGTCGGGGTCGCTGAAGGCCGGCTCGGGCTCGATGCCGACATGGGCGAACAGCGGCGCCGCTTCCTTGAGGATGCGCCCCTTGGGCACGGCCAGGATGAGTTTCTCGTTGGCTGCTTCGCTCGACACGGCCGATCTCTCCAGTAACGAACGCCCGCCCCTCTTCGGCCTGTGCCGAGGCAACCTCACATTCAGGCTCCTCTCCCCCTGGCGGGGGAGAGGAGCCTGAAAATGACCGTGCCTCGCGCCTAGTCGACCGGATGGGCGGGCTTCCACGGGGTGGCCCAAGGCTCCCCGACATCCCCCAAATGACATGCGAGCCGGCCGATTTCCAGTCGGATGGCGCGGCCTGCGGCGAACCGCAGGGTGACTGAATGGTCGTTTTCCAGGGTCACCGAGAGCAGGTCGAGCAGCCGGTCGGGCTCGTCGAGCGGCACGTCGTGGTGACGAACCGCCTTCACCTCGTTGAAGACCAGCGCGGAATGGGTCCGCCAGTGCGCCGCCTCGACGGTCGGGTCGGCCTCCCAGCAGAACCGGTTGAGCAGCAGCACGAAGCGCCTCTCGTCCTTGAAATGCACGCAGTCGCGCACCGCCACGAGAGAATCCTGCACGGCGGCCGAGACGACGGCGAGATCGTCGGCGTCGAGCGCCGTGAGCTTGAGCGGCGTCGGCACGCTGCCCTCAGCCCTTCAACCGCTCGATGTCGGCGCCGCAGGCGCCGAGCTTCTCCTCGAGCCGCTCGTAGCCGCGGTCGAGATGGTAGACGCGGTTCACCGTGGTGTGGCCCTCGGCCGCCAGGCCGGCGATGGCAAGCGACACCGAGGCACGCAGGTCGGTCGCCATGACCTCGGCGCCGCGCAGCTTGGGGACGCCGCGCACCAGCGCCGATTCGTGATGGATGGTGACGTTGGCGCCCATGCGCGACAGCTCGGGCACGTGCATGAAGCGGCTCTCGAACACCGTCTCGGTGATCATCGCCGCGCCTTCGGCGCGCGTCATCAGCGCCATCATCTGCGCCTGCAGGTCGGTCGGGAAGCCGGGATAGGGCTCGGTCATGACGTCGACGCCGCGCAGGGCGCCGTTGGTCCGCTGCACGCGCAGGCCGCGCGCCGTCGGCTCGAGGCTGACACCGGCGGCGCGCAAGGTCTGCGCCGCCGTCTCGATCAGGTCGAGGCGGCCGCCCACCAGCTCGACGTCCCCCGCCGTCATGGCGACCGCCATGGCATAGGTGCCGGTCTCGATGCGATCGGGAATGACGCTGTGCTCGGCCTCTTTCAAGGACTCGACGCCTTCGATGACGAGCGTCTCGGTGCCGATGCCGTCGATCGGCACGCCGAGCGCCACGAGGCAGTGCGCGAGATCGGTGATCTCCGGCTCGCGCGCGGCGTTGTCGAGCACGGTGGTGCCCCGGGCGAGCGCCGCCGCCATCATCAGGTTCTCCGTCGCGCCGACCGAGACCTTGGGGAAGGTGTAGCGCGCGCCGCGCAGGCCGCCCGGCGCGCGGGCGACGAGATAGCCGCCGTCGATGTCGATCTCCGCGCCCATCGCCTTCAGGCCGGCGATGTGCAGGTCGACCGGGCGCGCGCCGATGGCGCAGCCGCCGGGCAGCGACACGCGGGCCTCGCGCTCGCGCGTCAGCAGGGCGCCCAGCACCAGCACCGAGGCGCGCATCTTGCGGACGATGTCGTAGGGCGCGGTGGTCGAGACGATGCGCGGCGCGTGCAAGGTCAGGGTCGTGCCGTGGGCGTGGCCATTCTCGCCCGCCGCCGCGCCGACCTCGACGCCGTGCTGCTGCAGCAGCTGGAGCATGGTGGTGATGTCGGCCAGCCGCGGAACGTTGTGCAGCGTGAGCTTCTTGTCGCTCAGCAGCGCCGCCACCATCAGCGGCAGCGAGGCGTTCTTCGAGCCGGAGATGCGGATCTCACCCTTGAGCTGCTTGCCGCCGCCGATGCGGATACGGTCCATGTGCGCGCGCCCTCCGCTCGCTCAGATCTTGGGCAGGGTGACGCCGCGCTGGCCCTGGTACTTGCCGGCCTTGTCGCGGTAGGAGACCTCGCACGGCTCGTTGCCCTGCAGGAACAGGAACTGGCAGGCGCCCTCGTTGGCGTAAATCCGGGCGGGCAGCGGCGTGGTGTTGGAGAATTCCAAGGTCACGTGGCCTTCCCATTCCGGCTCGAGCGGGGTGACGTTGACGATGATGCCGCAGCGCGCATAGGTCGACTTGCCGACGCAGATCACCAGCACGTCGCGCGGGATGCGAAAATATTCGACCGTACGCGCCAGCGCGAACGAGTTGGGCGGGATGATGCAGACGTCGGTGGTGCGGTCGACGAAGCTGTTCTCGGCGAAGTTCTTGGGGTCGACCACCGCCGAATCGACGTTGGTGAAAATCTTGAAGTCGTTGCCGACGCGCGCGTCGTAGCCGTACGACGACAGGCCGTAGGAGATGATGCCCTGGCGCTTCTGGGCGTCGACGAACGGCTCGATCATGCTGTGCTCGCGCGCCATGCGGCGGATCCAGCGGTCGGAAAGGATGGTCATTGCCGGGCGCTTCTAACGGAGCGGGCGCGGCGGCTCAACCGCCGGTCCGATCGGCATCCACAGGGGGGCGTTCGGCCGATGGCCGCTCGGCCTGCGCGCGTGCCTGGACCTTGCGCCGCTTGAGGTTTTCGCGCAGAGCCGCAGCGAGCCGCTCGGCACGCCCATGGACGTGGGGTGCGGCCTGGGGAGCGTCCTTCTGCGGGACGGATTTGGAGGGAGCAGCCATGGCCGCGAGGATACACCAATGATCGCCAGTCTGCGCACGCCCGACGAACGATTTGCCGCACTGCCCGGGTGGGCCTGCGCACCCCGCTATTCGGTGCGGAGCGACGGGTTGCGTCTCCACTATGTCGACGAAGGCCCGCGCGACTCCCGCCGGACCTGGCTCTGCCTGCACGGCCAGCCGACCTGGAGCTACCTCTACCGCCGCATGATCCCGGTTTTCGCCGCCTCCGGCGATCGCGTGGTCGCACCGGACTTTTTGGGCTTCGGCCGCTCCGACAAGCCGACCGACGAGGCGGTCTACACCTTCGACTTCCACCGCCAGACGCTGATCGACCTGATCGAGGCGCTCGACCTCCGAGACATCTGCCTGGTCGTGCAGGACTGGGGCGGCCTGATCGGCCTCACCCTGCCGATGGCGATGCCCGGGCGCTTCCGCTCGTTGCTGGTGATGAACACCACCCTCGGCACCGGGGATGCGCCGCTGGGCGAAGGCTTCCTGGCCTGGCGCAGCTTCTCCAATCGCAACCCCGACCTGGACATCGCGCGCCTGATGCAGCGTGCCTGCCCGCACCTCGACGCCGCCGAGGCAGACGCCTACGCCGCCCCCTTCCCCGACGCCCGCTTCAAGGCCGGCGTCCGCCGCTTCCCCAACCTGGTGCCCGACCATCCCGATGCCGGCGGCGCCGCCCTCTCGCGCGACGCCCGCGCGTTCTGGCGCGAACGCTGGACGGGCCGGAGCCTGATGGCGATCGGCATGTCCGATCCCGTGCTCGGCCCGCCGGTGATGCGCGCCCTGCACGCCGACATCCGCAACTGCCCGCCGCCGATCGAGATCGCCGGCGCCGGCCACTTCGTCCAGGAATGGGGCGAGCCGGTCGCGCGCGAGGCCGTGCGTCTCCTCTGACTCGCGTTTCGTTCGAGGTGAACTGGGCGTGATTATTTGCGTCACTTGCGTCTTTGCGTCACTGATCCTATTCGAATCAACGACTTGCCAGCCGATCTCGCCGTAAGCGTTTGCGTCTCGCCGCGTCGGCGGCCCGATTGCGTCATCAGCGGGAGGACGAGGTGGAACCGGGACGTCACACTTGTTCTTCCCGACATCATGGCGCCGGCCGCGGTATAGACGGGTCGCAGTGCCGCGACACTCCTGCTGCGCCGAAGCGGCGCGCTTCTGCTGCCCGTGCAATCAATTGCACTCCGGAGCTGCTCATTCCCGGCAGTACACCGAGCCCAGGGGCGCACACCGATCGGGGACGCTGAAGCGGCAAAACAGGGAACGTCGCCGCGCATCGCGACCGTCTTGTCGGTCCGATGAACCTTCGACATGTCTCGACGCTCCTTCCCTTCTGCCGCGCGCGGAACGCACCCGCTACGGGTGGAGCTATCACCGAACCGAAGGCGCGCATATCAGGCCCGGCCTCGATGGCCCCCATTTGCAGCCACGGCGATCGGTGACGGCGGCATGCGGTAAAGTGAGCGCCACTGGAGTGGCGCGCTCCCGGCAATGACGCTCTTCTGGTATCGCCCTGGCCGGCAGTCCGGCCGTAGCTACACCGCGAGCTCCTTCGCCAGCGCGTCAGGCACATGCACCGGCATGTCCAGGAGCATCTGGGCGAAGGCCTTGGCGAGCGGATCGGCCTTGATCGAGGCCATGCCGCCGCCGCCCAGCGCCTGGCGCAGCAGGAAGTTGAAGCCGTGGATGCCGGGCAGGCGCCAGCGCGTTACCCTGCCCTCGATGCGGTGGGCGAACCAGCGCGCCACCGCTTCCTCGGTGACCTCGGCGTCGAGGATCGGGCCGTACTCGGGCCGGCGGGCGAAGATGCCGATGTTGGCGTTGTCGCCCTTGTCGCCCGAGCGGCCATAGGCGAGCGCGACCAGCGGCACGGTGGTGGACGCGGCCGTCGCCGCGCTGGCCGCCGACGACGGCAAGGGTGGTGCTTCAGCCGGCAACTGGTCGAGCGTGAACCCGCCGCTCTTCGCGGCCGGCTCCATGGCGATCGTGCGGCCATCGAGCTCGACCGTGACCGGCACCAGGGTCTTGGGCACCAGGCAGGAGAACATGCGGATCACCGGCGAGGGCGAGACGCGGCCGGCGCCGAAGCTGCCGGTCATGCCGACCACGCCGCCGGTCGACATCGGCGCGATCTCGCGGCCGAGCAGCGCCAGCGCCTCCTTCTGGTCGTGGCGCGCGGCGATCTTGACCACGACCTCGCGCGAGTCCCGGGTCCGCGCGTGCGGGCCGTAGGTCGCCTCGCCGCCGATGATCTCGATCGAGACGTCGCGGTAGTCGCCGAGGTTCTTCTCGCGGAACAGGCGGCGCGTCTTCCTGATGATGGCGTCGGCGCTGGCCTGGCCCTTGGCCACTGCCTCACGGCCGCCCAGCATGAAGATCGTGCTGAGCTTGTAGCCGTCGGGCCACGTCGTCGACACCTTGTAGGTATCGGTCGGCGGCCGCCCCTTCGCGCCGGCGACGCGAACGCGGTCCTTGCCCACCTGCTGGAAGGTGGCGCCGGTGAAGTCGCACACCACGTCGGGCACGATGTAGGCGCGCGGATCGCCGATCTCGTAGAGCATCTGCTCGGCGACAGTGGCGGTGCTGATCAGGCCGCCCGTGCCGTCCGGCTTGCCGAGGACGAACGCACCGTCGGGCCCGACCTCGGCGATGGGAAATCCCATGGCGTCGTAATCCGGCACCAGGCGCCAGTCGGTGAAGTTGCCGCCGTTGCACTGCGCGCCGCATTCGATGATGTGGCCGCACAGGGTGCCGGCGGCCAGCCGGTCGTGATCGTCCATGGTCCAGCCGAAGGCATGGATCAGCGCCCCCAGGGTCACCGCCGAATCGACGCAGCGGCCGGTGATCACCACGTCGGCGCCCTCGGCGAGCGCGCGGGCGATCGGGAAGCCGCCGAGATAGGCGTTCATGCTGGCGATGCGCGCCGGCAGCGCGTCGCCGGTATCCATCTCGCGGATGTCGAGCCCGCGCATCTCCTCGACGCGCGGCGCCAGATCGTCGCCCAGCACGACGGCGACCTTGAGCGTCACGCCGGCCGCCGCGCAGGCCTTCAGCACGGCGTCGCGGCAGGCCTGCGGGTTCACGCCGCCGGCATTGGTGATCACCTTGATCTTGCGGTCGGCGATCTCGCGGGCGAGCGGGCCCATCACCACGCTCACGAAGTCGGTGGCGTAGCCGGCCTGCGGGTTGCGCAGCTTCTGCGCCGCCATGATCGACATGGTGACCTCGGCGAGATAGTCGCTCACCAGATAGTCGACGTCGCCATGACGCACGAGCTGCGCCGCCGCCGTCTCGGTGTCGCCCCAGAAGCCCGAATGGCAGCCGACGCGAACCGTGCTCCCGGGCGCGGCCATCACGCCCTCTTGCGCCGGATGAAGTCGCCCATGCGCTCGATGTGCTCGCCGTCGCTCACCGACTGGGCGAAGGCATCGATGCCGGCCTGCACCGCCTCGTCGAGCGACAGGCGCTCCCAGCGCCGCATCAGGCGCTTCTGCGCCCGCACCGACTTGGGCGTCGCCCCGACGATCGCCTCGACGCAGCGCTCGACCGCTTCGCCGAGCTGGCCGGCGGCCACGACCTCCTCGACGAGGCCCCACGCCTCGGCCTTGGCGGCGCCGATGGTCTCGGCGGTGAGCAGCAGGCGCGAGGTGCGGCCCCAGCCGATCAGGCGCGGCAGGAGCGCTGCCTCGACCACCGACGGCACGCCGACCTTGACCTCGGGCATGCCGAAATGCGCCGAGCTGGCGGCGATGCGCAGGTCGCAGGCGGCGGCAACCTCGAGCCCGGCGCCGAGCGTATAGCCCTCGAGGCGGCAGATCACCGGCACCGGGCAGTCGCGCACCGCCTGGCAGAGCTTGTGGACCATGGTGATGAAGGTGCGGCCGTCCTCGGCGCTGCGCATCCCCGCCATGTGGTTGATGTCGGCGCCGCCGATGAAGGCGCGGCTGCCCGCGCCCGCGAACACGACGACGCGCAGGTCGGCCTCGCGCGACAGCGACTGGAAGGCCTCGGTGAGATCGAGCAGCGCCGGCGGGTTGAGCACGTTCAGGCGGCGCTCGTAGTCGTAGGTGAGATAGGCGACGACGCCCGCCGGACGGCGGTCCCAGGCGATGTCGATCTTGTGCGCAGCCGCCATTGGTTTCGCTCCGTGGGCCTTTGTGATGCAGGGGATTTCCTTCTATTAGAGCCCCCTCGCGCCGCTTCACAAGAGCCTGCCCAGAGCCCGACCAGATGCCCGACTCCCTGCCCATCGACCTCGGCCGCTACTCGACGTTCGTGCCGCCCGATCCGTTCGAGGATCACGTCGGGCCGTTCTATTTCCGGATCTCGGGCGATGCCCAGGCGGCGGGCAGCGTGCATTGCGTGCTGCCGACCCTGCCGCGCCACGGCAACTACGCGGGCGGCGTGCATGGCGGGGCGATCCTGACCTTCGCCGACTACGCGCTCTGCCTGGTCGCCGGGCGGGCGGCCGACGGCGGCACCAACACGAGCTTCGCCATGACGGTGAGCATCGCCGTCGAGTTCCTCGACGCCGGCCGGATCGGCCCGCCGCTCGAGGCGACCGGCGAGCCGCTGCAGGTGACGGGCCGCCTCGCCTTCGCTCGCGGCACCCTTTCCCAGGAAGGCCGCACGATCGCGCTGTGGTCGGGCGTGGTCCGCCACGTCGCGCGCGCCAAGGCGATGGCACGCAAGGACGCTGGCGTTGCGCCGGCGCCACGGAGCGCCGCCGACGCCGCGCCGGGCATCGCCGTTCCGGCCGATTTCGAGCCGCTGACCTCGGCGAGCGTCTACTCGCGCCATATCGGCCCGTCCTACGCCCGCAAGGAGACCGACGGCGCGTCGCTGATCCAGCCTGCCCTGCCGCACATGTGCAACTCGGGCGGCGTGCTGCACGGCGGCTACATGATGAGCTTCGCCGATTCGGCGGTGACGCGCGCCGCCGGCCTGACGACGGGCCTGGCGCCGACCACGGTGGCCTTCGCCGCCGAGTTCCTCTCCGCCGGCGACCTGTCGGCGCCCGTCACCACGCGCGTCGAGGTGCCGCGCCACGGCAAGTCGCTCGCCTTCCTGCGCGGCGTCCTCGAGCAGGACGGCCGCAAGCTCCTCTCCTACTCGGCAACCATCAAGCTGCGGGCGCGGCGATAGGCTTCCGCGGCTGCACTTGCCGGGAGCATTCCAAGGCGGAAGCGCTCAAAAAATGTTGGACGACTCATGGCCGGGAGCGCGCCACTCCGATGGCGCTCATGGGCTGTGCAATCATCAAGAAGAGCGCCATCGGAGTGGCGCGCTCCCGGCAATGAACTTCCTCCGCATCCCGGGGTGGCGTCACCCGGAGGGCCTGCCTGTCGTCGGGAAGGAGCAACGGGCGCGCGAGAGAGAGTTCTTTCGACCACGGATTTTGCGTCAGTTGCGTCCGTTGCGTCAGTGCCCTTTGGAATCAATGGCTTGCAACTGACGCACGAGCAGATGTCGAAGCGAGCTGTGCGTCAGTCGAGCATCCTGCGTCAGCCCGGTGCGCTGCCTCGGCTTCGATCGCCGGCATGGCAAGCATCCGACCTGCCCACGTGCCATGGGCGCCGGCGCCGCTGAACGCGACCTCGGTCACACCCTCGGGCTTGCGCATGATCCATCCTCCTTGATGCTGCGCAGTCGGCGGCGACGTCTCGTCGCCTGCCTCTGCCACGCTAGGCGAGATTTTCGCGCCGTCAACCCGGCCCAGCAGAGAAGCGGCAAGAACTCGTCGCTGGCAGCGCGCCATTCCCCTTCTCATTCTGAGAGCCTGCGACCTTCCGATCGGCGCTCCTGATTGACCGAGTGCGTGAAGGAAAGGTGCCTCGCAGAGCTCGGGATGACAGCTTCATTGTCATCCCGAGCTCTGCGAGGGACCTTTCCTTTCTCCGTCGCACGGTCGAAGGCAATAGCGCCGAATGAGTTGCATCCTCTGGGCGCGGTGAGGGAATCTTTTCCGGCGCCTCGAGGATCCCTCGCCGCGCGCGGGATGACATGATGGGAGGGCCGCGTTCGCGGCGATGAGTTCCGTCCATGCCCCTGTCCGACGACCTGCGCTCACGCCTCGAAAAGCCCGGCTTTCCGCGCGCCTCGGCTTACGACGCCGCCTGGGTGCTCGACGCATGGATGGGTCCCAACCCGCTCTGGCTTGCCGAGTGGCTGAGCGAGGTCATGCCGATCCGGGCCGGCATGCGTGTCCTCGATCTCGGATGCGGCCGGGCCGCGAGCTCGATCTTTCTCGGCAGGGAGTTCGGCGCGACCGTGTGGGCGGCGGATCTCTGGGTGAAGCCGAGCGAAAATCTGCAGCGCATCGAGGCGGCCGGCCTTGCCGACCGCGTGCTGCCTGTTCATGCCGAGGCCCACACCCTGCCCTTCGCCGAAGCCTACTTCGACGCCATCGTCAGCTTCGACGCCTACCACTATTTCGGCACCGACGATCTCTATCTCGGCTACCTGGCCAAGTTCCTGCGGCCGGCGGGACGGCTGGGCATCGTCGTTCCCGGCCTGGTCGAAGAGCTCGGCGACGGTTCGCCGCCCGACTGGCTGCAGCCCTACTGGGAGCCGGCGTTCCACAGCTTTCACAGCCCGGCCTGGTGGCGCCGCCACTGGATGCGATCGGGTCTGGTCGACGTCGAGGTCGCCGACAATCCGCCGGACGGCTGGCGCCTGTGGGCCGAGTGGAACGAGGTCTGTGCCGAGGCCGGTGTCGGCCTGGAGCATGGCCAAGCTGCTGCCCGCGAGGCGGAGATGCTGCGGGTGGACGCCGGCCGGACGCTCGCCTTCACCCGGATGGTCGCCCGACGTCGCATATAGACGTCGCAAAGATTCCCGACCGGATACAGATTACTCAACAGGTTGTGGCGCAGTCTCCACTTGGCGCTAGAGCCGCGATCCACTCTCGTGTCAGAAATGAAAAAGACCCTGTAATGAATTGATAAATAGTGGTAAATTCTGTCGCATTGTAGACACATTCATTTTGGTTCCGGATATGCAGCAGCCTTCAGTACTGCTGGTCGAAGAGGATGCCCACCAGCGCCGGGCGGCCGAGACGTTTCTCCTCGACCACGATCTCAGTGTCATTGCCGTCGAGAATGGTGCCCAGATGCGGCGCCAGGTGTCGCGCGCCATGCCCGACCTGGTGCTCCTGGAAGTCGAGCTTCCGGGCCAGGAGGACGGCTTTGCCCTGACCCGCTGGCTGCGCGAGAGCAACGGCAAGGTGGGCATCATCATGCTGACGGCGTCGAACGATCCCGGCAGCACGGTGCGCGGCCTCGACAGCGGCGCCGACGACTACGTCGCCAAGCCTTACGAGCCGCGCGAGCTCATCGCGCGCTGCAAGAGCGTGCTGCGCCGCTCGGCCAACAAGTCGACGCCGCCCCGCCTGGAGAGGATCCGCATGGGACGACACGTGCTCGACCTGCCGGGCTGCCGCCTGATCGACCCCGACGGCGGCGATGTCGCCCTGACGTCGGCCGAGTTCGACATGCTGAAGCTGTTCGCCGAGAACCCCAACCGCCCGCTGTCGCGCGACTGGCTGCTCGAGACGACCAGCCATCGCAACCGCGACCCGTTCGACCGCGCCATCGACCTGCGCGTCACCCGGCTGCGCCGCAAGATCGAGCCGATGCCGGACAAGCCGACGGTCATTCGCACCGTGCGCGGCGTCGGCTATATGTTCGTCCCGCCCGCCGAATAGGCTACAAGGGCGGCCTCTCCGGAGCGACGCGCGGGTCGGTCGGGGGCCCGTAGTTCAGTGGTTAGAACGAGCCGCTCATAACGGTTATGTCGCAGGTTCGAATCCTGCCGGGCCTACCATCCGGAAATTAATCTCATATATTTCAATGGGTTAAGACTCAAAAATTGTCAAACCTCCAGAGGATTTGACACCCGATGTCCGCAGTATGTTCCGCGGGTGCCCGCGCTTCACTCGTTACCCTTCACGACCTTCGCCTCGATCGTCGAGCTCGGCCTCGAGGTCCACGTCTACTGCTCAAAGTGCTACACGACGCGCCGGATCGATCCGCTCGCCGTGTCCGTTCGCGAGCGCCAGTTCGTCGGCGCCAGGTTCGCCTGTCGGCGATGTGACACGCCGGGCTTGCCGGCAGTCCAGCCGCGCGATCCGCCTGCCGCCGGCGGTGACGTCACCTTGGTGTTCATGTGGTGCAACGCCTGCATGTGGGAGGCGAAGGCACTGCCGATCGACGAGCCGCCTTGGAACCTGGTCGAACGGGACAAAGGCGGTCGGTTCCGGTGTCCCGGCTGCCGCAAACCGGCTGAGTGGCACATTCACGAGCCGGCTTGGGCGCCCGACAAGTATGGCTAGCTTCGGAAAGCCGCGTAGGAATCTGCCGATCTCGACGAGGCGCTTTCCGCGGCTGGCGCGCCGTGATCCGCCCTCATTGCTTCGATCTGCGGCCCGGAAGCATCCTTCCAAAACGTGCGCTTTGCTACGTACGACCAACCGAGGGTGGGGCACCTGTGCCACCAAGTCGTAATTCCTGCGCCGCCGTTTCCCGCTCTCCGGCGCGTTCCGTCGGTGGCCAAATTGCCCGCGCAAATCTAGTAATAGGGCTGCACAGTCACGCGCGATGGCCAAGCGGGCTGGGAGAAGGGCCGGGCTAATGCAGAAGCGTATCAATCGCGGCCTACCTGTCGCGCGGGTGCTGATGGTCATCAGCAGCTTGGCGCCGCTGTTTCTTCTGTGGGCAATCCGTGGTGCGCAGCCGGTGCCAGATTGCTTCTGGATCGGCGGCTGCCTTGCATTCGCCGTGCTCCCAACAATGGCCCTGATCAGACGTTGGCGCGTTGCCATCCGCCAGAACGATCGCCGTACCGTCGTCGTCAGCGCTGCGCGGGACCAAAGCGATCACCTGTTAGTCTATCTATTCACCATGCTCCTGCCGCTCTACACGGCCAACCTTGGGAACACGCGTGAGCTTGTCGCAGCGGCCGCTTCATTCGTCTTCATCGTATTTCTCTTCTGGCACATGAACCTTCACTACATGAACCTCGGCTTCGCGATTCTCGGCTATCGGGTCTACACCGTGGTCATGCCCGGCCAGGCCGGTGCGCGAGGCATTTCCGTCATTTTGCTGTCGAAGCGCACCAGCCCGCCGGAAGCGGGAACGGAAGTCGATGGCATGCGCCTTAGCGATACCGTCTTTGTCGAAAAGGCTGATGCCCATGCGCAGTGAATTCAACTTCAACCGCATCCAGTCGGTTGAATTCTGCGTTAGCCTCACGAGCCCCGATGGAGTGCAGGCCAGCCACCTGGTACCTACAGATCGTTCGGTGCAAGACGCACTGCGCCAAGTACTGCACACAACGACCGCCGCCATCGAACCGGACGATGGAAATTGGCTGCAGTTCGAGCTTTCCGAAAAGTACGCATCGAGAGAGAACCTACGCGCCCCGCTCACTGCCAAGGAGATGGCAGCAGTTAAAGCGCTGCACGCCGAGGAAGGCTGGCCGACTAATGCCGGCGCGCTCGCCGATCCGGCGCGACTCGTCTACTACTTCGGCGTCTTCCGCGACGATCGACGTCGCAAGCTTCTGGGCGTACGCAAAGCAACACAGTTCAAGGGCGCGTTCAAGGGCCGGTTCATATCGATCATCGACGATACCCTGCGCATGGTCACCGACAAAGTTTTCAAGCTCGACAACGAGTTCGACATTCTCATCACCCGGCAGCACGTCTACGTGCTCCACCCGGCCGCGTTCGAGCATATTGCGAAAATCGAATCCTACGCGGCGGAACGGGCAAAGGAGAAGACACTGGAACTCGGCAATCTAATTACGTTCCTCGATTTCGCTGCGCTTGCCGGATATGTGGAGACGCACCGGCGTGCCGCGCGGCTAGTTGCTGCTCTGGCCGCACGTGAAGATCTCGCTACTATCGAGCGGGAGATGTTCACTAGGGCCGCGAAGGAAGCCGGCGTGGTACTCGAACTGTCAGGCGGCAAGTTGAGGCCCGCTAGAGGTAGCGAACTCGGCTGCCTCGAATTGCTCGACCATCGGCGCTACACCACTGCCCTGCGCCCCGGGACGAAATCCGCCTTCATCGCTAGCGCCCGGCGACCTATCGGTCCCTAATAGCAAAGTGCGGTGCGATGCTGGCTAGGAATTGAACAGGGTGCCAAGGAAAGGCGCGGCCTCAAGATCTTCGGCGGGAAGCTGCAAGGGCGTTGGATGCTGCGTGTTAACCGTCCTGGCCAAACACAGCGCAAGCTGAATTTCGGCGCCCCTCAGGCGCAGGAAACTAGCGCATGCCAGCAAATGCGCCCCGCTCACGGTCTTGCCGAGCGTCTTGATCGCCTCGTCGAAGGTCAGGATCTCGGCGACGGTCTCGGCGATCGCCATGAGCGACGTGCCGCCCGGTGCTGGCAGGGTATGGGAAGGAAGGCGCTTAGCCGATGGCTCGCGCCACCGACAGCCCTCGTTGGCCCTTCGGCATGTGCCGGGAAGTGGCCGCGGAGTATGTCGGCTTCAGCGCCGGCCACTTCGACAAGATGGTCGCGGCCGGCAGGATGCCGAAACCGCGCAGGGAGGGCTCCCGGCTGGTCTGGCTGCAGGACGAGTTGCAGGCGGCCTTGCGTGCCCTGCCGCGCGAGGAGGAGGATGATAGGGCCAACGAATGGGACGACGCCGCGTGACCAAGATGCTGCTGAGGTTCATCTAGGAATTTCGCGACCGGCACGGCAAGACGCGCCGCTATGTCCGTCGGCCGGGCTTCAAGAGCGTGCCGCTACCGGGCGATCCAGGCTCGCCGGAATTCACGGAAGCCTACCAGCGCGCGCTCAATCCCGAGACGGCGCCGCGTGCCGAGATCGGCGCCAGCAGGGTCAAGCCGGGCACCATCAACGACCTGGTGGTCCGCTACTACCGCACAGCGCCGAGTTCATCGGCCTGAAGGCCAGCACGCAGTCGACCTATCGAAGCATCATCGATCCATGGCGGGAGCGGCACGGCGACAAGCGGGTGGCCACGCTGCATCGCCAAGGCATCAAGGACGCGCTGGCGAAGAAGGCGTCCACCCCGACGGCGGCGAACAACTGGCTGAAGCGCATGCGCCAGCTCATGGCGTTCGCGATTGACGCCGGCATGCGCGCCGACGATCCGACGATCGGCATCAAGCCGCTGCGGATCACATCGCCTGGGCATCCGGCATGGTCCGAGGCCGACGTAACTGCCTTCCGGAAGCGCCATCCCTCCGGCACTCGCGCGCGCCTGGCGCTCGAGCTGGGCCTTTGCACGATGCAGCGCCGCGGCGACCTGGTGCGCATGGGGCGCCAGCACCTGCAAGGTGGCCTGCTGTGCATCCGGCAGGAGAAGACCGGGACAATGGTCGAGATCCCGGTGCTGCCCGAGCTGCAGGCCGAACTCGACCTTCTGCCGGCAGACCGTCTGGCCTTCCTGATGACCGACTACGGCAAGGCCGCGGCCGAGTTCGGCAACTGGTTCCGAGATCGGGCCGAGGAGGCAGGTCTACCGACAGGCTACAACACCCCCGGCCTGCGCAAGGCTGGCGCAACGCGGGGCGCGGAGGCTGGATGGACCGACCACGAGATCATGGCATGGGGCGGCTGGACGAGCCTGTCAGAGGTGCAGCGCTATACCCGCGCCGCCAATCGCCGGAAGCTTGCCCGCGGCGCGGTCCACAAGCTGCGGTAAGCCTGGCCACTTGGGCAGCGATCAGGGCAGGCGCTGCTAACCGTCAGAAGCATTGTTTTCGTTGGGCTTTTCGAGGGACTGGGAGTTCGTACCCAAATTTGTACCCGGTTCGGGGCGCACTACCTCATGGCAGCGCACGGTTGCTTTCTCTGATGTTGCTTCAACTAAACTTCGGCGCTATTGGTCACAAATGGAGCAGATAACTGAGCGCCAACACTTCGTCCCGCAGTTCTACTTGAAGCAATGGGGCGATGCCAAAGGGCAGATTACGTGCCACGATCTTAGTGAGGGAAAGACTTTCTCCTGTAAGCCACTCAAGGTGCTGGCGCAGAACTTCTTCTACGAAGAAGACCCGGCGCGGCCGGATAATCGAATAGAGAAGGTGCTCAGCGGCATCGAAGGTAAGGCATCGCGAACCTTCGAGACGCTCAGTGCCTACAGCGGCGATGTATCTCAGCTTCATGCTGCGTTTGCTGGAGAGGAGTTGGATACTCTTTATACGTTTGCGGCATACCAGTACATGCGCGTACCCGGTGCCATCGACCAAAAGGCATACGAGTTACAACACAAAATTGGTCCGGCTGACCGGGCAGATGCGCTCAACCCTGGGAGATTTGTGGAGAGTGGATATGCCTACGTGAGGGAGCACTTTGAGAAGCTAAAGATGTTGATCCTAGTCTCGCCAGGCACCCCATATGTGACCTCCGACTGGCCTTGCTTTGACATGAAGGACTCTGAATATGCTCCTCTTCTAGGGGAAGAAATTGGCCGAGAAAGTCGCGTTGTCTGCTGTCTGCCTTTGTCACCAAGACTGGCAGCAATTCTTTATCCGCCGACCTTCACCAAGGTGGCTAGGTTCACCCCAAGATTGGTCGTCAAGCTAACTAGCGACGGAGAAGTCAAAAACATGAACACGCTTGTTATTCAAAGAGCGGAACGGTTTGTAGTGTCATCCAAGAGTGAGTCATTTGTCTTTGCGGTCGCAAGCAAGCGCAAAGCTAGGCCATCGCCTTCGCAGAAAGTTTCTCCAGCACGTAACTGAGCGTCTTTACCCTGAGCAACAAAGGCCGACGGTGGTAAAGCTCCACGAGCGGTGGGCGATTTTTTCGTTTGTAGTTCTGTTGCTAGTGTCGCTCTTGGGGAAGAGGTACTGCTGACGACGATCCTCAGTTGTCGAGCTCGTCGAACAGAGCCTCAGCAGCCAGTGCAAACGGCAGGGAACGCGCTTCAGGTCGGCAGGCACACCGTGGGCGCCGGTCGCGTAGCCCTTCCGCAGGGTGGCCAGGATCGCGTCGACGTTGGCTCTGATCCATTCGGGTGTCGCGACTGGCTCGCCCCGGGGGTCTCCGGGCCGGTCTGGCGGTGACGCGTCGAGAGGATTGGCCGGGGGTTGGGCTCACCGCCCACTTCTTCGGGATGCGCTCGGGAAGGTTTGACACTCGGCCGAAAAGCCCAATGAAATCAATGGCGCCCAAACGGTAGGTTTGACAGCTTCTGGGCGAGCCCGGCGCCCCGGCCTTCATGAAAGCCTACAGGCGGGCGCTCGATCCCAAGACAGCCCCGAAGATCGACATTGGCGCGAAACGCACCATTCCAGGGTCCGTGAACGATCTCGTGGTCCGCTCCTACCGCAGCGATGACTTTCTCGGGCTGAAGGTAAAGTACCCGGTCGACATATCGCAGCATCATCGCCCCCCCGTGCCAAGGAGACCTACGCCACTATCCCCGTGGAGATTAGTGGGCGACAAGGTAGACCATGACAAGCGATCGATCGGCTAAAGTTAAAGAGACGAAGAACGAGTCTAGCGCTCTTGCCGATGCTAGTGCATCGGAAGGAGTCCGTAGGGCGACTGGAGATGCACCGGCATCGGCGGCAAAAATTTCCACGGCCGATGGCGGGTTGGAGGTGGTGGCTGCGGATTCCGGAGGAAGTCGGCCACCGATTCCGATTTGAAGTCGGCCACTGATTCCGCCGCGAAGCCGGCCACCCGTTCCGGAGCAATCCGGCCACCGATTCCGATTTGAAGTCGGCCCCCCTGT